>ERZ1370068.2041-contig-12006_pt1 | contig 99812 bp, 154 predicted proteins | sample MGYA00561227_ERZ1370068 | MGnify/ENA primary metagenome ERZ1370068 (study PRJEB38410, sample SAMEA6850437) | metagenome | study: Metagenomic assessment of the ecological functions of the soil: analysis of the soil microbiota associated with the...
GATGACCGCTCGTTCAGTTTTGTGTATTACTATTTGATGGCGGCCTCCCATGGTTCGATTATGGTGATACTCTGTTCGTCGCGTTCCCGGCGCCGGGTGGATGATGGCGGCGCGCTGGCGTCACGCTTTCGGTTCTCGTCCTTAGTCAGCGGGGTGCGTTGTTTTGCCGCTACGCTGATCTCGTTGTCTTTGCTGATTTTTGGTTTGTCGGCCGATCGTTCAGGAACTGTACCACCGCCTTCTCATTTGCGGAGAAGCCAGGTTTCGAAGCCGTGATGGGGACTGAAGTTCCTTACGGCTTTGATGCCGGGTTGCCGGTTTGGGCGTGACCAGCCTGGCCGGATGTGATGCAGGAATGCGCACCGCTTCCTCGTGATCGCAGCGGTCGGTTATGGCGTGGGCGCAATCTCGATTCTGCTCAGTTGGCACGGGCGGATGGGGCCGCCAGTCCCGCCGCCTGGCAGGCCGGTTTCCGAGAAGTCGCGGCTCAAGTTTCGCATGATTCGTTAGGCGGAGATGATCTCGTTCTCCACCTGCTGGAATTCATGCACCGTCATACCTCGGGCAGGGCATGTTGCGCAGGATCAGGCAGAACTCGGGTTTGACCTGATCGACTCGGCCACACGGTATCCGGATTTCGCTGATGCCCAGGGTGCAGAAAAGTTTTTCGAGGCAGGGCGAGGGTAAAGTTCATGGCAGCCTGCGCCGCTTTTGCCCGCTCCCGGTGGAGGTGATGGGGGCCTCGCCCGACTTTGCTACGCTTTCTCGAGGCAGCTCGCCCCCTGGCGAGGCGGCAGCGCGCTGTCCGCCATGGCTTCTGCAATCGATCGATTCTGGCGGAGCGCCTCTCGGCGCCCGCTGATCGTCCACGCATCTCCAGCCGCGTCCGATGAAGCCAGTGACCGATCCGATCATGATCTCCTCGCTAAAGAAGGGAGGCTCTGTTCTCGCAGGCGTCAGGCGGAAGGTCAGCGCGTTCGAGAGCGCGAAGCCGTGGCACCGCGCTATCTCGAGCATGTGAAGGGAATGCCTCCAGAACGGCCAATCCTCGAGCCACGCGAACGCTAAGAATATATCCGGCTGGGAATCTGAAGGTCGCCGGAGGCTACGAGAGATGCCAAAGTTGGGCGCGAAGATTCCGGGCTGCTGGGAGGGCTCAGCTCACCCGAGATGGGTTACTGGCGACTTCGGCCATCTTCCGGTCAGGAGGAACCTCGGATTTCTCGATCACGAAGAATGGCTGCGCGCCATCGGGCCCAGGAGCTCTGGGTTGTCATGGCCAGGATTGCATTTGGCCGGCGCGGGATCATCGGCCGCCCTTCGCCGGCAGCGTCGCGCTCGAGGAACCTGGTTCCCGCTCCCTGCCCTCTAGACCTGCTTATTTGTCTGGGAAGTGAGTCCCCGAAAGACGGTCGGGAAGTCCGCCGCTCAGTCCAGTGCACACGGAAAGCACGCTTCGGCGGGCAGAAAAAAGTCCTTCTCGTTGGTCGGGTTGCGGTCACGGTAGGCGTTCTTTACTGGGTCTTTCACAGTCCGCTGCGGCGCGCGGATATGTGGCCGGGCGCTGAAGAGCGCGCGGTGAAGCCATAGGTTTTCGTCGCCGTAATCGCGTACCCCTTCTGGTTGAGTTAGCGGCGGCGGGGATTCGCTGGCGCCATCCTGCTCAAGGTGCAGCGCATTCACCTTAGCATTCCAGAGTCTCCGGGCTGTTTCTGATTGGGATGTTTTTACAATCAGTGCCTGCCCGGCACCGGCGGCAGATATTATGAAGAGTTATCTTCTTTTGAAGGGAGACGCACCGGGAAGGCGACACGGGGCGCTGCTTTCGCAGTGAGTGTTCAGTCGAATGGTCGGGCGCTGGTACGCGCTCACTCGCCATCACCGGAACACTCATCGGTCTGCGTTACCAATGGCTGGCGCAACTGAGCCGAAACGCGCCACCTTGTCTGGGCGCTGCTCGCGGTCCATGGAAGCGCGATCCTCATGTTACTCGCTATCTTTTGTCGTTGGATGGATGGAATCTTGCCCATCAGCTTGCGCCTCATCGCTTTCCCGGTCGCGAAAAGCTGGTCAGGCTTTCGGCCGCATATCTCATGCTTACGCGCATCATTGGCGCGCAGCCCTTGTCGCGCCTTTATCGCTTCAGCCTCATCGCGCGTCATCTCGACCTTTTTGCCACTTTTCTCTTTGTTGCCCCTTTTTGCCTTCGGCGCGCAGGTCAAAGGTGCTCGACTTTTCGCGATCGCTGCACGATCGAGGCCGCACGATCTCGGCGTTACCAGGCATTGGTCTGCTGGGCGCCGGTCTGCGGAGAAAAGGTTCTGAAGTCATGCTCCACGGCCTTTTGCGGAGTTGACGAAGCGGTCGCGATCTGGTCTGATCGGCTCGATGAGTTTCCTGGTCGTGCTCACCGCGCTCCCGGCGGGATTGTTTATTTCTTCTAAACCGAGCGGCCAGAGCGGCCACGTGAGGAGTTGAGGCGAGAAATACTGAAGATGGAAACGCTGGAGCATGAAATGCGAGCGAATAGTCTGTGGGAGCGCCGCAGACGGCGAATGGGCGAAAGCGTCGCGAACGGTGCGCGCCAGATCGTCGCCGCACAAAGGCCCGCTCCCCTTACCGAGGGCGCCCGATGGTCGCCGCCGCTTTTGCGATGACGATCGACGGGAAGATTACCGCGCTTTTTCGGCAGTCGATTTGCTCGCGCGCGAGACGAAGCTTCATCTCCACCGTCAGCGATCGTTGCGGCGACGCGGTTCAGTCGGACAAGCACGCTCTCGCGCGACAATGTTCGGCTCGGGCTGGATCACGGTGCGCGCGCCGAACAGGAGGCCCGCGGACGGGCTCCCTATCCGCTGAGGGTGATCGTTTCCAATGCCGGCCGCATCGGAAGCCACATCTCAAGATTTTTCCAGAGCGATATTTCGCGGATCGTCATCTTTTCCACCGGATGCCTCTCGCGCAAATATCAGGCGGCATTGCGCGAGAAAGCGACCCTGCGTTTGAAAGGTGAAACCCCGACCGCCGATCTCAAGCTGAGAATGCTGCAAACCTTGCGTGACGAATACCGCGTGCGCCAATTTGGCCGCAGAGGGTGGCGCCGAACTACTTCCGCAGCCTGCTCGAACTGCGCCACAGTCGATCAACTCAATCTCACGCTCGCGCCCACCATTTCAGCCAGGAAAAATACACCTACGCCCACCGGCACGAGCACGGAATTTCCTCCCGCGACGAGTTTCGCTGTTTCGCTCCCGCTCGATACGGTGGTGGGCGACAGATATTTCGCCAGCTATCGTACTGCTACTGAAGTGGAAAACGGGCGCAAGAATTTCGCTGGCGCACTTTCGGTTGGTCAGGCGGTGAGGATGAAGTTTCGCGCGCTCGGCCTTCGTGGCTATACCGGTTATGCAGCCTCTCTCTTCGCTGAAGGAGCCGAGCTCGGCGGAGTCGCGTTCGATGGTCTCAGCATTTCCTCGCTTCGATGCGACCACTCGTAGCCGCTGCTCGCCGTAATCATCGCCTTTCGTTATTTGCGAGCAATCGTTTTCTCGCCGCCGATCACATTCGACCAGATGTCGCTCATCTTATCCAGACAGTTTGGTTTAGTGGCGCGACGCCACTCCGTTATTGGCCAGCCACGTTGCTGTCGCTATGGTCCCGCAGTCAATGCGGCCACGAACCCTGGAAGTTACCGCGCCTGCTGATCTTCAATCATTCCGGTCATGCCAGTGGCAAAAGTCGGTTTCACTTTATACTGGGAGGAACGGGCCGATCGGATCTCGAAGCGACTTCCGAAATTTATGTCATTGGCAGAGATCGATAACGGCAATACCGGATCTCAAATGGGTGCGTCTTACAACAAAGTGAGCGCGCGTCAGCGAGCGCCGCGCTAAGTCCGATCGCTTGCAGCGGGAGCGCCTGAATCGCCTCGCCCGACGAGCGAACAGGCCTATTGGACGCTCGCCTTCGGAATCACCTCACGATTTTGACCCGACAGATGTGGCCGGCGGACCAATTCACCGCCACAGTTTGGACAAACAGCTCGTGCATGCACTCCAGGCAAAGGGTGCCTCAGAGCAGATGTAGACCGTCCGAGCCGACGGGCATTTCGCACCTTTCACATTTGTTGCAATTTCCAGGCCATGCGTCCTTTCATTTTGCTTGCACCGACGACCTGCCCGCATTCTGTCCTTTTCTCCTACGGCAAACGTACAAACTGGCAACTCCATTATCATTTGAATTTATATTGAGCTATTTCGACACCGCCTCGCCCGATATGCCGCCGGATCTTCCGCATGTCGCTACATCCATTTCCTCAGGCTGCCCTGATCGCAGCATCAATGAAAATGGCCGCGGTCAGGTCGGGCATCCCGATCTCGCCGGACTTCGGAATTTGTGATCGATCGCGAACGGATGGAGTTGCGTTTCCCTGCACCTGGCGGTGCTCGCGGGATGCGCGTCATTTGGACTTTTAAGGAAACGCCTGCTGGGTGCCCCAGTAGAAATCATGCGATGTTTTTTTGCTTTCGCGTTTCCTCAACTCGCGCCGATTGCCGAACCGATTATCGGCAATTTTTTCATCCACCATGTTGCCAATGAAACCTGCGGGCGTGAGGCCCATGTCGGGCGACAAACCGCTTCGGCTCCTTCTGTAGCTGATGGATACACCGCGACGTCGCGCAGTCATCACCGGGCTCGGTCCGATGACTTCCGTCGGGATTGGCCGGGAAAATTTCTGGAACGGTCTGCGCGCGGAGAAAAGCGGCATTCGCCAGGTGGAAAGCGTTCGACAGCTCGATCTTCAACGCGCATTGCGCGGCGGAAATTCCGGATTGGGCGCCGGAGGAATTCTTTCCGCCCCATCGACTGAAGCGGCTCGATCGTTATGCGCAGTTTGCCGTCGGCTCGGCGAAGCTCGCGCTCGCCGACGCCGGCCTCGATTGGTCGCGCGAAAATCCGCAAGCATCGGGTCGGCGTCAGCTTCGGCACCGCGCTGGGCGGAATCGCGAACGCTGAATCCGAGCACGCGCACTTTTTGAAGAAGGGCAGCCGGGCGTGAATCAGACCCTCGCGCTGCAGGTCTTTGGCGGCTCGGCCCACACCAACATCGCGATCGAGTTTGGTTTTCGCGGCGCGGGAACGACGAACCTCGAACAGTTGCGCCAGCGGCACCATCGCGGTCGGCGAAGCGCTTCGCTACATCCGCGATGATTTCGCCGACGTCATCGTCGCCGGCGGCGCTGAATCGCCGCTGAGTCAGCTCACCTTTGGCGCGTTCGCCTTCATCAAGACGATGAGCCAATTCACGGAGCGATCCGGCGCGGGCCTGCCGGCCGTTCGATCGGTTGCGCGACGGTTTCGTCATGGGAGAAGGCGCGGCCTCGTTGATCATCGAGGAGCTCGAGCACGCCCGTCGCGCGTGGTGCGCACATTTACGCCGAGGTGCTCGGTTACAGCTTGAATAACGACGCGTTTCACATGACTTCGCCGCTGCCGAGCGGGGAGTCGTGCATTCGTGCGATGCGAGACGCACGCTGGCCGACGCGCGCTCGCGCCGGAGCAGATTGATTACATCAACGCTCACGCCAGTTCCACCCAGTTGAACGACAGCACTGAGACGATGTCGATTAGCAAGGTCTTTGGCGCGCGCGCCGCGCGCATCCCGGTCAGCGGGACAAAGCCCTACACCGGCCATCCGTTAGGCGCGACCGGCGCGATCGAAGCGGCACTGTGCGCCCTAGCGATCGATCGCGGGCTGGATTCCGCCGACGTTGAACTGGGAGAATCCTGATCCGGCCTGCGATCTCGACGTCGTGCCGCAACACGGTCGCGACGCGAGGATCGATCACGTGCTTGAGCAACTCCTTCGGTTTTGGCGGGATCAACGCCTGCATTGTCCTCGGTCGTGTTACCGGCCGACGATTGACGCCGCCGCTGCGCGCTCCTAACGTGCGCGCGTGCAAGTCGAATTGGAGCAGCTGCTCATTCTGCAGGATCGCGCCCAAAAAATTCGACAGGTCGAAGCTGAGTTGAGAAGCGTGCCGCTGGAGCGAAAGTCGCTCGACTCACAGGTGGCCGCCGCCTCGGCCAATCTAGAAGCGACGAAGGATCGTGCCCGTCACGTCGAGATGGAGAAGAAAAAGATTGGAGCTCGATGTTGGCACCCGCAACGAGAGCATCGCGCGGTTGAAGACGCAGCGATACGAGACGCGCAAGAACGATGAGTTCTCCGCGATGGGTCGCGAGATCGAACGTTATCAGAATGAAATCAGCGCACTTGAAGATCAGGAACTCGAGTTGATGGAGCAGGCCGATGTAACTCAAAGCGCAAATCGCGGCCGAGGAAAGACAAACCGCTGCGGCGAAGGATTCGATCGCCAAACAAATCGACCAATCTGGAAGCGAAACAGGTCACCCTGACTGACCGACTGGAAGAGTTGAAAAAGGAGCGAGAAGAGCTCGCGGCCCAGGTGGACGAAGATTTGCTCGACCGATTCAACCGGCTCTTCGCGAGCAAAGGAGACGCCGCCGTAGTCGCACTCGAGCACGATGTTTGCACCGGCTGCCACATGAAAATTACGACCGCGAACTGCCGATGCGCGTGAGGGCGGCAAAGAGATCGTGAGCTGCGAGCAGTGCGGCCGGATTCTCTATTTCGCGGAGTAAGAAGCAGACGAATTAGGAACGCAGGAAAAAGAGGAAAGGAGAGATCGCCACACCTACTGCCTTCGCTTCTTTCCTGCGTTCCTGACCTTCCTGATTCCGTTCTTTCCTGATCAGACGTTGAAGCGGAACTCCACCACGTCGCCGTCCTTGACGACGTAATCCTTGCCTTCGATCCGCAGCTTGCCGGCTTCGCGCGCCTTGGCGAACGAGCCTAACGATACCAAATCGTCGAAGTGGACTGTCTCGGCGGCGATGAAGCCGCGCTCGAAATCGGAATGGATCACGCCGGCCGCGGCCGGCGCCTTATCGCCTTCGTGAATCGTCCAGGCGCGCGTTTCTTTTTCCCCGGTCGTCAGGTAGGTGCGCAACCCGAGCAGGTGATAGACCGCGCGAATGAGCGCGCCCACGCCGCTTCCTCTTCACCCCGAGATCGCGCAGATATTCCGCCGCTTCCGCTTCGGAGAGATCGACCAACTCGCTTTCGATCTGCGCGCTGATGACGACCGCTTCAGTCGCGAAATGATTGCGCGCATAGTCCTCGACCGCCGCGTGCCATGCCGTTGTTTCGCGATGCGCTGCGGTCACCGGCCCCGGCTACTGCTGGGCGAATCGCCGCGAGATCAGACTTCCGCGCGACGTTGCAGGCGAAAAGTGTCGGCTTCGAAGTGAGCAGGAAAAATTCGCGCGCGATCACTTTTCTTCATCGCGTTAACTGCAGAGTGTGATCGCCGGGCTTCCCGGAATCGAGATGCGGAAGCAGCTTTTCGATCACGGCCGTCTTCGGCTTTCGCGATCTTCGATCCGGCGCGGACTTCCTTTTGCAAGCGGTCGACGCCGTTTCTGCAGCGAAGCGAGGTCGGCCAAGAATCAGCTCGGTGTTGATGACTTCGATGTCGCGCACCGGATCGATCGTGCCGCTGACGTGGTGAATGTCGCCGCTTTCGAAACAGCGCACGACCTGCACGATCGCGTCGACTTCGCGGATGTGACTGAGGAACTGGTTGCCGAGGCCTTCGCCCGCACTCGCGCCTTTCACGAGCCCAGCGATGTCGACGAACTCAATCGCGGCGCGGCACGATTTTCTGCGAATGCGACAGCTTTGCGAGCACCTCGAGTCGCGGGTCTGGCACCGTCACGACGCCGAGGTTCGGATCGATGGTGCAGAAGGGATAATTAGCCGCCTGTGCCTTGCGCGTGCGGGTGACGGCGGCGTTGAAAGGGTCGACTTTCCAACGTTAGGCCAAACCAACGATCCCGGCGCTCAGCATAGGCGCGGAGGTTAAGGCGAGAGACGCTTCGCCGCAATTCAGCCTGGAAAATCAATTCAGTTCAGGCCAATCGTCTGACTTTGCAGATGTTCTGCAACGGTGGCGGCGAGGCGGTCCGGCATATATGGTTTGGAAGAAACGCATATTGTTTTTCGCTCTCGAAATCTTCTCCCAAGTAGCTCCGCGCTATAGCCGCTCGTAAAGATCACCCCTTCAGATCGGGCTTTTCGACAATCAGAGTATGAGCAGAGCTGGCGTCCCGGAAATGGACTCTGGCATCACCACGTCGGTCAGAAGCAAATCACTTTCGTCGCGGTGCTCTTGACCAAACATCAAGGGCATCGCGTCATTTCTTGCCGTGAGGATGCGATAACCGAGAACGCCCAGCGCGCTCGACGAACTCGCGCAACATCTCTTCGTCTTCCACAACCAGAATCGTGACCTTCTCGGCCGGCGCCACCGGAGCCACGCTTCCTCGGGTTGCGGCGGTTTTGGCGGCAACCCCGTTCACGCTTGGTGGGAAGAAGGCGCGAATGATCGTCGCCGAGGGGGTGTGCTCTCCACTTCAATCCACCCACCGTGTTGTTTGAGCACGCCATAGACGGTGGGCCGGCCCCATTCCGGTGCCTTCGCCTTGGCCCCGTTGGTCGTGAAAAACGGCTCGAAAATTCGTGATACCGTTGCTGCGTCCATTCCTTTGCCGGTGTCTTATACGCCAGACAGATATGACGCCCCAGCCTGGGCTTCCGGGATTGCGCGCGCACATGTCGCCTGGTCGATTTCGACTTCATAAGTAGCGACAGTCAGCTTCACCGCCATCGCCGCATCGCGTCGCGAGCGTTTAGAGCGAGGTTCATGATGACTTGGTCAACACTCTGGAGATCGGCAAAGATCGGCGGAAGCCCCGGTGCGAGAGATCGGTATTAAGCGCGATGTGCTCGCCGATGACTCGACGCAGCATCGCGATGGTTTGCTCCACGATCTCGTTCAGCGCGAGAGGTCGGCGTTGAATGATTTGTTTTCTGCTGTAAGCGAGCAGCTGTCCAGGTTAATGCAGTCGCGCGCGTTCCGCCGCGCGCTCCACCCTGTTGGGCGAGGTATTGAGCCGTTTTCGTCAAGATGCGGGTTGCGCAATTGCAGGCGCGGTATTGCCGAGGATGACGGTCAGGATGTTGTTGAAATCGTGCGCGACGCCTGCGGCAAGGCGCCCTACGGCCTCCATCTTTTGCGCCTGGCGCAATTCGGCTTTCCAACCGTGCTCTGGCAGTCGCGTCCTGCAAGATCAGGAGCTGATACGGAGCATTGCCAAGCTTGAGCACTTGCGCGGTGACTAGGCAGCTCGCGCGTTTCGCCGGTCGAGTTCGAATCGATGCGGGCATCTCCCGCATCGATTGGCAATTGCCAAGCTCCGCCGCGATCTCCCGCGTCAATTTCGGGGTCGGTCCAGGACAAAGCGCGCCTTCGGCGAGGGCCTCTTCGCGAGGAAACATCCAGGAGCGTGATGGAAACTGGCGTTAACATCCAGGTAACCACTGATGTCCAGGCGCCGGATCGCCATCGGAAGAGGACTGCCATAGAACGCCTTCGAAAATCTTTCCTCCGAGTGGCGCAAGGCAGTCCTCTGCCATTGTCCGCTCCGGCCACCTCGCTGGATGAGTGCGTCATTGGCAGCGCGAAGGTCCGCGGTGCGCTCATTGACCATCTCCTCAAGGTCTTCCATCTGTCGACGAGCAATCTGGGTGAGCTCCCATTTCGAGCCAGCGCGTGTGCCATCTGCAAAACCTCGACATTGTCGAACGGCTTCTTGAGGACGAGCATCTGGTCAGTGTTGCCAATGATCTTGGAAATTTCGTCCCAGAGGTAATCCGGAATAAGCGGTGCAAACGACCATCTGCAGATCGGGAAACTCCTTCCAAATTCGCGCGATCGTTTCGATCCCATCCCAGCCCGGGGGCATGCGGACATCGACGAACGCGACCGCATAAGGTTCACCGGCAGCGGCGGCCGCACGCACTTTCTCTCAATCCCTCTTCCCCTTGAAACGCCGAGCCGATCTCGAAAGTCAGGATTGAGCCGGATTCACCGTGTCTCCAAAGAGAGCCGCTTCATCCGCATCGAGATCTGCCGCCAATTGGCGTCGGCTGGGCTGAGGATTTTTTAAAGTCCTGATGAATCGAGCGGATTGTCATCGATCACGAGAATTCGCCGGTTTTCCGGCACTGCAGGCAGAGAATCACTGTTCATGGGTGTTTGCTTTGGTAGTAATGCGATTGGGAGCTCCAAGGTAAACGTCGCGCCATGTCCAAGACCGGCACTTGCTACCGAAAGAGAGCCTCCCATCGCGCGTGCCGCCAGGGCGCCGCTATGAAGGCCAAAACCGTGGCCTTCTTCGCTTCGTTGTAAGCCGTGCGCAAAAACCCGGGTGAGGTTTTCCGCTGAAATGCCAATGCCGTTATCCGCAACTATGATCTGCGCGCTTTGGTTCGCTGGCCGCATAAATGGAGACTGGCTAATCGCTTTTGTCCGGGCGTTTGGACGCGTCGAGAGCGTATTTTGCATTGCGCAGCAGATTGATCAGAATTTGCAGCACCTTGTGCCGGTCCACCGGACTGGTGAAACCGCTGAAAATTTCCGCTCGAGGACAATCCCGTGTCGCTCAAATGCAGAAATGTTCATCGCGATCGCATCTTCGACGAGCAGGTTGGGAGGTAGATTTTCGAAGACGCCGCTGACCTTCGCGTAACTTTGCTGCATCGCGACGACCTCTTTGATATGTTCGATATTGCGACCCAGTTGATCGGCTTCCTGGAGTAATTCGGCATTTTCGGTCACGAAAAACTCGCTGAGTTTCGCGAGGTAACCTGGAAGCTTGCGGCCGTTCGGATCGTTTGTGAGATATTCGCCGAGGGTTGCCATTTTGTCCGGTGAGAAGGGCGGTGGCTTGGGCCAGCTTGGACGCTTTGGAACGGCGCAGCTTTTCGACAACCAAGCTGGCGGAAACGTTAACGCTGTTGAGAACATTGCCGACATTGTGCAGCACTCCAGGTCGCGCACCTCTGCCATTCCTGCGAGGCGCGATGTTTCGAGCAGTTTTTGCTGGGAAAGGTGAGAGCTTCCTCGGCCTGGCGCCGCTCGGTGATGTCACGCATCACGGTGGAGAGATATTCCAGTCCACCTTCAGCATTTCTGTGTGCAATCAGAACCTGCGAAACGTGAATCTCTTCACCGTCACAATTGCGGATCGCCGTTTCTCCGGCCCACGCTCCGTTTTCCAGCGCAGTCGGAAACCAACTTCCATGACGATCTTTCGGGCCCAATCCGGCTGGACGTCAAGCAACTTCAATCCGCTAATGTCAGCGCCGTCGTTTAGTCCCAAGATGTCGCGGGCAGCATAATTTAGGTAGAACGCGGTGCCATTCGTGTGGGCGCTGATCACGATGTCTGGTGTCGCTTCCAGAATGGCGGTGAGCCGGGCATGTGCGGCTTCGGCGCGCTCACGTTCGCTGATTTCGCGTTGCAGCGCTGTACTTTTCTTGCAATTTTGCCCCTGCACTCTGCAGAGCGCTGTCCTGCGACTGGATCTGTCGCCAACATCTGGTTGAAGGCGTCGGTCGAGCACGCCCACTTCGTCGTCGCAGAGCCTTCGGTTCGCGGACGGAGTAATCTTTGTGGTCGGCGACGGTGCGGGCCGTTCTAGTCAGGCTCGAGGATCGGGTTGGTAATGAAACGCTGAAACTGGCTCGACAGGACGAAAGGTGACCAGCAGCGACGCGGCGAGAACCAAGCTGAAAATGCCGCCAAATAGGCGGAGCAGCTGGGCGGTCATGGCATGCAAGTCCGCCAGGATGAAAGAGTTCCTTCCGCGCTTGCCGTTGACCAAGACTGGTTGGGCGAGCAGAATGCGATCGCCAGTTCCATTTCGAAACCGGACTTGAAGTTGCGCCGATTTGATCGCCATCTCGTCCCGCGTATTTCCAAAGGATGCGAGCCGTTGCCTGATCCATCAGCTGTAGGCGCGCGCCCACGATTTGAGGCATTGTCTTTAACCCGCGAGGAGCTGTGCGGCCGCGTCTTCATCTCTGAACATGACCGCCGCCGCACAATTGTGTGCGGTAATTTCCCCAACCACCGCCAGCTTCGTGAGCGGACTGCTGCCGGAGGGTGTAAGCCTGCAAGTAAAAGAGGCGTGGCGAAGGCGAATAACAGCACCACCGCCGAGATCAGCATGATCACGAGCATGATTTTTGCTGAATGGGTCGATCGCGTAGATGCAACATCGCGGTGCCGGGCAGCTTGACAGCTACTTTTGCGCCCTAGCGGAGGAATTTTCGTAGCCGCTGCCAAGCGCTGATTATTTGCCTACGGAAAAGGCGCTTGCTGGAACACCTCCTGCTGCTGTGCCGGGGGACACGTGTTCAAAACCCAAATGCCGTGTCGACCCGGCTAATGCCGTCAGGGAGGGCTCGATGAATGTCTGCGCAGACGAGCAGACGAAGTCGGAATCGCTAGCCGAGGGCACGACTCGCAACCCAACGCACCGGTGTCCGCCAGAGCCCAATCCTGTCCGGGGGCAAGGTCGGACGAACATCTTGCTTGCTGTGGTCGTCTTGGCGACGGCGGTCACGCCTCGGCCTGAGGCCTGCGGAGCGTCTCGCGGCAGCTCGCCCCGCAAATCACCGCGCCCGTGTCCGCGGACGACGCCTACGTGGCCTCTTTTTCCCGGAAAGGAGCATCGCCGTCCTTCCATTCGAGCAGGTTGACGAACAGAGTCACGACACGTCCCTCGCTGAAGCGGTGCAGGATGACATTCTTAATGCGCTGCGCCAAGGTCGCCGATTTCCGCGTAATCAGTCGAACATCCGTCAGTCACTACGCTCCGGGATACCCCGCGCGACTTACGCGCCATCGCTGCAAGACTTAGGGGCCGGCCATATTCTCGGAAGGCACTGTGAGCAGCAACGGTGAAAGGGTCGCGGATCAATGTTCAGCTAACCGATGCGCGTCGCGGGTAAAGCTTACAGACCTCAGCTACGAGCGCGACTTGCCGGATCTCTTCGGAAACCAGAGCAATCTCGTGCTCCGAATCGCTGATCAGTTGAGCGCGAGCATTTCCGCACAATGAGTGGACCGCCATTGACGAGCGACCGACCGGCGATCTCGTCGCTTACTCGCTTTACGTGCGCGGCAAAACCCTGATCACAAGCGCTTGGCAACGCGCAGGTAAACGAAAAACTGACCCAGGCCGTTGAACTGCTTAATCAAGCCGTTGATCGCGACCCGAATTTTTATCTCGCCTGGTGCCAGTTGGCCGCCGCGCATAACTACATCTATTTTTTGGGTTCGATCATTCCACCGTCCGCCTCAGGCCTGTCGCAGGCGGTCTCGATACTGGCGATTCGCCTGCGCCCGGACGCAGGCGAGACCCATCGGCAAAGGCAGATTTTCTTTATCGCTGCTATCTCGATTACGATAAAGCCCGGACTGAACTTACGCTCGCGGAACACGCTCTGCCCAATCAGTCGGAAGTTTCGAGCTGGCCGGCTATGTCGATCGTCGCCAGGGTTTGTGGCCCGAATCGGCGCGTAGTTTGCAAAGGGCGCTCGAGCTTGATCCGCGCAACTCGTTCCTGCTCCAACAGATTGCCGCAAGTTATCAGGAATTCCGGCAGTTTGGCGCCATGGCGGCCGCCCTTGACCGCGCGCTCGCCCTGACCCCGCACGACCTGGACGCGCGCGTCACCCGGGCATTCGTCGATCTCGAATGGCGCGCCGACACGCGTCCGCTGCACCAGACCATCGAGTGAGCTTTTCGAAAGACCCCGACTCGGCGAGGCGATCTGGCCGATCAATGGCTATACGTTTCGCTTTGCGAACGCGACTGGCCAGCCGCAGATCGCGCCCTCGCGGCAATACCTGCCACTGGAATTTCAACCGACCTGAATTTTCCGCGCACCTACTGTCAGGCGCTGGCTGCTCGGGCGAAAGGTGATCTCGCGACCGCCCAAAATGCATTCCTTGCCGCGCGCGACGAGGTGGACAAGACAGTCCGCGAAACAACCCGACTACGGCCCTGCTTATACCGTGCTCGGTTTGATCGATGCCGGCCTTGGTCGCAAAGAGGAAGCGATGCGCGAGGGCCGCCGTGGAGTCGAACTGCTCCCGATTACCAGGAATTCGATCGACGGCGCTGAGCTGATGAAATATTTGGCCGTGATCTATCTCTGGTGCGGCGAGAAAGACCTCGCCCTCGAGCAAATTAGCGCCACGCTGAAAATCCCGAGCTCTTTGAGCTACGGCCACCTCAAACTTCATCCCTGCTGGGATGAACTTCGCGGCGATCGGCGCTTTGAGGAAATTGTCGCCTCGCTCGCCCCGAAAAGCTGACGAACGCGGCGGGCGGCCTCTGCCGCCAACGGGCACTTTCAATGAAACAGTGTCTTAGTTACATGACGGCACAGCCGGCGGAAAGCAGCCCGCTGGATCAGTAAGCTCAATCGTGTGTTCCCCGAGCGCCGGGTTGTTGATTGAGAGTTGGGCCTGGTTGCCATTGATGGTCACGGGAGTGGGGTCGCCATCGACCGTGATGGTGACCTGCTCCCCAGAGTGGCTCGTGTCGGTGAGGGTAAGCCGGGCCTGCAATTTGTGGCCGCCGCCACTGGACTTGCAGCGCGCCTGGAAGGAACGCAGATCTCCACATGGAATCCCGCCGCCGCCCTCGTCCACTGTCCACATTAATGCATGATCCAGATTGTCCCCGGCGACCGTGCCGGTGCCGACAATCTGGCCGAGATTGTTGATCCCATTCGCAACACTGTAATGGCCGCCGGGCCAGACGCCCAGGTCGATCGCCATCCCGTCGCGCCAGAGGACCGCATGAGAGTCTATGTTAGGAGAGCCTGCATAGCCCACGACATCGCCGGAATCGTTCACAGCGGTAGTCGTGGCGGAGAAAATCCGGCAGGAATCGGCAACTGCTGGATCCTGGGCGCGCGGTTGGGGTTCGCGATGTCATATTCCCAAACGACAGGAGAGATATTGCTCTTACCCGCAATGAGGCCGGTATTATTAATCGCGCGCGCCTCGCTTGCTACCTGACCGCTCAACGCGCCGAGATCGGTCATCTGGCCGCTGCGCCAAAGAAACCCATGAATAAACGAGCCGATCGCGCTATTGCCGACGACGTGGCTCAAATCATTGACCCCATAGGCTTCGCTGTAGTTCAGGGGAATACCTTGACCCAAAAAGCCGAGATCGATGGCCTCCGTGTCCTTGTTTGGCCACAAGGCGGCGTGGGTGTAGAAATTCGGGTCTCCTCCTTACCCGTCCCCACGAGCTGGCTTAGATTGTTGATGCCGTGGGCCCTGGTGTGAAGCAGATCCGTAGTCGGGGTCGAAACCGGCCAGCGGTGGTAACACGAATGCCTGGCCGGTGGAATTCCAATAGATGCCCTGGTAAACATTATCGCCATAAACCTCGGTGCCGGCCATCTCCCTGCTGTTATTGACGTGCTCCGGGATCGCGGTGCTGGCAGGATTAAAGTTGTCCGCGAAGCCGATGATCACTCCGGTGTTTGCGTCCCAGAATGGCCGCTGCAGGGCAAAGGTGCTGTCGTTCGCCAAACCGACAATTACCGGCTGGTTGTTAATCGCCAAGCCGCTGGAAAAGGTTCCGCCGGGAATCAGCCCCAAGTCGGTGATGATGATCTGTGAGCCGCTTGCGGTGTTATACCTGATCGACTTCGCCTCCTCGGCATTTGTCATTACGCTCAGCGCCAGGCTGATGGCTCGCGATAAGTAGTTTCATAATCTCTTTCCTCCTCTTACTGGTCACTTACTCCTTTGTTGTTTCTAGAGCGCGTGAAACATCGCCTCCTTTCAATGTGACACCGCACTAGTTACATGACGGCACCATCGGCGGAAAGCAGCCCGCTGGATCAGTAAGCTCAATCGTGTGTTCCCCGAGCGCCGGGTTGTTGATCGAGAGTTGGGCCTTGTTGCCATTGATGGTCACGGGAGTGGGGTCGCCATCGACTGTGATGGTGACCTGTTCCCCAGAGTGGCTCGTGTCGGTGAGGGTAAGCCGGGCTTGTAATTTGTGGCCGCCGCCACTGGACTTGCAGCGCGCCTGGAAGGAAAGCAGATCTCCACATGGAATGCCGCCGCCGCCCTCGTCCACTGTCCACATTAATGCATGATCCAGATTGTCCCCGGCGACCGTGCCGGTGCCGACAATCTGGCCGAGATTGTTGATCCCATTCGCAACGCTGTAATGGCCGCCGGGCCAGACGCCCAGGTCGATCGCCATCCCGTCGCGCCAGAGGACCGCATGAGAGTCTATGTTAGGAGAGCCTGCATAGCCCACGACATCGCCGGAATCGTTCATCAGCGGTAGTCGTGGCGGAGAAAATCCGGCAGGAATCGGCAACTGCTGGATCCTGGGCGCGCGGCTGGGGTTCGCGATGATCATATTTCCAAACGACAGGAAAGATATTGCTCTTACCCGCAATGAGGCCGGTATTATTAATCGCGCGCGCCTCGCTTGCTACCTGACCGCTCAACGCGCCGAGATCGGTCATCTGGCCGCTGCGCCAAAGAAACCCATGAATAAACGAGCCGATCGCGCTATTGCCGACGACGTGGCTCAAATCGTTGACCCCATAGGCTTCGCTGTAGTTCAGAGGAATACCTTGACCCAGGAAGCCGAGATCGATGGCCTTCGTGTCCTTGTCTGGCCACAGGGCAGCATGGGTGTAGAAATTGGGCTCCCCTCCTTACCTGCCCCAGCGAGCTGGCCTAGACTGTTGATGCCGTGGGCCCTGGTGTGAAGCAGCTCCGTAGTCGGGGTCGAACTCCGGCCAGCGGTGGCAACACGAATGCCTGGCCGGTTGGATTCCAATAGATGCCCTGGTAAACATTATCGCCATAAACCTCGGTGCCGGCCATCTCCCTGCTCGTATTGACGTGCTCCGGGATCGCGGTGCTGGCAGGATTAAAGTTGTCCGCGAAGCCGATGATCACTCCGGTGTTTGCGTCCCAGAAAGGCCGCTGCAGGGCAAAGGTGCTGTCGTTCGCCAAACCGACAATTACCGGCTGGTTGTTAATCGCCAAGCCGCTGGACGTGGTTCCACCGGGAATCAGCCCCAAGTCTCTGATGATGATCTGTGAGCCGCTTGCGGTGTTATACTTGATCGACTTCGCCTCCTCGGCATTTGTCACTACGCTCAGCGCCAGGCTGATGGCTGCGATAAGTAGTTTCATAGTCTTTTTCCTCCTGTTACTGGTCACTTATTCCTTTGTTATTTCTAAGATGCGTGAAAACACTCCCTCCTTTCATTGAAACGCCGCACTAGTCGCAAGACGGCACCATCGGCGGGAAGCAGCCCGCTGGATCAGTAAGCTCAATCGTGTGTTCCCCGGGCGCCGGGTTGTTGATCGAGAGTTGGGCCTTGTTGCCATTGATGGTCACGGGAGTGGGGTCGCCATCGACTGTGATGGTGACCTGCTCCCCAGAGTGGCTCGTGTCGGTGAGGGTAAGCCTGCGCTTGTAATTTCTGGCCGCCGCCACTGGACTTGCAGCGCACCTGGAAGGAAACCAGATCTCCACACGGAATGCCGCCACCGCCCCCGTCCACTCCGGTGTCGATCGCATAGAGATAGGTGTATGGGTCGGCGGCATTGTCGTTCACATCCATCCCGACGTAAACCGTGGCGGCATCGAGACTGAAGCGGGGCCGCGACATGGGTCGGACGAAGCCGCCGTTTTCCGCAGGCAGATCGACTTGCCAGGAAAGGGTGCCAGTCGCGGCGTCGATGCCCTGAACGGCGCTGAGCACGCCACCAATACCGTTAGCGCCCACGACCACCAAAGTGTTGGAAGAATCGACAACGGGACCCACCAGGTAGCCGATGCTGTTCGCCAGCTTCCATTTCACACTCAGGTCAGGATTGAGCGCCATGACATTGGTGGGAAAATTCTCACCCACATAGATCGTGCCGTCAGAACCGACGTTCGGCGCGGTCAAGGTATTGAAAAAGGACGAACGCAGCAGGTTACCACTCGAATCGAACACGCCGAGCTGATTGTTCGCTATGGTCGAATGAATGTTTCCGCCCGGGCCGACCGGCCGGCTGATCGTCATGCGCCGCCGGCCAAACGAGCAAAAAGAAAGCTGCCCCCGAGCCGGAAGAATTGCAGTCCGCTATTGTTGTCGAGGTTGTTCATATCAAAGTAAAATTGGTTGATCGGCCCCAAACACGATTTCGCGAGTGCGAAGCTCTGCGCCTCTTCCAGCGAGGTAATTGGGGCGATTAGCGAGCACCTGCCCAGCCCGTGAGATCGTCATCTCGCCCAAACCATTCAGGGAGCCCGGCGTCCTCGGTCACGGCGTAAATCTTGCCATCCGGCCCAACATCCGGCCCCGCTCCTACCTGCGCGCCGCTCGGGTCGGTAATCGTCCACTTCAAGGTCCCGTCGGGATTTACAGCGTAGATTTTGTTGACGGATGAACCAAAATAGATGGTGCCGTCGGGCCCGACCTCGACCGATTGAATCGCAACTGGGCCGGTGTTGAAAATCCATTTCACGCCCCCGCTTGGCGTGAGCGCGTAGAGATGACCTCCGACATCAGGGCATAAATGGTCCCATCCGGCCCGATCCCGGCGCGGCCCTGAATGTAAAGGCCATCTGCCTGGAAGCGCCACTGAACACGACCGGCCGCCGAGCGCGCCGTCACTCTCAGCTGCAGAGTGTTACTCCTGCCGCCGGAAGTGACGACCTGCACTGGCTCGAACCCAGCGGCGAGGAGTCAGGCACGTAGGCGGTGATCAGGCGTCCGTCCAGTTGCTCACCGGCGCCGTCGCGCCGCCGATTGATTACAATACCGCTGCCCTGCTCGGCGCCGAAGCTGCTACCGCTGATTTTGAGACGACCAGCCTGCGCAAGAGTGGTAACGGACAACGCGCTGATGGTTGGCGCGGTTAGGGTGCGTGTGCCGTAGAGAGTGAAAGCAGCAGGCTGCAGTGTGACCGCTGCGAAGACGAAGCCAAAGGCAAGAACGCGACGTAAGGCTTGAAGTATCGAAGTCATATGATTAATAAGATTTAAGGGTTGTAAGATTGAGAGATGGCTGCAAAGGCAATTCCGTCAGGGTAAAAAAGTGCCTGTGAGCCGCTTGCGGTGCCATGCTTTGATTCGACTTCGCCCCCTCGGCAGTTGTCGTTACGCTCAGCGCCAGGCTGACGCTCGCCGACAAGTAGCCTCATGTTGCTCTTATCGTCGTGCTGACTGGTCGCTACCCTCTGTTATTTCTAGATGCGTAGAGCTATCGCCTCCTTATCGAATGTGACACTCGCTACTGGTTACATGACGGCACCATCGGCGGAAAGCAGCCCGCTGGATCAGTAAGCTCAACCGTGTGTTCCCCGGGCGCCGGGTTGTTGATCGAGTTGGGCCTTGTTGCCATTGATGGTCACGGGAGTGGGGTCGCCATCGACTGTGATGGTGACCTGTTCCCCAGAGTGGCTCGTGTTGGTGAGGGTAAGCTTGGCTTGTAATTTCTGGCCGCCGCCACCGGACTTGCAGCGCACCTGGAAGGAAACCAGATCTCCACATGGAATCCCGCCGCCGCCCCCAATGAGGGAGGCCCATTTCGTCATGCTCATATCTTTGGCGCCGCTGTCGGCGTTATAGATCCCACCACCGTTGTAGATGTTGAAAGCGGCGTCGAAGCGCAATGCGCCTGGGAAGGGAATCTCGGATCCCACGTTAAAGACGAGCCCCCGATTGGTCTCGAGGCCGGTAGCGGTGTCGAGCACGAGCAGAATGACCTCGTTGACGAAAGGCGGCGAGCTGGTCTTGCCGACGACGAAAACGTGACCCTCGGGATCAACCCGCACGTCTGATGGCTCATCGAAGCACTGCTTACAGGGTTGGCCGTAGACACTCGTCCAAAGCAGCGCGCCCGTGGTCGCATTGCGTTTTACAGTGAAAAACTGATCGTTGAAATTTGAGACGTCGCCATCCGGATCGGCTCGTGCCGGTGACGAAAACGCCGCCAGCACCGTCGAGAAAGAGTCCGCGGGCGCTATGGTCCAGGCCGAGCGCGTCATAAAACTGCCAGAGCAATTGTCCATCGCTCCCGCGCAATTTGATCGTGCTGTACTTATCGATGAAATCAATCCCGATGCCGGTGACATAGACGTCGCCCGCCCCATCGATTTCCATGTCGACGGGAAATCGTCGCCGGTAACGCCCCAGCTCTTCTCCCAAAGCACCGCGCCATTGGCTGGGGCATATTTGACCACAACGTAGTCGGCGTGATTTGAGGCGGCATAACCGGTGATGGCGACAAGCACATCCCCGTTCGGGTCGAGCAAGAGTTTCACCGGCGAGTCTTGGGAAAACGGCCCAAACGCCGCCCCATCCCAGACTTGCCGCCATTGGAGGACGCCACCGGAATTAAACTTAAGCGTCATCGCATCCAGACCATCACCCACCGTGCCCGCCCGTCACGTAAATGTTACCAGCCGCGTCAGCCGCGATTGAGGAACCAAACTCCGATATCCCAGGACCGCTGCTGTATTGAATCTTTTGAGCAGCGCGCCGGTCGCCGCGTCGTAAGCAAGAATCAGGACATTGGCGAAAAAATTGGCACCGGGTTACTGCCCACCACATAAAGAATGCCGTTCGATCCTTTCGTGATGCCGCTGGCGATGTCCGCACCGGAGTTCGGGCTGCCGCAGGTCTGTGTCCACCGGGTCGATCCGTCTGGCGCAAACGAAACGGTCGTGATGTCGGTATTGCCGAAGCACCCGAGGTGCCTGTGATGTAGGAGACGCCGTCTGGGTCGACGTAAATCCCGGCGGTACCGGAAGAGAGGGAGGTGCCGATCGGCACTCGACTAATCCATTCCGGGGCAGAGCTGCGCATTACTGGTGCCGGATAAACCAGTCAGGCCGACGACTGTGACAAGCGCAACACCTCGCACTGTGGAGACGACCATCTCCTTTGCCGTCCGCAATTTCCGCCTAATTGCCTGTTGGCCGGCTCGGCTGCGCTGTTCTCGAGGGGCATCATCTCAATCGCACGCTCGTAAGGTGCTCTCATTCCTCGTCCTCCTTGGTTGTGCAGTCTCCACCATTAACGATAGATTAATGGTTGATTAATAGCAGACGATTGCGCTAAGGGATCATTTGCTTCCTCTTGCGCGAAGTCTAGTGGACCAAAGGCCTAGGACCAACGTCTCTACCTTCCCCAGAGATGGAGCGACGCATATCTAAAGGGAGAGTCTTGCCGGAGCCCTTCCATCTCGGAGCACGAGGAAAGCTGGAGGAGCGATGCCTGCCGCAGAATGTTGCCTCTTGAATGTCCGCCGTTGTGCCGTCGCAGACGGGCTTGACGTCCTTGCAGGATCTGACATACTGACGTCCCGTTTTCGTCTCGCAGGACGTTGACGACAACCCGCAACTCCTCCACCCAGCGAGGCTCAGCCCCCTGTTCTACGGCGAGGGCAACTTTCGCTCGCGGAAGTTCGCCGAATTTTACAGCGTCGTGGGCTGGCCGAGACCTCGCCGCTCACCGCGCCGTGGTGGAGTTCCAAGCTCAACCTCAGATCGAAGACCCACTCGGCACCCACCTGGGGCATGCGCGCATGTTACGCGTTTCACCACTCGCTCCCATCCCGGACGCATAGCTAACTATATGCCCTCCAGGGGCGCGGGATGAAGGAAAATGTTCCGAAGCAAAGCGAGCGCTTTAGTTAGCTCTCAAGCTCCCCTCTTCAAGATAAATCTCCGCAACTGCTTCTACTTGCAGGTCGAAGAATTGGTGTGCTCCAGCAGCGTGGCCCTGTCCAGCAAGTGTCTCCCCGGCTTGATGCGTTTGGATGCCCGATTCGGTCGTCCATGGAAGGTGACGCCTACGCCCCGAAGTGTTTCAGACTGGGTGAACCGGTGTGTCTCTTCTGAACTGAACTCGTGACCCGTGACGTTGATCGACACGACGTGGTCAAAATCCGGTGGCTCAGTAATCCGATGAACCAGAAATTTCTCCCGACCTTTACCAAACAGCAAGTATCCAAGCTCGGAGCTCTTAGGGCTGGCAGCGCCTATCTCTTGAAAGTAAAGCACCTCCGTGACATGAACCTTGACGTGTTCGGCAATGCTCGCCGCCCCTCTCAAAATGGAACCTAAACAGACTTCCGCCGAAAGAGGTCAGCGCCGGCTTGCCAGGATCACGTGAGATCAGATCGGTGATATGAAACTCCTTGGGCTTGAACGTACAGGTCATTGCGACCAAAGTGAGCACGAGAGTCATGCAGACGCCCCGCCGCTTCGTCGTTGAGGGTCACCGCCAAGATAACTTGGAAATTATGAGGTGACATGAACATGGGTAGGTGAGAGAGGTAAAGTGTTTCGTCACCGAAAAGCAGCATGCCGTGGGTTCCGAAGGTGGCATTAGGATCGCGGTGGTCGTGACTGACCTCAGGCATGTGCATACCGGGCATTTTGGGCATCAGGGCACCTCCTTGTTCATAAGAATTTGTTTTTTACGGTGAACCGGAGGATAGCCGTCCAGGAGCACAGGAACAAGGGAAAATCTATAATTGATACGTTCCCAAAATCCGCTGTGAAATAGGAAATCTTCTTTCACGTGGGCGGTATCGACAACATCACCGTCAAGCATCTCGCTGAGAAGCAGCTCTCTCATCCACTCATAGGGCACTTGGGCAAAGCTGGCCTATGAAAGACCAGAGAAAACAGGCGCGGACTACGGCACCACCGTCAGCGTCAGATCATTCCCGTCGCCGCCGGAGTAGCTCACCTGAAGCTTGTTCACCCGAGCGTGACGCTTCGACCCATCCGCCAGATTGGCGAAAGTGCCTGCTGATTGGGGTCGCTGGCAGTGCTACTGATGGCAGTGAAGACTTTGCCGATGGTTAGTTTCTTGTTCCCGACCGCGTTTAAATCGAACTGCGCACCCGTTTCGATCGCCACTCCAGTTGCGATTACCTGGTCGGCTTTGGCTTTCTTGGTGTTCAGTTTCCAGGTATAGATGCCATCGCTGTTGAAGGTCGAGAGTGTTTTGAATCGTGAGCGTGGTCGAGCTTGCTCGCACCTTTGCCCGGCTGGAGGAAGCCTCCGGCGCCACGCTGCCGCTTCCAACCGTGGTCGCCCTGCGATAATCCCTTTCCGCCGAGTATGCCTCCACTAACCTGCACTGCCGCCAGTGCCGGTGGCTGAGCCGGTTGTATTCTTGACCAGGAGAGTCCCGGCCGAAACCGTCGTGCCGCCCTTTGTAGTACTCGCGCCACTTAGGGTCAGGTGCCCGTGCCGATTTTGGTGAGTGCCCCATCATCTTGGATTACGCCGCTGTAATCGGTGCTCAAATTGGTGGTGCCTACAGTCAGGGTGTTAGTTCCGAGTGAAACCAGGCCGTCTCCTTTGAGTGAGCCGAATGAGATTCCTGGAGAGTTATGGCCGCTGATGTTGCAGTTCCCATTTCCGTAAACCTCCACGTTGGCATTAACGGCCGTCGAAACATCGAGAAAAATAACTTCTCCTCCGTCGCCGCCATTGATGCCGCCATTTGCGACAATGCTACTATTGCCTGGATCAAAACCACCAAAGATCCAGGTGTTACCGCCGTCGGCTCCACTAGCTGAGCCACCATTGGTGATGAATGTGCTGTCACCACCCCCGATGCCGTAGAACTCACCATACGCTCCGTCGCGACCGTCCACGCTGCCGTTGATGGTGAATGATGCCTGACCGATCGAGCCTCCAACGAAAATGATGCCCCCATCGGCTACGAAAGTTCCGTTGGCAGCGCTAGGTTGTAGGATCGAAGCTGATAACGCCACCCGGGCCTTTCTCCCATGGAAGCGGAATATAAAATGTGGCGTTCGCAGCAGTTGATGAGTCTTGAAATAAAGAGTAGCGCCCGTCCCCAGGCCGCCCTCAAGCGTGAAGAATGCGTCCCCGGCGCTTGACATATCTTGGAAATACATCGCCGCGCCATCGTAGTCAGCGTCAGGGCCACCTTGGATAACATAATTGGTCGCGGTGCCAGCCGTCGAACTGCCGGTGAACTTGATGGTGGGATACATACCCTCAAATATGTTGGTCGTTTCAACAAAGGTCTGGGTCACGCCCGAGTTATTTGTTATCCCCGCCCCACTAAAGGTCAGCAAAAGAGGACTGGGCAGAGTAATAGTGAAGGCGCTCGCAGCGGGATTGTAAACGATGCCAGCGACTTTGGTCTGGTGTGAGATGGATACACCGGTCGTATTTGAGACTCCAAAAGTGGCGATGGCGTTGGCGCCGTTAGGGCACGGTCGCCGGCATCCAGTTTGTTGCCGTATTCCAATCGCCGCTGGTGGGGTTGAGATTCCAGGTCGCGCTGCCGGCAAAGGAATGGGCTGCGATCAAGCACGAGAAGACGTAGATGACGGGGAAAAGCTTTTTCATCTCCCGATGGCAGCAGAAACAGGCGACGAAATCAAGCCGATTTGGCCTGAGTGATACTGCTGCACCACTGTCAGCGTCAGATCATTCCCATCGGCGATCGGAGTAGTTAAGCCAGGAACTTGTTATTCCCGATAGTGACCCTGGTATTATCAAATGAGATCAATCAGTTGCAATCAACCAATGCAATCAGTGGCAATCAATGCGAGAGCGGCATCAACAAGTCAGGTCGTAAGGGACGGAAGTTTCCCAATCGCGCTACGGAGTGTTTCGATCTCGTGATGTGTGAATTCGCTCCTTCCAACACTCGCACGGGCATCGGCAAACACGGTTGAAATCGGTGGACTTGTTCTGATTGCCGTTCTGACTCAGGCTTTTTCTCGCGCTGATTTGCGCGGTTTTACCTAATGAAAAGAGGCGGGGCGGGAATCGAACCCGCGAATAGGGTTTTGCAGACCCCGACCTTACCACTTTGGCTACCCCTGCCGAGTAGGAACGCCTACGCGAAGAGCAGAATCCGCAGTTGCATGCCAGCCGCTTCAAGGGCCACAAGAGGTATGGCTAAATAAGGATTTGGGCACAGCCCGAGTTTTGATGGGCCACCGATTGGAGCGTCGAATGCCCACCGAATTCGGAAGGCTGGGCAACACTTGGCGGCTCAGGAGCCAATTTTTAAGGGCACCGTGAGGGCACCAAAAGCCGAATCCAGGACTAATGCGCTGGGTCGCTGGAGGGGCCATTCACGAGGGAGAATAGGGTATCGGGCCGCCGGGATTCGAACCCGGGACCTGTCGCCGCGGCGACCGCACTACTGCAATCGATCTAGTTGGTCACGGCCTCGGCCTGTCTTGTAATACAGCTCCTTCTCTGGTGGCTTCTGCCCGGGTAACAAAACTTTCGCAATGAACTAGGATCCACGGCATGCCATGGCGGGTTGACTTTGAATGCCCGGCGTTATGCCGTCGGAGCCGGGTCTGGACGTCCCTTGCAGGATCCGACATACCGACGTCCCGTTTTCGTGCTTCGCAGGACGTAGACGTAGAACACAGGAGGAGAGAAAATCGGGCCGCCGGGATTCGAACCCGGGACCTTCTTGAACCCCATTCAAGCGCACTACCAAGCTGTGCTACGGCCCGAATGGCGAACTAATCGTCGCGCCGATGATGCTTGCCAAATTTTTTCACGCCAACGGATTTGACGCAACGTGGAGGGGCCTCAGCGCCCCGATCGTCGTGGCACTAAGGCCGCTCCCACATTTACCCTGGCAAGGCGATGCTCAATCCTCATCCTATCCATCCGATCAGAAACGCCTCGATCAGATGAGGCAGGGCGTCACTATAGCCACCTTCAAGAATGGCTCCTGCCGGAATTGCCGCTTCCCGGAGCCGCTGGCCAAAGCGCGCAAAATCTTCCGCTTCGAGGCTCATCTGCGTGATCGGATCGTGAGCAAACGCGTCGAACCCCGCCGAAACCAGGAGCAAATCGGGTTGGAATTCCTTCAGCACCCCGAGCGCCTCCTCGACCGCGCGGCAATGCTCCGCCCGAGGACAATACGGTCGCACGGGAAAATTATGAACCTGGCCTAACGATCGTGTGCCGGTCCCGGGATAGCCCGGAAACTGATGGACCGAAGCAAACGCAACCTTGGGGTTTTCCGCGACGATCGCTTCCGTCCCATTGCCGTGATGCGCGTCGAAATCCCAGATCGCCACTCGCGCTGCACCCTGCGCCAGCGCGCTCCAACGCCCGCGACCGCGATGTGATTGAAATAGCAGAAGCCCATCGCCTGGTCTCGGGTCGCGTGATGTCCGGGCGGGCGCATGAGACTGAAGGCGGGCTCGCCGCCTAACGACAGTCGCGCCACTTCGCAAGCGGCGCCAGTCGCGCGCACCGCGTGTTGGAAAATGCGCGGGTAAGCCGGCGTGTCCGCGTCGAAATCGGCGGCCGCCGCGCGAATTCTTTCCAGGTGAGATCGAGAATGGGCGCGGAGAAGCTGTTCCTCGCTGGCGTCGTTAGGCAGGCGCCATTCCCAGTCCGGATGCATTGCGCGCAGATAAGCGGCGCTCGCCGTAACCCTGGCCGGCCGTTCCGGATGGCCTGCCGCATGGTAATTCGCCGCCTCGGGATCGTGGAGAACGATCACTTCGCAGGCTGTTGGAGGATCGGTCGGTAGTGGTTCCAGTAGCTCGCAACCAGAATGAGAGCGAGAACCGCAACCGCGATCGGGGGCCCGAAATTCGCCGGCGCAATCGTGAGATGGAAGAGGAGGATGTTAAAGATGATCGGGCAAAGAATCGTTAGGCCAAGAACGGGGAGCACATTCAAAAGCAGTGAGAGCCCCCAAGGAGTTGCAGCACAAAAACCACTTTCATGAAACCGGTCGTAGCAACCGCCGCGAAAAATGCCCCGCCGCGCTGTCGGGCGGGGGCGGCGTCATGGGCATGAAGGGAAAAGGATGGATGCCGTTAATTCCGAAGAAAACAAAGGCCAGGCCGAGCAAGGTGCGGGCGATGATGGTCACGAATTTCATGACGGGAAGCTGGCCTGCTCGCGTGCAAAAACAAAGGCAAAAACCATCGACTGAGCGCGGATCAAAAACCTCGCCCAGAAACAAGCAGGCGCCGCTGACCTATGCTGGCGGAAAGAAAGAAGCGATTCGCCTTGCCGAGGCTTGGTGCTATACGAAGTGCGATGGTGCAAGCGCGCTCTCACCCCGACAAGCCTGAGCCGCGCTGGCAAGCCTTGCTCGCGTTGCTCGCGGCCGTGGCCACAGGCCTGGCCCTCCCGCAGTGGCTCAGTGTCGGCCCGCGCTGGATGCTGCCTTTGATTATTCTCATCCTGCTCATTCCGACTGTGTTCGCGCATCGCACCGGGCGACATTCAATGAATCACTATCTCGGGATTGCGATCAGCGGGCTTCTGACCTGCGGGCTCATTGGCTCGGTGATCTTGCTCATCACCGCGCTTCCTCGCAAAAGGAACCGCCGATCGCTCTCCTGCGGTCCGCCGGAACTCTCTGGCTTTCCAACGTGCTCGTTTTTGGACTCTGGTACTGGCGGCTCGACGGCGGTGGCCCAAATGCAAGGGACGAACGCCGGGCAATCGGAAGTTGCAGCTTTGTTTTTCCCCAGATGCAGGTGGAGAAATCGGTGCAGCCCGATTTTGGAATCAGGAAATGGCGGCCGGGCTTTATCGACTACCTCTTCATTGCTTTCACCATGAGCACGACCTTTGGCCCGACCGATGCGCCGATCTTGAGGCCATGGGCGAAAATGTTCGCCATGCTCCAGGCAAGTATTTCCCTAACGATTATCGCTCTCCTCGTGTCACGCGCCGTGGGTGTTCTTTAGCAACCGTCTGCGGCGGCGGAGGTCATTTCCCCAGCAGAATAAAAATTCCGGCACAAAGGGCGAGGATCGCCAGAATGATTCCGCCGCCGATGCCGGTCAGTCCCATGATGCCGACTCCGAGAAGATAGATTGCGAGCAGGAGCATTCCGATATTTTTGGTGAAGTTCATCCGGCAATCATGAGTCGGCGCTAATCCCCAGCAAAGACTAAATAAAATGATCGCGCTATTGATACGACCTTGCCATGGCCGCGATTTTCGGTTTTAGATTGCGCGAAAGTCGTTCACGCAATCATTGACAATTTGCCCACTGGTTCACTACAATCGACGCGGTGAGGCGAACCCCAAGAGTAGCACTCCGCGAACTGGTCTTCTCTTCACCCGGTGAAGCTGGAACCGCATATGGACCGGTGTGTTAAATCTCAGATCGTCAGGCTGAGCAAGATCGAAGTCGCCCGCCGACAAATCGAGTCCGCGATCTGGCTTTTGGTTTGTCGACGACGACATCGTCTCGGTTCATACTCTCGCGGCGGCGGCGCATCGCACCCTGGTTGATCTCGCAAACCTTTGGGGCGCGTCCGCCTGGCCGGCGACCGCTGCTTATCTCCCGAAGCGAACCCCAAGCCGAAAGTTGCGCTCAGACGACGCGGTCACTTTCTTTAACGATGTTAAGGAAGAAGAAACTTATGAGTTAAGTCAGCAATGGATTGAGCTCTATCTCTTCTGATGCAGTCATGGCTTACAGTAACCTCGCGGCCGACCGCGGCGGGAGCGCTCTGATGTCCACCTTTGTGGTTCGCTTTGGGGTGGAGCGCCAGGACCTGTTTGTCACCGATGCTTTTTCTCTGCTCGAACGAAAGATCAGCAAGACCTTCAATCTCGACCGGCTCGAACGCCTCTCGAAGATCGATTTTCTAAAGGAATTCCTCGGTTTCCTCGGTCGACCGGCAGCGTAAACCAGTTCACTGGCGCGAACCCTTAATTGAGGTTCGGCATCGCGCCTTTGCGGATGAAGATGGCCCCGCGACCCTTGATGTAGGAGAACAGCCGCAAGCGACGCTCAGTAGCGAATTGTTCCACCTTGCGCAGGCGATCCTCTTCCGCGGGCCAGACGCGCAGTAGTTCATATTCCGGCACGAGGCAAAAATATTGCCTCTCCAGCCGACTCGAAATTGTTCGCTCCAGAAACTGCACTTCATCGATTTCGGAGAGCGAACATCGTTTGGTTGTCTCAGCCCCCTGAAATGCTGTAACAGAATTGAGACACTACCCATCGGGGCGTCCAGCTTGACCGCTCTTGCGGACAATTCTAGAATGCCCGCCTACTGCCGCCACCGGGATCCCATCGCCGGTAAGGACGGTCTCGCCCAAGCAACTGGGAGCGCAGCCGCTAATTCACAACTCAAGGAGAACTTAACCAATGGAATTTGCCTGGTCGGAGCAGCAACGTGAGCTCCTGGATGCGGTCAGCCGTTTCGCCCGCGAACAGCTCAACTACGACGTGATCGAAAACGATCGGAACGGCGTTTTCAATCATGAAGCCTGGAAGAAATGCGGGGAATTCGGGATTCAGGGACTGCTCACCCCGACAGAGTATGGCGGACTTGGTCAGGATCCCCTTGACCTCCGTCGCCGCTTTGGAGCGACTGGGTTACGCCTGCAAAGACAACGGCCTCCTCTTCTCCATCAATGCCCACATGTGGACTGCGGTTATTCCGGTGGTCTTTAACGGCACCGAGGCGCAAAAGCGAAAATATTTGCCCGGTCTCTGCAACGGATCGCTCATCGGCGGCAATGCCATGAGTGAACCGAACAGCGGCTCGGACGCCTTTGCGCTCGCGACCACGGCGACAAAGCAGGGTGACAATTACATTCTTAATGGAAGCAAGATCTTCTGCACCAATGGACCGGTCGCGGATGTCCTCGTTGTCTTCGCCAATGTCGACAAGTCGCGCGGCCAGGATGGGATCACCGCTTTCCTGGTCGATAAAGGCACTCCCGGATTCGATCCTTCGCACAAGATCGAGAAAATGGGGGTGCGCACTTCCCCAATGGCGGAAGTATTTTTGAAAACTGTGAAGTCCCGGCCGAAAACCTCCTCGGCAAGGAGGGCGGCGGCGCTTTTCTTTCACTCGTTCCATGACTTGGGAAAGAGGTTGCATTCTCGCCAGTGCGGTCGGCTCCATGCAGCGGCTGCTCGAGACTTGTATTCGTTACGCTAACGAGCGGAAGCAGGGTGGCCGCTCGATCGGCAAGTATCAGCTCGTGGCGACCAAGATTGTCGACATGAAGTTACGCGTCGAAACCGCCCGCCATATGCTCTATCACTACGGCTGGCTTGCCGGGCGCCGGAAAGCCGTTTACCTCGAAGCCGCCTTGACCAAGCTCCACCTTGCCGATGCCTGGGTAAAATGCGCGGAAGACGCGATTCAGATTCACGGCGGCTACGGCTATATGACCGAATATGAAGTGGAGCGCGAGTTGCGCGACGCGATTGGCGCCAAGCTTTATTCCGGCACGAGCGAAATCCAACGCAACATCATCGCATCCCTCATCGGCTTGTGACCGGGCCGTTGCAGAAAATCCTGGTCGCCTTTAAGAGCGTCCCCGATCCCTACGAGGCGGCGGCTCCGGGCGGTCCCGGCGCGACCACAAAGTCAGTCATCAATCCGTTTGACGAGATTGCGATCGAGGAAGCTCTCCGCATCCGTGAACGCGGCGAAGCGACTGAGATTCTCGGCCTAACGATTGGCGGAGCCACGGTTGATGAGCAGGTGCGGGCGGCCATGGCGATGGGCGTCGATCGCGTCATCCGCGTGGATGATGCGCGCGTGCTTGATCCATATGCGGTTGCGCGAATCCTGCGCGCGGTGGTGGACCTGGAAACGCCCCGAGCTGGTGCTTATGGGAAAGCAGGCGGTCGATGATGATTCCAACCAAGTCGGGCAAATGCTCGCGGGTTTGTTAGACTGGCCCCAGGCAACTTTTGTTTCCAAGGTAGAGTTACTCGACAATCGTTCCCGGGCGCGGTGCACTCGCGAAACTGACGCCGGCCTCGAAGTCATTGAGATTAACCTGCCGGCGATAGGTTACGGCCGATCTGCGGCTAAATGAGCCGCGCTACGTCTCGCTTCCCGGCCTGATGAAGGCGAGGAAGAAACCGATCGAGGTTAAGACTTGCGAACAGCTCGGAGTTACGGTGGGGCCGCTCACAGTTATAGCATCAGCTTCGCGTCCCTCCAAAAAGAACCGCCGGCGTTAAGGTTGAGTCGGTGCAGGAGTTAGTGGCCAAGCTTAAGGAGGAGGCAAAGGTGATCTAATGGCTTTGCAGTCACTTATCCTGCTCGAACTCGAACGTGGACTGCTGAAGCGCCCGTCGCTCCATGCAATCAGCGCGGCGCAACAGTTGGGGACAGCTACGCGCTCTTACTCATAGGTCATCAATTGGGAGACCTTGCGAAGTCAGTAACTAATCTCGGCGCAGCAAAGTCCTGGTCGCCGATCAACCGGCGCTGGCAGAGCCGTTGGCCGACCGTTACGCGAAGATTATTCAGCAGGCAATGCAAGAGACTGGCGCACAACAGCCTCGATTGCCAGTTCCTCCACCTTCAGCAAGGATATCCTTCCCGGGTCGCCGCGCGCAGATCGACGCACCGATGCTGACTGACGTGATCGCGATCGAGAACGCTGGCGACACTGTCTCCTTATCGGAGGCCGACTCATGCGGGGAGCATGATTGCCACCGTAACACTCAGCGGCGAACGTCGCGTCCTGACCATCCGGGCTTCGGCTTTTCCAGCGCCCGCAACCGGTGATTCAACCGCGGAGATTCAGAACCTGGCCATTGACGAGGCGGCTTTGCCTAACGGAATGAAGTTTGTCTCCCGCGAAGAACGGGTTTCGGATCGGCCCGATCTCACGGAGGCAAAGGTCGTGATCGGCGGCGGTCGACCGTTGAAGGACAAGGCCACCTTTGATCGGCTCGTCGGTGGTTTGGCGGATGTCCTCGGCGGCGCAATCGGTGCAACTCGCGCGGCGGTTGATACCGGTTTGGCGCCTAACGACTATCAGATCGGGCAGACCGGCAAGGTCATCGCCCCCGACTTATACATTGCCCTTTGGGATCTCGGGCGCCATCCAGCATTTGGCCGGAATCAAGGATTCACGAGTGATCGTCGCGATCAACAAGGATCCGGAGGCTCCGATTTTTCAAATGGCGACTTACGGTCTGGTCGGCGATATCCATCAGGTCGTTCCGCAGCTAATCACGAGTTGCTGCAGCAGGCTTAGGCGAAGAGCTACCATGATCGCAGTCGACCTGAATCACGCCACGCGTCAGGTCTTCGGTAACATCACGCCATGGATGCAGGTGATTTTCTTCGCCATGATCCTGGTCAGCTTCGGCTGGCTTGGGTGGCAATTGGAGAATCGGCGGCGGCGCTGGTTTAAGGGCGGCGGTCGGGGTTCGAGCGCGACTGGCGAGTCTGGATCGAGCGTTTGATCGTCTACGCGCTTGCCCAAAACGGGTGCACCGCAAGACGCTCGGCGCTTTGCTTCATCTGCTGCTCTTCAGCGGGTTTCTTGTCTTAACCATTGGAACCACCCTGCTGGCGATTGCGCACGACGGTCCGTATGACTTTCACCACGGCTGGTATTATCTCATCTATGAGTTAACGATGGATGTCTTTGGGGTGGCATTCATCCTTGGTTGTTTGCTCGCACTTTATCGGCGCACATTTCGTAAACCGCCCAGCCTCGGTCATCGCTGGAGTGACTGGTGGTTGCTGAGTCTGCTCCTCGCGCTCGGGCTCACCGGCTTTGCGGTCGAGGCTTTGCGGATGCATTACACCCAGGTCGAGGCGCCGATCGCGCACTGGTCAACCGTCGGCTGGCTGATCGATCGCAGCCTTCTCTCGGGCCTGGCTATCTCGACCGCCAAGACCATGCATCTCGCTGTCTGGTGGATTCACGCCATCCTCGTTGCCCTGCTCTTTGCCACCTTGCCAGTGAATCGCTTCCTTCACATCATCACCGGCCCGCTGAACATTGCCACCCGGCCAGCGCGACCGATGGGCGCGCTCGTCCCCTGACCATGGAAGAAGTCGAGGAAACTGGGAGAACCGGAGTCAGCGATCTGAATGACTTTAGTGACTCCCAGCTCCTAAGTCTCGATGCCTGCATGGAATGCGGCCGTTGCGAAGAGGCCTGCCCTGCGACTGCGAGCGGGAAACCGCTTTCGCCGAAAGCCGTGGTGGTCGACCTCCAACGCTTAATGTCGTTAGGCGGCGGCGGCGTGCATGAGACCATCCCTGATCAGACTCTCTGGTCCTGCACCATGTGCCAGGCGTGCGTCCAGGAATGTCCGGTTCTGATTGGTCACGTCGATTTGATCAATGATCTGCGTCGCGATTTGATCGGCGAAGGCCGCCTCTCGGGTCCGCCGGCGAAGATGCTGCAGCAGATTGGCAACCAGGGTAACCCATATGGCCGGCCTAACCTCGAGCGCTTGGCCTGGGCGGAAGGACTCAACATTCCGACTGTCGAGACCAACCCTGACTTCGAATACCTCTTCTGGGTAGGCTGCGCCGCTTCTTTGATCCCCGGGCCCAAAAGATTGCCCGCGCCACCGCCGAACTATTGCAGGGAAGCGGGAGTAAACTTCGCCGTTCTGGGCAAAGAGGAAACCTGCACCGGCGATCCTGCCCGCCGAATCGGGGATGAGTTTCTTTTCCAGGAACGAGCGCAAACGAATATCGCTACCCTCAGCCGGACCAAGGCGAAGAAGATTGTGACTCCGTGTCCGCATTGTCATAACACGCTCAAGAATGAGTATCCTCAATTTGGTGGCCATTATGAGGTGCAGCATCACTCTGCATTGCTCGCAGAATTGCTGCAGTCCGGCCGCCTTAAAGGCGACCACGGAACGGCGAAGAATGAGCCGGTCACTTTGCATGACCCGTGTTATCTGGCGCGGGTAAACGGCGAAGTGGATGCTTCCCGCCAGGTGCTCGATGCGCGCCTAACGACGATAACTATCGGGAAATGCCCCGGTGCGGGAAGAAGACCTTCTGTTGCGGCGCCGGCGGCGGACGCATGTGGTTCGAGGAATCGCCGCCGCAGCGGGTTTCACGGTTGCGCGCCCAGGAAGCGATCGCCACCGGTGCCAAGACCCTGGCCACAGCCTGCCCTTTCTGCCTGAACATGATGACTGACGGAATGAATGGAGTCGAAGGAGGAGAAGCGGTCAAGGTGATGGATATCGCCGAGGTGCTGCTGAGCCGGCACAAAACCAACGGCGCAGGTGAAAGACAGTTATTGTAAGTCTGAGCGAAGCCGCGCGACTTAGGCTGATAGAAATGGCAAAGCGGATCGCCCTTCTCAGCCTTCAGCTAGCCGTCACGGCAGCCGGAATTTACTATGTCTTTCATGATCCGGGGCAACGCGCCGCATTGGACAGGCGTTGTATCTGGCGGACTGGCGGTGGTTGTTGCTTGGTTGGGGATGCTATGGACTGGTCGAAGGATTGGCGACCTTGCGCTGGCAACTGTTATTACGTGTGCAGGGAGTCACTCTGAGCTGGTTGCACGCTGGCGCGATCGTAGTCATCGGGTTGTTCTTTAACCTTTTCCTTCCCGGCTTGGTTGGCGGCGACGCCATGCGTCTCTATCTGGTCTTCAAGGAGGCTCCTGGAAAGAAGACTCGCGCCGCGCTTTCGATCGTGCTCGATCGCCTGTTGGGACTGATCTCTATTCTTGTTCTCGCCGCCCTCGTGGTTGGGTTTCGTTTCTCCTGGCTGAGTCGCCACCAACAAACCGCTCAAATTACTTATCTGGCGCTCGGTTTGCTCGCCGGTTCCGCACTCTTTGCCATAGGATTGTTCGTCGCCGTCAGGTTCGGTTTACTCAACCGATTGCCAAAAAAGTTCCCCTTTCGCAGAGGAATCATGAAAGTAGGCGCGGCGGTCGATCTCTACGCTTCCCGCCCCGGTGTCTGCCTCGGAGCACTTGGCCTAACGATTCTATCTCACCTCGTTTATTACCTCACTTATTATTGTGCAGCGGCCTCGCTTCACCGCGCCGCCGGAATGACCCCAAGGGTGTTGGATTTCATTTCGATCATGCCACTGGTGAATTCGATTACCGGAGTCCCGATCTCCTTTGGCGGAGTCGGACTCCGCGAGACCTTGTTCCAGAAATTGCTCGGTGACCTTGCCGGAATGCCGCTCGCGTCCGCCGCGCTGGCCGCCTCCCTTGGCTATGCGCTCCAAGCATCGTGGGGCGTGCTCGGCGGATTGGCTTATTTGTTGGTGCCATTCGGAAGGCGGCAAAAGCGCGTTCTTAGTGGATCAACGAATTCGCGGGATAGACCACCCCATTCTTGATCACGGTCTGAATATCGGAGGCATGGGCAATGTCATCGACCGGGTTGGAATTCAGGACCACCAGGTCCGCGTAGGATCCGGTGTGATCGATCCGATCCTGGCGCCAGTCGGACCGCCGAACGCTTTGGCCGCGGTCGCCGTCGTGCTCCGAAGGATTTGTATATTCGTTAGGCCGGCCTCTTTCATAAGCTGAAACTCGCGGAACAGAGCCGGACCATGAATGGTGCCGATGTTTCCGGCATCGGTTCCGGCCGCGATCGGAATGCCCGCATCCTCGAGCGTTTTCAAATTCTTCAAGGCGACATCGTAAGTCTTCTGGATGCGGCCAAGGACGTCGTCCGGGTGGGCCAGCGCGGTCGCGATCCGTTCCGGAACCTTGTCCCCGGGAAGTTTGGTAACGTCGAGGGTGGCGATCACTTCCGGGTTGCCCCAGGCCTTTTCTTCCGGGGTGAGGGTAAGCCGGTTGGCAAAGGTGCGCCCGTAGCGTTCGAAGACGACCAGGGTTGGGGTGAGGAGGGTGCCTCGTTCTTTCATTAGCCTAACGAACGCGGCGTCGACAGGCTGGTCAGTGACGCTGTGCACCAGGAGGTCGGCGCCTTCTTCAACCGCGGCGCGGGCCGCTTCCAGCTCGGTCGCGTGCACCGCCACGCGCAGCTTGCGGGCGTGGCTTTCCTCGATCACCGCCTGCACCACCGGACGAAAACTGGCGGCGGGCTGCTCCGGACTAACGATGTACCAAATCTTGATGTAATCGGGATGGTGGCTGGCCAGTTGCCTAACGAACTCACGGCCTTTTTCCGGTGTCTCGATTTTGACAATCGGCGGATCGCCGAGATCGAGCTGCGGACGGGCAACGCTGGAGATGAGCGGTCCCGCAGCGGCGACGCGCGGCGCTTTGGCGGTGGCGTTGGCCCGGGCGCGCACTTCGAAATTCCAAAGTGGCCCGCCGACATCGACCACGCTGGTGATACCGCTCCTAAGATACCGCACGAAAGTGTCATCGAGATGTGATTTGATCCAGGCGACTTCTTCGCCATAGGGGCGCACCTTGGTCAAATCCGCAACGTCAGGCCGGGTGAAGAGATCGGCGGACTGAAAAAAGTGCACATGAGTGTCGATGTAACCAGGAAGGATGAATTTGCCCGTGCAATCGATTCGCTGCGCCTCCGCTGGAATCTTAACCTCGTTAGGCGTACCGACCGCGACAATCTGTTCGCCGTCGAGCAGGACGGTTGCTTTTGGAATCGTTTTGCCGTCGCCGGGATTGATTATCGTCCCGCCGGTAAGCGCAACTGTTCGGGCTTCCACAGTCGTTAGGCAAGCGAGCCCGGCAAGAAGGATGAGAATGACTCGGTGCATTCCAGATGAATAGCCGGAGGTCATGCGGCTGCGCAACCAGATTGCGGTGGATGGTTCACGTGAGGAGATCAGGCCGGTTGCTGCGCGTGCGCCGCTCCGCTTCCCGTTTTCGCCAGGCCGCAATCTCGCCGTGATGACCGGAGAGGAGAACTGCGGGGACTTTCCAGCCGCGAAAATCCGCCGGCCGAGTGTATTGCGGAGCCTCGAGCAGACTGGCGCTAAAACTGTCTTCGCTCGCTGATTTCTCGTCGCCAAGAACGCCGGGCAACAGCCTAACGACTGCATCGACGAAAACGACGGCGGCGATCGCGCCATTCGTGAGCACGTAATCGCCAATCGAGATCTCGGCATCGACCAGGTGCTCGACCACCCGATGATCGATCCCTTCGTAGTGCCCACAGATGATAATCAGATGAGATTGATGCGAAAACCCTCCGCCATCTGCTGGTTGAAGCGTTGTCCCTGCGGCGTCATCAGCACCACCGTCGAGTCATCTGTGCGTAGCGATTCGACCGCGGCGAAAATCGGTTCCGGTTTCATCACCATCCCCTGGCCGCCACCGAAAGGAGCATCGTCGACCACGTGATGCCGATCGGTGGTCCAATCGCGCAGATTATGAATTTGCAAGTTGAGGGCGCCGCTTTCCTGCGCGCGCCGCATGATGCTCTCGCCTAGCGGTGCTCGACAAAGCTCCGGAAAGAGGGTGATCAGGTCGACGCGCACACGCTACTCTTCCTTTTCCACCGGCACGGGCGGCGCCGGGCCGCTGCGGAATTCCCGGTGCCGAACCTTCCCGCCGGCATAAGCGATGTAGCCTCCCACCCCGAGCATGCAAAGCGAGATGACGAGAGTTATAATCGTTAGGGCAGAGCGCTGCGCGGCCATTTCAAAGGCGCGAAAATCGCGACTGCAGCCAGACCGGCGAGGGCATAGAAGGTCCAGCCAAGTTGATCCGCGCGATGCTCGTGGACCTTGAGCCACGCTTCGCCCTGCTCGTCAGTCATGGAGAGAACGCGATCATAACCTTCCTCGCCGTAATGAATCACCGGGAAGGCGATCGCGCCGCTCAGGAGGATCAACGCCAGGGCGACCACCTGCGCCCGGCGGCTGCGAAGAATGAGCGCAATCACGAGCGCGATGATCCCCATCGTCAGGCCGTAGACCGGCAGCGGGTTGATCAGGACATGAATGTATTCGGGCTGGCTAAGTTCCTGGATGAATGAGGCGATCATGGGCAAGACTGAATCAAGTTCCGGCGTCTAGTCGCGGATTTTTTCGCCTCCCGGATGGGAGCATATTTTTTCCAATCGGAGGCGACGAAGTGCCACCATTCGTTGTGCATCCCATAAAAGCCGGCCCGGCCCATCGCGCGCTGGAGGATTTTTAGATTGCGCACGATCACAGGGTCGTTCCCTTCGTAATGCAAGCCCGCGGCGGAACTGAACTCGTCGAATCTGGTCGGCATCGGCACCTCGTGTCCCTGTGCGTCGACCAGAGTAACGTCGACCGCGACTCCCCAGGTGTGGAGCGAGCCATTACCGGATTCCGGATCGGCCACATAAGCGCCGTTGCGGCTTTTGCTCCAAAGTTCCATCTGCGCCGCGAGCGGGCGATAAGCGTCCCAGATCTTTAGCCCATACTGGCGCGCCCGCAGCCAGGCCTGCGCTTTGGCGAGACGCGCGGCGGTTTCCGGCCTAACGAGTGCAGGTGTCGAAGGAGGATAAAGGGGCGTGCCCGGTGATGTTGTCAGCGGTGGCGTAACGAAGTTGCACCCGGATGGTCGGATCGATTGTCTGGATGTCGACGAGATTGTCATAGACAGGCGCCGCGATCGCGGACCAGGCGGCGAGGAGCGAAAACAGGGAAAGCAGGGAAACGCGGCCCATTAGGAGACTGGTTGCACTTTGGCCAGCCGCTGGAGGAGCAGGCGGGCGGCGCCCTCGGAATGTCGAAGCGCAGGTCAACTTTGTCGCCCTTCTGCTCGAGCTTCGGGGCCTCGGTCGAGAGGACAAAATCGGAACCGGGAATGGTCAGCCAGCGGCTCGACTGGATTTTGCAGACCGGCGGCGAGGTCGTTTGCCTTGGCATCGTTAGTCGCGCGGACCAGCACGTGTGCCTTTGCCGGCGCGGCGAGATTCATTTCCAGACCCAGGGAATCGCAAAGGGCGAGGAATTCGTTAGGCAAGAAAGAGCCGAAAAGGGTCGAGAGATCCCTTGGGGCTACGGGCCACGAGGCGCACGCCGTTTTGAGGGTCGAGCGCCTGGAAGCTTTGCAGCAACGAATCGTCGATCTTTAGGTCCGCCTGGATCCCAAGCCGCACCCGCACCAGTCGATCGACTTCGTCGTAGGAGCCGACCGCCAGCGTTCGTGGCCCGACGCGTGCGAGGGTGACATCGGGTCGCTGCCAAACTGCCAGCCCGGTGATCGTGCTCCGGGTGAAACTGGTGTCTTTGGTGATCGTGCGCAGAATCGGGGCAAGATCGTTGCGCGTTTCGACAAGGACGTATTCTTGTTTTTGGTCCTCGTTGTCGAAAGCGAATGCGCGGGTCACACGGCGTCCGTCCTCGGCGAGATTGATCGCCGGTGTTCGGGCCGCGTCGCCGAGCAGGCCGGTGACAACTTTTGATAGATCTCCGGTTGCTCTTTGCGCCAGCGATTCGCGAGTGCGCCCTTGTTCAACTGTTCGAGGTCGAGCGAGAGAATGCCGAGGGTCTCAGCCGGCAACCATTCGCGTTTCGTGGGCGACTGCGAAACCAACGGCAAAATGATGGCGAACAGGGCGAGGAGCGAGACGATGGTGAAGTAAAATTTTCGCAGCTCCTGCTTGTCGATCTGGCTGGAAATTCTTGCCAGCTCCGCTTTGTGCTCCGCGTGGCGATCTACGGCGGTGCGGTGCCGTTGCACCGTGGTCAGAAGGTGAGGCGCGGAAGGCGGAGCGATTCCCTGGGACGCAAGGTGACGCCCGATGTTGAGATAGGCCGGATTTTTCTTTTCCTCCACCGTCTGGTGTTGTTGCCTCGCCTGGTTGACTTCGTCCTCCTGAGCTTTCGCATTTTCGCCTAACGATTTGTCGCGCGCTTCGAAATCGGCCCGCACCTTGGCAATCCTCTTGTCGACCTCGGCGACGAGAGCGTCTTCGGCCGCCAGTTTTTCGCGGGCTGAGCGGCAGGCATCGACACTCCCAAGCCGGGCGCGTTCCATCTCGGCTTTTTCCCGCGGAAGCCGCGCCCGGTCGGAACTCAGCCGCGCCATTTGCGCTTCCAGGTCGTTAGGCGGCGGTTCCATCGCCTGGAGGGCGGAAACTTTTTCAAAAGCTCGCGATCGGCAGTTTCATTTTCCTGCAACCGGCGATCGACGGTCGCGAGTTCGTTATCACAACGATCCGCAGCTGCCTTGGCTCCGTTGCGCCGTTCGAGCAGCGGGCGTTTTTCCTCTTCCAATTTCTGCAGGGCCGCCGCCAGTTCGTGGAATTTTCCTGGCGTTGCGCCGCGATTTTTTGAGGGCTTCCTCGATCCGCGCAATCCGCAGTGCGACCTCGCGTTGTTCCTGCTCGAGTTTTTTCAGCGCGACAATCTCATTGCGCACCTCAGGAAAATTGGCCGCCTCCGCCGTCCCTTCACGGCCGAGCGCAATCTCCGATTTTTGAGCAGACGCTTCTCGTGCTTGAGCGCCATCCGCGTGCGTTGGCGCCGGACCTTGAGGGTCAGTTCGCGAAATCCGGTGGAGATGAAGCTCACAACGAAGAATATCGCCCGCTTATTCCTCCGCGCTGGCTAACTTTGCGAGGACGCTAAAATCTTCCAGCGTCGTCGTGTCGCCGGTCACGCTCTGGCCGCTGGCGATTTCTTTCAGGAGACGGCGCATTATTTTTCCACTGCGGGTCTTGGGCAGCGCCTCGGCAAATCGCACTTCATCCGGTTTCGCAATCGCGCCGATCTGGTGACCGACATGGGAACGCAGTTCTTCCTTCAGCCCCCGGGTCGGAGTTACTCCGCCCTTCAACGTCACGAACACCACGACGCCCTGGCCTTTAAGCTCGTCCGGGCGCCCAACCGCGGCCGCCTCCGCCACTTTCGTGTGACTAACGAGCGCGCTCTCGATTTCCGACGTGCCGAGGCGATGACCAGCCACATTGAGGACATCGTCAATTCGGCCCACGATCCAGAAATACCCATCCTTGTCCCGACGCGCGCCGTCGCCGGTAAAATATTTTCCGGAAAACTCGCTCCAGTATTGCTGGCGATAGCGCATCTTGTCGCCATAGATGGTTCGCAGCATCGAGGGCCAGGGGCGCCTAACGATCAACTTGCCGCCGACATTTGCGGGCACTTCTTTCCCTTTCGCGTCCACTACCGCGGGGTCGACCCCGAAGAAGGGCAGAGTCGCACTCCCGGGCTTGGTCGGAATCGCGCCCGGTAATGGTGTGATCATGATCGCACCGGTCTCGGTTTGCCACCAGGTATCGACGATCGGGCAACGGCCGCCGCCGATGGTTTTGTGGTACCAGATCCAGGCTTCGGGATTAATCGGTTCGCCGACAGTGCCTAACAATCGCAACGAAGATAGGTCGTGCTTCTTCACCCAATCATTCCCCCAACGAATAAAGGCCCGGATCGCCGTCGGCGCGGTGTAGAGAATACTGACCGCATATTCTTCGATGATTCGCCAGAAACGGTCCGGTTCTGGCCAATTTGGCGCTCCTTCGTACATCACCACGGTCGCGCCGGCCGCGAGCGGACCATAAACGACATAGCTATGTCCGGTCACCCAGCCGATGTCCGCGGTGCACCAGTAGATGTCGCTCTCGCGCAGGTCGAAAACGTATTTCACGGTCGTATGGATGCCGACGAGATACCCACCAGTGGTGTGCAGAATTCCTTTCGGTTTCCCAGTCGAGCCACTGGTGTAGAGGATGTAAAGGGGGTGCTCACTGTCGAGCGCTGCGGGTGGACATTTGGCGTCGACATATTCCAACTCGCGATGCCACCAGACGTCGCGACCTTCCTCGATGTGGATCTGATTTCCTGCCCGCCTGAAAACGATCACTCGCTTAACCGAAGTTCCTTCACGCAATGCGTCATCGACGTTTTGTTTCAACGGAACGATCGCGCCTCGGCGATAGGCGCCGTCCGCTGTTATAACGGCAATCGCGCCGCAGTCCGCGATCCGATCACGAATGCTGTCCGCGCTAAATCCGCCGAAGACGACGGAGTGGATCGCGCCGATCCGCGCACAGGCCAGCATCGCGATCGCGGCTTCTGGAATAGTCGGCAGGTAAATGATCACCCGATCGCCTTTGCGGATTTGATTTCGCTTTAAGACATTGGCGAAGCGGCAGACTTCGCGATGCAATTGCTGATAAGTAAGGACTCGTTTGTCGCCCGGTTCGCCTTCCCAAATCAGCGCGGCTTTGTTGCGCCGGGCGCCATCGAGATGCCGGTCGAGACAGTTTTCCGCGACATTGATCTTCCCGCCAACATACCATTTCGCAAACGGCGCCTTCCACTGCAGGACCTTTTTCCACGGCTTTTGCCAATGGAGCTCGCGCGCTTCCCGGGCCCAAAATTTTTCCGGACGCCGCAGCGATTCGCGATACATCCGCCGGTATTGCTCGAGGCTGCTGATCCGCGCTTGCTTCGCAAAATCGCGGGAAGGTTTGAAAACGCGATTCTCCTTTAGATGGGACTCGATGTTTTTTTCCATGAACGGCAGCCGCACGCTAACAAGCGGTCTTTGTCGGCTCAACGCAAAGTTGGGAGTGAAAGGGAATCCAGGGGCAGAGCGAAGAATGCTGTTCGGGTTGGGTTGAGTTCCTGGCTCGTCCGGCGATTTTCCCGGTATGAGCGATCACGTTTACAAGAAGCTGGAGTTAGTGGGTTCCTCCCAAACCTCGATCGAAGACGCGGTGCAGAATGCGATTTCCTCGCCGCCAAGACCATTCGCAACCTGCGATGGTTTGAAGTGATCGAGACGCGCGGCCACATTGAGGACAACAAAATCAACCACTGGCAGGTGACGATTAAAGCCGGTTTCACCCTTGATCGTTAGGGGAAATTCCTCGCCGTCGTTAGGCGAGAGAACCCGGCGGCGAGCTGGCGGCTTAGTCTTCCGCTCTCAAGATCTGGTAGAGCTTGGTCACCCCGTAAACCAGGATCGCCGGTTTGAACGCCTTCAGGAAAAGGCGGAGAAACGTGCCGAAAATACGAAAGATCGGCAGCCGATCGAGGATAAATCCGGCGGCGGCGGCGTAGAGAATGGAGCGGGTCGGATTCGCGCGGACATAATCTTCGGTCTGGGCGACGATCTCGTCCCACTGCTCCTTGGTGTACTGGATTCCTCGTTCGGCGATGTCGCCGGCTGCCTCGCTCGTTTGTTGGGTGCCCATATAGATGATCTTCGGATGCTAATCCGTCTTTGCGTGTTATGAAAAGTCTAGCGCAAAATCATCCAAACCGAACTTGCTCCTGTTCCCGGCGGAAAGTCGGGTAACCGTGGTGGAAACTGAAAACTCGCCGCCCGCCGTGTGGCCTTGAGGCAGTAGCGCCCCATCACTTCCAAGGCGCGCCCATTTAGCTTCGTACAGTTAGTCGAGAGCAGTATCTTGGCATCGCGCTCGGCGACCTCGAGAGCGGTCAGCAGGAGCCGCTCGAAATCATGCTCGACTTGCCAGGCTTTCCCAGTGCGCGAGCGCGAAAAAGTCGGGGGATCGAGAATAACCATATCAAAGCGTTCGCCCTTGCGCGCCAGCCGCGGCAAAACCTGAAGAACGTCGTCGGCCAGGAAACGATGTCGGTCGGTTGCGAGCCGGTTGAGCATGAAATTGTCCCGGCCGCGGTTGAGCGATTTCTTGGAAAGATCGACGCTCAAGGTATCGGCGCCAGCGGTTCCAGCGACGATGGAAAAGGAGCAGGTGTAGGCAAAACAGTTGAGCAGGCGACTGGGCGCCGCTCGCCTAACGAATTGACGGTTCGCCCGCTGGTCGAGAAAAAGGCCGACCGAATAACCCGCGCCAAAATCGATCGCATAACAGAGGCCATCTTCGGTGACGGTGCGCTGGAGCGGCGTTTCCGGTCGCCGGAAAGCAGTTCGGGGGATGTCTCTCCGCATTTTGAATCGGCAAATACCGACCGAAGACGCGCTCGAAACGTTGTCCGCCTAACAAGGCCCATTCTGCCAACTCGTGCAGGATTTCTTCGCGCGCGGCTTCACTCTTGTAGGAAACAAGCACGTCCGCCCCGAAGCGTTCGGCCCAGCCCTCCGTTTTGTTGCAGAGGCGATAAGCGTCGGTGCGCGCGGTGCTGAAATCGCACAGCAACCCGAAATCGATCCAATCCTTCATTCGTTAGCGTGGTCTTGCTGCCGCGGTGGCGCGCGCTAAGATCATGGCGGCCGCAGCTTCGCGCTCTGCATTTTCGAGCGATTTCCTTTGAAAAAGCAACAGATCACGGTCCGCATTCCCGCGACTACCTCCAATCTTGGGCCGGGCTTTGACTGCCTTGGGGTCGCGCTTCGACTCTATAACTTTATCACCGTCGCCCGGTCGAGCAGACTTAAGGCGGGGAATATGGCCCGGGGCGCCGGCCGCGCTTTCTTTCAGGCAGCCAAGCGCGAGCCGTTTCCATTTTCGTGCACGATCGCCGGGGACGTTCCCGTTTCGCGTGGCCTCGGCAGTAGCGTGACCGTCAGGCTCGGGGTGCTGCATGGGTTGAATGCGCTCAGCGGCGGCCCACTGGGTCGCGCAGAAATTTTTGTGCTTTGTGCCGGACTCGAAGGCCATCCGGATAACGCTGCCCCCGCAGAATTTGGCGGCTTCACCGTGGCCCGCACCGATCGCCATCAGCATTTCAAAGTCAGCTCGCGGCTCCGCTTTGTTTTGCTCATTCCGGGGTTCAAGGTCGAGACCGCCGCGGCCAGGGCCGCTCTCCCTAACGAACTTAAGCGTGTGGACGCGGTTGAATCCTGTGGCAATGCCTGCGCGATTGCCGCCGCCTTCGCCAGCCGCCGCTATGAGAATCTCCATGGGATGTGGAGCGACCATCTGCACCAGCCTTTTCGAGCAAAGTTCGTTCCCTTTCTCGAGCCGGTGATCGCTGCCGGTGAAAAGGCGGGCGCACTCGGCGGGTTCCTCAGCGGCTCTGGTTCGACCGTGGCTTGTGTGACCCTGCGCGCCCCCGAAAAAGTATGCGACGCCATGAGAACGGCTTCCGGTTTGCGAGAAGTGGAAACCCGCGTCCTCACCGCGGATAACGACGGCGCCCGAATCATCGATTCCATTTCCTGATGCGTCGCTGGCTGGAAAATCTCGAACAGTTCGCGATCGACGTGATTCTCGGTCGGCGCCATGGCCCGCGGGCGGCGCTGCTTCGCGGTTTGCTCTACGCGTTGTCGTTTGTCTACGCCTGGCTGGTCCAGCTGCGCCTCTTTTGTTATCGCAAACGGATTCTGCGCGAGCGCGCCCTCGGTTGTCTGGTGATCAGCATCGGCAACCTGACCGTTGGCGGGACCGGCAAAACCCCGATCGTGGAAAAGTTCGCGCGCGCTTTGCAGGCCGGCGGACGCCGCGTGGCCATTCTCAGCCGCGGTTACAAAAGTGTGGCCAGACCTTCCAAGCGCACGTGGCTCGACCGGTTGCGCGGGGTAGCGCCGGATCCGCCGCGAATTGTTTCCGATGGACAATCGATTCTGCTCGATTCACTCACCGCCGGCGACGAGCCCTACATGCTCGCGAACAATCTCAAGGACGTGATGGTGTTGGTCGACAAAGACCGCGTGAAGAGCGGCCTCTTCGCGATTCGCAAGATGAAAGCCGATACGCTTTTGCTCGACGACGGCTTGCAGTATCTCCACCTCAAGCACCGGCTCGACATTGTCCTGGTCGATCGCCAGGCGCCGTTCGGAAATGAGTTCCTCCTCCCGCGTGGGACATTACGCGAGCCGCCGCGCAACCTCCGCCGGGCCAGTTACATCTTCATCACCAAGAGCAGTGGTGAGCCCAACGATGAACTGATCGCCCGCATTCGCCGCTATAATCGCACCGCTGAGATCATCGAGTGCGCTCACCAGCCGCTTTACCTCCAGGATGTCTACACTGGCGAACGCCTGCCGCTTGCTCGCCTAACGAATACTTATATTGGGTCCATTTGCGGAATCGCCGCGCCCGAAAGCTTCGAAGAAGGCCTGCGCAAACTCGACGCCCGGGTTGAGCTGACCAAGCGTTTTGCTGATCATCATCGTTACAGCGAAGGCGAGCTGCAGAGTTTCATCAACCGTTGCATCCGCCGCGACGTCGACATGATCGTGACCACCGAAAAAGATGCCGTCCGCTTTCCGCCGGTGACCAAACCGGAGGTGCCAATCTATTTTCTCCGGGTGGAAATCCTCATCCTCAGCGGCCACGAAACCTGGGAGCATTGCGTGGCGCGGATTTGTCAGCCCCAACCAATGCTCTCGCCGGAACGATTTTTCTCCTAGGATAAAGGAAGATAATGAATCAGGAAGGCAGGAAAGGATTTCGCTGAAGCGCTTTTCCCTGCTTTCTTGATTCCCGTTATTTTTCCGTCCGTTTTGCCTAACAATGAGCAAGAAAGCTGAACTTGTGGTCGATGGCCGGAGCCTGGCGGTTTCGAATCTCGACAAGGTGCTTTACCCCAAAGCCAACTTCACCAAGGGCGACCTCATTCATTACTACATCCAGATCGCGCCCGTATCCTGCCGCACCTCAAGGATCGGCCCCTGACGATGAAGCGTTATCCCGATGGGGTCGAGGGTGAGTTCTTCTACGAAAAGAATTGTCCGAGCCACCGGCCGAAATGGGTTCAAACCGCGACCGTTTGGAGCGAAGGTAATCAGCGCAACATGGATGCTGTCTCGCTCAGGATCTGCCAACATTGGTCTGGGCGGCTAATCTCGCCGACATCGAGTTACACACGTCGCTCTCGAAAAAGAAGGATGTGGCCCGCCCGACGATGATGGTCTTCGACCTCGATCCCGGGGCCCCGGCTGACATCGTGCAGTGTTGCCAGGTCGGTCTTTGGCTGCGCGAGATCTTGGCGGCAATGAAATTGCAAAGTTGGGCCAAAACCTCGGGCTCAAAGGGCCTCCAAGTCTACGTCCCGCTCAACACTTCAGTAAGCTATGACGAGACCAAGGCGCTTTCGCATGCACTCGCGGAATTGCTCGAGCGGGAACATCCGAAGCTGGTGGTTTCGAGAATGTCCAAGGAATTGCGCAAAGGGAAAGTGTTCGTCGATTGGAGTCAGAACGACGAGCATAAAACAACGATCTGTGTTTACTCGCTGCGGGCAAAGAGAGCAGCCGACCGTTTCCACCCCGGTTACCTGGGCAGAAGTGGAGGAAATCTTGAAAAAGAAAAAGGCCAAACTCCTGACCTTTCGCTGTGAGCAAACCCTCGTGCGGGTGGAGAAACTGGGCGACCTCTTCGCTCGGGTTGAAACTCTGAAGCAGAAGCTGCCCAAGAAGTGGTCGCTGTAGGGCTGGGAAAGTTAGGATATTAACTGTAGGCGGTAATTTTCGCGCAACGAATTCTCTGAAAGGACGATCTTTGAAAGCCCGGCCTCGTCCCGCACGTGCGGGACTTCGTTACGGGTCTCGTTCTTATCGCGCAGGGCAAGCGCTCCGCTTGCCGCACGAAGGACATTGCCGACAGGAAAGCAGGCGTCACCGTGCTATGGTCTCGCATGGCGTCTGAGTCTCGGCCTCTCCTCGTCGTCGGCGCGGGGCCCGTTGGCTTGACAATGGCTAGCGAGCTCGCCCGGCATGGCGTTGGTTGCCGCATTATCGACCAGGCGCCCGCGCGCTCCGAAACTTCCAGGGCGCTCGGAATTTTTCCGCGCACCCTTGAAGTCTTTAGCTCAATGGCAATTGCCGACCGTTTTCTTGCTGCGGGTCATCGGCTCGCCGGTATATCGATCCATCAGCACGCTGAGAGTGCGCTCACGATTGATTTCGCCTCCGTAGCCAGCCCTTTCCTTTTATCCTCAGCCTGCCGCAATCGGAGACCGAACGACTGCTCAGCGAACATCTTGCAACCCATGGGATTGAGGTCGAGCGCGAGATGACTCTCACTGGGCTGGAACAGACTAACGATTTCGTTCGCGTTACTCTCCGTCACGCCGATGGGCGCGAAGAGATTTGCGAAACTCCTGGTTCTTCGGCTGCGATGGCGCCCACAGCGCGACCAGACACGCGCTCGGAATTGAATTCTCGGGCGCTCAATACGACGAGAGTTTCATTCTCGCCGACGTCCACGCGGATCCTGCGCCGGATCGATCGCATCTCCACTTATTCTTTAGCGCCGATGGAGTGTTCGGGTTAATTCCTTTCGGTCGCGATAACTGGCGCGTCGTGGCCAATATCCCGTCGGATTCGCGCACTCAGGAGTTAGCTGAGGTTTCGCTCGCAGAAGTTCAGGCATTAACCGACATCCGCGGCCCGGCCGGAACGCGCCTGAGTGATCCGCTTTGGATTTCGCGCTTCCACATTTCGCATCGGAAGGTGAACGAGTTTCGCAAACTGCGCGTTTTTCTTCTCGGCGATGCGGCCCACATTCATAGCCCGGCGGGAGGGCGGGGATGAACACCGGGATTCAGGATGCATTCAATCTCGCTTGGAAAGCCGCGCTCGTAACCAAGGGCCATGCGCATGCAAACCTGCTCGCGAGCTATCAGGTTGAGCGCGAACCGGTCGCCCGCAGCGTCTTGAATCTTACCGATCGAATTACCCGCCTCGCGACCTTGCGGAATCCAATTGTCCAGGGTGTGCGCGATCTTCTCCTCCCGGTGATAAGCGGGGCCGGCTTTGTCAGCGATAAGGCCGCCGAGCAACTGTCGGAAGTGGCGATCAGTTATCGCCAGAGTCCGTTCGTCGAGAACGTCGCCGGCGGCCGCCTGCGCGCGGGCGATCGCGCCCCGGATGCGGGTTACGGGATGCAAACGGTCAGGCGCACCGGCTCTTCGAGATTTTTCGCGTGCCGCGACACGTGTTGTTACTCTTTCTTGGCAGCCGGGCCGATGGTCTGGATCGCGCTGCGACTCTCGGGCAGGCCCTTGAAGGGTTCGTTCCCGAGGCGATCGATGCTTATCAGAATCGCCCGCGGTGAAGGCACTCACTCAGCCGAACTGATCGATCTCAGCGGCACTGCTCACTTTGCCTACGATCTCAGCGGCGGTGGAGTGATACTCGTTAGGCCAGACGGCTATGTCGCCTTCCGCGATCGAGAGTTCGATCGGGCGCGGCTGCCGCAGTTATCTTAGCCGCATCTTTAATCTGGGCTAGCTACCTCCCCTAATCGGGAAGTGAACCTAACCCCGAATGACGTAGTGCCCGGGAATCCAAACCCGGTGTCCGTGACGATGACCCCAGTGCCCCCGACCCATACCCAGCGATGGCCACGCTCGTAGTAATAAGGGCCGCGGGTGTAGTAAGGTTGGTCCTCGACCGCGACCACGACGCCGTGGACGGGCGGCGGTGGAGGTGGCGCGGGTGGTCCGGCATAATACGGCGCGCACGCTCCTGCGAACAGGCCTGTCCCGAGCAAAATAATCGCTAACCCTTTCATAACTGCTCCTGTCTCTTGAAGTTCTTCGATTCCAATCCAATTCGCATGATCGCGCGAGGATGGACTCATCTTGCGCCTGGCTCAGACGCGAATTGTTCCTTCGTATTCATCACCGCGGCGGCGGCGGCGGCGGTGAGTCCGGTGGAAGCCCAAAGTGATGATGATGTTGCTGATGATATTCTCGCATCCGTTTCCGATGTTCTTCTTCCATTTTGTTAAACTCAATCTTCTGGTCCGGCGTGAGGAGCGCGGAGATTTGCTCGTTTGTTTGCCCAATCCGCTGATGCACACGAGCGGCGGTCTCGCGGCGAATCGTTTCCATATCTGTGCCGGTTGCTTCGATGATCGGCTTAATCTTGGCTTTTGCTCGTCAGTCAGGTGCAAGCCACTCTGCAATCGGTCCAGCATGTGAAAGGCAAGCTCTCTTGGCTGCGGCGGGCGCATAAAGGTGCGCCCCAACCACGGTGCCAGCAGTGTCCCGGTCGCGGCGCCGGCAAGAAAGATGAGCGCAGCGTAAAGAGTTCCCTTTAACCAGCGCGACTTACTCATAGTCATAACCAGCCGCAATTGCCGAATCGGCCAGCCTCGACTCAGCATCATTTCGTTGACTGAATGCCGTTAACTCTTCGCTGCTGAGAAAAGCGGCGAGAATTGCGATGCCACAGGCAGTTAGCGCCGCCCAGCGGAATGAACGCAGCAGACCCACACCGTCCGAGCGCTCAACGATTGCTTCTCTCCAATGTGCCAGCACAGCCGTTTCCAAGCCATATGGCACCTCCGAGGCCCGCGCCTCGGGCGCACGGCGTGCCAGGTTAAAAAGACGTTGCAATAACTCGTCTGAATTCATCGTGAAAAAATCAGCGACAATGAGGTTTGTTTGTTCAGCATTTTTTCATTTTTCACGGGCTCGGAAGGCGCGTACGCTTGACCTTGGCCCGGCTCCAGCCAGTTAACTGGTGGATTTCCTCCACCGATCGCTCTTCCAAGTGGAGGAGCGTAATCAGCAGCCGATCGTCCGGGGCGAGTTGACTCATCAGAGTCTTGAGTAATTGCCTGGCCGCCTGCTCGTCATCCGCTGAGGCGAGATCAGGTTCAATCCGGTTCAGTCGCTCGATCGCGGCCGATCTTTCCGGATCGAAATCCGACAGGCGCCATTCCGGCCGCCGTTTCTCGGCGCGCAGCTCATTCAGGCAGGTGTTGATGGCGATACGCGAGATCCAATGCTCGAGCGGCACTTTTGCCGGCATAGCGGTCGAGGTTTCGAAAAATCTTGATAAAGATCATTTGCGTCAGGTCCTCTTCGCTCATCCGGCGCGGGAGATGCGAACGCACGAGCTTGAGGACAAAAGAATGAAAATGATAGAGAAGATTGCGCGCCGCGACTTCATCCCCTGCGGCGATCTGACGCAGACAAGCCTGCTCATCGAAACCTTCATTTGCCATGGGCGGTCGCGGTGCGGATCCACATTAGCGTAAAGACGCCGTTGCGATCGGTCGGTTACAATCTATTTCGTCGCTGTCATTCCGCGACTTCGAATTTCATCCTGCGATTCCGCGACCTGGTCGGGAAATTGTAACCGGCAAAGCGCGCTCGCGTCTGTAGAGCCGACAGCAATCGCTGTTGAAACTAACTAACAAACAAAAAATGAAACTGAAAACACTTACCCTTACAACTCTGACCGTTGTGAGCTGTCCTGACAACTCCGCTCGCCCGCGCCCAGGCGCCGGACGATTCCGCGTCATTCCATCATCGCCACGGTCCTTTCGACCTCAACGCCATGCTCACCCGCACACTTAACCTGACTGATGACCAGCAGGCGCAGGTAAAGCCACTCGTGACCGAAGTCCAACCGCAACTCGACGCCATCCATCAGCAGGCTCACCAAGCGGCTGACGTGATCTTGAAGCAGTTGGATGCAAAGGTGCGCCCGCTGCTCACGCCCGAGCAACAGAAACGGCTCGACGCCATGGCCACCCTCAGGGAGACCCATGCGCTGGGAGGAAAAGGAGAATAACCAAATCGGTTGTCCTCGGGAGCGTCTGGTTCGAATCCTGGCGCTCACTTGGCCTAACGAGAATAAGAGGCAAGTTGGTGCCGGTTCAAACAAGGTAAACCCAGGTGAGTTTTCCCAGGGCGGCGGGAATTCTCTCGGGTAGGGTGGGGTCTTGCCGGCCGGTTCTTGGCATCTCGCCAAGACAATCTTCTAGAAAGTTCGTGATCGCGAGACGCGATCAGCGGCGCACGGGGCGCCCACCTACCCGGGATTCGACGAGCGCCTTCGACATCAACAATCCGCGATTGCGGTGGCAGATCTTTCGCCACTGATCGAATTTGAATCTGGGCCCCGCTGCCACTAAAGGAAGCGCCAGTGCAACCCGCCTCCGCGTCTGATCCTGGCAAAATTTCGCTGCTCACCGCGACTTGCATCGTGATCGCCAACATGGTGGGCACGGGCATTTTCACCAGCCTCGGTTTCCAAGTGGGCGACCTGCCGAGTGGGTTTACGATCATGGCGCTCTGGCTGGTTGGCGGAATCTGTGCTCTCTGCGGTGCTCTCTCTTATGCGGAGTTGGCAGCCGCGCTGCCACGCTCTGGCGGCGAATACAATTTCCTCCGCGAGGTATATCATCCGGCGGTGGGGTTTGTCGCCGGCTGGATTTCGGCCACCGTCGGTTTTGCCGCGCCGGTCGCGATTGCCGCGATTCCTTTTTGGAACTTATCTCGGCGGAGTTATCCCTGGACTTAATCCGCTGTTCCTTTCCCTGGGCGTGGTTTGGATTTCGACCCTGCTCTTGTTGCGAGACCTACGGCTGGGCAGCGGCTTTCAAAACACTTCAACCATTCTCAAAGTGTTGCTCATTCTGCTCATCATTATTGCCGGTTTCTCGGTCAAAGGGACACAGGCAATTACATTTCTTCCTGCTCCCGCAGATCGAACTCTCATCGCCAGCACACCTTTCGCGATCAGTCTTTACTGGGTCATGTATGCCTATTCGGGCTGGAACGCCTCGACTTACATTGTCGGCGAAGTCCGAAACCCCGCGCGCGCGATCCCGCTTTCACTCGCCGTTGGCACGCTGGTCGTAACATTGCTCTATCTTGGGATCAACGCTGTCTTCCTCCGGACCACGCCTGCGGCCGAATTCATCGGGAAACAAGAGGTAGGACTGATCGCCGGCGTTCATATCTTTGGCGACGCCGGCGGGAAAGTGATGGCGGTCTTTATCGCTATCGGGTTGGTCTCGGCGGTAAGCGCGATGATGTGGATCGGTCCGCGAGTGACCATGGCGATGGGTGAGGACTTACCTGCTTTGTCATGGCTGGCGGTACGCAACTCTCACGGCGTTCCGGTGCGCGCGACTCTGGTCCAGTTTGCCATAGTCAATTTCCTTATCCTGACAACAACCTTCCAGAAGGTGGTCAACTATGTGCAGTTCAGTCTTGCCTTATGTTCGACCCTGACTGTTCTCGGAGTCTTTGTCCTGCGCTGGCGCCGGCCGTCGTTGCCGAGACCTTATCGCACCTGGGGATATCCCGTAACCCCACTGATCTTCCTCGCGGTCAGTATCTGGATGCTCTGGCATTTGCTCACCAACAGCTCGACCCGGGGACCGTCGCTTTGGGGTTTGGCGACTGCCGGGCTTGGGCTCATGATTTATTTTCTTTCGCCCAAGCATCTGCCTAACGACGGCACCTGATCCAGCAAGAAACCTGGAATCAGGATGCTGGAACAACACCGAAACCGAAAGTTCGCCTAACGAGAGGGTTGAGCGGGGGGTGCATCGACGACGTCGCAGCATTCGCCTCGGTGTCCGGTGGCAATGCTTCCAGCTCTTTCCAAGACCATAGCCCAGTCCGTCCAATGAATTGATAGGTCAGGTTTTGGACATAGCCTGCGGAAATGGCGGATGCCGTATTACCCCAGGCTTGGCGAATGTAACTCAAAACGGCGGCCGTGTCGGCTGGCGTCATGATCGTCCGCCACGCCGGCATAATTCCACCTAAGGGATGGCCGGGCCGCGGTCCGGCGTGGGCTCGACTCCATTTACAACCAGTGTCGTCAGTCGATTAGGTGCGCCATTAACCCAGGAGGAGCCGACGAGGGACGGATATTTCCGGGAATCCCACGACCATTTTCAAGATGGCAGGAAGCGCATTGTGCCAGGTAGAGCTGGTGCCCCGAGGGTGCTCTGAGCCTTAACCACTTTGGCTGCTTCAGATTGCCAATCATCGTTATTTCCCTCGAAAAGGGAGAGAAAATGATGCAGATCGGCCGCCATCCGCTCGCTATTCTGAAGTTGCCGGTTTCCGTAAAACCCGATCCATTTACCCGACGGCGAGATAACATAAACTGTGTCCGAATGCTCAATGTTATAAGAGCTAGCGTTCGCGGCACCTGATTGGGAGGTTGTCTCATACTCAACACCGTAGGCCTTGGCGACCGCGGCAATCTGTTCGGGCTGCCCGGTCAAGCCAAGAAAGTGTCGATTGAAGAACGGCACGTAGGCCTTAAGGACCTTTGATGTGTCCCGACTTGGATCCACGCTGATAAAAAGAACCTGCACCCGCGCTTGCTCTTCTGCGGAAAGAAGGTCATAGACCCTCGCCAGATTCGCCAGGATCGTTGGGCAAATATTCGGGCAGTTCGTAAACCCGAAAGTTATCAGGACGATCTTGCCTCGCAGGCTGCTTAGGGCACGCGATTTTCCGTCCTGATCCTTGAGGACAAAGCCAGGCGCGGGTTGTGGATGGGGGCGTTTGAGAGCGTAATACTGGTAGGGTGGTTCCTCAGCTCTGCCGTAATGAGAAAAAACTCCCGTCCCGACGATAACCAGAATGACTGCAACGACAACTGAAACAGTCCCTGGTTTCGGGACCAGGGGCTGACGAGCTTGCCGAACGCGGCAGAGTTTCATCTCACCAGCGAGTGGTGGAGTCGGGCGGTTGTCTTAATTGCAATCACGGCATTGGGGTCGGCGTAGGCGTCTCGGTCGGAGTCGGGGTTGGCGTTGGAGTCTCGGTCGGAGTCGGGGTTGCGGTCGGAGTCGGGGTCGGAGTCTCGGTTGGCGTCGGTGTTGCGGTTGGAGTCGGGGTCGGGGTCTCAGTTGGCGTTGGTGTTGCCGTTGGAGTTGGGGTTGGGGTAGGGGTGTAGGAGTTGGGGGTAGGGTGGTGTAGGAGTTGGGGTAGGTGTTGGAGTCGGGGTAGGAGTAGGGGTAGGAGTCTGAGTCGGTCTTACAGTCAGCGTGGCGTTACTACTGGTTACGCTGCCTTTCTTGTTGCTTACTGTGACTGCAAACAGAGACCATTGTCCAAGATTGTTGTAGGCGGCGTAGTGTATTTTGTCTTGGTTGCTCCAGTGATGGTCGCCCCGTTTTTCATCCATTGATACTTGAGCCTTGGGTCGCCTGTCGCAGTCACTGTGAACGTAGCGCTTTGTCCGGTCCGGACGGTTTTATTGGCGGGTTGCGTCGTGATTGTGGGGCTACCGGAGCGGAGTCGGTGTCGGTGTCGGTGTGGGTGTGGGTGTCGGTGTCGGTGTTGGTGTCGGTGTCGGGCGTTGGTGTTGGTGTTGGTGTTGGTGTTGGAGTTGGTGTTGGTGTCGGAGTTGGTGTCGGTGTTGGTGTTGGTGTTGGTGTTGGTGTTGGTGTTGGTGTTGGTGTTGGAGTTGGTGTTGGGTTGGTGTTGGCGTGGTGTTGGCGTAGGCGTCGGCGTGCTCGCAGTGATGGTGTAAGAGATCTGGATATTGCCGTTTTCATCTGCCGCCTGGAGAACGAGTCGATCTGGGTTTCCAGGACCGTCACCAAACCGAAACCCGTACACTTGGTGTCATAGTATCCCTCACTCCAGCTTCCCGGGCCTGCGGTTGGGCAGCCGCCACGCCGTTTGGTTGCGAGACGCACATTTCGGGAAGCCAGCCGTGATCCCATTGTCGATCGCGCCCAGGTGCAGGTCTCCGGAAATGAAGACGACTCCCTGAATGTTGTTCGTATTGATATAATCCCGGAGCGCACTCCATTCCGTCTGATATCCCGCCCAACCATCAGGAAACTTAGTGGTCGGGTTTGTGACCACGGAAGTAAAGATGACTTTCCAGGTCGCGGTCGAAGCAAGCAGGCCGTCCTCGAGCCACTGTAACTGTCCCGTAGCTCCAAGATTATTGCCGTCGAGCATGCTCTTGTCGCTGTCATCCGGGTCGGTCTCGGGATCGCGCTGGCTCCGACAATCGAGCACGAAACAGTCGACTTGTGCATAAGCAAATTTCTGCCAGATGCCTGCTGGCGTTACCGCGGGCAATGAGTAGCTCGGCACGTATTCCTGATAGACCTGCTGATTGAGGCTCCAATCAACGTAAGTCCTGTCGAGATTGTTACGCCCGGAATCGTGGTCATCCCATTGATGCGCGATCGGATATTTTCGCAGAATCAGATTGACGAAGTCCCCCATGAAGCGCGTCTTCGGATCGTAGAGGTCCCTGCATTTTTGTCTTGAGGCAAGGGTCTTCGGGTCCCGGTGATCAAAATCGCCGCCAATGAACGCGAATGCGGGATTTACGGCTGACGCACTCGCAAAAGTCGGCACGGACGCGGTCAAGTTACCGGCGGTGGTAAAGTCCGACATCACCACAAAGTTGAAGGTTCTGGAAGTGCCGCTCGGAGCAAAGGTCTTGAAGGAGGGGTAAGGCGGAGAAAGGGAAGGCACTCCGTCTACGACCGGGTTCAAATAATAGGTCGTCTCTGAACTTAGACCGGTCAGCGGGATGGTCTTGGTGAAATCATCCGCCAAGCTGGTCTGCAAGGTATCCGAAACCAGATAGCCGCTCAGGTTTGGGTCAGTCCCATATCGAAGCGCAATGCTCGCCTCTTGACTAGTCCGGACAAAAACGTTGGCGCTCGAATCAGTCACACCTCCGGTCACCGGCCCGTGGGTTAACCCTGCGCCCATGGCGACGCCAGCACTCAGCGTCGCGGCAAGAAGATGAATAGTTACAGATCGGAGAATCATTTGTAGAGAGGATTTGGTTTGCCCTAGCTCGTCAGAGCAAACAAACCGGTCGATTCTATTTCCGATCGCATATTTAACGGATAGAATGCTGTGTTATGAGGTTTTGAGGAAGAACATCCAGCCCGGAGGGTTTCTTATCGCCGGAACTTAAGCAAGCCTAAACTGCTGGCACGACTTTGATTCCGAGATTTGTAATCTGAGTAAAAGGATAACGAAAACCGCGCCTGAATTTCAACCTCAAACTGCCGAAAATCACAATAGCTTGCTCTGAGTACACACCCGAGTCGGGAAAAATAGTTGGAAGCCATCTCATAGATCTTCGGCGCTCTCAAGAGCAAGATTTCTGCCGGGAAAATCTGAACGCGCCTTAAACAGGGCCCCGCTGGCGCTTTCGGTCATGCCCGGGCCGCGCCTATACCAACACCCTCTCGAGCTGCATCTCGTCCACGTTATTTACCCAGCAGGAGACGCAAAAGGTGCGCGTCCGACATCCTGCCTCCGGCTCCCTGCCTGACAACAATCAGATTGAGCGAGGGAACGACGTAGAGTCGCTGATAACGCGAGCCGATACAGGCCACCAAATCGCGCGGTGCATCCCGGCAAAGACAGGCATTGTGCCAGTCCTGTCGTTGCCAATTCGGCGCGAGCATATCTTCAAAGTCGAACTCGCGCCCACCCGGCGCGGCCTTGTTATTCCACCAGCCTAACGAAAAGGTAAGGTTTGCCTCGGAGCCGCGCCAGGATTGATCGAGCGACTCCGGCCTAACCACCCGGCCGGCCGTGGTCGAGCACTAACTGCCCAATCTTCGACCATTGGCGCGCGGTCAGAGTGAAGCCGGCCGCGAGCAGAGGATTGCCGGCCCGATCCTGGAGATAACGCTGCGGGCCGAGATGCAGACGACGCAGGACCCGCCGCTCGAGATATCTGGTCGGAGTTTGCCCGCCCAGTTTTTGTTTCAAGACCTGATGGAAAACCTGGAGCGCACTTGGCCCATAAATGAATGCTCGCCCCGGCTCCGCAACCATGGGCAGGCGCAACGCGGTCCGGTCACGATCACCATATTCGTTCACCTGCAGTCCAAACCCAGGCGCGAGCCCAGCCGAAAAATCAAGCAACTGCCGAATTGTGACTTGTGACTTACGCGGATCATTCCGCCAGGACGAGATCGTGTTTGCCACCGGTTCATCGAGACTGAGAAGGCCATCCTCCATCGCCGCGAGCGCGGCCAGATTCCAAAATGCTTTCGTGCCGCTGTAGATCCTTTGCGGCGTATCGGCATCGCCGCCGCGGGGATATTCCTCGAACAACGCCTTGCCGTTCTGGATAACAAGAAACGAAGTCCCACGATGTTCCCGGGAATACCTCCGCCGCCTGGCGGACCGCGGCCGGATCAAGAGCAGCGGAGGCCAAAGAGGCGGTGAGGATAAGAACCGAAAAGGATTTCATTTCTGGGTAGCAATCGCGCGCGTGGCCTGGCCGAGCCCTCAAACCCAAGATTTTCTTTTGATCGTTAGGCTGGTTTGCCAAATCCTTGAAATCAGTTCGTGGCTGGCTGGCGGAGTTTCACGTCTGGACTGATTTCCTGAGGACAAGACCGGCGACGATTCCGACGCAAAGAAAGCCGACGATCTGAGTGACGATGTAAGCCACGGTATAACTCGCCGGGAAGCCATCCCAATTCCAATAGGAGACATTGGTTCCGAGTGCGACCATGACTCCCGCGAAGAAGACAAATGCGACCCTGCCGGCAAAACTGGTGATTCTTGTTTGCGCGAGGAGTCCAACCACGATGAGCGCTTCCAATAGCTCGGTCAGAAACTCGGTCATCAGCCAGCGTCCCATGGTGAAAGGGACGCCATCCGGCCGGATGATAAACGAGCATGCCGGATGGATATTTGGCCATTCTTTCATCCATGTGTTTCATTGCCTCGCGCTGTTGTTCGCGGCTTGGATTGGCCCCGAGACCGAAGCCAGGAAGCCTGTAAAGACCAGAGTTATCCTGGAGATTCGCCTGCATCGTTTCCATGATCTTACTTCCTCAGGCAGCTCTTTCATCCCCGCCTGCCCAAGCGGCAAGACCATGTGGGCGATGAAAGTCCAGAGAAACATGAGCACAGCGCCGGCCAGGCCGGCAAGGAAGATTCGAATCATAAGTGGATCGGTTTTCGGTGAATTAAACGCGGGCGCCATGAGCAAGTCGAGTTTTCAATTTGGCCAAATGGTTGAGAGATTGAGAAGTTGAGCGGGACGACCTTTCGTGTCGTCCACATGGCGCGTTCGTAGCTCTCGGGGCGCTCGTTACGCGCAGCGTTTGACGGACGAGTCTCACGCTAACTGTGTTTTAGACGCCGGCCTGTCCCCGACGAACTAGACAGGATTAACAGGACTTACAGGATTCGATTTAGCGTCCTTAGGATAACTAATCCCTTTCACCTTGTTAATCCCGTCATAACTAGAGAGTGTCAGTAATAGACTGGCTCCGTGGCTTGAGTGCGCCGGAGAAAGACCTGCGAGAAGAGAAAGAGGATCGCGAAGATAACAATCGAAAGAGCGGCGGCCCAGCCGAAGCGATACATGTTAAAAGCCGCCTTGTAGACGTAGGAGACGAGGGTATGAGTCGAGTCGGCGGGCTCACCCATGTTCGAGACCAGCCAGACGACGTTGATGTTATTGAAGGTCCAAACCATCCCCAGAATTATCGCCGGGATCATGACCGGGCGAAGCAAGGGCGCGGTGATATGCCAGAACTGAAACCACTTTGAGGCTCCATCGACCTCCGCGGCCTCATAAAGCTCATCGGGAATCGATTGTAATCCGCCAAGCGCGATCACCATCATGAAGGGGAACCCGAGCCAGATGTTGGTGATGATCACGGCCACGAAGGCTTCAAAGGGAGAAGTCAGCCACTGCACCGGGGAGAGATGGAGATACTTAGTCAGTAACAAGTTCAACGCGCCATACTCATAGTTGAACATCCCGCGCCAGGTGAGCGCGCCGATATACTGCGGCAGGGCCCAGGGAAGGATCAGGGCGATTCTCCAGACAGATTTACCGCGGATAAACTTCTGGTGCAGGATCACCGCCAGGAGCACCCCGATGGCGACATGGAAGAAAATGCTTACCACCGTCCAGATGACTGTCTTGAGCAGGATTGACCAAAAAAGTTGTTGCTTAAAGACGGAGATATACTGCGCGAACCCGATCATTCGCCAATCGCTGATGAGATAGTTATTCGCGTTCGAAAAGGAGAGAACGAAGTTAAAGAGAAAGGGAAAGGCGACGACCGCGAGGATGACCAGCAATGCTGGCGCGAGAAGAACGGTGACTAAGAGGCGAGTGCGAAGGTTCAAGGTCGGAGGATCGTGCCGTAACGCAGCCCGCTTCGCAAGCAAGGCCGGGCTTTTCATCCTGAAGAGTTGAAGGGAATCATTCGCGCTCAGGTTTTTAGACTGCTTCAACGCTTTTAACGAATCACCCATCGCGCATCCGCATCCCGACCAACGATTCGCGCATCCACGATTGAAAGCCTGGCCTCGCCCGACACTGCAGGATTGCGTTACGGCGCGATGTAACAGTTCACGATGTTAGGCCGCTTTCCCCGGGTGTGATCGCGCGGTTCATCCCTCAACTGATCGGGCCCGGCGCATGCCTTTCCAAATCTGCCAACGTCCATTCTACTGTCACAAATGTTCTGCAGGTTTTCGGCACCAAAATCCACCCGACCCGAAATTTGGATTTGACCGGGACGATTGGTGGCGCTTAGCAGTCAGGCGCATCATGAGTAATTCCGATCCCACGCCGACCGCGGCCAAAGGCGATTCTCGCCTGGCCGTGAGCATCATGTTTTTCGCTGTCGCGGTCCTTTTCTTCCTGTTGGGCTGGGCTGACGGCGTCCGGCACGACCGGAGCTACCTTCACATCCCGGAAACGGGGGGCTGGTTAGTGGCGACCGCGATCATGCTGGCGTTTGGGGTAGCGTTTCTCCTCTGGGCCCGTTCGGCGAAGCGTTCCTGATTTCGAGGCGGCGGCTCGCTTGGGGAAAAAGGCCGCAACTTCGGAAGGTCCGGGATCGATTGCTCGTTTCAAAGGCGCTGAATTTTTCCGCATCTACCGGATTTGGCTCCTTGCGTTACACTGGTAACATGGTAACATGTGTAACAATGAAGGCCGAGCCACCGAAAAAGATTACCCGGGTCCAGATCGGTGCCCGGATGGAAAAGAAGGGTGGTCAAGGTGCTGAAGGGCCTGGCGCAATACCTCGACCTGTCGTTAGGCGATCTGCTCGAGGGCATGGCCCTCCATGCCTTCGAGGGAAAATCAGCCTTCAGCGCGCGAACCCTCGGTCACATCAAACGACTGCGCTCGATCTACGGGCTCGACCTGACCGCAAACGACAGCCATCGCCTGGTGGAGAAAGATCATGTCGACCACTGACGAGAGCGGTTTGCTCGGAGACTTCCCTCGCCGGACGATTGGACCCGAAGCAGTTTCATCACCAGGATCACGTCCTCGTCGGTTACGAACTGCTCGAGCGCCATCCGTTTTCGGAAGCCCTCGTTTTATCTTGCCCGCGGCCTGCGCCAGCTGGCCGCCAAAGCGGGCCACCCCGAGCTTTATCACGAGACAATCACAACCGCTTTCCTGGCGGTGATCGGGGAACGTCGGTGGCGGGGGCGGTTCGCCGATTTCGCGGACTTCGCGAAACGGAATCCGGACTTGATGCGGAAGGAATTCCTCGGGCAAGTCTACGGGCCGACGCTGTTGAAGTCGCAGATCGCGCGCGAAGCTTTTATTCTGCCGCGATCACCGCGTTAACCGACTTAAGTCGTCTCATGAATGCTCCAAAGCCTCTGATTCTCCCTCACCTGGCGCTTTGCGTCCTCTGCTGCTGGAGAGAAGCCCGGCCTCGCTCCGCGTTTGCGGAGCTGCGTTACGGCCCCAGGGGAAGGGATGAGGTGAGGGGTCTCGATAGAGTTCTCCGGGTTTCTCAGACATTCGTGAGATAGCTCCTAGCGCGGCAGCTCTTTCTTGACGACAAAGCCGACATAACCCCATCGGCCCCACTCGTAATGAGTGGTCCTGGCATCATCAAGCAGGCCATGTTTGTCGTGGCGTAGGTCCTCGTGACAAATTCCGAGAACGGCAGCGCTGAAATGAACGTCGTGCGAGACGAGCAGTCCTCCGATCAGGCAGTCGCCTCCAAAATTCATTAAACTCCCAAAGCATATGGCGGTAACGGTGGGAGCTGTCGTGCAGGAACAGATCTATCTTCGGGGGCAACTGATTTTCCCTGACCAGGTCCTTCACGTCGGCGTTGAGGGGCACGAAGCCGCGCGCGCAAAGATTCGGGAATGAGAATCCCATGCGGGCACGCCTGGTTAAATTCAATGCTATAAAGTTTTGCGTCGCGCAGGCCTTCATCCTCCAGCGCCTTGAGAATGAACGCTGAAGACATCCCAAAATACCCGCCGGATTCTACCGATGACCGATGGCCGCTGCCATCTCACGCAGTCCGTAAAGGGTGGCACAATCAATCGTCGCCCATGACTCCGTCAGGACCATGCTCAGCCCGTCTCCGAATCATTTCCTCCATGAATTCGCTTTGACGAATCTCGGTGGAAAAAGCGGCTACACGGCTGTCCACAAGTCGTTAAGCTGTTTTGGGAGCCGGCGGGTCCGATCGATTTTCTTTCTGGAAAAGAGGCTGCGCATCAGTGGCATGGTTTGACCAATGGCAACCATCGATGACCACTGCGGTCAAAAGGAAATCGATATCCTGCCTGCCCTTGATGTGCGGTTTTGAAAGCGAATCGCGCGGTCTGCGGCTTGCCCCGGAGTTATGAGCCGAGTTGGATCATTGGCCGTGCTGCGTTTCTTGGCTCGAGCGACGTGAAGGACGGGAAATTCCTTTAATAAAACGGGCCCGACCGCGTTAGAACTGTTGATGATGCGCGGCTGAACCTTTCCCAGCGGATGACCTCCCCAGCCCTTCTTCGCCGATTCGAACTCCCACTTCTGCAATACGCCACCCGAATTCTGGGCGATCGGGATCGGGCGCGGGATGTCGTCCAGGAAACATTTGTTGAGCTGGGGCGCAGTGAACGCCGGCAGACTGGATTCCGCGCCCGCGAAATGGCTCTTCACCGTCTGCCGCAATCGCGCTCTCAACATCTGCCGAAAGGAAAAGCGCATGACTTATCTCGACGAGGAAATTCTCGAACAGGAACCCGGCGGAGATCCAGCGCCTAACGAACGAATCGAACAGGAGGAAGCGAAGGGATTTCTCCTTCGCATCGTTGCCACGCTTCCTCCGCGGCAACAGGAGGTTCTGCAGCTCAAATTTCAAAACGATCTCAGCTACCAGGAAATCAGCGAGATCACGAAGCTGTCGGTCAGCCATGTCGGCGTGCTGATCCACACAGCGCTCAAAACCCTGCGCGCCCGTCACGCCCACGCGGCGCGCGATTTCATTCCGTTCAACCCACGACTCGCGTCATGAAAATTAATTTAGATGATCCCAACCTGACCGCTTACGCGCTCGATGAACTCTCCGGGACGGAGAAGGCACAAATCGAGGGCCGCGGTCTCTGCTTCAGCCCGAGGCGCAGGAGTTCGTCAGAGAACTGCGCCTGCTTTCAGGCAATCTCCGGGCGGAATACGCCGCCGAGCGGGATGCGCACCTGATTGCCGATCCGAAGGTGGTTCCGCTGGAAGAAAAGCGACGAACCATGGAGTCTGTCCCGCCGGCTGGCATTGGCGGCTGGGATTGCCTTGTGCGCCTGCCTGGCTGCGATCGCCATCTGGCAACAATGCGCGGAGGCGTTTGTGGCTAACGAACGAAGCGACGTTACCGGCGAGAGCCGGAAGTCGCTTCGAGCGGCGCCATCCAAACGCCGGTAGAGGGAATCTGAGCCGCCGGCGAAGACAGGCGAAGTCGCCCAAACCGACGCTGAACTATCGCGCGAAATCGCGCGCCCCGGCGAGCCCCTCTCGCCGCGCCCGGCGCTGGCATTCCGCGTGACGCGCGTCGGTCGGATCGTCCGCTGTGAAGGTCGCAGCCCTGAATGCACGTCCGCTGGTTTGCGTCGCGAAACAAGCGCCGGCGTCGCTCGTTTTCTGCCCGAATGGACAGGCCGGGTTCGATGAGAAAGCCGAAGCACATAGGCAGGACTTCAATACCGCTCGCTACGGCAATATCGAGGAGAATCCGTTCCTGGCGGCGGTCAGCAATCCGCTTTCCACCTTTTCCATCGACGTCGATACGGCGTCCTATTCGAATATCCGGCGTTTCATCGAAAACGGCTCGCTCCCGCCGAAGGACGCAGTGCGGGTTGAGGAGATGATCAACTATTTCTCCTACGATTATCCCCAGCCTAACGACAAGCTGCCTTTCTCGGTCAATCTCGACGCCGCCGCCCTGTCCGCTGGCAGCCGGCGCACCGGCTAGTCCGGATCGGGTTGAAAGGCCGGGAATTGCCTAACGAAAAGCGTCCGGCGAGCAATCTCGTCTTTCTGCTCGACGTTTCCGGATCGATGGAACCGGCGAACCGGCTCCCGTCTGGTCAAGCAGGTCGATGCGGCTGCTGGTCGATAAGCTGGGTGAGAACGATCGCGTGGCGATCGTGGTTTGCGCGGGTGCCTCCGGCCTGGCGCTTGCCATCCACCACCGGCGATCACAAGGGACAGATTTTGAGCGCGATTGAGAATTTGCAGGCCAGCGGTTCAACCAATGGCGCGGAGGGAATCGAGCTGGCTTACCAGACTGCGGCCGGACATTTCATAAAGGTGGAGTGAACCGGGTGATCCTCGCGACCGATGGCGATTTCAATGTTGGGACCACGAGTGAGGGCGAGTTGAGTCAACCTCATCCAGAACAAGGCGAAGAGCGGTGTCTTTCTTAAGTGTGCTCGGGGTGGGGGACGACAATCTCAATGACTCAATGATGCAGAAGCTGGCTGACAAGGGGAACGGCAACTACGCCTATCTCGATTCGGTCGAGGAAGCATCAAAATTGCTCGTTTGGTGAATCAGTTTCAGGCGGGCGGGAACCTGGCGAGACGTCCAGTTTCCCAGTCCAGTTCAATCTGACACAAGGATCATTCTGTGTCTGGCTGCTCTGTATTAGTTACAACAAATGTCTGTTGCATTAAGAAGAAAATTCTGCTGGCTAAATGTTCTAGGATCAGCTGGGCTGCGGCTACGCTCTGCAAAAGTGGTCACGAGGTCAGCACAAGCCCAGCTTATAACAACAGTATACTTCAGTCGGGCGTTAAAAGTAGCTCAACTGGACCAGCAGGGCGCGCTATGGGTTGTTAAATAGGCTAGCTGTGGAGATGAAATATGACGGTGAAGTTGCACGTTTACAAGGAACTGGACCATAACATGAACGCGCGCTCTCTTCTTCGACGGAAATCATTACTCCAAATCAATGAAGGAACGGTTGATGTGTTATTACCAGTCCTGAATATATTCTCATGGTTTTCTCTACCGATTTCAATTAATGATTTCAGATAATCCTGAACTCAGAGTTCAAAAGATGATCGTTCATGGTTGCTTAAAAATCCCAACAGGTACTCACTTATAAACTCAAAAGCAGATAAAGGACTGTTTATCAGCGCCGGGTTTCTTGGCTTATTATAGTAAAAGCACCAGGCGTTAAAAACTAAAAATCTAGCAGGTTACAAAGATTTATCATTACAGTGATATAAAAGTTGAATAAAGACATCAGCGTTCTGAGGATCTGGCCTTTGGCCACCTGTGGCTCTTGCAGCCAATGCTCTAACTGAAGTCAGGGTCCCGGCTGTCCAGCATGGGATCAGCTAAATCACCCAGTCAGCTGCTGTTGAAACTATGGGGGCACCAGACCAGTGGGAGGCTGCAAAAGCAGCCAGCATCTTCTGTCACAGGCTGAATGGCAACCAACACATGGCTCTTCCAGCTAATCTCAGAAGCCTGCAGAAGCTCTTCCACCAGACTCTAGTGAGTTAAAATACCTCAGTGCAAAAAACCGGTCTTACACAAATTACTGGGCGCGGCGAATCGGCCCAGAAGGCGCTAACGAATAAAGGAGCACATCGGCGATAACGAGTTTTGCCGAACGGCACCAGAACGAAAATTGAGTAACAGATCGCGGAGACGATCACGGCCGTCCCCGGCGTCCCGCGCTGGTCGGAGCTTCCGCCAGGCTCGACGGCGGCAAGCCGTCGGACGCGAGCACGAAAGGGAATCCGTGAATAGCTGAGCAGGAGCGCATTGAAGAGTGCGAGAGCGCTGATCATTCCCCCAAGTGCGATCCAACTCGCAATCCACGGGCCCGCTTTTTCCGGCCGCAGCGACGGCGGATTTGCGGCCAGCCACCTTCAGTCCAACTGGTCCAGTCAGTCGCACCAAGCGTAGTGAGCAATGGAATGAAATAACCGAGGATGACCAATGGGAGCGCGATGGCGAGCGCGCGCGGGATAACTCCGCGAAGCGTCTTTAACTTCGCCCTGCACGGTCGAGGGGTTGTCCCAGCCGATGTAGTTCCAAAAGTGCGATCGAGATCGCAAGCGCCAGGCCCCGAATCCGCGTGCCTCTTCGGATGCAAACGGTTGCCACGGGATGTGGGCGATCCGTGGCGCGCTCGCGAGCGAGACGCGAGAAACCTGAGCATCACGAATAAGCCGGCAATGATCGGAGACACGGCCGACTCGAACCGAGCCGCGCAGGTTGATCCAGGTAGGCACCCAAATGACACCAAGGGCGATGAGCCATTCGAGGTTGTGCGTTCAAACCCGGGATGAAGTAGCGCAAATATTGATTGAACAAGACCGGATAGATCGCCATGTCGACGAGCGAATACATCCAGGTAAGCCAGCCGTTTTGAAACGCCCAGAAACGACCAAAGGCGCGATCGACCCAGCGGTAGTAACCGCCTTCCTCCGGCAACATGCTCGCGAGCTCGCCCACGATGAGCACTTCGGGCACCGACCAAACCAGCGGCACCAAGAGCAGAATGAGCAGACCTAGTCCTGGTCCGACGGAGTGAATCAGGTCTCAGTCGTGTAGGGACCGCCTGACGTGCAGAAAAAGAATGAAAACCAGCGAGAAAGTGCCGACACCGCGTGAAAGCTTTTGCGGGAAGTGATCGTGCCACTCACAATTTCTCAACTGACGGCCATCGGAGCGACTCGTTAGGGACGAACTTCCACGGTTGTATCGATGGAATGGATTTTGCGTGGCGGGAAGCGCCATTGGCGATAAGCGTTCACAGTCGCTTCGTCATACGTCTCATGAGATTAGGTTTTCGTTAGGCAAAATCGTTTCGGTCTGCGTCGCGGTTCCGAGATGACAGCGAATTCTTAGATGGGCGAGGAAATTCGACCATCAGATATTCTCCGCGGTTGCGACAGCAAGCTGCGGCTTAACCTGGTCGCGAGGAAGGCTCCCAAAGCAAGATCGCGGCCGACCACAACTGGCCAGTTGAAAGACGCTCGTGAAAAATCCACGCGGAGAGGGCGAGAGCGCCGAGCGGGGTGAGCAGATGCAGCGTTTGCGAGAGGGCGACGCCGATTTCGCGAATAGCAACGTAGTAGAGGACATGAGCGAGCGCGATGCAGACCACCGCGGAGACAACCAGGATCCAATTGACATGCGCTTCCACGTGCAGGGGCGTGCCTAAATCTCCAAATAGCCACGTGAGCGGCAAAAGCATCGCCGAAGTGAGAAAACCAATGACGGTAAAGCTCGCACACTGCCGAGACGAGCCGAAGGCCGCTTCACCAGGACTCCATAAAGGGCCCAGCAAAAACTGGCGAGAAAGGCGATCCCGAGGCCGCCTGCCGAAATTCTTCCGCTGCTCGAGCCGGCTTGAAACCAGAGGACGCCGACCGCGCCTAACAATCCGAGCAGGGTCCCGAGCTGGAACTGCCATTGTCGAATCATCCACCGTTCTTCCGGGAAAAATGCGAGGGCGAGGAGAGCGGTCATGATCACCGACGAGCGGATAAAGACGGCGTAGACTCCTGGGCCCATGTAGTGGAGCGCAACCACTCGCCAACCTGGTGGACGACATTTGGAAACGCCGCCGGCAAACAGATCCAGAGGTGCGTTCCCATCCAGCTTCGATGCCGACCGGCGAAAACGAAAAGCGCGAACGGCAGGATGGTGAGAAATGCGACTGAGTAGCGATAGAAATTTTGCGCGAACGGATCGTAATAGCGGTTGAGATAAAATTGGAAAAGCGAAGGCGTTGACCAGATGACCACCGTCGCGAAAATCGCGGCGTAGCCTTCGGAAAGACTCTTGCCGGAAGAAAATCCGCCTGCTTCGCTGGACCTCATGAAAACGCCAAAGATTGAGCCGCGAATTTCAGCGGTGACAAACGATTTCTGATTCAGATAGCTTTAACAAAAAGACGCCATGAAAATCATCCGCGACCGAATCCACTGCCTCGTCCTGCTTGTGCTTGTTCTCCCTTTGCCAGCCGCCGGCGCAAGGCGCGAAGGCCAAGTCCAAAGCCAACGAAGCGAACGAGCAGTACCAAGGCCGGCATCGCGCTTGCCGACCAAAAGCAATACGACCAGGCAGTTGCTGAATTTTCCAAGGCTCTGGAATTGGATCCCAAGGACGTCGTCGCCATGGTCAACCGTGGCTGACATGTATATCGCGCTGGAAAAGCCGCCGAGGCTGAAGCGGGATTTCACGAAGGCACTGGAGATCGCGCCGAAGGAGCCATCGATCTATTTCGGACGCGCCCAAGCTGAGATCACGCTCAAGAAATTCGACGAGGCGATCGCCGATGTCGACAAGACCATCGAGTTAAAACCAGACACACCGGAGGTTTACAAATTCCGGGGCTTTGCCGATATCGGGAAAGCGATTGGAACGCTGCGATTGGCGATTTCGACAAAGCAATCGCGCAAATCCGCAGGACGGGCGCTCATACGAGCGCCGCGCCTACGCAAAACGTAAGCTCTCCAAGCCCGAGGAGGCAATCGCCGATTACACCAAGGCGATCGAGATCAATCCGAACGATTTCGAGGCTTATGATAAGCGGGGCTACACCTATTCGCTGATGGACAAGTACCAGCTTGCCGTTGAAGATTATAACCGCGCTCTGGCGATCAAGCCTGACGAACCAGATACGCTCAAACGGCTAGACTTTGCGACACGAAGGCTCGCAACCCCGCCGCCGACGACGCCACCACCCCCGCCGCCGACGCCGACGCCGACGCCCCAACCAGCCGGATTACTTCACCCCGCTGAATCTGGGATCGGGGCGGCGATCCTGATCATTGTGATCATCATTATCGTGGTCCTCGTGGCCCGGCGAAAACCGAGCGATGTGGAGGAGACTTGAGAACGGGCTCCGCCTTTGCAAACCGCGTTCGCGCGGGCAAGAAATTGTTTTGACAGCGCAGAGGGCGCGGTTAGCTTGCAGCACGCTTTTTCGGAGAACGAGGCAAGTCCCATGGTCGTTCAAGCAGTGTTGACGACTCTGGGACTTTCGCTTCTAACGACGGCGAGCAACCGGTTTATCCGCGCCCGGTGCGGACAGGCTAACGATTGTGAGCGGCCCATGTAGCTCAGTTGGTAGAGCACGTCCTTGGTAAGGACGAGGTCACCGGTTCAATCCCGGTCATGGGCTCCAGGACGAGCCTGCGGCCGAAAATTTAACCTAACGAAAAAGAGACAGACCAAGTAACCCAACGAGGAGAAATTCCAAATGGCTAAAGAAGCATTCAAACGCGACAAGCCGCACATCAATGTCGGCACGATCGGACACGTCGATCACGGCAAGACGACGCTGACCGCGGCGATCACCAGCGTGCTCGCCAAAAAGGAATGGCCGAGGTGCGGGCCTATGATTCGATCGACAACGCGCCGGAAGAGAAAGAGCGCGGCATTACGATCAACACCGCTCACGTCGAGTATCAGAGCGACAAGCGCCACTACGCCCACGTCGATTGCCCGGGCCATGCCGACTACGTCAAGAACATGATCACCGGCGCCGCGCAGATGGATGGCGCCATCCTCGTGGTCAGCGCCGCCGACGGCCCGATGCCGCAAACCCGTGAGCACATTCTCCTTGCGCGCCAGGTCGGCGTGCCGGCGATCGTCGTCTTCCTGAACAAGGTCGACATGGTGGACGATCCGGAATTGCTCGATCTCGTCGAAATGGAAGTGCGCGATCTCCTCACTCAATACGAATTTCCGGGCGACCAGATTCCGATCGTCAAAGGCAGCGCGCTCAAGGCGTTGAACGGCGATCCGGAACAGGAGAAGCAGATTCTCGCGCTTGTGCAGGCGGTGGATGATTACATCCCCGTGCCGGATCGGCCGATCGATCAGCCGTTCCTCATGCCGGTGGAAGACGTGTTCAACATTGAAGGTCGTGGCACGGTCGCGACCGGTCGTGTGGAACGCGGCATCCTCAAGAAAATGGAGGAAGTCGAAGTGGTTGGGATCACAGCCGACCGCAAAGACGACTGCGACCGACATCGAAATGTTCCGCAAGCTTCTCGACGAAGCGCGCGCCGGCGACAACGTTGGAGTGCTGCTCCGCGGCGTGAAGAAGGAAGACATCGAGCGCGGCCAGGTCATCGCCAAGCCGGGCACGATCAAGCCGCACAGAAGTTCAAGGCCGAGGTCTACGTCCTGAGCAAGGAAGAAGGTGGACGGCACACGCCATTCTTTTCGAATTACCGTCCGCAATTTTATTTCCGGACCACCGACGTCACCGGAGCGGTGAAGCTCGCGGAAGGTGTCGAGATGGTTATGCCAGGCGATAACGTTTCGGTCGAAGTCGAGCTCGGCACGCCGATCGCGATGGAGAAGACGATTCGCTTTGCGATTCGCGAAGGCGGAAAAACCGTCGGCGCCGGTCGCGTGAGCGAAATTCTGGATTAAGGTAACCTTCCTCCGCCTCTCTCCCTCTGCTTCTAATCGGGCAGCGGAGAGAGGAGACTCAGAGGAAGCGGAAGAGGAAGAGTTTACGCCAGTAGCTCAATTGGTAGAGTAGCGGTCTCCAAAACCGTCGGTTGGGGGTTCGAGTCCCTCCTGGCGTGATTGGAGTAACCGTGAAACAAGAATCGTGAATCGTTACATCGGCAAAACAGACCAACCAATTTTCAATTCACGACGTAACGATGCAACAATGTAACGACTGCCGTTAGCCATGCTCACCAAAACGAAAACTTCTTCAACGAGGTCCGGGCGGAGTTGCAAAAAGCCTCCTGGCCGTGGGATCCGAAAGAGAAGGGGATGAAGCGCTACAAGGAGCTGACCGATTCGACCGTGGTCGTGATCATGGCGATGTTATTGCTCGGAGGTTTTGTCGCGTTCTTCGATTTCGTGCTCGTGAATGTGATTCATTTTCTCACCCGTTTATAGCTATGGCTCACGCTCTCGCCGCCAAAGATCAATGGTATGTGGTGCACGTGCTCTCCGGCCAGGAGAACAAGGTGCGCGACAACATTGAAAACGGGTCAAGACCGAGGAAATGAGCGACGTCATTTTCGAGGTGCTCGTTCCGACGGAGCGGGTCTCGGAAATCAGACGCGGCAAGAAGAGCGAAACGACCCGCAAGTTTTTCCCCGGTTACCTGATCGTAAACATGCACCTCCTCGACGAGGAGAACCAGCTCATCGGCCGCACCTGGTATTTCATTCGGGAAACGCCGGGAGTGATTGGTTTTGCCGGAACTAAGGATCGACCGATCCCGATGCGCCAGTCCGAGGTGGAAAACATGCTCGCGCAAATGCGCGAACGCGAAGAGAAGGTGAAACCGAAGGTCAGCTTCGAAGTCGGCGAGACAGTGAAGGTGGCCGATGGGCCGTTCCAAAACCAGAGCGGCGTGGTCGAAGAAATCGATCCCGAACGCGGCAAGCTCCGGGTTTCTGTCACCATTTTCGGTCGCGCCACCCCGGTTGAGCTCGAATACTGGCAGGTCGAACGCGGCTAAACGAAAACGAGACAGGATTTACAGGATTAACAAGATTTAAGGAGGAGCAGACAGGATCGGCACGTTATTTAGAACTAATCCTGCAAATCCTGTTAATCCTGTCTAGAAAGAATTCACCATGGCTAAAGAAGTAGTTGCCCAAATTAAACTCCAGATTCCCGCTGGTCAGGCCAATCCCGCGCCCCCAGTCGGCACAGCCCTTGGACCACGTGGCGTCAACATCATGGCGTTTTGCAAGGAGTTTAATGCCACGACCCAAAAGCAAGCGGGCGACATCCTCCCGGTGGTGATCACGGTCTACAAAGACAAGTCTTTCACCTTCATCACCAAGAGTCCGCCCGCCGCGGTCCTCTTGAAAAAAGCGGCCAATATCGCCGCCGGCTCGAAAGAGCCTAACAAGACCAAGGTCGGTAAAGTCACCCGCAAACAGGTGATGGATATCGTGAAAACGAAGTCCAAAGACCTGAACGCCCGCAGCGATGAAGCCGCCTTCCGCATCATCGCCGGTACAGCCCGGCAGATGGGTCTCGAAGTAGTCGATTAGTCTCGTTAGGCAAGCGCACGATTTCGCGCCCAGGCTTCAATAAGCGAAGCTTGGAAGTCAGGCATCTTGCCCGACTCGGCGACAGGTTCCCAGCCTGTTTGGTCGAACACATATTCGAAAAGCATCCTCCTTGTCGATCGAGACAGGCCCGAGGCCTATCTTTCAATTGGGGCGATACCGTTATTTTCGCCCAAATATTCCCCACCGCTGCAACGCGATCGGGACATTGCCGTTTTTCCACACGAAATCGTGGAAGGCGCGAAGATTGAATTTGTCGCCTTCCTTGATGCGCGCTTCGGCGAGGAATTTTGTAATCTGAAGTTTGCCTGTCTGGTAGGTGAGTGCCTGACCGGGACCGGAGGAAAAAGCAATCGCTTCCTGACGCGCTGTCTGCGCATCCATCGGCACTTTTTTCTCCAGATATTTTGCTGCCTGCTCGAGGGTAAATTGGCCAAGCGCAAGTTTCACATCCACTTCCACCCGAAGCGCGCGCAGACGCATGAAGTTGTAGATGATCTCGCGCGTGTGCGGGGTGTCGTCGAAGAGCCCAGCCTGCAACATCATCTCCTCGGCGTAAAAGCCGATTCCTTCGTTCGCGCCGGAGTCGTAGTAATGACGGCGAATCGGGTCTTCGTGTTTCCAGGAAAGACAAAGTTGAAAGTAGTGGCCGGGAATTCCCTCGTGCACGCAAATCGGCCGTGGATCCTGAGCCGTCGCGCGCCAGAAATAGCCCAGGTTTGGCGAAGGCGGCTCGGTCCAGCGAACGCAATTTTCCTGCAAGCGGGATGGGGAAGTGAAATCATCGGCTTCGGTAAAGCCTAACGAGTGTAGGTATTCCGGGATGGGTCGCAGGGTGTAATGCTGCACCCAGTCCGGCACGGTCAGAATTTCGTGTGTCTTCAGAAACTCGCGCACCTGTAATTCCTTGGCCGCGGCATCTTTGGTCCAGGCTTTGAGATTGTCGGCAAATTTCAGGGGCGGGAGAGCACGATTGCGTTCGCGTTCGTAGGTTTCGAAGGCGACGGCGCGATTCCATTCCTGTTGGCCCATCGCGACAATTTCCTCGGGCGAATACGGATAGAGCGCGACATTCTTGAGAAAGAAAACGAACGCGTCGCGGCCCAAGCCGGTTTGCTGCGGCAACTTTGGCAAACGTTCTTTGAGTTGGCTCTGGAATTTTTCCAACCCATCGGCCGCGCGCGCGATTGCGTCGTCCAGGGGTTGCTCGGAAGCGTGGTCGCAGGGCGCAACGCTTTCGCCGTCATTTGCAGATTCATGCGAATACTTTGCAGCGCTTCGATAGCAACGATCGCGAATGGCGCCGGTGGATTCTCCAGATTCCTTGATCCGCTCTCGAGAATCGCCGGAATATTTTCGATGCGAGTGAGAATTTCCCTGCTTCGCGCTTCATCGAATGGCGGCGGGACCGTCAACGCCTCAGCCAGGGCAGTCAGAGTCTGTTCGAGGTAAAGGTCGGGTCCCGCTTCCAGCGCGGGTTAATTTCCAATTCCCAATGCACCCGGGCGAAAGCGGAACCCATGAGGCGATAATCGACCTGCTCGGCGATCGGCCAGCGGTTAGGCTGGAGCGCTTTCCAGCGGATTTCGAAGCCTGCGAGGTCAGCGCGGCGCTGTTCGATTGCGGCCGCCGACCAGTCGCGCAATCCACCCGGTCGCTCGAGCCGATTGACGTCGTCACCGGTGAAAGGCGCATATTGCGCACGCCAGTTCCAGAAATCGCTGGCCAGCTTTTGCAGCGGTTCATTGTCGACCGGCGCTCTCGCGACCGCCGTGGCGCAGAACGAGAAGCAAAGAAGAATGATTGTTTTCACGCTTGGAATTCCTAACGAATCAGCGATTCGAAGCGGAAACTGGGAAGAATTGGAAGCCGAATGCGAGCGAGCAATCGCTTTTGGCGGACCTTTGAGAATGAAGACGCTGTTTGTTTTTCCTCCTTCTTCCTTCCTCCGTTCCAGGTTTCAAGCCCCGGGATGTGAGGCGAACTGCGGGAGCGGCGGATCGAGCTGCCGGAAGCGCATTTGTCGTTAGGCATAAACTCCCTTCCGCCTTGGGGAGGTTGGAACCAGTTGTGACTTTCGCGTTGTCGATCATGTTCCGGGGCGGTAGTTTCAAGCTATGAGTACCGCCATTGTCTCTGAGAAAAAAACCAAGCTCAGTCAGCTCGATCAGATAAGAGAGTTTACGAAGGTCGTTGCTGACACGGCCGATTTTGAATCGATCAAGGATTTCAAACCGGAGGATGCGACCACGAACCCAAGTTTGGTTTATGCTGCCACGCAAAAGGAGCAATACGGCTACCTGATCGAGACAGTTCTAAAGGATCAAAAAAATTCCGGATTAAGCGGCCAGGCGCAGATCGAAGACATTTGCGATCATCTTCTCGTCCAGTTCGGTAGCGACATTTTGCAGATCGTGCCGGGACGCGTTTCGACCGAGACCGACGCCCGGTTGTCGTTTGACGTTGAGGGTTCGATCACAAAAGCGACGCCGGTTGATTAAGCTCTACGAGGAGAAAAAATTCCGCGGGAACGAGTGTTGATAAAAATCGCGTCGACCTGGGAAGGATTGCTCGCCGCCGAGCAGCTGCAAAAAGAAGGGATCCGGTGCAATCTGACATTGATGTTTTCGCTCGTGCAGGCCGTGCGCGCGGCCGAGGCGAAAGTGCAGCTGATCTCGCCATTCGTGGGCCGGATTTACGACTGGTATAAAGCCCACGAGAAACGCGATTACAAAGGGCCGGAAGATCCGGGCGTGCAGTCGGTCACAGAGATCTACGCCTACTACAAAAATTCGGTATCCCGACCGAAGTGATGGGTGCCAGTTTCCGGAACACTGGCCAGATTATTGAGCTGGCGGGATGCGATTGCCTAACGATCAGCCCGGAACTGATGGAAGAGCTTTCCAAATCGACCGAACCGCTCGAGCGCAAGCTCGATCCGAAAGAGGCGAAGTCTGCCCAGATCGAAAAGCTGGAGTTGGATGAGGAAGAAGTTTAAATACCTGCTGAACGACAACGCGATGGCCTACGAAAAACGGGCGAGGGGATCAGGAAGTTCGCGGCCGACGTGGTGAAGTTGGAGAAGTTCGTCGCGAGCAAACTCGTCTGATAATCCTTCTCTTTCGCGTCCTCCGAATCTGGCTTTCAACCGCGGCCCGACTGAAAGACGCGAAGAGGTAAGGGAAGCGAGATTGCAGTGTTCAACGTTGTCCTGGTCGAGCCGGAGATTCCGCCGAACACCGGCAACATTGGCCGGCTTTGCCTTGCCACCCAATCGACCCTCCATCTCGTTAGGCCGCTCGGATTTTCAACTAACGATCGGGCCCTGAAGCGCGCCGGGCTCGATTATTGGAAGGAGGTGGATCGGCGAGAATGGAATTCGTTAGGTGAACTGCAGTCGACGCAGAGTAGTGCAGCGCGCTACTTCTATCTTACAACAAAGGCAACGCGACCTTATTACACCATCTCTTTCCAGCCGGGTGATTACCTCGTCTTTGGCCGTGAAACAAAGGGCTTGCCGGAAGGGCTCCTCAAAACGCATCCGGATAATTTGATCACCATTCCGATGCATGGCACTCGCAGTCTGAATCTTGCGACAGCGGTGGCGATTGTTCTTTTTGAAGCGGTTCGTCAGATCACCTCAAGCGTCCACTCGCAGGCCGGGTTCCGTCATTGAATAAAGGCCAGTTTCGGAATGTCGAATTGGAAACAAGGCAACGAAACTATGAAAAGCTACTATTCCTCATGCTTGCTCTTTCGATCTCGTTGGCGCAGGTCGCGAGAGCAGAGAACGACAATAAGGAACGCAAGCGCCACAAGCGAGCTGCCGCGGAACAAGCGGCGACGACTTCAGTCCCGCCCGGCACGAAAATGCAAAGGACCACGGGTGTCCGGCCAGCTACGCCTGTAAGGAGTGAAGCCAGCCTCAATGGCCATACTCCCCAGGCAACGATGAATCGCCACTCGACTTCGAAAGTGACCGTGGCCGAGCCAACGCGATCCTTCCATCGCGATAGCTTCGCCGTTGCGCGGACCCACGTTGTTCGTGTCGCACATCCTGCCTGGTGGTGGAGAGGGCATTACCCGCATACCACCTTCGTCCTCTTCGGGGGCGGCTATTATTATTGGTGGGGCGGATACTGGTATCCTGCGTATGGCTATAGTCCCATCTACAACAGCTACACCTATTCGGAGCCGATCTACGGTGACAGCAATCTGGAGCCGGGCCAGGTGATCGAAAACGTGCAGGTTGCACTGCGCGATCAAGGTTACTATCCAGGCTCGATTGACGGCTTGGTCGGAACTCAAACTCGCTCCGCTTTGGCGGCATATCAGCGTGATCACGGCCTCGTCATCACTTCGGCGATCGATGAGCCGACCCTGGTTACGTTAGGTTTGGCTTAACAGAAGAAGTATCAGCAAGCACTGCCGCGCGGCGACCACCCGGTCCCGCGCGGCATCTTTTGCACTCGATTGCGTCGTTGCGGCTCGACCTGAGTTGGCGAATGCTGCAGCCGATGCCGTCACCACAACTTGCTGCGCGTGATCTGCGCCGCTCTTTCCAAATCGGGTCGCGGCGAATCGACGTCTTGCGCGGCGTTTCCTCGAGATTGAACGCGGCGAATGCGTTTTTCTTTGCGGTGCCTCTGGAGCAGGTAAGACGACGTTGCTTTACACCCTCGCAGGACTCGAGCGCCCCGAATCCGGTGAGGTGGAATTTGAAGGCGCGAAGCTCTATCGCACCGGGGAATCTGCTCTCGCGAAGCTGCGAAACCAGAAGATGGGTTTCGTCTTTCAAGAGATATTTTCTCCTCCCTGAACTGACAGCTCTTGAAAAACGTCATGCTTCCCGGGATGATCGGCCAGCGGAGGAGTCGTGAGGACTGCATGAAGAGCCTTGCCGCCGTGGGTTTGGGTGAACGAATCAATCATCTGCCGGCGGAACTTTCCGGAGGGAACAGCAGCGCGTCGCGATCGCCCGGCCCTAACGAACGATCCTGAAATTATTTTTGCCGACGAACCAACCGGCAATCTCGATTCGACCACGGGTGGCGCGATCGTCGACCTCCTTCTGGGCCTGGCGCGGGAACGAAGAAAAACCCTCGTAGTCGTCACCCACGACGGCCGAGTTGGCCGAGCGCGGTGATCGTACCTTGCGCATCGCCGACGGGTTGCTTGCCTGATTCGTTAGGCCGCCGTTCCATCGTCACGCCGTGGGCTTCGTGTTTCTCGCTTGAATTGCCATCCGATTCACCGGAGGTTTTTTCATGCTGACCAAGGATGTTGAAGCCACGACTGTCGCGACGCCCCCATCCAAACCGGATTCTGCCAAGCGAATTGCTGCGAACGAAAGCGGCAAGACGAAATCGCTCATTTATCTTGATGGAGAGTTTTTGGATCAATCCGAAGCCAAGGTCTCGGTCTTCGATCACGGATTGCTTTACGGCGATGGCGTTTTCGAAGGGCATCCGGTTTTACAATGGCAGAGTGTTTCGAATGGAAGCACACATGGACCGCCTGTGGGAATCGGCGCGTTCCATTTGCCTCGAGATTCCGATTTCACGTCGGGAAATGGACGAGGCGCTGTTGGAGACGATTCGCCGGAATGATCTGCGTGATGGCTACATTCGTCTCATCGTTACCCGGGGCGTCGGGAATCTTGGTCTGAATCCGGTCCAATGTAAGCGGCCCAGCATCATCATTATCGTGGCCACGATCGCGCTTTATCCGGAGGAAGTTTATCGCAACGGACTAACGGTAGTCACGGTGGCCACGCGCCGAGTCGGGCCGGCGGCGCTCAATCCGGCGATTAAATCGCTCAACTATCTAAACAACGTTCTCGCACGAATTGAGGCCAACCTCGCGAATGCAGACGAGGCGTTGATGTTGAACGACGCCGGCAACATCGCGGAATGCACCGCTGATAACGTTTTCATCGTAAAACGCGGGGAGATCATGACGCCTCCGATTACTGCCGGTGCCCTTCGTGGAATCACTCGTTCAGTGGTGTTCGATATCGCGGCGGAGCTTGGCGTAAGAATTTCGGAACCGGAGTTAACTCGCCACGACGTTTACATAGCGGACGAAGCTTTTCTGACCGGCACTGCGGCCGAGGTCATTCCAATGGTCAAGGTCGATGGCCGTACGATCGGTGATGGGAAACCTGGACCAATCACCAAGCGCACGATTGAACGCTTCCGCCAGGTAACGCGCGAGAGCGGGACGCCAATTTTTCGTGAGTGACCAAGGGAACGCCTGCACGGATGCCGGCCATGGTCACTGTTTTCCTCCAGTTGAATCTTTCCGCACGTTTGTGGTCTAATTGAACAGTCATGTTGTGCGATGTTTGCAAATGCAATGACGCGTCGGTTTTTCTGACCCAGATTCTCGAGGGCAAAATGCAGAAGGTGAATCTCTGCGATGCCTGTTCGAAGGAGAAAGGAGTTCAAGATCCAACCGGCTTCGCCCTCGCCGATCTATTGTTAGGCATTGGGGCCGCGGAGGAGATTGAAAAGGGTGCGCCGGCACAAAAATGTCAGGTTTGCGGTTTTACCCAGGCCGATTTCAAGAAGACCGGACGCCTGGGGATGCAGCGCCTGTTATCAGACGTTTGCCGAAGGCCTCGGAATCCCTGCTCAAGGCCATGCACAAAGGGACCGAGCATGTCGGCAAATTACCGGACCGCGCCTCTCGTCAAATCGCGCTCAGTGACAAGATGCGGGTGTTGAATGACAATTTGGAAAAGCGGTTGCCGAAGAAAACTACGAGACCGCGGCGAGCTTGCGCGATCAGATCAAGCAACTCGAGCACGAGCTAGCGAACTAGGAATGAAATTCTCTCAGGTTATGTCCAGTGCGGGAGAATGGCTCCGGGGCGAAGGACCCCATCATCAGGTGGTCGTGAGCAGTCGAGTGCGTTTAGCGCGCAACCTTCGCCATCGCGCGTTTCCAGGTTGGGCCAAGAAGACCGAGCGCACTCAGGTGCTGGAGTTGGTCAAGCCGCACGTCGAGGCTTTGCCCGAAATGCAGGACTCGTTTTCAGAGTTGCTGCAGGATCTTTCCGCGCTCGAAAAGCAGGTGTTGGTGGAACGCCATCTGATTAGTCGCGAACATGCGGCCAAGGGAGTGGGCAGCGCAGTGGTCATGAACCGCAAGCAAACGCTCAGCATCATGGTCAACGAGGAGGATCATCTGCGGATGCAGGCGATCCGATCAGGTTTGCAGTTGAAAAGCGCCTTCAGGCTGGTCGATAAGGTGGATAGCACGCTCGAGAGCAAACTCGACATCGCCTACGATCAGCGGCTCGGATATTTGACCGCCTGTCCGACCAACGTCGGCACGGGAATGCGTGCCTCAGCAATGCTGCATCTGCCTGGATTGGTGCTAAGCGATCTCATTAATCAAGTGATCCAGGCGGTGAACAAAATCGGCCTGGCGGTGCGCGGCCTCTACGGGAAGGCACCGAAGCAATGGGCAACCTCTTCCAGATTTCGAACCAAACGACCCTGGGGGAAAGGGAGGATGAGATCATCTCTCGCCTAACGAAAGTGATCGAAACAATCATCGATAAAGAACATGACGCCCGCCAGATGTTGATCCAAAAAAGCCGGATACGCTCTGGGACCAGATTGGCCGGGCATACGGTGTGCTCACTTTATGCGCACGCGATGACTTCGAAAGAGGCTCTCAACCTGTTGTCTGTGATGAAGCTGGGCGTTGATCTCGGCGCCTTCCCGGAAGACCGCCGGCTACCTATTGATGAGCTCTTTATCGAGACCCAGCCCGCGCATCTTCAGAAAACTTCCCAGCAGAAGCTGAATGCCGAAGAGCGCGACTTTCTCGCGGGCCGAAATCATCCGCGAGTCGTTTGAAACTCTTTCCTAAACCTGATATGGGTAAAGTAGCGCGGGAGCCAGGCGACGAGACGCCTTCCGAGCCGAACCATAATGAATAATTTCACTCCTCGGGCGCAGCAGGTTTTGGCGCTCGCCCGTAAAGAAGCGGACCGCTTCAATCACAACTACGTTGGCACCGAGCATCTTCTCCTCGGGCTGATCAAACTTGGTCAGGGCGTGGCAGTTAACGTTCTCCAAAAGATGGGGCTCGACCTCGAGACCGTCCGGATGGAAGTCGAAAAACAGGTCGGCTCCGGACCTGAAACGAAGATGGTCGGGAACATTCCTACACTCCGCGGGTGAAGAAAGTTCTCGCGCTCGCGGGTAAGGAGGCCCAGGCGCTAAACCACTCTTACGTGGGGACGGAGCATATCCTCCTCGGCCTGCTGCGTGAGGGTGAAGGCGTGGCTGCGCGTGTCCTCAAGAGTTTGGAAGTCGATATCGAGCGGACGCGCAATGAGATCCTGAAAGAGTTGGATCCAAATTTCACCCCGCCGGAGAGCGATCCGGAATTGGGAGCGGCAGGCGAGGGCGGCTCGAAGAAAGACGTCAAGACCCCGGCACTACGTGCCTTCGGTCGCGATCTGACGGATTTGGCAAAGAAGGGTGAGCTTGATCCGGTGATTGGCCGGCACAACGAGATTGAGCGTGTCATCCAAGTGCTTTGCCGCCGGACCAAAAACAATCCGGTATTGTTAGGCGAAGCCGGGGTTGGCAAGACCGCCATCGTTGAAGGTCTCGCGCAAGAGATTGCCACCGGTAACGTGCCGGAATTACTGCGCGAGAAGAAGGTGGTGACCCTCGATCTTGCACTGATGGTCGCCGGGACCAAGTATCGCGGCCAGTTTGAAGAGCGCATCAAAGCGGTCATGGACGAGATTCGCCGCTCGAAGAACGTCATCCTCTTCATCGACGAACTTCATACCATCGTCGGCGCGGGTTCTGCCGAGGGCGCGATGGATGCGTCGAACATTATCAAGCCGGCGCTTAGCCGTGGCGAACTGCAGTGCGTTGGCGCGACCACGTTGAACGAATATCGCAAATACATCGAGAAGGATGCCGCCCTCGAACGGCGCTTCCAGACGGTGAAGGTTGAGGCGCCGACCATTGACGAAGCGATCCTGATTTTGAAAGGGCTGCGCCCGAAATACGAAGCGCATCACAAGGCAAAGCTTACCGACGAAGCGCTTGAGACCGCGGTGAAGCTTTCCGAGCGCTATATCACGGGCCGATTCCTTCCCGACAAGGCGATTGATGTCATGGACGAAGCCGGCGCGCGCGCGCGGATCAACGCGATGACCCGTCCGCCTGACGTGAAGGAGATCGAGCGAGAAATCGAAGAAATTCGCGTGAAAAGGAAGCGGCGATCAAAGCCCAGGATTTCGAGAAAGCCGCGGCGCTGCGCGACAAGGAAGAAGCAGGCGAAGGAAAAGCTCGAACGGCATTCTCGCCGAATGGCGCGAACAGCGAGAAGAAAAGAAGTGCTCGTGACCGCTGAGGACATGATGCACATCATCTCGAAGGTCACCGGCGTTCCGCTTCAGAAAATGGAGCAGAAAGAAACCGCCAAGCTCCTGGCGATGGAAAACGACATCGAAGCAGCGGTGATTGGTCAGGACGAAGCGGTCGCCGCCATCAGCAAAGCGTTGCGACGTTCCCGAGCGGATTTGAAGGATCCGCGTCGTCCGATTGGGTCCTTCGTTTTCCTCGGCCCCACCGGCGTGGGCAAGACATTCCTTGCTCGCACCCTCGCGGAATTCATGTTCGGCGATTCCGATGCGCTCATTCAGATCGACATGTCGGAATACATGGAAAAATTCACCGGCCTCGCGGCTGATCGGCTCTCCGCCGGGTTACGTGGGCTACGAGGAAGGCGGTCAGCTCTCTGAAGCTGTCCGGCGGCGTCCGTATTCAGTGGTTCTTTTCGACGAAATCGAAAAGGCGCACCCGGATGTGATGCACCTTGCTTCTCCAGATTCTGGAGGAGGGTAAGATCACCGATTCGTTAGGCCGGAAGATCGACTTTCCGAAACACGATCATCATCATGACTTCGAACGTCGGCGCCGGAGCTGATCAAGCGGCAGACGACGATGGGCTTCGGTGCCCCGCGTGACGAAGCAGAATTACGAGACGATGCGGGACAAGATCATGGAAGAGACGAAGCGCGTCTTTAAACCGGAATTCTTGAACCGGCTCGATGAAATCATCGTCTTCCACACGCTTGGGCAAGCCCGATCTGATGAAGATCGTCGACCTCGAGGTCAACAAGGTGAAGCGGCGGTTGCAGGTGAAGGAAGATCGAGATCGAGCTCGACGGAAGCGCGCACGAGTTCGTGATCGAAAAGGGCTACGACCCGACTTACGGCGCGCGCCCGATGCGCCGCGCGGTTGAGCGTTACCTCGAAGACCCGCTCGCGGAGGAGTTGCTGCGCGGTGGGGTTAAGGCGGGTGACATGGTCCAGGTGACGGTCGAAAACGGCAAGCTGGTCTTCAAAGCCGCCGAACCGCACGACAACGCCGCGCGGCGAGCGCGAGCTGACGATTCCCAGCGTGGATTGGGATCGGGGCGTCACGCCCCCTCTTGCTCAAGATCGTAACGGCAATCGGTTTCAACTTCTCGTTAGGCGCGGGGATGGGCTTCGGGTAGCGCTTTCTTCAAACGCTCGGTCGTGACGTGGGTATAGATTTGCGTGGTCGATAGGCTGGCGTGGCCTAACAATGCCTGAACGCTGCGCAGGTCAGCGCCGTTGTCGAGCAAATGGGTGGCGAAATGAATGCCGCAGCTTATGGGGACTGACGGCAATCGGAATTGAGGTGTGGCGAAGATAGCGCTTCAACACCAGCCAGATTGAGCGCGACGAAATTCTCCGGCGCGCTTTGTTTAGGAACAATGGGCCATGATGCACATTCGCGGCCGCGCGGTAGCGCGAGACGGCTTGCAGGGCAGGCGCTCCCACAGGGCAAACTCGTTCCTTTCGGCCCTTGCCGAGAACGCGGACTGATTCAGTGTAGAGATCGAGATCGTTAACGTTGAGCGACGCCAATTCGGCAAGCCGCAATCCGCTGCTGTAAAAAACCTCCATGATCGCAACGTCGCGCTCCGGCATCCAGGCGGGCGCGCTCCGGGCTTTTCCGATTCTAAGGGGTGCCGTGAGCAATTCGCTGACCTGAGTTTGCGTCAGAACGAGAGGCAACGTTTTTCCGTTTTCGGCAGCTGCACTTCGCTGATTGGATCTTTCGCTAGGTGGTTTCGTGCGAGCGGGTAGCGGTAGAAACTTCGCAGAGCAGAGAATTGCAGGCGAATCGAAGAACGCGCCTGCTTTTGTTTCATCAGCTGGAAAAGGTAATCGCGAAAATTTTGTGGTGTGCACTCTCGCCAGTCGTTCGCGCCGGTTTGAGCGCGAAAGTCACGCAATGCATCCGCATAGATTCGCCGGGTGCGCGGCGAGGCATTTCGCTCTACCTCGAGGTAACGCAGGAATTCCTCCGCCAATCGATCCTCGGCCGGGTTCGATTTCGTCAGGCGAAGATCTCTCCGGTTATTCCGGTTTTCGATTTGTAGGCGGTTGTCACCCGAGCCGTGATTACTGGCTTTTGAAAATCGGAGCGGGGCGAGTCGAAATTAATTCGTAGCCTTTTAGAACAAACTCAGGATAGACCCCATTGCTCGCCGGCTCATAGACCTTGTCCCCACTGAAGTAGCCGTAGAGCTTGATACTCGTAATTGTTATCGAAACCGAAATTAATCTGCTCTCGATCCGGAGCGAGCTTGTGGTTCTCGTTAAGCATTACCAGTTCTGCCGAGCTCCAAGGCTGCCCCGGGCGCCGGACGTAACCCCAAAAATAGGTACTCGGTTTGAAATAACGGCGGCCGATAAAGTAATCGCCCGGCGGTTCCGCTTGAATGTTCGCGGCCATCGCCATGCGCGCCTGCTGAACGCCTTCGGGCATGGTTTCACAGCCGGCCAGAAAGCAGAAGCTCGCCACCAGACAGAAAGACTCAAAGAGGCGAAATTTCATCGGGTGCAACGACGGCATGATTTATCGCAGCTTTCTTCATCTCGCAATCGCGGGGAATTCAACCAGCCAATTTCGCTCCGGATTGATTTCACTTTTGCATCACTTGCAGCGACTGATTAAACTCGCACAACACATGATCGAATTGGAAGTTTATGCTGCCGGCGTTCGCGATCCCAACAAAATCCTCGAACTGGATCACCAACTCGAGGCGGCCCCGGCTTGCGTTACAAGGTCGATAGCAATCACGACATCGTGTATCTCGAGCTCGATGAACCCACGATCACTTTTCGAGAAATTCGCAGCCATTTCATCAAACTCGGTCTGGAACCTCGATTTGTTGGCGCGATTCCACCACAGAGTTGCGCCCACGGTCGAAGCCCCGGCTCCTGAGCGCATGAGCGGCCGGGAGCGCACGGCTGCTTGCAACCTATGCTGACCCGATTTTCCGAGGCATCGGCGCCGTTGTTCTCGCACTCTTTGTTTACCTCGGGGAATTGATTGTTCTAGCTGCGGAAACGATGTGGTCGGCGGTCACCCACCGAATGCGCTGGCGATTATTTCTCCGGCAAATGGTCGATATCGGACTGTTGTCGCAGCTGGTTGTGGTCATCACGGGCGGATTCACCGGAGCCGTTTTCGCCGCTCAAACTTATTTCCAATTTAGCAAGCTCGGCGTGGCCTCGGAGTCGGCTCCGTGGTTTCGGCCGCGCTTTTTCGCGAAGCTCGGTCCAGTCCTCACCGGTTTGATGCTCACGGGCCGGGTCGGGGCGGCGATGTCGGCGGAAATCGGAACCATGAAAGTGACCGAACAAATCGACGCCCTACGCGCCCTGGCGGTGCATCCGGTTGATTACCTGGTCGTCCGCGAATGCTTGCGATGATGATCTCGATGCCTCTCTTGGTGGCGGAATGTATCGGCTTCGGTCTTGTCACTTCCTATTTCCGTGTCGGTCTATCTCCTCGACATCAACGGACCCTATTATATGGCCAACATGGAGCGCTGGACCCTAATGCGAGACATCATCATGGCGCTGACCAAGGGATTTTGCTTTGCCCTCCTGATCGTCTTTATCAGTTGCCACAAAGGGCTAACTAGTAGCGAAGGAGCGGTTGGCGTCGGTCGCGCCACGACGGAAGCGGTGGTGATTGCGTCACTCGCGATCTTGATTTCGAATTTCTTCCTGACCATGGCGCTGAACATCATTTTCCCGGCCGGATGGCGGTAGGAGAAATGTTGAGAGTTGAACGTTGAGAGGTGAGAGAAGGAGATGAGCAAAGCGCCCGCTGTCGATTCGCCGCCCGTGGCGCACTCCTCTTCTCCCAACTCTCAACCAAACGGTCTCAAGTCCTCTTCTCCCATGGTGACGGTGCGCGGCTTAAAGAAACGGATTGGCAGCCAGGAAATTTTGCGCGGAGTAGATATGGAAGTCGCGGCCGGCGAAACCCTGGTTATCATCGGGCGAAGTGGCGGCGGCAAGAGCGTCCTTCTCAAGAACTTGATTGGCTTGATGCAGCCTAACGAGGGCGGAGATCCGGATCGACGGCCAAAGCATCATCGGCCTGAGCGAACGACGGCTCGCGGAAATTCGTCAGGAAGGTGGGAATATTGTTTCAGGGTGGAGCGCTTTTCGATTCCATGACGGTGGAGGAAAACATCGCTTTTCCCTGCGCGAAGCCGGCCAGCGTGATCCGGCGGTGATCCAGCGGAAGATTGCAGAAATGCTCGAAGTGATCGAACTGGAAGGCCAGGAAGAAATTGCCCGTGAACCTGAGCGGCGGTATGAAGAAGCGTGTCGGGCTTGCCCGCGCGATCATCAGCCGGCCTTCGTGTATTCTTTATGACGAACCGACCGCTGGACTCGATCCGGTTGTCTCCGACAGCATCAATCGACTAATTCGCCGTCTGCAGGAACGTTACAGCGTGACCAGCATCGTCGTTACCCACGACATGAAGAGCGCCTTTCATGTCGGCGATCGAATTGCCTATCTGCACGAAGGCCAAATTTACTTTCATGGTACTGCCCGGCTCAGTTGCAGGCTTCGACCGATCCAATTATTCAGGATTTTCTAATTGGGCGCTCGCAGAACGCAGACTAACGAAGATGAACGAAGGAGATCGTGGACTCGAACTTAAGGTCGGGATCTTTGTCGCCGTCGGGCTTGCGATCCTGGCGGCACTCGTGGTCCAGTTTGGCCGGCTAGGGGAAGGTTTTAAGGCGTATTACGCGTTGACGATCCATTTTCAGATGCCAGCGGTTTGCTCAAAGGATCCGACGTTTTGTTAGGCGGGGCCAAGGTCGGCCGAGGTCGCCTCGCCACCGCGGCTTGTAGCGTCGGGTCAGGGGGTGGATGTGTCGTTGCGCATCTACGACTTCGTGAAGATTGCGATCGACAGCAAATTTACCATCGGTAGTTCGGGTTTGTTAGGCGATCGGTTTGTGGTTGTGACCCCTCCGGCAGGCAAACCCGGGAGTTACCTGCCACACGGGGCGCGGGTGGAGGGTATGCGCGAGCGCGGACTCGATGACCTAACGAAAGAGGGTAGTGCCCTGATCAAGGACCTGCAGGGCACCGGTCGCGAAAATCGACACCACGCTCGATCGCTTGAATAATCAGGCGCTGTCGAAGGAGAACATGGCGCATTTGCAGCAGACCTTTGACAATCTAAACAAGACTACCACCGCGCTCTCAGAGTCCTCGAAGAAAATCGATGGAGTCATTGCGCAAAGCAGATGAAACCATGGGTTCGGCAAAAGCCGCCGCCGACAAGGTGCAGGACGTAGCGGGTGATGCACGCAAGACCATCCAGACTGCCGGGAAGTGATGAACGCCGCGCTTTCTGGAAACGGTTTGCTCGCAATGCTCCTAACGAACCAGGCGCTGGCGAACGATCTCCGATCCCTGATGAGCAATTTGCGGCAGCACGGGTGTTGTTTTACCGGGACAGCGCGAGCAGGGCGACGACTCCAGTGCAAGCTACGCCGGCACCCTCGCCGCGCCGGAATCGTTAAGGAAGATGACACCGCAACTCACTGTCAACCTGTTGCGAATCCTCTTTGTCGCTTTTGCGGGCTCATTGGTTCGCTGATTTCCCTCGCCTTGCAGAACAGCTCCATCCCGGGGTTAATCGGCGGCTTTATCTTTGGGCTGGTCGTGGTCCTGATCGACCGGTTGCTCAAGGGCTTGTCTTTGCGTGCGTTTTCTTCGGCCACCCTTGGGCTGCTGCTGGGATTATTTTTCGCCAAATCTCCTCTCCGCTTCGCAGGTGCTGCGCTATCAAACGGAGGAAACACAATGGGTGGCCCGCCTCGCAGTCTACTGCGCCTTTGGTTACCTCGGGATGATGCTCGCGATCCGAAGCAACCGGGACGAGTTCTCTCTCATTATTCCCTATGTGCGCTTCGCTCGCGAGACGACCCAGCATGAACCGCTGGTGATCGACACCAATGTCATCATCGACGGACGCATTGCGGACCTTTGTGCGACCGGGTTTCTCAGCCGCTCGCTAATCGTGCCCGCTTTGTCCTCGGCGAGTTACAGCTCCTGGCCGATTCCCATGATCCGATCAAGCGCGAACGTGGCCGGCGCGGTCTGGAGATTTTGAATCAGCTGCAAGGTTCGCGCGAGCTCGACCTGACAATCCACGATGCCAGCGTCGAGGATGAGGAGATGACAATCGACGCTCGATTGGTGCGAACCGCGAAGTTGCTTCAGGCCCGACTGCTGACGAACGATTCGGCACTTTGCCAAATCGCGCGTTTACAGCAGATCCCGGTGCTGAACCTGCATGATCTTTCACGCGCCTTAGTCCGGCGGTGGTGCCCGGGGATGAACTCGAACTCAACCTCGTGAAGGAAGGTCGTGAGTCACATCAGGCGGTTGGTTATTTGCCGGATGGAACAATGATCGTGGTTAATCATGGTCGGCCTCAGCTCGGTCGCGTGGCCACGGTGGTGGTCTCAAGTTCGCTGCAAACCGCCGGCGGCTGTTTGATCTTCGCCGAGCTAAAGAAGATCTTCGCGCCAGCATCCCCGCGGCCGCCAGGACTGCAACTTGACCGCCTAACGAAGACCAACGGCTTGCCGGACCCTGGCCATCACCCCATGAGCGATCGCATTCGACCGCTCCGCTCCGCGGGCGAGCACCGTGTCGATGGTCTCGGGTTGAGCAAGAATTTCTTCGCGGCGTTTTCGCATCGGGGCAAAGAATTCCCACAACCGGCCGAAAAGCTGTTTCTTGAATTCGCCGTAGCCGCTTCCACCTTTTTGAAAGCGCTGCGCATCTCCGCAACTTCGTCCGCCGACCCGACAAGCGAAAAGAGCTGGAAGATGGTCGAAACGTCAGGATCCTTTGGCGCTTCCACCGGGGTTGAGTCGGTCACGATGCTCATCACCTGTTTTCGCGTCTCCTTTTCGCTCCCGAAAATGTCGATCGTGTTCCCGTAGCTTTTGCTCATCTTTTGGCCGTCAATACCCGGGACGACCTCGGTTGCGGACTGAATTCGAGGTTGGGGCAGCTTGAAAACATTCCCAAAAGTTTCGTTTATCTTTGTCGCCAGATCGCGGGTGATCTCGATGTGCTGCTTCTGGTCTTTGCCAACCGGCACCACGTCAGAGTCGTAGATCAAAATGTCTGCGGCCTGAAGAATCGGATAGGTAAACAGTCCCGCGGAGGCCGACATGCCGCGCGCGATTTTGTCTTTGTAGGAGTGGGCTCGTTCGAGCAACCCCGTGGGCGTGACCGTCGACAGGATCCAGGCCAGCTCGGTTACCTCTGGGACGTCGCTTTGCAGGAAAAGCGCGCCCCGCTCGGGATCGAAACCGCAGGCGAGAAAGTCGAGCGCGACCCGGCGAACATTTTCCCGAAGTATGTCCGGGTCGCGCACGCTCGTCAGGGCATGATAATCGGCGATGAAGTAAAAGGCCTCGCCCTCGTCTTGCAGCGCCATCGCCTGGCGGATCATGCCAAAGTAATTTCCGATGTGAAGAATCCCGCTCGGTTGGATGCCGGAAAGAATGCGCATAAGAAAGTTGAGATTTCCAATCGTTCCCGGCGGATTGCAAGTCCTGGCGTCGGCCTGGAATTTAGCGATCCTATTCATGCGCAACTAAAGCGGAACTGTAGGGTCCTTTGCACCAACTTTCCGCAATAACTTCCGGCCACGTTCCCGCTCACGAGGATCAGAGCTCTCACAAGCAGATTTCAAGGCTGATGATCGCTGGCCGATAGCCGAGGCTCGCAGCCCGTTCTAGCCAAACCATGTATTGAGACCGATTGAACTCTACAAGCGCATAATACTGAAACAGGCGATATGCAGCCACCCCATCACCGTGTTTGGCAGCCACTTGTAGCGTGTCACGTTGATGTTTTGTTAGCTCAAAATTCCGGTTCAGCGGAAGCGGCGGCGATTGCAGTCATATTAGAGCAACCGCAGTGGAGGATGCCGAGGCCAATGAGAAAAAGTCCGACTATTAGTTGATTTTCATTGGGGAATTGGCGCGCTGAACGCGGGGAATCAAAGAATCAATCTGCTTTTTGGGTATCGGGTCGAACCGTATGAAACCGCCTCGCCTATTGGGATTAGGTCGCGAATAGTCAGGGTTTGTTGTCTTGCCGTTGGCGTCGGGCTTTGGATCATTCACTCTGCCTCGGTGCGACAAACATAGTGCTCATCCTTTCTCATCCAAAGGACATTGTCGGGAGCCCAAACGGTGGTGTGTAACCTGTTTGCCAGCTGTTGTGCTAAACAATTGTTACCTGCCCCTGTAGAACAGGAGTAGAGGACAACGTCCATTCCCTTATGAAAGCCCGCCTTTGCCATTTCGTTTGCTAGTCCTTTCGCTCCCAGAGCGCTGCCTTCTGTGTCGAACTTTTTGCCACGCGCGTCTGATATGAAGTTCGGGTTGCCGTGCGCGCCAACCGTGAATCGATTCGGTTGTAACACCAAAGGCTTAAGATCACGGCTTTGTTCCTTGCTCTCCTCCGACGAAAACATATCTAGGTTAACATCAGTGCCACTGGGATCAGTTAAGATCTAGCGGGTCATTGTCGCAGTATCGATACAAATTGTAATCCCCGGCATCGAAGCCTTTGGGATCTTCGCTGAGGAAGCGGCCGAGGTCGGGGTCGTAGCCACGGGCGCGGTATTCGTAGAGGCCGAAGGCGTGATCCCATTCGCGGCCGGTGAAGAGGAATGGATTGCCAATGGCCGACTGCGTGATCGTCCCGCCGGTCGCGTTAAAGAAACTCGGGGCGCCGAAGGCATCGTAACGATACGACTCCAGCACGCCGCCAGCGGTGTTCAGGACGACGCTGATGTTGCCGTTGCGATCCGGGAAATACCAGTAGGGCACGCCGTTGTAGCCGCGGGCGATCAATTCATCGACATCGTTGCCATAGATGGCGGTTCCGATGTTGACGTTACTCGACGTGTATTCGGCGATCCAGTGCTCGTCCTGAAAGACACGGTAGCTGGATACGCCATTGAGTTTCCGTTTCATGCAACGGCCGAGGGCATCATAATAAAGGTAAAGATCGTTGCTGCCTACGGTTGAACGAGCCAGAAGAGTGCCGGCAATATAGTAATAACTTTGAGCGCCGAAGGCCGACATGGCATGACCCGCGATGTATTCCGGGTTGACGCCGCCGACGGTGGTGTACTCATTGAGATTATTCGCAACGTAGCTAGTCGTGCCCCGTCAACGACGCTGCTGCGGTTACCCGCGAGGTCGAGGTTGTAGGTTACATTTCGGGGTACTATTCCCATAGTGAGCAGCTGACATCTCGCCATCCTGGTAGTAGCTAAAAGTGTCGCTTTTTGCGTCCTCATCGCGCAGCACACTGGTGAGCCGGTTCATCGCGTCGTAGCCGTAGTGTTCCCTGGAAAACCAGCCCCTCGGAATCTGGCTGGTGGGCACATTGATATCGCGTTCCATGACGCGATTCAGATTATCGTAGATGTAGACTACATTTGCGCCTGACTCATTCCAGTTAAAGCGCTTGGTCACATTCGATGCGAGATCGTAGTAATACTGATAATCTGTGCTCGTATCGACGATATACTTAATCGTTTCGAGGCGGGCCATGGCGTCGTAACCGAAGACAAAATCATAGCTTTGGCTATGGTCGATATTGACGTCGGTCACCTTCCCATCGGCGCGATAGGTGTAGTAGACGGTGTGGGGATTGATGCCACTATCCCCGGGGGCCTGGGCTTCGCTCGATAGCCGATTGGCGTCGTCGTATGTCCTCGTAAGAGTGGTGCTGCTATTGTCCGCGATGGACAGGCGTCCGGCTTTGTCGTAGGTGAAGCTGCTGGCGTCCTTCCCAGTGGCCCAGGTCACTTCCGCTCCATTGGCATCGAGCCACTCCATGGACGTTTTCCGATTCCGTTCATCGTAGGTGAAAGTTTGGAACATACCGCCAGGGTTCTTCCACTGGAGCACGTTGTTGGCATCGTCGTAAGTCCAGGTTTGAGTGCTCGAGTTCGGATAAGTCATGGTCTTCCGGAGATCGTATCCGGTATAGTCGAAGCTGGTGACTTGTCCCTTCCCATCAGTAACCTTCTTGAGGGTTCCCGGCAGGGAGTATCCGAATTGAGTAACGACGTTAACGAGTGGGGAAGCCGCTTTTGGGACCGTATGTTTGGTGAGGCGTGCATCGAGTCATATTCCTTATGTTCAGTCGTGCCATCCGCCCGTTTGATGCTGGTAACGTTACCGGCACCGTCGTATTTCCAGTCGGTGACCTGGGCCGCGGGCGCCAGGTGCGGTCGTCACCCGGGTCTTGCGATTCCGCAAGTCATACGATGTGGTCGTAGTATGATTCGGATCGCCCAGGCTCGTTCCGCGGGGATCGGTCACTTTGGTTAGATTCCCGCTCGCATCGTAATCGTACCTGGTCGTCGCGGCTATACCGGCCGCGCCCGGATGCCTCCGTTTGCGTTGCTTTGCGAAGGTTCGGATCGTAGGTGCAAGCGGTCTTTACTCCGGCAGGCGAAGTGCGAAGCGTCCACGCGTCGGTCGTGTGTAGTATGCAGAACTGCCGTTGGTGGCAGTGTAAACATAAGTTGTGGTTGGAAGGCCGGGAGAGCTACGCTGGCTAGACGGTTATAGTTGTCATAGCTATAGGTCGTGGTGTGAGTCAGTTCGTCGGTTTCCTGGAGTTTGTTCCCAAACTTGTCGTAAACAAAGACTTCGAAGTGCCGAGCGGAAAAAGCCCGCCGTGGGTGTCATCGAGGTAACTGATCTTTGTAATCAATCCTCGACCGGAACAGGGCGTTGTCGTTTGCTTGCCGGTAATCGGATCGAACGCGAGGTCATACTGGTAAGTAGTCCGATTCCCAGAGGATCGGTGACAGTTTGAACGCGGCCGGCCCAGACGTGGGGCACATTATAGTAGGAGAGGGCAGTATTTGGCCAGGGAGAGACCGGATGGGTCGAACTGGTCGTCGGATTCCACAGGACGATCATCCGCCCGCTCGTATCGTAGTCCGCAAATTCATAGTAACCATTCCTCCGTTTGTGTTTCGTTACCAATCCGAGGGTGTTGTATTCGAAGGTTTCGGTGCCGCCGTCCGGTGCACTGATCTGGGTAAGACGATTACTTTAAGTCGCGATCGTAGTAGGTGTATTTGTCATTTTGATCTTTTCGCGATGCGACAAAATAGGGATTGAAGGTCGAAGCGATGCCGCCCCACGAGTAAGTAAAAGATCTCACTGTTGGAGGGAAAGGACGTCCCATCCGGATAGATCCCGCCAGGATGAGTAACCGTCAGGGGCCGGCCAAGGATGGTTTCGTTGTTATAACTGGTCACTCCGGCATTGCGATCAGTGAACTGCGCCACGTAATTATTTGCGTCATAGCTAAAACTTTCATTCACACCTTCGAAGTCGCTTTTCGTTCGGAGTAAAGGAACGTTGTTTGTTGCCGGTTTCTGGATAAAGAACGTCCGTGACGGACCATCGCCGCGGGTTTCGGTGTTCGTTGCGGAGTCGGAATTCACCCCGTTGGTTGGGCTGAAAAAGAGACGCGGATTCCGGAGGAGTGCTGTTCTTCCAGGAGCTGTCCTTTGATCTTGGCGTTAGCCCGGTAGAGATATTTGATTGATTGCATCGGACCTTCGGCGCGGACATCATCGGCCGTAGCGAGGACGATGGCAGAGTCGATCTGATTTGGATTAACGGGATCGACATAGGTGCTGGTGGTATAGGTGTAATGGGCGGAGGTGCCATCGCTATAAATGACATCGTTGCCGTCGTAACTCACAGATTCGCCGGTGCTGGCGACGATGCTTGTGAGGAGGCCCGGTTCATCCGGGTCATAGTTGTAGGTAAGGTAACGCCCGGTGGGATCTATGACTTTGGTGAGGTGATAATCATTGTATTCGATACCGTATTGGGTGTTGATCAGGGTTGTAACCCGGCCATATGGATCGGTGAAAGATCGTGGAGTGAAGTAGTCTGTTAATGTTTGAGTGGCATCGGAATATTCAGTTATCCGATCGAAATGGACGACGCTGCCATCTTCCAGCCAAAGATCAGCGGTGCCGAGATAGTTATTGAGGTCGCTGGAATAGAGCTCTCGTTAGTCCCGGCGGGAAGACCGAAAGCGCGGTTTCTCCGGTCTGTGAATCTGCGGTCGTGCGAAACGTTCCGCCCGGCCGTCTGGGAAATTGACCATGTAACTTCCGTCGCTACTCCAGGGGCGAAAATGAATTTGCCATTGCCAGGACATGGACCAGCCGATGCCGTTGGAGGAGGAGTAGAGTGCGAACGACTTTCAGGCCATGCGCGCTGGCGGTCGATGGAACATCCAGATCAGTCACGACGCGGTGGACAGAGCCCGTCCAGGCGTCGTAGCCGGAGCCGGTGGTGATCATAGTCGAGGCTTCCGTGTTCACCGTTGGTGAAACATCCGACGCTTGAAAACCTGGAAGCGGTGGAGGGTATCGACGGGCAGGGACGCACCGCGCGCGTCAAGGATGACGCCGGCGAGAACAAGCGCGCAAGCGGCGCTCGTTAGGCAATTGGGGACAAAGGACCGGGGAACTGATGTTGGGGAACATTCATGTGAACATATTTACGGAACGAAAAACAGGCGGCAAGAAATATTTTCAAGAAATTTTGCCGCCGCTCTTACCCGAGGTGAACGTTCGCGAAACCGACTCGGGGCGGTGGGCTTTCAGCGGCTACGGTCAACTGAACAAACGCCGTTGGCCTCGATAAACCCGGGCCGGTTGATTGGGCCTAACGAACTATCGAATCCCCGCCCAGGTTATCGCCTTGGATCTCCGCGTCGTGCCTTTGCAGCGGGAAATCGGCGCAGGACGTCCGTGAAAGCTGCAGCGCGAAAGGAGATTTAGGCGCCGATGACCGGCTCGGCGAAGCCGGTGGTCTCGGCCATGACTTCGTCGGTTTGCGTTACCACTGACGACCTCTTCGATGGTCGTCTTGCCTTCCAGGACGCGCCGCCAACCGTCCTGGCGGAGAGTCAGCATGCCTTGCGTGATGGCGCATTGCTTCAATTCGCCGCCGTCGGCTTTCTTCATGATCAACCGTTTTAGCGGTTCGGTCACAAGGCAGATCTCGTAGATCGCGAGACGACCCTGGTAACCAGTCTGGCGACAATTCTCGCAGCCGGCCCCGTGCTTGAAGATGGTTCCGCGTTCAATCGGGAAGGCGATTTCCTCAAGATAATCCTTTGGATAGTCTACCGTCTCGACGCAATCGGGACAGATGGTGCGGACAAGGCGTTGGGCGAGGAACGCTTTCACCACCGAGGCGAGTAGGAACGGTTCCACCTCCATGTCGATAAGACGCGTAATCCCGCCGACCGCATCGTTCGTGTGCAAGGTGCTAAAAACAAGGTGACCGGTCATGGCCGCGCGGATGGCGATGTCCGCCGTCTCGACGTCGCGAATTTCTCCGACCATCACGACATTGGGATCCTGGCGCAGGATATGGCGCAGGCCTTTGGCGAAGCGTCAGGTCGATCTCCGGTTTGACGTCAATCTGCGAGACACCGGGCAGTCGATATTCGACCGGTTCTTCGATGGTGATGATTCGGCGCTGGACCGAATTGATACTGCTGCAGGAAACAGTAAAGCGGAAGTCGATTTCCCGATCCGGTCGGGCCGGTGACGAGGATGATGCCGTTAGGCTGGGCGAGGAGCGACTTCATCGTCCGGGTGTGTTCCGGGCTAAGATCAAGTCTCTCAAAACCGAACGCCTGTTGTTGATCCCGACTCAGAAGACGCAAGCTGATCGATTCGCCGTTGACCGTTGGGATGGTGGAAACGCGAACGTCAATCTTCTGGTCGGCGGATTCCAGATTGATCCGGCCATCCTGTGGGAGACGGCGCTCCGCGATATCCATGTGCGCCATGACTTTCAAACGCGAGATGATGGCCGATTGGAGCAGGCGCAATTGCGGCGGGACGGCGACCTCGTGAGGATGCCGTCGATGCGATAACGAATTCGAAGGTCATTCTCGAGCGGTTCGACGTGAATATCGGTCGCGCGTTCATGAATGGCTTCGCGGATGATCTGTTCACGAACTTTACCACCGAGGCTTCGGGATCGTCGGCGTTGAGGTCGGTGCTGGTCTCGATGTCCTGAAGAGCCTCAAAGGAACGGTTGGTTTTGAGGATTTCGTCGAAGGTTTCGGCGCCGACGCCATAGAGCGTTTTCATTGCGCGCAGAATCTGCGGCACGGGGCGCTAGCGACCCATTCGGCGGGCTTGTCGAGTAACTGCGAAGCGAGTTGCCGCCCAATGGAATTAAAGAGGTCGTAGGTCGCAAGCACGATGGACTTTTCCTTGATCTCGATCGGCAAAATCTGGTGCTGAAAAACAAATCGGCTCGGAAGCACGCCTAACGTTGCTCGCTCGATGCGTTTCGAGTCGACAGAAACGACCGGGACGCGGAAGGATTCGCCGATCGCGTTGAGGAATTTCTGCTCGTCGACCTTGCCGGAGTTCAGGACTTCCTCAGTCCAGGAATTCCCGTTGAGGTTTTTGGCAAGCGCGGCGGCGTCCTCGGCATTTGGAATACCGCTGGCGAGAAGGATGTCGGTTAACGACTTACTCAGGGCTGGACTCATTCTGGTTTTCTAGGGCAAATGCAATGCTCTACGCACTCCAACCGTCAGGGTGCCGGTGACCTGCAGGGCGTAGTTTTTTGCACCCGCGTGATCGCTTCAGCGACTCTGTCGGAGAAAACCCCATCAATGGGTCCGCAATAGTAGCCATTATTGTGCAAACATGTTTGGAGCGCGCCCACATAGGCCGGATCAGTGACCAGCTTTTCTCCCGACTCAAAGTAATAGTGAACACGAAGGGAATACTGTGGATCGAAGTCAGTGCGATTAACCCTTGGAGTGCGATGAAAAACCCCATACTCATCGCGAGGCGCCAATGGGTCCTGGTAAGGATCGAAAGAGAAAACAGTGAATCAGTGTCCGCCCAGCAAGAGACAACCGGCAGCAGGCAGTACACCGACGCGCAGATCAGGAGTAAGACGCGTTTCATATGTGTGGTATAACTATTTTGTAGATGGCAGATCGGGTGGTGGTAACTGCTTTCCATCCAGCAGGGGAGGACAGTCCGGGCAGTCATCTTGTTCCAGCTCAGGACCAAAATGAGTCCGGTCCTCGCTCTTTGCCGCAAGCGATGCACGTCCAACTTCGTCAGGGTGACTTCCGGTCGCATGAGGACGATCAACTCGGTGCGCATCTTCGACTTCGTCGTGTCCGCGAAGAGTGCACCGGGATTACCGGTAAGCGATCGAGAATCAGGAACCCCGTGCGTTCGCGTTTCTTGTCATCCTCGGATCAAACCTCCACGGACAATCGTCGACAGGTTCGGAGCGGAGACGGTGGTTCGGATATAACGAGTCGCGATGTTTGGGATCAAGTTGTTATCGATTCGGGTGTTTCCGGCAACGCTGTCGACCTTTGCAGAATATCGAGTGACACTTCTTTCTCCGAATTAATCAGAGGCACGACTTCCAGTTGCAGCGCGACCTTCTTAAATTCGATATTCGGATTGCTGCGACAGCCCGGTGTTAATGATGCTTCGAGCCGGTGGCCGAGCTGATCATGCTCACCGGGACTGAATCTGCGGTCCCGGAGCGCGATGATCGCTTTCTTGTTGTTACTCGTGAAAAACTGTGGGCCGGGAGATGGTCTTGAACCGCCCCGTGGAATCGAGCGCCTTGACGATCGCCGCAAAGCGTGTTCCCCGCTGCGACATAGGCCGATAGCTTTGACCTGCAGGGCAGAAGCCGGCGAAAAGCCGGGAGAGTAATCAAACTTGCCGGATCAATGATGGGAGCGCCGGTAGCGGTAGCTCGCTGCGCCGCCGCTCTCCGGCAGGAACGTTTCCGCCCATTGTTGGTGAGATTCTTTTGTTTTCGAACTGCAGAGAAGTAATCGGCCCCAGATTCCTCATTGTTATTCAGCATCAGCTCGCCAATCACGGTGCCTGCAGGGCGACCTGAGGGCGCTTTCACATCCATTTCATCGAAGAATCTTCTCAACCTTCTTACCACCACCTCGCGATTCCCGAGAGCAACGATAATGCCTATTGGCGCGCGCGTCGGCGATCAGCGCCTGGTGTTTCCGACCGTGACCGCCCGGGGCGCGGTATCGTTACGGGCTCCGGTCGACAGCTCTTCATTGAGCTTGGAGAGTGCTGGTCGCTGGACTTCCCGGAAGTGGCAGTGTTCGTCTGGAGTGCTCGGTGTCGGATTGGCCCGAGGATTGCCGCGGTTTTGCTGCTGCTGCGGATTGAGTCCCCTGACCCTGCTGGTTCTCTGATCCCGGCTCCGTCAACGCTTCGCACGAGCACCGGCAAAGCGTCCGCGGCGGCGACATGTTATTTCAAAGCTGGCCAACTTTTGACCGGTTTCCCGAATTCCACGTTCGCGTCAAATTCCGCAATCAGTTTCTCGATGAAAGGCAGTGTTGATTGGACGCGTGATGACGTGAATACGATTTCTCCGTGCGCACGTCGGCTCTTTCGATCTTGATTTTGCCGATAACGAGAGATTCTTCAGGATAACGCACCGCCGCCTTCTTCTTTTTCCGGTGGTTGGGCACCCGGAGGAATCACGCCGCGTACTCGCCGGATTGCGCCGGGTGTCGATGTTTTTGATCGGTCTCTCTCAAAGATGCAACCTTGGGCATGCCTGACGGCCAGCTGCGGGCGTCCGCGCGCTCGAGTTTGATAAAGGCGCTGGTCACCTCTTGGCCGGCGCGACGTCGAGATTGTTCGACCATTTTCACCAGCTTGCGCAAAACGTCTGCGCTCTGGGTCACGAGCAGGCTGGAAGATTTCGGCAGGGCGAGAATGGGCGCCTGGCCACCAATACCAGCGAGGTATTGCGAGAGAACCTGCTGCGGGTCCATGAGGGATCCGGCATAGAATCGGAGAAGCGGGAGGCAGGATAAGGCGCTCACCTTGGCTCCGGGCGGGAGGTCAGCTGGGTCGGAAACGATCGGCAAACGGAACGGCCGCGGCGCGCTGGTTTTTGTTAATCCCGGATGACCTCGACGATGTCGCCCTCGGCCGGGACCAGCGAGTAGCCGCGAGGGCGAGGTTCATCTCGATGATCCGGACCGCTTCTTCGCGCGGGACTGGCTTGGCGATGAAGATGTTGACCTTGCCCTGGACGTTGTTGTCCATCACCAGCTTTTTACTGGTCAGGCTCTCGTAGAGATGGGCACGTCCATCACGTCGCTGTTCGGTGCTGCATCGTCGTACCATGTCGGGTGGTGCGATTGGCCGGCACGGCACCCGCGTCAGCTCTGGTGGGACAAAGGGCGCGGGCCCGCGGTTTTGCTGCAGAGGCAGAAAGGGCGAGCAAGAGGAGGGGGACAACGTGGAAATAGAGGCTGCGCCAACACGGCGATGTTTAATGGGAACCGGCTCTCCGGTCAAACCGTAAGACGCGAGCAAGCTTCCAGGCTATTCCCAGGGCAGCTACAGATACTGGCTCTGCATGCGTCCACTCTTGCGATCTGGTTGCTCCTTTTCTCGTTAGGCAGCTTCGTTCTCGCCGGCGAACCTGATGGTGGCTCGGCCTCGGACGCAAACTTCGCGCGGTGCTGCGATGCCCAGGAGAGGCAGCCTGGAATCGCGGCGATATCGATCAGCCTCATGACCGGCTACGCCCATTCGCCCGGATCCCACTTTCGCTCGCCGACGAGGTGACCCGCGGCTGGCGCGGTGACCGTTCGCGATCGTTATGCGAAGAAGTATCGCGCCCAGGAAGAGATGGGGAAGCTGACCTTTCTCGGTCTAGCTGCTCCATTCTCCACTCTGCGAGGACGCAGCCATGGTCCTCGGGAGGCTGCAGCCGCTGCAGCGGCAGAACGATGAGCCGCGCGGAAAGTTCACCCTTCTATTCCGGAAGCAACCCGAAGGGCTGGCGAATAGTTGTTGATCATACCTCGGCGGCCGCGCCGCCGAAGTGATTCGTCAAGAAAGTTACGTCGTTACAGCGGTTTCGCAACGACGGCCGCCGAGCTCGCACACGGTGCGTTGCGCTCAAATCGGAAACCCATGCTGTAACCTTTGTAACGACGTGACGGTTCATCGACTTACCGAATTAACGTCTGAGCGCAGCCGGGAGCCGCCCGTGAATTCGCATCGATCCGCCGTTGCTGGAAGATCGTGACCACGTCGTTAGGGGCTGGAGCAGCGGGACGATCCGCGTTCGACGATGGCGGCGGTGGCGTTTGCTAGCATAAAAACGCCGGCTTCCCGGCCGCTGGCGATGGCTGCGACCACGGCGGCGATGGAGCCAGCTTCCCCGGAGGGTTCGCTGGCGGGCCGCGACCTGAGAAATGAAAAACGTTGCCGTCGGTCAACTGCAACGCCGCCGGCGGTTGCGCCTGGAAAACCGCGCGCCGGGTGGTGTTCGAGCGAGGCTCGAAAATTGCCCACAGCCGTTCGCCGGGAAAACGCCGCCGCAGGGCATCTGCTCACGGATTGCGTCATGATGGGGCCGAAATCGTCAATCACCGCTCCCGCGCCTCGCGGTCCCGGGCACTTCCCCTGACGGCGGCGACGCCCTCGAAAACTCGCTGTTAGCAGTTTGAAATCACCTCTGGTTTCGCCCCTGCAAAAGCGCGCCGCGACCGCCGCCATGGCGGCGTTGCGAACGTTGAATTCGCCGACCAACGGCGAATTTGAAATGGTGGCTCGCCTAGCGAAAAGCGGAACCAGTTGGGGAATAAACGATCGCGAATCCGCTCGGCGCAGTTCTCCCGAAAGACCGACCTCGACCATCAGCAAGAGTACGTAACTGAACGAAGTACAA
>ERZ1370068.1802-contig-11744_pt1 | contig 99661 bp, 130 predicted proteins | sample MGYA00561227_ERZ1370068 | MGnify/ENA primary metagenome ERZ1370068 (study PRJEB38410, sample SAMEA6850437) | metagenome | study: Metagenomic assessment of the ecological functions of the soil: analysis of the soil microbiota associated with the...
AGCAGCGCGTCGGTTCCGCTCACGAGCCGAGCGACCACGGGATCATCATGAACAGCATCTCCGCCGCGAGGCCCAGCGACGCGATGCGTCCACATCGCGAACGTGACGAGCGACATGAACGCCGCCAGCGGCGTGCGGCGCGCCGGCGATTCTGCGCGCGCCAGGCGCGCCAGGTGAGCGACCAGGTTCAGCGGTGACCAGCCAGGTTCCGGCGACGACGAGGCGTGAGCCCGATGTAGAACGCCCAGTGCGCCTTGAGCGGCGGATAGAAGGTGAACATGACGCGTCGCCAGCGTTGCCGACGAGCGGAATCGCCGCCAGCACGAGAGCCGGCCGTCATGATCCAGAACGTCCACCACGCCGAGCCGCGGGCGGGCCAGCGCGCGGCCGAGCGCCCGGCTGAAGATGAACGGCAGGAATCCGCAGATGAAGAACGTGCGTGAACACCGAGGCATTCAGCACGCCGTGCATCGACAGCGCTGTGGTAGTACGAGCGGATCACCGGCGCCAGCGACAGGTAGATCGTCGACGCCGGCGTACTCCAGCGCCTGGAAGATGCCGGTCGTCACGCCGCCGAACAGCGCGACGAGCGCGACGATGAGGTTGGCGGCGGCCAGGCGGCGCTCCACCGCGGTCATCGCTTGCGCCTCGACGATGATCTTGCCGGCCATCGTGTGGTGCGCCACGCCGCAGTACTCGTGGCAGATGATCGGATACTCGCCCGGGCGTGTCGAAGCGCGCCTGGGCGTGGGAGATCTGTCCGGGCAGCAGCATCACGTTGACGTTGTGGCGGGGCACCAGGAGACCGTGCACGAGGTCCTTGCTGGTCGCCCAGAAGTGGACGGTCGAGCCGGCCGGCACGCGCATCTCGTTGGGCGCGAACGACCAGATCTGCCGCGGTCAGCCGGACCTCGTACTGCCCGGGCGCGATCTCGGCGACGCCGGGATCCGTGAAGAGCGGGATGCTCGGCCACCTTCGTCGAGTCGATCCGGCCCGCGATCACCGACGACGGTGATGCCGGCGCCGAGCGCCGTCACCGCCAGCGCGGTGAGCATGCTGACCGGCAGCGCGATGCTCGGCAGGATCCAGGCGAGCTCCCACAGGTACACCGTCGACGATCGACGCGCGGCCATGGGTCAGCTCCTCCAGATCCGCAGATAGGTGTTGGTCCAGAACACGGCGAGCACGAGCAGGTAGATGAGGATGAAGAGGAGCGCGCCCACGGCCGGGGCTCGTCGTCGTGCACCGGTCGTCGTCCACGGTCGGCCTCCTTCCGCGGCTCGGCCGAAACTCTAGCAGGGTCCGACGAATCTCGGTACGTCGGTTTTCGACCGGTCGCCCGGGCCGGAGCGCTCGGCCATGGACAGCGCGCACCAGCCGGGCGACGGTGATGCCCGATGTAGAGCTGGCCGCTCGACCGCCTCGAGCCGAGGCGAGCGTGCCGGCCAGCACGCGTGATCGGCGTCACGTCGCCGTAGCCGAGCGTCGCGAGTGACTGAACGAGAAACGGTAGCGCAGCGGACCTGGCGTAACCAGGCCGTGTCGGCGGGGAACCGGAACGAGCCCAGGCGCCACAGCGTCCAGCGCTCGAACACGCTCGCCACGCGAGCCCGATCAGATGAACACGCAGATCGCCCCGACGATACGATCGCCGACCGGCCGGTGCGGGTCGCATGACGGAGCGTACGCGAGCCAGACAGCGAGCCCGCGAGCGCGACGAGGCGCTCGCGATGATCGGCACGTGCCGGAGCTCGTACCAGTGAAGATCCACCGCCGTCAGGCGGATCGACGGACGATGGCCAGGACGACCGATGCGGACCGCGCTGGCCGTCGGCACGCGCAGCTCGAGGAGATCGCGACGCGACGAGCGTCATCGCGAGGAGGATGAATTCGAGAAGTGGCCGGCCGCCGATGCTCGGTCGACACCGCAGTTCCGATGATGAACAGGAGCAGCGACAGCAGCAACAGGCGGAAGCGGCCGGGCGCGAACGCGGCACGGCTCAGCGACATGCGTGAGACACTCAGGGCCCCCTGGCGTCGCGGGCTATGGGACCTAGGTCGCACAGGGGTGTCGCGCTGACCCGCGCTATAATCCGCGCTCCTCGGAGGGCACGAAAGAATGATGTTGCGACTGCGTGTTCCGGCTCGAGCGGCCGCTGGGCGCAGTGGCTCGCCGGCGTCATGGTGCTGGCGCTCACCGCCGCGTGCGAGCGTGGAGACGCCAAGGCTTCAAACGAAGCGCCGGCCGGACCGGTGCCCACCGTCATCGTCGCCGAGATCCCGCAGCGAACGGTGCAGGTCTCCGCCGAGTTCGTCGCGCGCACCGAGGCGGTTCCCACCGTCGAGATTCGGGCCCGCATCTCCGGGGTCCTGGAGAGGTGCGGTTCCGCGAAGGCTCCGAGGTCAAGCAGGGCCAGGTGCTGTTCGTGATCCAGCAGGACGAGTACAAGGCGGCGCTCCAGTCGGCCCGCGCCCAGCTGGCCAAGGCCGACGCCGATCTGACTCGCGCGAAGGACGTCTCCGTCGTCGACCGCGCGCGCGCCCAGCTCGATCAGGCGAAGGCCGATCTCGGGGAAGAACCAGGCCGACGTGGCCCGCTACCGTCCGCTCGTGAGAGGAGCAGGCGATTCCGCAGCAGGACCTGGACACCGCCCTCTCCCGCGAGCAGGCGGCCGCGGCCGGCGTGCAGGCCGCCGAAGCCGCCCTCAAGGACAGCATGCTGAGTCAGCGTACGTCCATCCAGCTGTCGCGGAGGCCGCCGTCGAGGCGGGCAAGGCCGCCGTGACTGAGAGCCGATCTGAATCTCAAGTACACGGTGATCGAGTCTCCGGTCACCGGGATCGTCAGCAAGCTCGCGGTCGACGCCGGCAACCTCGTCGGCAAGGGCGAGCCCACGCTCCTCGCCACGGTGTCGTCGATCCACCCGATCTTCGTGGATTTCGCCCTCACCGAGGCGGACTACTTGCGGCTGGTCGAAGCGCTTGCCCGGGCTGGGCCGCGGCGCGAAGTGCCGCGCGAGCAGGCTCCCACGCTCGAGCTGATCCTGTCCGACGGGACTGTCTTTCCCCAGAAGGGCCGACCGATCTTCGTCGACCGGGCGATCGATCAGAAGACCGGGACGATCCAGGTCCGAGGCTGAGTTTCCCAATCCGCAGTGGGTGCTGCGGCCGGGCCGGTTCGGGCGCGTGCGCGCCGTCACCGAGGAGGTGCCGGACGCGATCCTGGTGCCGCAGCTCGCCGTGCAGGATCTGCAGGGCGCCAAGACCGTGCTGGTGGTCGGCGAGGGGCGACAAGGTCGCGCTGCGCACCGTGACCCTGCGCGAGCCCTACCAGCAGTTCTACATCGTCTCGGCCGGGCTCAAGCCCGGCGAGCGCGTCATCGTCGAGGGCATTCAGAAGGCGCGGCCAGGGAATGCAGGTGAAGCCCGGGCTGAAGCCGATCTCACAGCCACCCCGCGGCTCAACCTGCGGCCACACCGCCTGCAACGAAGCCAAAGAGCTGAGGCGAGCGAGGCGTGGCCGACTTTTTCATCCGCCGCCCCATCGTTGCCATCGTCATCGCCATCATCACTGTCATGATGGGGACGTACTCCCTCTCCGGCTGAGCTTCGAGCAGTACCCGTTCCTCGCGCCGCCGACGATCCGCGTCACGGCCAACTACCCCGGCGCCTCGGCCGTGGCGGTCGAGCAGTCGGTGGCCACGCCGATCGAGCAGGAGGTCAACGGCGTCGACCGGCATGATCTACATGAAGTCGTCGAACACGAGCGACGGCCGCATGCAGCTCGACGTGAACTTCGAGGTCGGCGTCGACCAGGACAACGCCAACGTCCTGACCCAGAACCGCGTCTCGCTCGCCCAGGCGCGCCTGCCGCAGGAGGTCGTCGCAGCAGGGCGTGACGGTCAAGAAGATGAGCCCGAGCATCCTGATGCTGATCTCGCTCTACTCGCCCGACGGGCAGCTACGACGCGCAACTTCCTCATCAACTACTGCGGCGATCAACCTGCGCGACCAGCTGCTGCGCATCCCGGGCATCGCCCAGGTCGACCTCTTCGGCGGCACCGACTACGGCATGCGCATCTGGCTCCGAGCCGGACAAGCTCGCCAAGCTCGGGCTGACCCCGTCCGACGTGATCTCGGCCATCAAGGAGCAGAACCTGCAGGCGCCGGCCGGCAAGATCGGCGGCGCGCCGTCGCCCGCCGGACCAGGCGTTCACCTACACGGTCAGCGCGCCCGGCCGCCTCGATCACCGGCCGCAGAGTTCGAGAACATCATCATGCGCGAGACCGACACCGGCGCGCAGATGCGCATCCGGGACGTCGGGCGCGCCGAGCTCGGCTCGCAGAACTACGACTCCTTCGGCCGGCTGAACGGCAAGCCGTCCGGCGCGATGGCCGTCTACCTGCTCCCCGGCGCGAACCAGCTCAAGGCGGCCGAGACGATCTACGAGACGATGGCGCACGGCCAAGGAGCCTGTTCCCGCCGGACGTCGACTACAAGATCGTCTACGACACCACGCCGGCGGTCGAGGCCTCGATCGAGTCGATCGTGCACACCTTCGTCGAGGCGGTGATCCTCGTCACGCTCGTCGTCTTCATCTTCCTCCAGAACTTCCGGGCGACGCTGATCCCGCTGCTGACCGTGCCGGTCTCGCTCGATCGGCACCTTCATCTTCTTCCCGATGCTCGGCTTCTCGGTCAACACGCTCTCGATGTTCGGCCTCGTGCTCGCGATCGGCATCGTGGTGCGACGACGCGATCGTCGTGGTCGAGGCGGTGATGCACCACATCGAGCACGGCATGGCTCCGCGCGAGGCGACCGTGCAGGCCATGAAGGAGGTGTCGGCGCCGGTGATCGGCATCGCGCTCATCCTCTCGGCCGTGTTCGTCCCGGTCGCGCTTCGTCGGCGGCCTGACCGGGCAGATGTACCAGCAGTTCGCGCCTCACGATCGCGATCTCGGTGCTGCTCTCGGCCTTCAGCGCGCTCTCGCTGTCGCCGGCGCTCGCGGCGATGCTGCTCAAGCCCGCCCGCGCGCCGCGGGGCCCGCTCGGCGTGTTCTTCCGGCGGATTCAACCAGGTGTTCGACACCGCGACCAAGGGCTACGTCGGCGTCGCCCGGCTGCTCATCCGGCGCGCGGTGCTCACGATCCTGATCGTGGGCGTCGTCGTGGTCGGCGTCGGCCTCCTCGGCCAGCGCGCTGCCGGCCGGCTTCATCCCCGACGAGGACCAGGGCATCTTCGGCGTCAACGTGCAGCTCCCGCCGGCGGCCTCCGCTCGAGCGCACGAGCGCCGTGCTCGCGCAAGTCGAGGAGATCCTGGCGAAGATCGAGGGCGTCGAGTCCTACCAGACGATCGGCGGCTACGGCGCCGTCACCGAGCACCTACCAGCCGAACTTCGGGACGCATCTTCGTTCGCCTCAAGCCGTGGGAAGAGCGGCACGGCGAGTCGCTGCACGTGCTCGGCATCATGCGCCGGCTGCAGCGAGAGCTGGCCGCGATCCCGGAGGCGGTCGCCTTTCCGTTCAACATCCCGACCATCTCCGGCTTCGGGGCGTCGGCGGGCTTCAACTTCCTGCTGCAGGACCGGAGCGGCACGCTCAGCGTGGACGAGCTCGGGGCCCAGACGCGCGCCTTCCTCGACGGCGGCGCGTCAGGCGGCCGGAGTTCGCCTGCGCTCTTCACCGCGTTCGACCCCACCTATCCGCAAGTCAAGGTCGAGCTCGACCGGGAGAAGGCGCGGACGCTCGGCGTGCCGGTGAACGAGGTCTTCCAGGCCATGTCGGCGTCGATGGGCGGCACCTACGTGAACGACTTCAACCGCTTCGGGCGTCTCTACCGCGTGTACGTCCAGGCCGACGCCGACTACCGCCGCAAGCCCGGCGACATCGGCGACGTCTACGTCCGCAGCAAGACGACCAACACGATGATCCCGCTCTCGACGCTCGTCACCATCGGCTCGGTCCAGGGCACGGAGCTGACGACCCGCTTCAACCTGCTGCGGCTCGGTCGAGATCAACGGCGTGCCCGCGGGCGGCGTACAGCCTCCGGGCAGGCGCTCGCGGCGCTCGAGGAGGTCTTCCGGCAGACGATGCCCAAGGAGATGGGCTTCGCCTACTCGTCCCTGTCCTACCAGGAGAAGATCGCGCCGCCCGCCACGCCCACGTTCGTGCTCGCGATCGCGTTCGTCTTCCTCCTGCTGGCCGCGATGTACGAGAGCTGGCGCCTGCCGTGGGCCGTGCTGCTCGGCTCGCCGCTGGTGGCGCTCGGCGCCTTCTTCGGCGTCTGGCTCGGCGGGCTACGACAACAACGTCTACGTGCAGATCGGCCTGATCATGCTGGTCGGCCTGGCCGCCAAGAACGCGATCCTGATCGTCGAGTTCGCCAAGGCCAAGCACGAGCAGGAGGGCATGACCGTCGAGGAGGCGGCGCTCGAGTCCGCGCGCCTGCGCTTCCGGCCGATCCTGATGACGGCCTTCGCCTTCATCCTCGGCGTCGTGCCGCTGATGCTGGCGAGCGGCGCGGGCGCGGGCGCGCAGAACGTCATGGGCACGGCGGTGTTCTGGGGCATGCTGATCGCGACCGCGCTCGGCGTGTTCCTGATCCCCGGAACTTCGCCTTCGTCCGAGGGTCTGGGACGGAAGGCGCTCCTCGCGCGAAGAAGCCGGCGGCCCAGCCCGAAGCGCCCGCGCACGCGCCCGGCGGCAGGCAGCACGCGTGAGGCGCCGCGCGCTCCTGTCGGTCGCGTCTCGTGCTGGCCGGATGCGCGGTGGGGCCGGACTACAGCCGCCCCAAGCTTCCGGTGCCGCCTGATTTCCGCGGACAGTCGCCGGACGTCCCGGTGAGCGAGCAGTCGATCGGCGACCTGGCCTGGTGGGAGGTTTTCCAGGACGACACGCTGCAAAAGCTCCTTCGCACGGCGCTCGACGCGAACTATGACCTGCGAATCGCCGCAGCGCGGGTCCTCGACGCGCGGGCCCAGGTCACCGTCAACCGCTCCTTCCAGTTCCCCGACGTGACCGGGAACGGCGAGCGCGGCCTACTCCCGGATCTCTCGGCGACCTGGCGCCCCTTCAGTTCAGATCGACGTTCAGCCCCGTGGGGACCCTCGATCTCGCCTGGGAGCTCGATCTCTGGGGCTGCCTGCGGCGGGCCACGGAAGCGGCCCGAGGCGATCTGCTCGCCACCGAGGACGCGCGGCGGTTCGTCATGTCCACCCTGATCAGCGACGTGGCGACCGCGTACATCCAGCTCCGTGAGCTCGATCTCGAGCTGGAGATCTCGAAGCGCACGCTCAACTCCCGGCAGGGCTCGCTGCGGCTCGTGCAGCGCCGGTACGAGGGCGGCGTGGCGGCGCTGATCGACGTGCGCCAGGCGGAGGTGCTGCTGTACACGGCCGCCGAGGCCATTCCCGACATCGAGCGCCGCATCGAGCAGACCGAGAACCTGATTTCCCTGTTGCTTGGTCGCAACCCCGGCACGGTGCTCCGCGGCCGCTCGACGGCCGAGCAGCTGGCTCATGCGCCGCCGACAGTGCCCCCGGCGGTTACCGTCCAGCCTGCTCGAGCGCCGGCCCGACGTCCGCCAGGCGGAGGACCTGCTCGCGGCGACCACCGCCCGCATCGGAGCGGCCAAGGCCAACTATTTCCCGCGAGTCCTGCTCACCGCGGCCGGCGGGGCCGGCGGCGTGAGAATCGACGGGAGCTGGTTCGGTCCCCAGGGCATCCTGGCGGTCGCGCCCCAGCTGACGCTGCCGATCTTCAACATGGGCCGCGTCGGCGCGGGCGTGGACTCCGGCCGAGGCCCAGGCGCAAGAGGCGCTGATCCGCTACGAGCAGACCGTCCAGCAGGCGTTCCGCGAGGTCGCCGACGCCCTCGTCGAGCACGCCAAGCGGCGCGAGTCCCGTATCCAGCAGGGGCTGCTCGTCGACTCGCTGCGCGACGCGGCGCGGCTCGCGGACGTCCGCTACCGCGGCGGCGTCGACGAGCTACCTCGAGGTGCTCGACACCGAGCGCCAGCTCTTCGACGCCGAGCTCTTTCTGGCGCAGTCGCAACGCGACGAGCTGCTCGCGCTCGTCCGGCTCTACCGCGCGCTCGGCGGCGGCTGGAACTCGTAGCGCTCGGCGGGCCGCCGGCGTGTCGATCAACTGTCTGGCCACGGTCAGCATGGTCGTCCCAAGCACCTTCCACCGGTTCTTCGGAGGCCCCGCCCCTGGGGCCGGCGGCGGCGTCGACGTCGGCGTCGCGGTCGTAGCTGCTGACCGCGTACGCGCTCTACCTGGTGTTCATGCTCCGCACCCACCCGGAGCTCTTCGCGTCCGTCGAGCGCCGCCGAGACGGACCACGCGCGCTGGAGCCTGGCTCGGGCCGGTGGATTCTCCTGGCGGCCTCGCTCGGCGCGGCATGGATGAGCGAGATCCTGGTCGGCGCGTGGAAGCCACGGCCACGCCCCGGGTGTCGCCGCTCTTCATCGGGATCGTGCTCTCGCCGTGGTCGGCGGCGCTGCCGAGAAGGCGCGGCCGTCGCCATGGCCCGCAAGAAACCATGGACCTCGTCCGTGGGCATCGCGATGGAAGCTGCCTGCAGATCGCCCCCGTCACGCCGGTCCTGGTCCTGTCGAGCCGCTTCATCGCGCCCGAGCTCCCCGACGCTGGGATTCAGCCGCCTCGAGATCGGCGCGCTGTTCATGGGCGTGCTGATCGGCGGACGGTCGCGGCCGACGGCCGGTCCAACTGGTACAAGGGCGTCCAGCTCGTCGCGTTCTATCTCATCCTGGCGCGACGTTCTACCTGATCCCGGCCGAGACCGCTCGGACGCTCGCGCCTCGCTGAGGCGACGGACGCGAGCGCGCTACTTCTCTCGCGCGCGCGCTCGGCCTCGAGCTGACCCTGGCGCGCGTGATCGATGACCTCGCCGAGGATCCGCGCTCACTTTCTGCGGCGCGTGAAAGCCCATGGAATTCTCGGCCGCGACGAAGTCGAGCCGCCACTGCGCCTTCCGCTGCTGGACGGCGGCCGCCTGGAGCTCGCGCTCGGCGGCGCCGCCCTTCTTCGCGGCCACGATGGCGTCGAGCATGTCGGTCGTGGCCTTCGCCGCGCGCTCGAGCAGCGCGTGGTGGCGGTCCTGGATCGTCAGCACGCGCGCCTCCAGCTCCTTCTCGGCCACCGCGTGGCACGGCTGACAGGCGCGGTTCAGGTTCAGGAGCGGGCTCCGCACCCAGTGGTCGCTCACCTTGAGGGCGCCGACGCGCTCGTAGGGCATGTGGCAGTCGGCGCACGCCACTCCGGCTCGCGAATGCACGCCCTGTGACCACACCTCGAACTCCGGGTGCTGCGCCTTGAGCAGCTTGTTCCCGGTCTCGGCGTGGAGTCCAGTCGCTGAACCCTTCCTTGTCGTAGTAGGCCTCGATCTCCTCGACCTTGAGGCCGTTCGCCCACGGGTAGGTCACGACCTTGCCCGGCCCCTTGAAGTAGTACTCGACGTGGCACTGGCCGCAGACGAACGAGCGCATCTCCTGGCGCGCCGGCGTCCCGGTTCGGATCGTAGTTCGCGATTCCCTGCCTGGCCTTGAGCGCCTTGATGCCGGCGATGAAGCCCGGCCGCGTCACGCGGATGCCCATCGTCTTCGGGTCGTGGCAGTCCACGCAGGACACCGGGTGCTGGATGAGGAGCTGGCCCTTGTCGTCCTTCGTCTCGCGGGCCTCGCGGAACGGCATGCCCGAGACCTGCTCGAACCCCTTCTGGACGTCGCCCTTGCCGACGAAGCGATAGAGGGCGAGGTTCGAGGCGTGGCAGTGCAGGCACGCGCCGGGCTGCTGTCGCTCCGTCACCCGCCGGGTCTGCTCCTGGTCGAAGAGCGCGTAGTAATGGCCCGCGGCGGTCGCGGTAATCGAGCGCGAAGGCGTAGCCCGCGAAGATCCGCTTGAGCCAGGGGTCGCGGTCGAGCTTCTGCTCGGCCGGCCCGCGTATCGCTCGCCCCCAGACCCCGCCCGCCGTACTTCGTCGTCGTGGGCAGCGAGGTCTTCAGATACGAGTCGTACTGGAAGGGCCAGTTCTGGGCCCAGATCTTCGGGTCCGTGGTGTCCTCGGTCACCTCGACCATCCGGACGAACGGCTGCCGGGCCTCCTGCTTGCGCTCGAAGATGTTCGTGAGGAGCGCGAGCAGGAGCAGGGTGAGGCCCGCGATCCCGAGCAGTCCCAGCAAACCGAGGAGCCAGCCTCGCTTCATGCGCTCTCCTCTCAGCCCCCGGCGCCGTGCCCGGCCCCGGCGTGACAGTGCAGAGCAATCCAGCGTTCCCCGCCCGTGCCCGCCGGGCTCGACGATTGCGTCGACCAGGGCCTCGTGACACCTGAGACAGTTCGCGCGGACGAGGTCACGGTCCTTCGGCGTGATCTCGATCGGCTCCTTGAAGTTCTGCGGCGTGAACGCGGCCGAGTGACGAAAGCCGTGCTCGGCCTTCGCCACCCACTTCGCGAGGCCCGCGTGGGGCAGATGGCACTCCACACAGGTCGCGGTGTGGCGATGGCCGCTCTTGAGCCACGCGTCGTACTGCTGGTTCATGATGTGGCAGTTCACGCACGCGCGCGGGTCGGGCGAGAGATACGAGAAGCCCTTCGCGTAGACGAAGGTGAACGCGCCGACGCCGACCGGGATCCCCAGCAGGCAGACGAGAGCCACCGCAAGCCCGGCTCGCGTCATGGAACGTCGCCCCGCCGCCGGTCGCCGCCTGCCTCCATCTCTTCTCCGGCGCCTACGATGCCACACCGGCGTCTCGAATGTTACGGCGATATCCATCGACGGTGCGCCGAGAATTCTTGACCCACTCGGCGAGAATCACCGATCTTTGGGTCACCACTCGACAGGAGATCGTTCGAATGGAGCCGACTGCGTAGGTGCGTCTTCCGCGTGGCCGCCGTGAGTTGTCTCGTCCTGGCCCCGTTCACGCCCGCCTTGGCGCAGCAGCCTCCGGCCCAGCAGCTCCGCTCCCTTCGCGCCGGACTGGGCGTTGCTCGCCGGATGGGATGTCTACGCGAAGAAGGGATGCGGGCAGTGCCACGGGATTCGCAGCACCAGCGAAGGACGGAAGGCGCCCGACCTGGCGCGCATTCCGAGCAGCACCGGCTTCTACGAGCTGGGCGCGGCGATGTGGAACCATCCGCCCTGATGGGTGCGAAGATGCGCGAGACGGGAATCGAGCGGCCGACTCTCACGCCGCTCGAGGTTTCGAACGTCCTCGCGTTCATCTTCACCGCCCAGTACAGCGACGAGACCGGCAACCCGAAGACGGGCGAGCAGCTGTTCACAGCGAAGGGATGCGTGAAGTGTCACCGGTCGGCGGAAAGGCGGCAACGTCGGCCCGGCGCTCGATGCGCTCAAGCGCTCGAACTCGCCGGTGCTCGTGGCCGCGCGCATGTGGAACCACGGACCCCAGATGGCCGAGGCGATGAAGGCCAAGGGAATTGAGCGTCCGACGTTCAAGCGCAACGAGCTGGTCGGACGTCATCGCCTACATCACCGCGACCGCCAAGGACCCGGGCGGTGACAGCGCGCAGGTTGTGCCGGGAACTCCCGAGCGCGGGGAAAAGCTGTTTCGCGACAAGCAGTGCGCGGCCTGCCACACGATCGGCGGAAGGGCGGTAGTCGGCCCGGAACTGGGCCGGGCCCATCACGTCAGCCTCACGCAGTTCGCCGGCCTCATGTGGAACCACGGGCCCGCGATGTGGGCCCGGATGAAAGAACGCCGCATCGACGTCCCCGAATCTCACCGGGCAGGAGATGGCGGACATCGTCGCCCATCTCTACACTCTCGCATTACTTCGACCCGGCCGCGGGGAACAGCGCCCGCGGTCAGCATGTGCTGCAGAGCAACGGGCTGCGTCGCCCGCCATTCGGTCCGCGGCAAGGGTGGCAAGGTGGCCGGCGACCTCTCGACCTCGGGGGTTGTGGGCTCGCCCAGCGCGTTGATCGCCGCGATGTGGAACCACAGCCGCGCGATGGAGGACCAGGCCCAGAAGCAGGGGGTCAAGCTGCAGACCATCAAGGGCCAAGAGCCGCAGATCTGGCGACGTATCTGAGATCGCTGACGAAGGGGACGGGCTCCCGACCGTAGACGACAGCGCCTCGGCGGCGAGGCACTCCGCGCGAGCCTACGATTCGCATTGAGCCCGTCCCGAGAAGGTGCTAGGTTCGCGACGCTGGCGTTGTTGGCTCCTTCAACTGTAACGTCGACTGGAGACGTCGGGACGGCGTGAGGGGCGCGGCATGACGCGAAGCACGATCATCGGCCTCATCGCCGGCATCGCCGCCGTTCCTAGCCTTGTTCGCGCTCGCCAGACCGTGGCCGGTGCCCGCTCAGCCGGCCACGCCCGCTCAGCCGGCGGCACCTGCTCAGCCGTCGGGTCCGGCCCAGCCAACCACCCCGGCGCAACCGCCCTGCCCCTGAGACCTCGGCGGCGTCACCACCGCCGGGCTACGTCGGCGCTGAGACCTGCAAGGGCTGTCACGAAGAGGCGTTCAAGAGATTCGAGACGACCCGGATGGGGCGCCTCTTCCTCAAGCAGCCTCGCAACATGATGGAGAGCCTGGCCTGCGAGACCTGTCACGGCCCGGGCAGAAGCACGTCGAGGCGGGCGGGGGCAAGGGCGTCGGCGGGATGATCACGTTCGCCAAGAACGACAAGACGCCCGTCGAGCAGCGCAACGCCATGTGCACCACCTGCCACTCGAAGGGCCCACACCTCTTCTGGAAGGGCAGCGCGCACGAGTCGCGCGACGTGGCGTGCACCGGCTGCCACACGGTGATGGACGATGTCTCGCCGCGCCACCAGCTCACCCGGGTGACCGAGATCGAGACCTGCGGCACGTGCCACCTCCAGAAGCGCGCGCAGACAGATGCGCTCCTCGCACATGCCGCTGCGCGAGGGCAAGATGACGTGCACGTCGTGCCACAACCCGCACGGCACGGCGACGCAGGCGCTGCTGAAGGAAGTCTCGCTCAACAACACCTGCTACACCTGCCACGCCGAGAAGCGCGGCCCGTTCCTCTGGGTGCACGCGCCGGTCAACGAGAGCTGCGCGAACTGCCACGATCCGCACGGGTCCAACCACGAGAACATGCTGAAGGTCGCCAAGCCGCGACTGTGCCAGCAGTGCCACATCGAGACCCGGCATCCCACGAGCCCCTACGGTCGCGACACCGGATCGCTCAAGTTCGTGGCGGGACGATCGTGCGTGAGCTGTCACGCGAACATCCACGGCTCGAATCACCCGTCCGGATTCGCGTTCACGCGGTAGGAGACGCCGATGAGAGTGCGGAGCGCCGCTCCAGCTGATCGTCCTGCGCTGCTCCTCGTCGTCGGCGCGGCCGGCGCGGCCTCGGCCCAGACCCAGCTGGGCGGCGTCAACGTCGAGGGAGGCGATCGAGGCCGGCGGGCGGTTCTACCTCGATTCGCGCCCCTCGCAGAAGGATCGGGCGAAGTTCGAGGAATACCGGGACATGAGCCCCGGGCTCTTCCTGCTTCGGGGCTCAATCTGCGCCTGTCGCGCCCCGACGAGAGCCTCTTCGGCGAGTTCGGCGGCTCCAAGTGGGGCTTCACGGACCAGGACTACTATCTGTCGGTCGGCCGCCTCGGTGACCTGGCAGTTCGACTTCCTGTGGGACCAGACGCCTCACGTCATCTCCACCACGGCGAGAGCTCCTCGCGACCCAGCCGCAGTCCCGGCATCTTCGTGCTCCCGACGCCTCGGCCCGCTGTTGACCGTCCACAACAGCGCTCCGGATCTCGACGAGATCGCCGTGCACTGGGACAAGGCGCTGATGCGCTTTGCCTACAGCGTGTCGCCGAACCTCGACTTCGCCGCCGAGTACACCCGGACCCGCAAGTCCGGCGACAAGCCGATGGGCATGGCCTTCGGGAGCCCCGGCGCCAACTTCTACGAGGTGCTCCAGCCCATCGATCAGACCGTGCACGACTTTCGGATTCGCGCCGCCTTCGCGGACCCGCTGATTCCAGATCCAGTTCGCCTACGGCCTGTCCGTCTTCGCGAACGATCTCAACCGCATCCAGGCGGACAACCCGTGCTTCGGCAACGGCGCGCCCTGCAGCGCGGGCGAGGCGGGCGGCCCCGCGACGGGGCAGAGCTCGCTTCCCCCGAGCAACATGGCGCACTCGCTGAGTCGCGGCCGGCGGCGTGAACCTGCCGTTGCGCACGCGGATCAACGCGAACTTCGCCTGGGGCCTGCAACCTCCAGAACGACGCGTTCCTGCCGCACACGATCAACCCGGCCCTGCCGGCAGTCCGGCCTCGTCCTGCCCCACGATAGCCTGAACGGCCTCGTGCAGACGTGGCTCGTGTACCTGAGCGCCACGAGCCGGCCATTCGACCCGGTGACGTTCAACGCGAAGTATCGGTTCTACGACTATTCCGACTACAGCCGGAAGATGCACGTTCCCGAACGTCGTCGTCGAACGACAGCGCGCTCGAGCCCGCGCGCACGGCCGGGCGCTGGAGCTATCAGAAGCAGAACGCCGAGCTCGACGCCCGGACCCGCTTCCTCGAGATCTTCGCCCTCACGACCGGTGTCGGCTGGGAGCGGTGGGACCGCAACCAGCACCGCGAGGTGCCGATCAGTAACGAGTACTTCGGCAAGGTCGCCCTCGACGCGACGCCCACCGAGTGGCTGCCTGGCGCGGGTCTCGTACACGCCGTCGTTCCGGCGGATCAGCGAGTACAACACGCGCGCTCACGCCGAGCACTCGGTCGCTGGAGGACCCGCGGCAGCCGCGCGAGGCCGGTCAGAGCCTGCTCCTCAGAAAGTTCGACGAGGCCGACCGCGATCGGCAGAAGGTCGAAGGCGCAGCTCCAGTTCACGCTTGGTGACTTCTTCACGGCCACGCCGAGCGGCGGCGCTACCACTACGACAACTACGTCAATCCTCGGCGCTGGGCCTGCAGCAGGAGACCGGGTGGGTCGCCGGGATCGACCTGGAGCTGGCACCCGCTCGAGCGCGTCACCTTCTCCGCGGGCTACACCTTCGAGCAGCTCTTCCAGAAGATGCGCTCGCGCAGCCGGCCGGTGAGCAGCGGCGTGACGCTCGACGCCGCCGACTTCGACTGGGTCTCGGACCTCTCGGACACGGTGCAGACGGCGTATGTCGGCGTCAAGGCGGCGCTCATCCCAGAGACGCTCGACCTGAGGATCGACGGCGCCTTCTCCGACCGCGCTCGGGCGGATCGACACGCAGCAATCCGACGACGCCGGTCAGCGGATCCGGCGTCGCAGAACGACCACCGCGACCGTCCAGCCATTCGCCCGCGTTCCAGGACACGCTTCGTCCGGGTCGAGGCGGCAGCTGATCTACTACTTCGCAAAGAACTGGTCCGCAAGGCTCGGCTACGCCTTCGAGAAGTTCGACAAGACCGACTTTCGGACCGACACCACTGAATCCGTTCATGGGCGTGTCGTCGATCTGGCTCGGCAACGATCTGCGGAACTACACAGCCCACATGATGGGCATGACGCTCGCCTACCAGTTCAAATAGTCGCCATCCGGTCGTCTCGCCGAGCTTGTCGGCGATCTAGATGATCCGCCTCGTCCGTAATCTCGGCCAGCAATGCGCCGACGAGGAGGATCAGCGCGACCGCGAACAGGGGCTGCCCCAGGAACATGAACAGCGTGAAGGCGATGGGGTTCTCGCGGATCAGCACGACGAGCGCCATCAGGTTGAACACGAGAGCCAGGATGATCGCGATGCGCAAGATCCGGGGCCGACCGGCTGCGGGTCGGTCACAGGCGCGCCTCCTTCTTCTGCTCCGGATGGGCGGGGCCGTGGCAGTCGAGGCAGCGCGTCTTGCCGCTCATCAGCTCGGGCAGCATGTCCTTCTTCGTGGGCGAGTTCAGGAATCGCTGCGACTCGCCGTGGCAGCCCAGGCACCGGAGTTCGGATACGGCGCGGCGATCTTGATCGGCAGCGTGTAGCGCCCGGTCGTGTATCGATACACGTGGCCGAGCCCGGCGAGCTTGGCCGTGATCGTGCCGCCCAGCCCGTAATCGGAGTGGCAGGAGTAGCACTGGTTCTCGCGGATGTAGCGATTCTTGAAGTGCGTGGCGGCGAGCGTGTCGCTCTTCACGTCCTGCAGGTCCCGGACGAACGGAGTCATGACATGACACGACCCGCACGACGATACGGTCGCCGAGTCTCGAGCCCGTGCGCGAAGGTCACGAAGCCCACCATGATCGGGCACGAGGCCGACCGCGACGAGCAGCCAGCCCCATGCGCCGGTCCCGGATCGCCCGGCGCATCCGGTACCACGCGAGCAGGAGCAGGACCACGTTGAGGACGACGAGCCCGATCCCGAAGCCCGTCGATCCACTGGCTGGTCGTGCCGATCCAGCCGTGCGGCAGCGGCACGCTCAGCTCGCCGGCCGCCGCGCCGGCCGCCAGGATCACTTCTGCTCCTTGCCTCCCGGATAGTCCTTGAGCCACTCGGCCATGACGTCCTTGGCCTGCTTCTTGTCCTTCTCCGTCATCATCCACTTGCCGCGGTCGTTCAGGTCTTCCGGCTTGTAGGTGCTCTTGGTCGGGGCCTTGGAGACGTGGCAATACTGGCAGTTCTGCGCCGGCATGCCCGCTTTCTTGGCCTCGGCCACGAGGCTGGGATGGGCGGCCGCCGGGCTCGCTGACGAGCGCGCCGAGCAAGGTCGTGGACGCCGCGACCGAATGCCGTGATTCGGTTCATGTTCGACTCCTCCTCATTGGGAAAGCAGCTCCTCGAAGGCCTGCGCGAGGCGGGCGCCTGATCGGGCCGCACGCCCGAGCCGGGAAGCGCAGCCATGCGCCGGATCGTCGCCAGGCGCTCCGGTTGAGTCTTGAGCACCATCGAGGCCGAGTGTCTCCTCGTTGTGGCAACGCGCGCACCGCAGCACCAGCAGCGATGCGGTGATGCGGTCCAGGTCGCTCCGCGAGATGTTCGCGCCCGGATGGCTCTGCATGCGCTCGATCGTGCGCTGGATCTCGGCCGGCTCCATCGAGAGGGTCACGGCGAGCCGGCGGGCGCTGTGGCACTCCGACGCAATTCTGTCTGAGGATCTGGCGAACCGGCAACGGGCGCAGCGCCGCGACGTCGCGCCGGGTGGCCAGATCCGCGGGCAGGCTGGCGACGCGCCGCTGAACGTCGCGCACCTGGGTGATCAGCGCGACGGCCAGGATCAGGTTGGCGAGCACCGCCAGCAGGACGACGATGCGGAAGCCGGAGATTCGGCGCGGCGATTCCGGTCGCCACGTCAGGATAGTCCGCGCGCGCCGTGCAATGCGCCCGCCGGCGCAACGGCCCGGCGCCGGGCTCGCCGGCGCCGGCGACAGCTCTTCGTGGATCGGCAGGATGCGCACCAGCACGCCGAACACGAACATCGCGCCGGCGGTGATGCCCAGCGTGATGCCGATCTCGCCCAGCGACGGGACGTAGGTCTCCCAGTGGCGCACGCGCAGGCCGATCACGGTCACGTTCAGCCGGTGGAGCAGCACGCCGCCGACGATCAGGCCGCACGCCGTCGCGAGCCCGCCGCGGCTCTGGCGCACCTCGGGCAGGATCAGCAGCACGAGCGGCAGCAGCAGCCCCAGGCCGATCTCGACCCAGAAGGACAGGGCGAACCAGGTCCCGCTCAGCGCGGCGCCGACACCGCCCCGGGAGACGAGATCGCCCACCTGGAACGCGAGGAAGAGCCCCACGAGCCAGGCCTCGATGCGGGCCAGCGCGGCGAGCATGTCCATCCGCGGCTCGAAGCCGAGCCACCGCGCGGCGGCCAGATACTCGAGGATCGCCAGCGCCGGGCCGGCCATCATGGCCGAGAACAGGTAGAGCAGCGGCAGCTGCTCCGACCACCAGAGGACATTGATCTTGTGCGGGATGAGCGTCATCAGCGTGCCCAGCGACGACTGATGCAGGTGCGACAGCGTCACGCCGAGCAGCATGAGCGGCATGTAGATGACGCGCGTGACGCTCAGCACGCGGCCCCAGCCGAGCTCTTCGAGCGGCACCTGGGCGAACTCGAACGCGAGCACGCTCAGGTAGAGGAACGCGCACCAGCCCACCTCGTACAGCGCGGCGGTGGGCGCCCACGAGACCAGGATCATCCAGACCATCCACGGCCGGCCGAGCTCCACCATGAGCATGATGATGGCGCCGCTGTAGCAGAGCAGCGCCATGAGCACGGCGGGGCGCAGGAGCGGATGGTAAGCGGTGGACGCCCGAGGACCTCCACCAGGAGCGTGATCGTGAAGCCGACGCCGCCCACGGCGATCATCGTCATGATCCCGTAGCCGACCCACCAGCCCCAGGGGTAGGCGTTGTTGATGTTGGCGACGCTGCCGATCCCGCCGGCGTACCTCACCACGGCCAGGACGACGCCGATCGCCATGATCGGCCAGCAGCGTCCATGTCCCACCAGGTGAGCCGGATGCGCCAGTTCACGCCGTCTCTGCCCTCGTGCGCTGCTTGCGCGAGCGCCGGTGCGTGATCCAGGTCAGCGCCGCGAACACCGCGTACAGCAGCGGCGAAGAAGTGCGGCGTGACGCGCAGCCAGCGGTGCGTGAGGTCCGGCATCGGCGTCTTCGGCAGGCCGGTGATGTAGCCGATCTGCTCGAACGGCACCGACGACAGGTGCAGGACGCTGGTCCCGCCGACCTCGTCGAGACCGTAGATCTCCGGGATGTACGTGCCCGGGCGCCGACGCGATCCGCGCGCTTCGCCTCGGCCACCATGTCGTCGCGATCGCCGAAGCTGATGGCGGCGGTCGGGCACACGGTCGCGCACGCCGGCTTCAGCCCGGCCTCGACGCGGTCGGCGCAGAACGTGCACTTGTGGATCAGCGGCGCCAGGTTCTCGTAGTCGTACTTGGGAATCAGGAACGGGCACGCCTGCATGCAGGCCCGGCAGCCGATGCAGCGGTTCTGGTTGAAGACCACCGGGCCGAGCGCGGTCTTGCGTGAGCGCCGTGGTCGGGCACGCCGACGCGCACGCCGGGTGGTCGCAGTGCATGCAGAGCTGGCGGCCGAACACCCAGTCGGGCTTGGCGCCGGTGACGATCTCGTTGAACGTGATGAGCGTGTAGTTGTTGGCGTCGAGGTCGCGCGGGTTCTGATAGCCCGGCGCCGGCGAAGAAATCCGTGTGGTCGGCCGGCCGGTTGTTCCACGACTTGCACGCCACCATGCAGGCCCGGCAGCCGATGCACCGGGTGTTGTCCTGGATCATCGCCTTCGGCTTCTGCGCGGGGGTCGTCATGCCGAGGCCTTCTTCTTGATGTTGCAGAGGAACACCTTGGTCTCGGGAATCTGCCGAGTTGGCGTCGCCGACGCTCGCGGTGAGGTCGTTGACGATGTCGCCGGTGCACGATGCCCGCGTAGCCCCAGTGCCAGGGCAGGCCGATCTCGTCGATCGAGCCGCCCGTCGACGAAGAACGGCTGGAAGCGCTCGGTGACGAGCGCCTAGACCTCGACCGAGCCCCGCGCGCTGCTCACGATCACCCGGTCGCCGTTCTTGATCCCCTCGCGCTGGGCCAGCGCCGTGCCGATCTCGACGAACGGCGTGCGGCACCAGGCCCACGAGCCAGGGCATGTTGCGGCTCATGGCGCCGGTCTGCCAGTGCTCGGAGACGCGGTACGTGGTCGCGACGATCGGGAAGCACGTCGGGCGTGCCGTAGCGATCGAACTCCGACGATTTCCAGACCTGAGCGCAGGGGCTCGACTGCGTCTTGGAGAGCAGGTTGCGCACCGGGCTCTCCACCGGCTCGTAGTGCTCGGGGAACGGCCCGTCGACCACGTCCGGCGAGAACAGCTGCCCCACGCCCGACGCCAGCATGATGAACGGATTCGTCTCGCCCGGCGGCATGGCGCCGTCGGCGAACATCGCCCTCCCACGCCTTCTTCTCCGCATTCCAGCGGATGACCCATTTGCGGGGGTTGAACGGCTCGCCCTTGCGATTGACCGAGGCGCGGTTGTAGAGGATGCGCGCGGTTCATCGGCCACGCCCACGCCCACTCGGGATGGAGCCCGATGCCGTTCGGCGCATCGGTCATGCCGCGTCGCGCGGCCAGGTTGCCCTGCTTCCGTGTAGCCGCCGCAGTAGATCCAGTTGCCCGACATGGTGCTGCCGTCGTCGCGCAGCTGCGCGAAGCCCGGCACCTGCTTGCCCGCGGCGAAGCGCGCGCCGTCCGCCGCCGTCGACGTCGCCAGAAAGCGTCCGTTCAGCTCGCGCGCGACCTTGATGCGGATCGGGCTCGTGGCCGTAGTCCCAGGCGAGGTGCCGGATCGGCTCCGGAAACACCCCGTCCTTCTCGTACGCGCGCTTCATGGCCTGGGCGAGCCCGTCGACGATATCGAGATCGGGGCGGCAGTCGGCGATGGGCTTCACCGCGCGGTGGCGCCACTGCGCCCAGCGCCCGCTGTTGACGATGCTGCCTTCCTTCTCGACGCCGGACGCGGCGGGAAGCACGAACACCTCGGTCTCGATCCGGGCCGGATCGACGCCCGGCCGCTTCCAGAAGCTCGCCGTCTCGTGCTCGAACAGGTCGGCCACCACCATCCAGTCGAGCTTGTCCAGGCCCGCGCGAATGAGCCGCGCGTTGGCGCCGCCCACCGCCGGGTTCTGGCCGAAGCAGAAGAGCCCCTTCACCTCGCCGGCCAGCATCGCGTGGGTGAGCGCGAGGAACGCGTAGCCCTTGCCCTCGAATCCGCGCGCCGAGCTTCGGCAGGTACGAGAAGGCGAACTCGTTCTCGCGGGTCGCCTGCTCGCCCCACCAGGCTTTCAGCAGGCTCACGACGTACTTCGGCGTGTTCTGGAGCCAGTTCGCGCTCTGGGAATTCGCCGCCACCGGCGTCACGCGCTTGAGATAGCTCGCCAGATCGGCGTCCGCCTCCACCGGCATCTTGAGATAGCCCGGCAGGCCGTCCCAGTTCAGTCCCTGGTCGGTCGACCCCTGCACGTTCGACTCGCCGCGCATCGCGTTGACGCCGCCGCCGGCGACGCCGATGTTGCCGAGCAGCAATTGCAAGATGGCGTACGACCGGATGTTCTGGGTGCCGTGGCTGTGCTGCGCCGTGCCCATCGCGTAGAGCCACGTGCCGGACCGGTCGGGCGCGAAGGTCGAGGTGTAGAGATCGCAGACGCGCAGGTAGACTTCCTTCGGCGTGCCGGTGATGCGGCACACCGTGTCGGCGTCGTAGCGGGAGAAGTGCTGCTCGAGCAGCCGGAAGACGCAGCGCGGATGCTTCAGCGTCGGGTCGCGCCGCGGCTGTCCCTGCGCGTCCAGCGCGTAGGCCCAGCGCGCGCGGTCGTACCGGCTCCTGGCCGGATCGAAGCCTGAGAACAGGCCGTCGGCGAAGCCGTAGCCGTCGCCGACGATCCAGGAGGCGTTCGTGTACTCGCGCACGTACTCCTGCTGGATGCGGTTCTGCTCGATCGCGTACTTGATCATGCCGCCGACGAAGGCGATGTCGGTGCCCGAGCGCAGCTTGGCGAACACGTCGGCGATCGAGCTGGTGCGATTGAAGCGCGGGTCGACGTGCAGGATGTAGGCGCCGCGCTCCTTGGCGCGCGTCAGCCAGTTCATGGCGATCGGGTGATCCTCGGCCGGGTTGCCGCCCATGATCAAGCACGACGTCGGCGTTGATCATGTCGATCCAGTGGTTGGTCATCGCCCCCCTGCCGAACGAGGCCGCCAGTCCGGCGACCGTGGAGCTGTGTCAGAGTCGGGCCTGGTGCTCGACGTACACCAGGCCGAGGGCCCTCATGAGCTTGACCAGCAGGTAGGCTTCCTCGTTGTCGAGCGCCGAGCCGCCGAGGCACGCGATGGCCTCCGTGCGGTTCACGACGCGGCCGTCGATCGCCGTCTTGAAGGTCTTGTCCCGCGTCTCCTTGACGCGCGCGGCGATGCGCGCGAGGGCCCAGTCCCACGACTTCTCCTCCCAGGCCGTGCCGCGCGGCGCGCGGTAGAGCACCTTCTGGAGCCGCCGCGGATTGTTCACGACCTGGATGGCCGACGCGCCCTTGCTGCACAGGGTGCCTTCGCTGATCGGGATGGCCGGGGTCACCCTCGATGTTGATGACGGTGCCGCCGCGCGTGGACACGACCTGGCCGCAGCCGACGCCGCAGAAGGGGCAGACCGTGCGTGGTCGGCGTCGAGCCGAGGGTCTTGAGCGGAGGAACCGCGGGGCCGCAGCCGGCCTGGGTCACGGCCCCGACCGCCACCGTGCCGGTCGCCAGCCCCCCGAGGAACTGGCGGCGCGTCGGCCCTGGAGGATCCTGCTTCATCTGGTCCTCGTTGTTCACGGCGCGGGCCCAGCTTCCGCCAAAACGGGAGAGCGCCGCGATGAGACCTAAGTCCAGGGTGCGAGCCCTCACTTTGGGGGTTGCCGCCCGGTGTAGCGCTGCCTGATCGGGACCTTCATCGACAAACCCATCGTCCAGTGTCGCGCTCGCCGCGATCCCGTTGGCAACCGCGGTCTGGTCCGGCTTCCAGGTCCCGCCGGTGCGGGTCACGAAGGCCGCGACGCTCTCCCTGCGCGGGCGGGGCGCGGACGCAGGCGTACCTCGGTCATGCGCTCGCGCTCATCGCGCCGGAGCGGGCGAAAGCTGGCCGCCGTCCGCGCAAATGCCTCGCGGTAAGTCTCGAACGCTCGGCGTGCCGAGATCCCGGTCACGCGGTAGACATGGCCCTGATACGCGATCCACGTCAGGTGCATGCGCACTTCGCGGTCCTGCGCGATGAGCTGCGCCGCCGGAAGCCCCGCGATGGTCGTGCGCGTGACCTGGCTCGCCTCTTTCTCATCGAGGCCGTCCTCGCGCGCGCCGGCGAGCGGATCGTTGCCGTCGGCGGCGAGCTGGAGGGCCACCGCAGCGCGCGCCGTCGGGCTCGCTGGCGATGGCGGCAGCCGGCACGTTCTTTGTCTTCCAGCCCGCCGGCATGTCGAGGGCCAGCGCGAGACCCGGATGCTGGAAGACGTTCTTCACGAATATGCCGTTTGCCGGGTCGGGGCCGACGACGAGCCCGTCGAGCCGCGCGAGGAACCACGGGCCGCGGCGCGGCGATGGGACGCGCGGGCCCCGCGCGTCAGGGCCTTCGCCGCCGCCGTCGTGTTCCTGACGCGCTCCGGCGTCGCCGGGTGGTTGGCGAAGAAGCTGATCCGCGAGGGATCGCCGCCGGCCAGCGCCTCCTCACGCTCGAGCGTGTGCAGCAGCGACGGCAGCCCGGCCGGATCCCAGCCGGACCGCGCGGCCAGCTGGATGCCGATCTGATCCGCCTCGCGCTCCTGGTCGCGGCTGTAGGGCGCCAGCACGAGCCCGCTCGCAAGCTTGCCGACGCCGCCGACGATGCCGCCGAGCGCGGGGCTCACGATGCCCACGATGGCGCTCGGGATACCGAAGAGGATCGAGAACGGCGTGGACGCCTCGATCTGGCGGACGGAGTGGCGGGCGACGACAGTGACCGATCTCGTGGCCCATGACGACCGGCCAGCTCGTCCTCGCTGTTGGCCAGCGCCAGGAGGCCCCGGGTGACGTAGACGAATCCGCCGGGGAGCGCGAACGCGTTGGGCTCGGCGTCGTCCGCGACGTGGAACTGGTACGGCGCGTCCGGCATCGACGTATGGGCGACGAGCCGGCGCCCGATCTCGCTCACGTAGCCGACGAGCGCCGGCATCCTGCACGAGCCCCACGGTGCGCTCGACCTCGCTCGCCGCCTCCTGGCCGAGCTCGCGCTCCTTCTGCGCCGAGATCAGCGAGGGGCGCGATTCGCCGGTCGAGCAGCCCGGCGGCGAGCATGGCCATCAGCCCGAGGCAGCACTGCCGGCGCGTCATCGGAGGCGCTCGTCGCTCATCGTCTCTGGCCCGAGATGCTGCGGTCAATCGAGCCCCGCGTCAAGGATCACACGCCTTTGCCGTCCACGATCAAAAAGGCGGGTACACTCCGTGCGCGCGTCGCATAGGCCAAAGGTCCCATTGCCCTGGGCGGAGCCGTGACGCAAAAGACGGGTCAGAGGACTCCCTCGACAGCTTCGCTCACCCACAATGGAGGAAACCATGATGAGAGCAACCACGGTCGGGCTTCTCGCGCTGTTCTGCGTCGCCGCGGTCGGGCTGCGCGGCCGCCCGGGAAGAGCAGCAGGCGGCGTTGAACGCTCCGACCGCCAACGTCGCCGGCACGTTGGACGGGATACGCCGGCTCAGGGCAGGGTCGGCGTGCCCGTCACCCTGACGCTTGGCCCAGACCGGAACCGACGTGACGGGCAACATCACCGTCGCCGCACGTCCGGACCTCTCGGGCCCGGTCAGGGGCGCCGTCCAGGGCGAGCTCCTCAAGCTCTCGCTCGCGACCACGACGTTCTCTCAGCTCGTAGGCCAAGGGCGACACGATGACCGGCATGACCTCGGTAGGGCAAGTCATCCTGCGTCGCTCGAAGTAGCGTGTCCAGGTAGTTGCCGCGGGCGCGGCGGGTCGAGACCCGCCGCGCCCGATTCGGCCGGGATGCCACGGTTCTTCCGGACGACCGTTGCGGTATTCGCGGCACTGGCGGCTATCGCCACCGGTGCCGCATTCACTCAAGCCCTCGCGCCCAGGGCGTGCGCGCGAGCGCTTCCGACGCGGGCACGCCCGCCCCTCCGGGTGCCCTCGAGCGCGAGTACTCGGTGTGGAACCTGCGCCCGTGGTACATCGTCGGCGGAGGCGTTGCGCTCGTCGTGCAGGCCGGCCTCATCGTCGGCCTGCTCGTCAGCCGGGCTCAGCGCCGTCGCGCCCAGCGTGAGCTCGCCGAGCGACTCCGCTTCGAGACCCTCGTGTCGGATCTCTCGGCGGCGTTCATCTCGGCGCGGGACGTCCCCAACACATCGAGAGGGCGCTCCGAGCGTATCGTGCGCGAGCTCGGCCTCGATCGCGCGGTGCTCGCCGAGCTGGGGCAAGCGCACGACGACGTCATCTGGGCCACGCATTCGTGGACTCGAGACGGCATCGATCCGCTCTTGGGAGCCGTCCAGGGGCGAGCCTACCCCTGGATCGCCTCGCGCCTGCAGAACGGCCACGTCGTCAGCCTGTCCCGGCTCGACGAGCTCCCGAGCACGGCCCGGACCGACCGTGAGAACCTGGCCGCCCGCGGCACTCGAGCGCTCGTCGCCGTCCCGCTGACCGTCGAGGGCGCCGTCACCGGCGCGCTCTCCTTCAGCACGATCCGCGCCGAGCGCCACTGGCCCGACGAGCTGGTCCAGCGGCTCCGCCTCCTGGCCGAGGTGTTCGCCAGCGCACTGGCGCGATATCGAGCCGAAACGGCGGCGCGCGAAAGCGAGGACCGGTTCCGTCTGCTCGCCGACACGGCTCCCCTGATGATCTGGCTGGCCGGCGCCGACGGCCGCCGAACCTATTTCAACCGGCGCTGGCTCGAGCTGACGGGGCGCCGATTGGATGAAGACCTGGGCGAGGGCTGGGCGGACAGCGTGCATGCCGACGACCGCCCGCTGGCGGTCGAGTCGTACCGCGCGGCGGTGGACGCGCGCCAGCCCTTCACGCTCGACTACCGGCTGCGGCGCTGGGACGGCGACGACCGGTGGGTGCTCGACCACGGCGTCCCCGGATCGACGAGAACGGAGCCTATACCGGCTACGTCGGCTCCGTCATCGACATCACCGCGCTGAACACCGCGCTCCGGGCCGTGCTGGAGAGCACGGCGCTCCGCAGCGCCATCTTCGGCTCGCTGTACGGCCAGGTCGCCGCGATCGACCGCGACGGCGTCATCATCGCCGTCAACCACTCGTGGACGCGCTTCGCGGAGGAGGTCGGCACCGATCCCGCGCGCGGCGCGACGGTCGGCGTCAACTACCTGGAGGCCTGCCGTCAGGCGGCCGCGGCCGGCGACGCCGACGCGCAGCGGGCGCTCGAGGCCATCACCGCCGTCCTCACGGGGAAGCTGGAAGGACGCGCGGCTCAAGTACGGCGTTTCGATCTCGAGTCACGTCGAGCGCTGGTTCGAGATGACGGTCGAGCCCTTCCGGCGCCCCGACGGCGGCGCGGTCATCTCGTACATCGACATCACGCGGCGCCGGCAGGCGGAGGACGAGTCGCGCCGGCAGCGCGCGGAGCTGGCTCACGCCCAGCGCGTCACGACGCTCGGCGAGCTCGGCGCCTCGCTCGCTCACGAGATCAACCAGCCGCTCGCCGCCATCGTGACGAACGCTCAGGCGGCCATTCGCCTGCTCGGTCGAGATGGGATCGTGCACGCGGACGTCTCGGAGGCGCTGACCGACATGGCGGCCGACGCCCAGCGCGCGTCGGCGATCATCCGCCGGCTTCGCGCCCTGTCGCGCAAGGAGCACGCGTCCCAGCGAGGTCTCGATCTGAACGAGCTCGTCGACGACGTGGTGATTTTCTTGCGGTACGACCTCGCGCGAAAGAACATCACGGTGCTCCGGACCGCCGACCCCGTCGTGCCGCTCGTCTCCGGAGGTCCCATCCAGCTCCAGCAGGTCATCCTGAATCTGCTCGTGAACGCGAGCGAGGCGATCGGCAACGCGCCGGACGGGCCGCGCGAGATCGCGATCACGACGGCCCTCCGGGGTCCCGGCCTCGTGGAGGTCCGCGTCCGCGACTACCGGCGGCGGCGCGAACAGGGCAGAGCTCGAGCGCATGTTCGAGCGGTTCGTCAGCACCAAGCCCGGCGGCCTCGGCATGGGCCTGGCGATCAGCCGATCGATCGTGGAGGCGCACGGTGGGCGTATCGCGGCGGAGGCCAACCCCGATCGCGGCCTCACGCTCCGCGTCGAGCTGCCCGTGCGACGGCACGGTTCCGGGCACCGACCCCAGCCCCCGCCCGGGCAGATCAGCCCGCTCGTATGGGACCAACAACGCATAGCGGGGGCCGCAACCGGCTGTAGGGTCGGCTCGATAGGAATCGGATCGCCCGCGGCGAGCGAAGAGAGAGAGGGCCGGTTGGTTTCCCCTCATCAGGACGAACGATCGCGGCTCGTGTGGTGATCGACGACGATGTCTCACTGCTCCGGGCGCTTCGCCGCCTGCTCGACGCCGGCGGCTTCCAGGTCAAGACGTTCTCGTCCGCGGAGGACTTCCTGGACCGCCCCAATCCCGGGACGCCTGGCTGTCTCGTCCTCGACGTCCACCTCGGCGGGCTCAGCGGGTTCGAGCTGCACGAGCGCCTCGTCGCCGCCGGCCAGCGGATCCCGGTGGTGTTCATCACCGCGCACGACGACACGGCGACGCGGGACCGGGCGCGCCGCGCCGGCGCCGTCGAGTATCTCCGGAAGCCCTTCGACGACGAGTTGCTGATCGCCGGAGTCAACCGCGCCCTCGGCCCGGTCTGACGCCGCGCCTGAGACCAACGTCCGATGGCGCCGGGTCACCGGCACGCACTACCCTCGGGCCGGGGATTTCCCCAGGCGGATTCGACGGGTGTAGATTGCCAGCAAGAATCCGGGGTTGTAACCCGGTGTCCCCGGGAGCAAGAGGAGGCCCTACCGTGAATCAGAGAATGCGACGACAGCTCGGACGTGGACTCGCCTGGATCGTGATCGCCGCGCCGCTGGCGGCCGGCTGCGCGAGCAACGGTCCCCTGGCCAGCACCAAGCTCGCGCAAGCGGAGCGGGCGGTGGACGAGGCACAGCAAAGCGGCGCGGCGGTGAGCGTCCCCGTCGAGCTCCGGACCGCCGAGGACAAGCTGAAGGCGGCGGCGCACGGCGGTGGCCAACAAGGACTACGACCAGGCCATCCGGGTGTCGGAGCAGGCCGCCGTCGATGCCGACTACGCGCGTGCCCGCGCCGTCAACGAGCGCGTCAAGAAGATGGCCGACGAGATGCGCGCGAACATCCAGACGCTCCGCCAGGAGCTCCAGCGCCTTCCCCAGTAACGAACTCAGCACCCCGAGAGGTGAATTGACCATGACTTCTGTTTCAAGCCACCTGAGACGCTTCGTCACCGGACTTGTCCCGCTGGCGGTGCTCGCCGGTTGCGCCTCCTCTGACCTGGAGCAAGCGGCAGGCGCAGCTCACGAAGGCGCAGACCGCCTACCGCCAGGCGCAGTCCGACCCGAACGTGCAGGCGCACTCCCAGCTGCAGCTCGCCGACGCCCAGAAGGCCATCCAGGCGGCGGAGCAGGCGCAGAGCCCGGTGGACATGCAGTCTCTCGCCTATGTCGCGGAGCGGAAGGCGCAGATCGCGTCGGTCACCGGCGCGACCCGGAAGACCGAGCAGGACACGCAGATGCTGGGCAAGGAAACCCAGGAAATCCTCCTCCAGAAGCGCGAGCGCGAGCTGAAGGCCGCGCGGGTCGAGGCGGAGGAAGCGCGTACCGCGGCGGAAGCCCGGGCCCGCGACGCCGAGGCCAAGGCCCGCGAGGCCGAGCAGGCTCGCATGCAGGCCGAAGCGCCCGCGCGCAGGCGGACGCCGAGCAGGCCAAGAACGCCGCGCTCCTGAAGGAGCTGGCGGACCTCAAGGGCCAGCAGACCAACCGTGGTCTCGTCCTCACGGTGGGCGACGTGCTCTTCGCCACCGGCAAGGCCGAGGTGGCGTCGGGCGGGCTCCGGAGCATCGACAAGCTGGCGGAGTTTCTCAAGAAGAATCCGGCCCGCAATCTACTGATCGAGGGCCACACCGACAACACCGGCGCCGAGGACTTCAACCTCAGGCTGTCGCAGCAGCGCGCCGACGCGGTCAAGGACGCCCTGGTGTCGCGGGGTGTCGGCGCCGATCGGATCACCACCAAGGGCTACGGGCCGAAGTACCCGGTCGTGGCGAACGACACCGCGCCGGGTCGCCAGCAAAACCGGCGGGTCGAGGTCGTGGTCCTGAACGAAGGGGCCACCGCGGAAAGCGTGGCCCGCTAAGCCACGGAGCGTCGGCGGCGCGGCGCGAGGGCGCGGTCACGTACCATGCCCTAACCGATCGTGAAGTCCTTCGGCACCTGGGTCGCTCAGGGGCTTCACCGGGGCGCGGTCGTCGTGCTCTCGGGGTTTCTGATCGTCCTCGTCTGGTTCTTCCTGATTCCGCCGTCGAACGATCGTGACTGGCAGCGCGACGTCGCCGTCCTGGCCCACGCGACGATCGACGGCGACCGCGTCACGATCGAGAACGTCCGCAACAACGCGTACCGCAGCGAGACCGACTACACGCCGCGCTACGAGACGCGGACCTACGACCTGAAGGCGCTGCGGAGCGTGGACCTCTTTCTGGTCTACTGGGGCTCGCCGCTCATCGCCCACACCATCCTGAGCTTCGTCTTCGACGGTGACCGCTATCTGGCCGTCTCGATCGAGACGCGGAAGAACGGAGCCGAGGCGTACTCAGCGGTGGTGACGACTCCGAACGAACTACCGCCACGAAGATGTCTACCTCTTCCGGCTGGTCGCGACGCCCGCCTTCGCCCGGAGGTCCTGCTGGACTACCTGGCGACGGTCAACAATCTCGGCGATCGACCCCAGTGGTACAACGCGCTCACCCACAACTGCACGACCGCCGTCCGCGGGCACATGGTGCCGTACGTGAAGAACGCGGTCTGGAGCTGGAAGATTCTGCTGAACGGAAGGCTAGACGAGCACCTCTACGCGATCGGGGCGGTGCGACAGGACCTGCCGCTCGCGGAGCTCCGCGCCCGGGGCCACGTCAACAACCGTGCCCGGGCGGCGGAGCATGACGCCGACTTCTCCAGGCGGGTCCGCGAGGGAGTGCCGGCCCGCTTCAGCGCGCCGTGATGCCTCAGCGCTCCTTGACGAGGAACTGAGAGCGGCGGTTCTTGGCCCAGCACGCTTCGTTGTGCTCGGTGCAGGCCGGCCGCTCCTCGCCGTATGACACGATCGTGATCCGATCGCTCTTGATGCCCTGCGCCACCAGGTAGTTCATCGCGGCCTTGGCGCGGCGGTCACCGAGGGCGAGGTTGTAGTCGTTCGTCCCGCGCTCGTCGCAGTGCCCCTCGACGAGGAGCAGATAGCCGGGATTCGCGTTCAGCCACTGGGCGTTCGCGTCCAGGATCTTGGCGTCGCCCGGGCGTACCACCGCCGCGTCGAAGGCGAAGTAGATCGGCTTGAGCGCGTCGTTGGCCCGATACTCCTTGGGTGGCGCCGGGCGCGCAGGCTCGGGAGCGGGCGCCGGAGCCGGTGCCGGGGAGCGGCCACCGGGAGGCGGCGGAGCTGGTGCAGGCGCTGGCGCCGGGGCCGGCGCCGCGGGCGCGGGAGCCGGCGCCTGGCGGACAGTGGCGACTGGCCGCTTCGCACAGCCGGCGAGCAGGACGAGCGCGATCATTGAAGCGAGCACCGGTCGAACGAGCATCGTGCGCACGATTGGGCCTCCCACGCAGGCAGTTTGTTCGAGGGTCGATCGTCCGCGAGCGTACGCGGCGCGATTCGTCCCTTCAATGAGACGTTGGTCGGATAGTCTCACGTCTCGCGCGTCAACACACGCCTCGAACACACCTATTGGACCAAGGTCCGATTCCCCGGCATCTGAACGGCCGCAGTCAGGTAGAATGCGAGCGCCGTGGACTCGACGTCGTCCCGAGGCGGCCGACCAGGCCGCGACTTTGCCGAAGTAGCTTTACTTCTGAGGGTTACGGCACCTGGGCGCTTCACGCCGCGATCGTGGAGGAGCGGAATGCGAATTGATCGATGCAGCACGTGGGCAGCCGTGAGCCTCGCGCTCATACTCGGCCTCGGCGGCTGCGCGGGCAGCGGCACCACGACCACCACGGCGCCCGTGGCCGTGACCGATGTCGCGAGCGTCGCCGGCAAGTGGGTCGGTCTCCTCTCGATCACGGGCAGCCTCGACCGCGAGGACTACGTCGAGGTCACCGTCGACAGGAGCGGCGCCTACCGGGCCTCGGCGGCGCGGACGATCGGCGTACTGGACGTCAAGGGGACTGTCACCGCGAGCGGCGGCCGGCTGCTCATCAAGGGCGACAGCGGCGGTCAGGGAACCGCGATCCTCTACACGCAACCGCCGCCGGACCAGCACATGCTCGTGGTCAACGGCACGGCCTCGGACGGTCGCGCGTACACCCTGCGGCTCCGCCCCCAGCGCTGAGTCAGGCGGCCGGGCGCTTGCCATGCGAGCAGTTCAGGAACGGGAGCGAGGGCGCCCGCCGTCACTGCCAGGAGGCCGACCACGAGCGTGACGATCGCGACGCGAAGCGAAACCTTCACGGCAGGGCGTAGCCGCAGCCGCGGTACGCGCTGGCCGTCCATTTCGACGGCGACGCTGGACTCAGCCCGTTCCCCGCTCATCGAGTCGACGCATTCGCGCTCACGGATCAGGACGCGGAGGCGATGACCGTCGATCTCGGCGGCGTAGACCGTCTCGCCGCTCTCGGGTCGACCTGCGGCGCCGGACGCGGCACCGTCAGGCGCGCCCCGCCCTGGTCGAGGAACACGATCCGGTCCTGGAGCACCTCGAGCGCCCAGCCGGGCCTCGTTGCCGGTGGCCCGGAAGTCGACGCCGCGCAGTCGAGCGTCCGCGCGGATCGAGCCGGCCCGACTCTCGGTGCAGCGGTACGTCAGCCCGCCGACATCGAGCGACGCCTCGCGACCCTTGTTCCAGACCGTGACCTTGCCATCCGAGTACCGTGCCCCCGAGCCGGTGGGCTGGCGCGTGAGACGCAGGACGTCGCGGCCCAGCTCGAGCGCGACGTCCCCGCCCAGCACCGGAACCAGCACGAAGACGGGCCCTCCGCGCAGTCGAACGCGCGCACCATCTCGGCTCGCTCGACAGCCCGGGTCAGTCGAACGCGCACGCGATCGGTCGCGTCGACCAGCAGGAGCGTGCGGTCCTCCCGGCGGAACGCGGTCACGGCCGCCAGGGCCCCCAGGAACAGCCGCTCCTGGCTCATCTCGGAGGCGGGCAGGCTCGCCGGGTACTGCCGATCGCCCCGCTGCGCAGCGTGGTGCCCGACAGCTGGATGGGGGCGAAGTAACTGTTACACCCGGCCAAGCCGACGATGCGCTCGTCGCTCTCGAAGGTGAGCGTCGACTGGACGGCCTCGAGCACGCCGCCCCCGTCGATGTCCTCGGCGATCCACGACGTCCCGCTCAGGGGCACGTCGGCCGGGCTGCGCGCCGCGCCCGCCGGGGCGGCGGTCTGGCATGCCGAGAGGGCGACGCACAGCGCCAGCGCGGAAAATCTCAACATCGGGTTCACCGTGCACGTCCTCGATACCGCGAACGGCAGAGCTGGGAAAACTGGACCTTGGGCCAGAGCCCTTACGCGCGGTCGTCGCCCGCCGACGCGCTTTACGCCGCGCGACGAGCCGTGACACAATTACCGCGGACGTACAGGAAGAAGCCTCAGATGAAGCGGCTCTCCGGCGACCGACTCCCGATGATTCTCGCGCCGCTCCTCGTCTGCGCCGGATACTTCCTGGGCGCGAAGATCGGGTTCGCGCTGAAGCTCCACCCCTACCCCATCTCGACACTCTGGCCCCCAACTCCATCCTCCTGGCCGCGCTGCTCCTGGCGCCGACACGGTCCTGGTGGATCCTCCTGCTCGCGGCGCTACCCGCCCACGTGGCCATGCAGCTTGCGAACGGCGTCCCGGTGCCGATGCTCCTCGGGTGGTTCGTGAGCAACTGCTCGGAAGCGCTGATCGGTGCCCTCTTGATCCGTCGGCTCATCAGCGGGGCGCTGCGGCTCGACGACTCGCGCCACGTGGGCGTCTTCGTGCTCGCCTGCACCGTCGGCGTGTCCCTGTCGTGCTTCCTCGACGCGGGCTTCGTCACGCTCGTCGGCTGGGGCGAGGGCACGTACTGGGGCATCTGGCGGTCGCGCTTCTTCTCGAACCTGCTCGCCGAGCTGACGCTGGTGCCGATGATCGTCGCGTGGGCCCGCCTCGACCGCGCGGCCCTGCGCCGCCTCTCGCCCGGACGCATCGCGGAGCTCGTGGCGCTGACCATCGGGCTCCTGGGGGTGAGCATCCCGGTCTTCACCTGGCAGGAGACGGGGCCGGAAAGCATCGCGGCCCTGCTATACGCCCCCTGCCGTTCCTGGTCTGGGCCGCCGTGCGCTTCGGGCCCCGGGGGCCAGCACGGCGACGCTGACCGTCGCGCTGCTCGCGATCTGGGGCACCATGCACCGGCTCGGCCCCTTCGTCGGGAGCGTCCCGCGCGACAACGCGATGTCCATCCAGCTGTTCCTCATCTTCGTGTCCATTCCGCTCATGCTCCTGAGCGCGGTCATCCAGGAGCGGCGCCGGGCCGAGCGGGCGGCGATCCTGAGCGAGGAGAGCCTGAAGCTCGCGCTGGACGCGGCGCAGATGAGCATCTGGGACTGGAGCATCGCCGGGACCGACGCAACGTGGCCGCGGGAGACGAGCCGCGTCCCGTTCGGTCTGATTCTCCGCGTGGTCCATCCCGACGACCGAGCGCTCGTGGCCGAGGCCGTCACCGCCGCGATCGAGAAGGGCGCGGCGTGGGACGTCGAGTTCCGCGTCGCCCATCCCGACGGCAGCGTCCGCTGGGTGATGGGCAAGGGCGAGGTCCTGCGCGACGAGGCGGGCCGGCCCGTGCGCCTGCTCGGCGTCAACGTCGACATCACCGACCGCAAGCGCGCGGACGAGGCCCTGCTGGCGTCCGAGGAGCTCTTCGCCAAGGCCTTTCGGGAAGCCCGGACGCGATGGTGATCAGCCGCCAGTCCGATGGCCGCATCATCGACGTCAACGACCGCTGGGAGACGCTCTTCGGCATCGGCCGCGGGCTCGCGGTGGAACGGATGCTGGGCGAGTTCCTGCACGGCGCCCGGGCGCCGGACCAGACCGCGCTGAAGCGGCTGGCCGAGTCGCCGGGGCCGGTGCGCGACGTCGAGCTACGGCTCTGAACCCTGGCCGGCGATCATCGCGAGGCCGTCATCGCGACCGAGCCCATCGAGATGGGCGGCCACGCCTGCTTCGTCACGACGATCCGGGACGTCACGGAGCGGCGTCGGGCCGAGCGCGAAGCCCAGGAGCAGCGCGAGCTCCTGACCCACCTGAGCCGGGTCGCCGTTCTCGGTGAGCTCTCCGGCGCGCTCGCTCACGAGCTCAGTCAGCCGCTCACGTCGATCCTGAGCAACGCCCAGGCGGCGCGGCGGATCCTCGCGCGCGAGCCGGTCGATCTCGGCGAGATCCGGGAGATCCTCGAGGACATCGTCGGCGACGACCGGCGGGCCGGCGAGGTCATCCGGCGGCTTCGCGCCATGTTCAAGCGCGGCGAGTCGAATCGCCAGCTGCTCGACCTCAACGAGCTCGCCGGCGAAGTGCTGGGCTTCGCGCACAGCGATCTCCTCAACCGCCACGTGCAGGTCACGACCCGACTCGGCGCCGATCTCCCGAAAGTCCGAGGGGACAACATCCAGCTCCAGCAGGTGCTTCTGAACTTGATCGTCAACGCGTGCGATGCGATGACCGCCAACGAGCCGCACGATCGCGCGCTGGTGATCGAGACCGCCGTCGTCGATCACGACACGGTGGGCATCTCGGTGCTCGACAACGGCAGCGGTATTCCGGTCGACGTCGTCGATCAGCTGTTCGAGCCGTTCGTGACCACCAAGCAGCAGGGGCTGGGGCTCGGGCTCACGATCTGCCGATCGATCGCCACCGCCCACGGCGGCCACCTCTGGGCCGGCAACAACGCGGACCGGGGCTCGGCGTTTCGCCTGGTGCTGCCGCGCAACGGCAGCGCCGAGGCGGGCGCCTGATTCCGGCGGGGATCAGGCCTGGGGCCAGAGACCGAGGCGATCGGACTGGCGGACCAGCTCGGCCACCGAGCCCGCCTGCGTCTTCTCCATCACGCGCCCGCGATGGAACTTCACCGTCTTCTCGCTGATCCCGAGGTCGCCCGCGATCTGCTTGTTGAGCCGGCCCTGGACGACGAGCCCGAGCACGTCCCGCTCGCGCGGGGTCAGCGTGTCGAAGCGCTGACGGATCGCCGCCAGCTCCGCCCGCTCCTTCCGCGCCTCGCGATCGTGGTGAAGCGCCCGATGGATGATGTCGAGCAGCGCCTGATCGCTGAACGGCTTCTGCAGGAAATCGATGGCGCCGGCCTTGATGGCCCGGACGCTCGACGGGACGTCGGCGTGACCGCTGATGAAGACGATGGGGATATCGCGCCGCGCCTGGATGAGGCTCTCCTGCAGCTCGAGGCCGCTCGGGCCGGGCAGCCGCAGATCGAGCACGATGCAGGCGGGGCGGTCGGGCTCGGGGAGGTCCACGAACTCCCGGGCCGAGCTGAACGTCTGCACGTCGAGATCGACGGACTTCAGGAGCCGCTCCAGCGAGCGACGCACGGAGTCGTCGTCGTCGATCACGAAAACGATCGGGTGATCGACCGGGTCGACGGCCCCGGTGTTGCGGGCGCCGACGGGCCCTCTCGATGCCTCGCGATGGGGCGGGTGACCCAGAGAATTCTGCACGGGCGCCCTCGCCAGCCTGCCGTTGCTGTCAGAGTTACGCGCGGCGCGTCCCGCGACGGCGGGATCGCCGAGCGAGGGTAGCCTAGTCGATTCGCCCGCCCGAGGCAACCCGACCTACAGCGCACCCCGGTGCGATCTAGGTCCAGATGCCTTCCCGGTAGGCAGTGCTAGGATCGCCGCAAGGGCTCGGGATGATCAGGCAGCGACCTCTGATCGCGGTCGTCGACGACGAAGAGTCCGTCCGCAAGTCTCTCCGCCGTCTACTCGTGGCCTCGCAGCTCGATGCGACGGTCTACGCATCGGGCCAGGAATTCCTCGACTCGCTCGGCGGGCGTCAGCCCGACTGCCTCGTCCTGGATCTGCAGATGCCCGGGCTGACCGGGCTCGAGGTCCAGCGGGTCCTCGCCGGGGCCCGGGTGCGCTTTCCGACCATCATCATCACCGCTCACGACGAGCCGGAGACCCGAGCCCGGTGCCTGTCGGCCGGCGCGGTGGCCTATCTCTGCAAGCCGCTGCACGATGAGGCTCTTGCTCGACGCGATCGCCACGGCCGTCGGCCCGATGGCCAAGCCCGCGGAGGACCCCTCGATTTCGTAGGCGCGACGCCCGCTTGCCAGGAACGATAGAATCGCTCCGTGACACGTTCCCGGTCTGTGAGATAGTCGCGCGATGCCTTGGGATCCCCGTATCCAGGCGCTCGTCGACCGTTACCCGGCGCTTCGCGCCGTGGGCAACACCCCCTGGTTCCGGTCGACATCTTTCGTCGCGAGCTCCCGGAGGTCGAGGTCTTCTCCAAGATGGAGTCGCTGAACCCGGGGGCTCCCTGAAGGATCGCCCGGTGCTGCGAATGCTCCTCGGCGCCGTGGACGACGGGCGGCTCAAGCCGGGCAAGATCGTCCTGGACAGCTCCTCGGGCAACGCCGGGATCGCGTACTCGATGATCGGGCGCATCATCGGCGTGCCGGTGCAGATCGTCATTCCCAACAACGCGAGCGCGGAGCGAAAGAAGCGGATGCTCGCGCACGGGGCGGAGCTGATCTTCACCGACGCGCTCCTGGGCTATGACGAGGCGCTCCGCGAGGTGCGCCGCCGCTGGGAGTCCGAGCCCGAGCGCTATTTCTTCTGCGACCAGTACAGCAACGGGGACAACTGGCGGGCCCACTACGAGACGACGGCCGAGGAGATCCTGCAGCAGACCGGAGGGAAGCTGACCCACGTCGTCGTCGGCGTCGGCACCGGCGGCACGCTGACCGGCCTGGGGCGGCGCCTGAAGGAGCACGATCCCTCGATCCGGCTCATCTGCGTCATCCCCGAGGCGTTTCCCGGAGTGGAAGGACTCAAGCCGCTCGGGCGCGCCGAGGACATCGTGCCGGCGATCCTGGACGAGAAGATCATCGACGAGCGCGTGCCCGTCACCGTCGACGAAGCGTACCAGATGTGCGTGCGGCTCGCGGCGGCGGGCTTCTTCGTCGGTCAGTCGTCCGGGGCCTACATGGCCGGTGTCCTGCGGGTCGCCCAGCGCGTCCGCCGCGGGCGATTCGTGACCCTCTTCAACGACCTGGGCGAGCGCTACTTCTCGACGCGCCTCTGGGATTGACCACAATGGGGGCCTCGACGGGCCCCCAAGCCCCCGCGCTCGGAAGCGCCCCGGCGCAGCCGTGGCGCTCCTCGGGTTCGCTAGGCGAGACGCGGCGCGACGCGCTCGGCGAACAGCCGCATCGACTTCAGCACGCGCTCGTTCGGAATCAGCCCGCCCGGGTTCATCCACGTCGAGATCGTCGAGAATCCCATCTCCTCGCGCAGCGCGGAGAGCCGGTCGACCACTTCCTCCGGTGAGCCGACCACCGCGTACTCGCTCAGGATCTCGTCGTACGTGATCTCGGAGAGCCGGTTGGCCCGCGCCGCGCGCGCCTCGGCGGTCTGCGCGGTCGCGCCGTCCGATTTCTTCAGCGCCTTGCTGATCGATCTGAAGAAATGCATCGTGCTCGCCTCCGCTTCCTCGCGGGCCTGCCGCGCGGTCTCCGCGACGTAGAGCGGCACGCTCATGCCGACGTCGCCGCGCCCCGGACGCCCGGACGCCGTCCACGCTGCCTGATAGGTGGGAAGGTGGCGCTTGAGATCCGTGATGGAGACGGTGCGGACGGCCACGAAGACCGGCGCTCCCATCCGCGCGACCATCGGGTACGTCTCCGGCGTCGTGGCGGCGATGCGAATGGGCGGTGCGGCTTCTGGTACGGCTTGGGCATGATGCAGACGTCGCTGAACTGGAAATACTTCCCTCGTGCGAGAACCGCTCCTGCGTCCACGCCTTGCGGAGAATCTCGAGCGTCTCGATGAAACGGTCGCGGCTCTCGCTGTAGGGAATGTTGAAGCCCTGGTAGTGGCCCGGCAGCCCGCTCCGGCCGACGCCGAACTCGAGGCGCCCCTTGGAGATGTGATCCACGGTCGCGACGTCCTCGGCCAGTCGCAGGGGTGGCTCAGCGGTAGGACCTGGACGGCGATCCCGATCTTGACGCGCCGCGTGCAGGCCGCCAGCGCCGAGGCGATGACGAGCGGGGCGGCCAGGACCGACCGGTCCTTCTGGAAGTGGATCTCGGCCAACCATACGGCATCAAAGCCGAAGTCCTCGGCCGCCTTCATCTGCGCCAGCGCGTCGTCGAACGCCGCCGCCTCCGTCACGCCCGGCGGGCTCGGAAACTCCGTGAACAGGCCGAATTCCATTCCACCCTCCCGATCGAATTCGGTTTATCCTACGCCAGAGCGTCCCGTGACGGGGGCCAAGAATTGGGGGGCAATAATGCCAGGCGACAGAGTGTTCGATCGGAGCGCTGAGGACATCGGCAACATCCTGCTTCTCGAGCACGTCAACGTGAAGATCCCCGACCAGGTGGTCGCGACGAACTTCTACGTGACGGCGCTCGGACTGACCCGCGATCCGTACATCATGACCGGCACCGAGAACATGTGGATCAACGCGGGTCAGCAGCAATTCCACATGCCCACCGGGAAGCCGGAGGTGCTTCGGGGCACCATCGGGTTCGTCATCCCCGATCTCGAGGGGCTGAAGACGCGGCTCATGAGCGCGCGGGAGAAGCTCGCGGGCACGAAGTTCAATTGCGCCGCCGAGGACAAGTACATCAGCGTGACCTGTCCGTGGGGAACCGCATGCGGTTCCACGCCCCCGGGCCCGAGTTCGGCGACATGACGCTCGGCGTGCCGTACGTCGAGTTCGACGTGCGGCCCAACACGGCCGTGGGCATCGCGAAGTTCTACCAGGCCGCGATGGGCGCGTCTGGCACCGTGTCGTTCAACGGCAACGTCTCGGCGAAGGTCCAGGTCGGGGCCAAGCAGCATCTGATCTTCCGCGAGACCAACGCGCCCGAGATGCCGTACGACGGCCATCACATCGCGATCTACGTCACGAACTTCTCGGGGCCTCACAAGTGGCTGAAGGAACGGGGCCTCATCAGTGAGGAGTCGAACCCGGTGCAGTACCGGTTCAAGGACATCGTGGACCCGGAGACCTCGCGCGTGCTCTTCACCATCGAGCACGAGGTGCGCAGCGCGACCCATCCGATGTTCATGCGCCCGCTGGTGAGCCGGAATCCGATGCAGCGGCAGGCGACGTATCAGCGCGGCCGCGACGCGTTCTACCCCGGAGCCTAACTCGACCCTTCGCGCGATGTGAGCCCTTCTCCCGGCGTCGGATCAGCACCCGGCGCCGGGAGAGGGCAGCCCCGCCAGCTCCTACTTCTTCACGCCGGATAGAAGTCCGTTCGTCACTGCGCTGGTCGTGCCCGTGACCGTGTTGAGGAGCGGGAGTGACGAGAGTCGGGGGCCACCACGGGAACGCTGCTCAAGCCGCCGACCGCACCGGTCACGGCGCCGGTCAGGCTGACGACGGTGGCGCCCGTCGCCGTCCCGGCGAGACCGCCGACGGCACCTGGTCGACGGTCCCCGTCAGGCCACCAACCGTGCCCGTCACCGTCGTGACCGCGCCGCTCGTGCCGCCCGCGGCCTGCAGCACCTCCCGGATCGCCGCCTCCTTCAGCGAGGCGTTCAGCGGTTCCACGCTGGCGGCCGGGACTTCCTGGGGACCAGGCTGAACTCCGAGGCCAGACGCCGCGCGGCCTCCGACGAGATGCTCGTCGGCGCCGACACGGGTCCCGAGCCGAGCACCGACACCCGCTGCAGCGCGCCCACCTTCACGGCGGGCCCCACCAGGCCGGCCGTGGCGTCCAGGCGCGTGACGTCGACGAGGCCCCGCAGGATCGTGATCGTCGAGCGATAGCCGTTGCCGGCCGGCTCGACCTCGGCGACCACGACCGTGCCGCGGATCGCGGTGACGGCGTTCGGCGTCTTGATCTCGATCACCTCACCCGGCTTCATCAGCGCCTTGGAGACCGCCACGGAGATCCGGCCCTCGCCGAGCTGAACGGTCGCCACCCCCGGCACCTCGGTGATCGTGAGCACCGACCGCTCGCCGCGCGGTGACGGTGGCCTTGCCGCCCAGGAGCACCCGCACGAACGAGCGCTCGCCGGTGGTGATGCGATCGCGGAGGAACACGTCGTCCTTGAACGAGAGCGGGCGCGCGTCGGGCTGCGTCAGACGCGCGACCGTGGCCGTCCCTCGATGTTGGTCACCACGCCGACCCGCTCCCCGGCGAGCGCCGAGGACGCGAGCAGCAGCGCGGCCGCGGCCGTGAGCAGCAGAGCGGCGATCAATCGCTTCGCGAGAGCCATAATCCCTCCGTCGGCGGCGCGTTTCGTCACATCGGCGCGCGCGACGTAGGTGAAGGGAGCAAGCGAAGTGCCACGAGATTCCGGATTTCCGAAAAATGAGATCGAAAGGTTCTTATAGATTTCGGCCACTGGCCCCGCGCGGACCGCTGGCCGTGCTCGAGCCAGGCTGGCAGCTTCTGGTCAGACTGGCCCGTTCAGGCGCGCGATTCCGGATTCTTGCGTTCGCGCGGGAGTGGGACTACGCTCGCCCTCGCTCGCGAGTCTTTCCCCGACAAAGGAGCCGGACATGGCGTTCAGAGTGATGTCGGCCGACAGCCACATGGACCTCATCTACCTGCCGCAAGACACGTTCACGTCGCGCATGTCGTCGGCGTGGCGCGATCGCGCGCCTCGGGTCGTCGAGCGCGACGGCCGCAACGTGTGGATCTCCGGCGACGCCGTGCTCGGTCCGTGGGGCGTGTACGGCCCGGGCGTGACGGGCGGCCGGCGGGGACGCATCCTCGCCGAGGCGGGGTTCGCGTCGGGCAAGCAGACGCGGCCGTCGAATCCTCTCGAGCGGTGCCAGGACCAGGAGCGCGACGGCGTCGAGGCCGAGGTGATCTACGGCATCATCGGCATCTCCCGCGGCCTCTTCACGCACGCGGGCATCGCCGACCACGAGACGCTGGCGGCCGTCTACCGCGCGTACAACGACTACGTCGCCGACTTCAATCGGTCCGCGCCCGGCCGCTTCTTCGGCCTGGGCTGCCTGCCCAACCACGACGCGCGGGCCGCCGCCGACGAGGTGCGCCACTGCGCCGAGCTCGGCCTGCGCGGCGGTGTCTTCGTCCCGTGGGGCGCCGCGGCGCCGGTGTGGGACGCGATGTGGGAGCCCTGTGGTCGGCCGGCGAGGAGACCGGACTCGTCATCTCGTTCCACGTGTTCGAGGGCGGCGCCACGACCGTCGGCTACGCCGTGAAGGGCGGCCAGCATCCGGCGTCCGCCGGCTCGTGGACCGTCGTCGCGCCGCTCCAGATGGACGAGATCTGCGCCTCGGTGATCCTCTCCGGCGTGTGCGAGCGCCATCCGAAGCTCACGCTGGTCCTGGGCGAGAGCGGCATCGGCTGGCTCCCGTACATGCTCGAGCGTCTCGACGATACCTACGAGGAGCGGCTCGCCGACGACCTCGGGCTCAACCTCCCGCCGAGCGCCTACTTCAAGCGACAGATGTACGCCACCTTCCAGAAGGATTTCCACGGCGTGCGCGCCATGGCCGAGATCGCGCCCGACAACGTCATGTGGGGCTCCGACTATCCGCACCGGGACGGCACGTGGCCGTTCTCGAAGAAAGCGATCGAGGAGCAGTTCCGGGGAATTCCGAGGCGATCAGGCCAAGATGCTCTGGGAGAACGTGCGGCGCGTGTACCGGATCGCGTCGTGACGATCCGCGCCGCGTGAGCCGCTGCCGTCACCGCTGATGCGCGAGGCCGATCGCCGGCGGGAGATCAAGACGTACTACCTCGGTATTTCCCCTGACGAGATCAGCTCCCACGTCGCCGCGTCCTTCGACCTCTGGGAGTCGCTCGCCCGCTACCGGCGCGAGCTCGCGATCGGCGCCCGGTGGCTCGAAGCTCGGCGGCGGGATGGGCGATCTGGCGGCGGACGCGCTCGACCACGGCTACGACGTCCTGATGACCGACGTCCAGGACGAGCTGCTCGAGACGGCGGCGCGTCGCCATCCGCGGCTCTCCGCGCGGCTCCAGCGCGCGGACATCTTCGACGCGCGCGCCGTCGCCGCGGTCGGCGCCCGCGGGCCGTTCTCGATCGTCGCGGCGCTCGGCGCGGTGCTGAACCACGCCCGCGACGGTAAGCAGCTCGCGCGCGGCTTTCGCCACCTCGTGGAGCTCGGCGAGCCGCGCGCGCTCCTGGTCGTCGACTTCCTGGTGCGGGAGATGTTTCCCGGCCACCCGGCCTCGGTCTGGGCCGACTTCCTGCACGTCCTGCCCGGGCTCGACGAGCTGGCTCGACTGATCCGGTCCTCGGGGCTGCAGCTCCTGGAGGCGTACTCCCTCTTCCACCGGTACCCGCCGACGCCCGCCTACGATCGAGCGTTCGACGAGCGGATGCTGCGGGTCGTTCTCCACAAGAGCCCGGCGGGGCCCGCGCCGCGGCGCGCAGGCCGGGAAATCGTCGCGCGCCTGAGCGGCGGACCCGCCTTGCCCGGCGGACGGCACGCTGCGATAATCCTGCCGCGATCGATCAGCCATAGGGAGGCGGGCATGCCGAACATCACGATCCAGTGGTTCGCCGGGCGCACCGACCAGCAGAAGCGCGAGATCACGGCCGCGATCACCGACGCCATGGTGAAGATCGGAAAGACCACGGCGGACCAGGTCCACATCGTGTTCCAGGACGTGGAGAAGACGAACTGGGGCGTCAACGGAAAGCTCGCTAGCGATTAGGACGCGCCCTGCCGCTCGCGGCGCCCCGCGGCGCCGATCGCCGGCCTCGTCGTCCTCGCGCGGGCGCCTTTCCGTCCGGGTCACGCACGTATCCGGCGATAGCGTGACCGGATGAGGTGCCCCGGCTGCCAGCAGGAAAATCCGGAAGGCGCGCGCTTCTGTAACAGCTGTGGGACCCGGCTCACCGCGGCGGTGCCGACCGCCGTGCCTCGAACGTACACGCCCGCGCATCTGGCCGAGAAGATCCTGACCTCGCGCTCCGCCATGGTCGGCGAGCGCAAGCAGGTCACGGTGCTCGACGATCTGATCCTGTCGTGCTATCTGAGCGCGCGACTTCCACGAAGGGTGCGCGCCTTTCTCGAGAAGCGAAAGCCGGACTGGCAGGGCCGCTAGGCTTCGTCTGCTGCAGTGAAGTGGCGAGACGCGGGCTGGGAGACTCAGGCCGACGGGCTGGTGGCGGGCGACCGTGTCGTGCGTCGGACCGCCGGGCCAGCCCCTCAGTTGTTGCTCGTCATGTTGAGGATGCGCCCCTCGAGCTGATGGAGAAGCGGCACGTACTCATCGCTGCCGCAGGGACGGGCGCGTCGGGTCGCCCAGATCGAAGCACTCCTCACACGCCACGCAGACGGCGAGGCTCCGGAGCGGCAGCGGGACTCTTGAGAGCGCTCGAACCATCGTGCTGATCATTGTCTTTTGCCTCCCCACCCCTGAGTAAGGCAAAAGCCGATACCAAGCTCCGATAAATCCTAAGTATGCTTTATCGCTATCTTTGTCGAGCGTGGCCCGTCGTCCGGACGGCAGGACTGGTAGCGAATGTTACCGTGCGGTTGTGGCCGGTCCTGGCCACCCCTCGAGCACCTGTCGTACTCGCCTTCCCGTACCGAGGATGGTATGGCCCGTAGAGAAGCCCCTGGTCCCTGTCGCCGAAGAACCGGACGTTGGCCGGGCCGCTGAGATTGTGGGCGGCTCGTGCTGTCGCCGGGGATGCCCCGGATCCCAGGTTCTGAGTTGTGCTGAATCGCGAACCGGCGTTCCCACAGCGAGAGCCCGCTCCTGGTGTCGACCAGCTTGGCCCGGAGCTTGACGATCGTGGCGGCGTTCAGCACCTGATGCTTCGTCGCCGTACTCCTCCAGGGTGACGTACAGACACCGCGTCCGCGCCGAGGATCTCCGCTACCTTGCCCGGCGGAACACCGTTGTCCTTCATCAGCCGATCGACGACGGCAACCGGGAACACGTAGTAGCCCCGCTCGGCCAGCGGTCGTGTGACCGTGGACTGATAGCTCCACGCGGCGTCCGCGGCTCGTGCTCTCGTTCGCGGCGGCAGCAGGACCAGGATCGAGCGCGGCCGATGCTCCCGGAAAGTGGTGTAGTCGTAGGGCTTGCGCGCAGCCGGCCGGCGTCGAGCAGCGCCAGCGCGCACGCGGTCGCCGAGACGAGCGCGCGCGCGTTCACGGCTTTCTCAGGTTGGCCAGCAGGCGATCGACGAAGACGGCCGACTCCGGGAACTCCGCCTTCTCGGTTTCTGAGCTCCCGCCGCGCCTGGTCGAGCTTGCCGAGCTGGAAGTACATGTAGCCCAGATGGGCGTGAAATCCTGGCGGCATCCGCTTGTTCTCGGCACGGGCCTTCTGATATTCCTGTTCGAGCTCCTCGACCTGCGTCCTCGGGCGAGACCGTAGTCGGGAGCCAGGTGTGATGCGTAGATCCGCTCTTCATAGTGACCCCATGAATACAGGGGTCGGCGTCGAGCAGCCGAGCAGCAAGACGCAAAGCCACGGCCCAGCGATCGCGGTACCTCGTAAGGGAGGCCATGGTGCTCCGGACTACAGCGCAAGCACGAGATCTGTCAGGAATCTATGCGCTCGCCGTCGCGGCGCTCGTCATGGCGACGCTGGCCGGCTGCGCGACCCCGTACAGTCAGGGCCTCGTGGCGGCCTGACAGGGCCGGATACGTGGACGCCTCCGTGCTGTACGAAGGCGCTGGCCCGCGATCCCGATCGGCTCGACGCGATCGTGCAGCTCGGGATCGTCCGCTACAAGCTCGGCGCCCTCGACGGCGCGATCGAGCTGCTCGAGCGGGCCCGGCCGCGCGCTCCGGCCGAGCCGACTGTGCGGCTCTTTCTCGCCCTCGCCTATCTCAGGAAGAACAAGCTGGCCCTGGCGGACGAGCAGCCTCACGACGTTCGTCGGCCTCAAGCCCGATCGGAGGGTCGCGGCGCAGGCCGAGCGCACGATCGCCATGATCCGCGCGGGGCCGCTCTCGGAGCGACGCGCGCGTTCGCGGCGGCCAGCCTCGAGAACGCGGCCGAGCTGGCGGCGGAAGTCGACGCCTGGAGAGCGCTCGAGAGCGAGCGCTGGTACTTCTGGGGTCCGTATCCGTATCCACCGGCTCCGTTTCCCGGCTGCGGGTACGTCTGGCGGGGTGGCTGGCTTCGCTGCTACTAGTCCCGGCGCGCTCGCGGGCACGGGACGCCCGGCGAAGCCCGGTCGTGCAGGGCGCGTGTTAGAATCTCGGCAATGCGATCGGACGGGAGCACCGCATGAGCCGCGCCGGCCACTACGGCTTCGAGCGTCGGCGCCGGGCTGATATCCAGAAGGCGAAGCAGGAAGCGAAGCGACAGCGCAAGACCGAGCGCGCGGAGGCCGGGGTCACCGGGCCTGCAGATCGGCGAGGCGCAGGACATCGGCGCGCCGACCGGCATGTGGGAGTGGTTCTCGCCCAGTCGCGGCCGCACCGTCACGTCCCGCGCCGGCACGCGGCCCGATCCGGATCCGCCCGACGACTGGGTCCTGCTGACCGACGTCGAGCCCGACGCCCCCGGCCTGAGCTACTTCTTCGCCGCCTCGGCGGCCTGAAAGCTGATCTTGTTGTGCGTCCCGTCGCACATCGGCTTGTTCGACGACTGGCCGCACCGGCAGAGCGCGATCCTCGCCTGTCCCGTCGTGTCGATCTTGGCTCCGGTCGGATCGATGAGCTCGCACTCGCCCTCGACCAGGTACGGACCGTTCGGACGCGTCGTGATCTTCACGGTCATCGGGGATTCCCTCCTTGGCGTTTGAGCAGCGCCCACCAACATACCACCGCCGGGGTACACTCGTGGGCGTGAAGGAATCCGGCGCCATCCTCCTCGTGGCCTGCTACGAGCTTGGCCACCAGCCCCTGGCCGTTGCCTGGCCGGCGGCGTTTCTCGAGCGCGAGGGCTACCGGCCGGCGGTCATGGACGTCTCCGTCGAGCCCTTCGACGCTGAGCGCGTCCGGCGGGCCAGGGTGGTCCTGATCTCGGTGCCGATGCACACGGCGCTTCGGCTGGGCGTGACCGTGGCCGAGCGGGTGCGCGCGGTCAACCCCGCCTGTCACGTCGCCTTCTTCGGGCTCTACGCCACACTCAACGCCGAGCATCTTCTGGCCGGCCCTGCCGACTCGGTCTTGAGCGGCGAGGTCGAGGCCGCGCTGGTCGGCCTCATCCGGAAGCTCGAGGCGCCTTCCGACTCGACGGATGGTTCCCCCGGTCGCCGCTTGCCGGTGCTGGAAAGCTCAGCTTCCCGGTGCCGAGTCGCGCGCAGCTCCCGTCGCTGAAGAAATACGCGCGGCTGGAGCGAGACGGCGTCGCAGGAGCTGGTGGCGTACGTCGAGGCGAGCCGCGGCTGCAAGCACCTGTGCCGGCACTGCCCCATCCCGCCGGTCTACGGCGGGCGCTTCTTCGTCGTGCCCGTCGAGGTCCTGCTCGCGGACGTGCGCCAGCAGGTCGAGGCCGGCGCGACGCCACGTCACGTTCGGCGACCCCGATTTTCTCAATGGGCCCGGCCACGCGCTGGCTGTCGCGCGCGCGCTGCACGGTGAGTTCCCGAGCCTGACCTTCGACTTCACCGCGAAGATCGAGCACCTGCTGCGCCACCGCGAGCGCCTGGTCGAGCTCGCGCGCCTGGGCTGCGCGTTCATCGTCTCGGCCGCGGAATCGCTGAGCGACACGGTTCTCGCCCACCTCGAGAAGGGTCACACGCGCGCCGACATCGAGACCGCGGTCCGGCTCGTCTCGGCGGCCGGCATGACGCTGCGCCCCACCTGGGTGGCGTTCACCCCGTGGACCACGCTCGACGACTACCGGGAGCTCCTCGAGTTCGTCGAGACGCACGGGCTCGATCGACGCGATCGATCCGGTCCAGTTCTCGATCCGACTCCTGGTCCCGCCGGGCTCGCTCCTGCTCGAGAGCGCCGCGTTGCGTCCGTTCTTCGGCGACCTGGTGAAGGACCAGTTCCATCACGCCTGGACGCATCCCGACCCGCGCATGGAGGCGCTTCACCGCGAGGTCTCGGGGGCGGTCGCAGCGGGCCGCCGACGGACGCGAGGACGCAGCGGTCACGTTCCAGCGCGTGCGCGAGCTGGCCGACCGGGCCGCCGGCGTGGCGCCGCGCGCCTTCGCGACGCCGGCCCGCGATCGCAAGCGTCCGCCGCGACTCACCAGAGCCCTGGTTCTGCTGAGCGGAGCCTACCGAGGGCCAGTTGGCCCTGCGTGGAAACTCGGGTACAGTATCGATTTGAGAGGTGGCCACATGAGCGAAGATCTCAAGACCCGCGTCCAGGAGCTGATCGAGACCATGATCAACCCGGCGGTCGCCGGCCACGGCGGATTCGTCGAGCTCATCGACGTGCAGGACAACCGCGTCTACCTCCAGATGGGGGCGGCTGCCAGGGGTGCGGAGCTGCGGACATCACGCTGAAGTCCGGGATCGAGCGGCTGATCAAGGAAGAGATCCCCGAGATCGCCGAGGTCCTGGACACGACCGACCACGCCTCCGGCCAGAACCCTACTACACGCCCGGCAAAGCTTAGTCCCACGCGGCCGCGCGGGCAGGAGGTCAGTGCCGACTTCGGCCAGCCGGTTGCTGCTTCTCCTGCCCACCACGACGTACCGCACCGAAGCGTTCATCGAGGCCGCGACCAGGCTCGGCGTCGAGCTGGTCTGCGCCTCCGAGCGACCGAGCACGCTCGAGTCGCTGACGCCGGATTCGCTCGTCACCCTCGACTTCGGCGATCCGCTCGGCAGCGCCGAGACGATCGCCCGGTTCGCGCGGTCGAGGCCCATCGACGCCGTCGTCGGGGTCGACGACCTCACCACCGTGACCGCCGCCGCGATCAGTCAAACGGCTCGGCCTGAAGGCCAACGCAGCTGCCGGCGGTCAGTGCCGCGCGAGACAAGCACGCCATGCGCCGATGCCTCGCCGAGGCGGGCGTTTCGGTGCCGCGCTTCCGGCTGGTCCAGCCGACCGACGATCCGGCGACGGTCGCCGGGCACGTCGAGTACCCGTGCGTGCTCAAGCCGCTCATGCTCTCGGCGAGCCGCGGCGTGATCCGCGCGAACGACGCGGGACGAATTCGTCGCCGCCTTCGAGCGCATCGCGGCCATCCTCGCCCGGCCGGACGCGGCGCCTCCCGACGGAACGCGCCGGGCTCTGCTCGTGGAGGCGTTCGTCCCCGGGCGCGAGATCGCGGTCGAGGGCTTGCTGGTGGGCGGAAGCCTGCACGTGCTGGCGATCTTCGACAAGCCCGATCCGCTCGACGGTCCGTTCTTCGAGGAGACGATCTACGTCACGCCCTCCCGCCTGCCGGCGGCGACGCAGGACCGCGTCGCCGCGGTGACCCGCGATGCGTGCTCGGCGCTGGGCCTCACCGAGGGGCCGATTCACGCCGAGCTGCGCGTCAACGAGCAGGGACCCGTCGTGCTCGAGGTCGCCGCGCGGTCGATCGGCGGGCTCTGCGCGCGCACGCTCACGTTCGGGACGGGCCTGAGCCTCGAGGAGCTGATCCTCTGCCACGCGCTCGGCCGCCCGCTGGAATCGCTCGAGCGCGAGCGGCGCGCGGCCGGCGTGATGATGATCCCGATACCCGCGCGCGGGCCGCCTCGTCTCCGTCCGCGGCACCGAGGAAGCCAGGGCGGTCGAGGCCATCGAGGACGTCGTCATCACGATGCACGCGGGGCAAGAGGTCATTCCGCTCCCGGAAGGCTGGCAGTACCTCGGATTCATCTTCGCCCGCGCCGAGACGCCCGCTGCCGTCGAAGGGGCGCTCCGCGAAGCGCACGCTCGCCTGCACTTCGACATTGCGTAAGGCGAGGCGGCCCACCCGCGCCGGTGCCGCCCGAACGGCCCGCGGCCCCCGCGCGCGACCGGCGTGGTGATGCCGGAGATGAGCGGGCGGGATCTGGCCGACCGCCTCACGGCGGCGCGCGCCGAGATGAAGGTGCTCTACATGTCCGGGTATACGGACGACGCGATCGTGCACCACGGGGTGCTCGATCCGGGCACCGCGCTGCTCCAGAAGCCCTTCACGCCCGACGCGCTCACGCGACGGGTGGGCGACGTCCTGGGCGCCTGAGCCTCCGGCGGGCCGACCGCGATCAGGATCGCGGCTTGAGCTCGATCATGTGCCCGTCGGGATCGCGCAGGTAGATCGAGGGACCGTCGCCCCACGCCCCGAAGCGCTGGACGACGTCCCCCTCGAGCGCGACGCCCTTTCGCCGAAGCTCCTCGGCGACCGCCTTGATGTCGTCGCACTGGATCGACAGGCAGAAGTGCTCGGGCCCGAGCGGTCCCTTGTCGCCCGCGGGCACGAGATCGATCAGGGCCTCGCCGAAGCGCGAGGTGGATCAGCGAGATCCGCTCGTTGAACTTGGCGAGCGTGCAGCCCAGGACGTCCTCGTAGAACCGCTGCGATCGGGCCTGGTCGCGTGACTCTCAGGACGACGTGATCGAGGCCGAGCGGCTTGTACATCGCCACCTCCGTCGGGCCAAGACTACCACGCGCCGCTCATTCCTGGCGGAGCACCGAGAGCGGCGCGCGGCCGATCAGCCGGACGGTCGCGAGCAGACCGATCGCGAGCGAGCCCGCCGTCGTCAGCAGCAACGCCCAGGAACAGCGTCTCGGGCTCGAGGCGTCCAGGGCGTGTCGAGAACGAAGCGCACGGACGATCCAGGCCAGGAGCGCCGCCGAGAGCGTGCCGCCGAGCCCCGCGGTCGCGCCGAGACACGCGTACTCGACGGCGAACGCGCGCGCGATCGCCCAGCGCGTGGCTCCGAGCGTCTTGAGAATGACCGACTCGTAGAGACGCTGATAGCGCGTCGCCGCCAGCGCTCCGGCCATGACCACCAGGCCCGCGGCGATGGTGAAGAGGGCCATGAACCGCACGGCGAACGCGATCTGGTCGAGCACCTCCGCCACGCGCTCGAGGACGCCGCGGAGCGGGATCGCGGTGACGTTGGGAAAAGCCGCGACCACGCGGTCCTGCAGCTCGGTCTCGACGAGCCGCCGGGACGCGCGCCGTCGCCATGTACGTGGCCGGCGCCCCGTCGAGCGCGCCCGGCGAGAGAATCATGAAGAAGTTGGCGCTCAAGCGTCTGCCAGTCGATCCTGCGAAGGCTCGTCACCTCGGCCTCGACCGGCACGCCCTGGACGTCGAAGGTGAGCGTCCCGCCCACACCGACGCCGAAATACTTGGCGGCTTCGTCCTCCACCGACACGCGCGGCCGGGCCGCCGCCTCGCTCAGGTCTCCACCACCGCCCGCCGACGATGACCGTGGCGGGGCGGCGCGGCCGCCCAGGTCAGCACGTACTCGCGCGTGAGGTACCAGACCTTGTCGGGCGTCTCCTTCTTTCGCCGGTCGATCAGCGCGCGCGTGACGGGCGCGCCGTCGATCGCCGCGAGCCGGGCGCGAACGATCGGTGTCAGCACGGGCTCGGCGCCGGCGCTGACCTCGGACACGAGCCGCGCGAACGCCTCGCGCTGGTCCGTCTGCACATCGATGAAGAAGAACGTCGGGGCCTCGCGCTTGTGCTCGTAGGCGAGCTGGCGGCCCAGGTTCGCCTCGAGGCAGCGCCACGGCGACCAGCAGCATGACGCCGACGCCGAGGGCCACCACCACCCTGACCGTGTGGCCCCCGGGACGGCCGAGGCCGGCGAGCCCTGGCGCCAGGCGAGCCCCGGCAGGCGCGGCAGCCGTCGCGCGAGGCTCATGAGGCCGCGTGAGAGGCCGAGGAGAATCGCGAGCGCGGCCAGCGCGGCGCCGAGGAAGATCGCGCCGAGCCGGAGCGAGCCGACCTGCCAGACGGCCAGCGCGGCCAGGCCCGCAAGAATCGGCAGCGCCGCCGGCCACGGCCGGCGCGCGCCGCCACGCGCCCGCCGCCACGTCGCGCCGGAAGATCAGCGACGGCGGCACCGCCCGCACGGCCAGCAGCGGCCAGATCGCGCAGAAGACCGCCGTGAGGGTGCCGAGCGCGAGCCCGCGCGCGATCGTGCCCCCGTCCCACCGGGCCTCGAGCGCGAACGGCGCGAACGGCACGAGCGCGCGCACCAGCAGCGGCTGGACCGCCGCGCCCAGGGCCGCGCCGGCGAGGCTTCCGACGAGCCCGACGGCCAGCGTCTGGAGCAGATACGTGACGAGCAGCGTGCGCCAGCCGGCACCGACGCACTTGAGGATCGCGATGGTCCCGAGCTGGCGTCGGAGAAACGTCGTCACCGACGACGCGATGCCCACGCCGCCGACCAGCAGGCTCGCGAGCCCGACGAGACCGAGATAGGTCGCGAGCTGCGCGAAGAAGCGGCGAAGCCCGGGCTGAGATTCGTCGTAGGCCGCGACGCGGATCGCCGGGTCGGCGAGCGCGCGATCGAGGTCGGCGGCGGCGGCGCGCGCGCTGGCGCCGGGCGCGAGGCGCACCAGCGTCCGGTAGCGGACACGACTGCCCACCTGCACGAGACCCGTTCGCTCGAGCGCCGAGCCGGCGATCGAGCACGCGCGGCCCCAGGCTCACCAGACCGGTCGGGCGATCGGGCTCCCGCACGAGCACACCCGTCACGGTGAAGGGCGCGCCGCCAACGACCAGCGAATCGCCCACGCCGAGGCCCAGGCGCTCCAGCAGCCGGGCCTCGACCACGGCGCCGCCCGCACCGTCGCGTGGCTCCCAGCAGCTCGGCGAGCGGCGCCTGCGGCGCGGTCTGCACGCGTCCGTAGAGCGGATACGCGCCCTCGACCGCCTCGAGCTCCACCAGAAGGCGTCGACCCGCGCGCCGGATTGCGCGCCATCCCCGCCACGTCGCGCACCACCGTCGTCACGGCGCCGGCCTCCTCGAGCTCCGCGAGCACGCCGCGCTTCGGTCGGATCGAGCGGCCGCGCCGAGCGGAGCTCGAGGTCGCCGCCCGTGAGCGTCCGCGCCTCGCGCGCCAGCGTGCCGGTCGAGGTTCGCGGCGAGCGTGCCGACCGAGACCAGCGCCGCCACGCCGAGGGCGACGCAGCCGAAGAACACCGCGAAGTGACGCCAGGCGCCGCGGGTCTCGCGCCACGCCATCCGCGCCGCGAAGCCGGCCTTCACGACGCGCCGTTCTTGACGCGACCGTCGCGCAGGGTGACGACGCGGTCGGCGTGGCGGGCCAGCGCCTCGTCGTGGGTCACCAGCACCAGCGTGGCGCCGCGGCGGCGCTTCGAGCGCGAGCAAGAGCTCGATGATGCTGGGCGCCGCGTGGCCGAGTCGAGGTTGCCCGTCGGCTCGTCGGCCAGGAGCAAGCCGGGATCGAGCGCGACCGCGCGGGCGAGCGCGACGCGCTGCTGCTCGCCGCCCGAGAGCTGCACCGGATAGTGGTGCGCGCGGTCGCCTGAGCCCGACGTCGTCGAGCAGCGCGCGCGCCCGGCCGAGCGCGTTCGGCGCGCCGGCGATCTCCGAGCGGCACGGCCACGTTCTCCACGGCCGTCAGGGTCGGGATGAGGTGGTAGGACTGGAAGACGTAGCCGAGCGTCTCGCGGCGAAAGCGCGCGAGCGCGTCCTCGCCGAGCCGCGTGATCTCGACGCCGGCGACGACGATCGAGCCCGAGCTCGGGCGGTCGAGGCCCGCGACGAGTCCGAGCAGCGTCGACTTGCCGCTCCCCGACGGGCCGGTGATCGCGCAGACCTCGCCTGTCGCGACGTCGAGGGTGATCCCGTCGAGGATCGTGAGCGAGCGTCCGCCGCTCGGCAGACGCATGACGACGTCGCGCACCCGGATCATCACGAAACTCATACTACACTGGGCTGCGTGAGCGGTCTCGTCGCGCGCTCGCTGTTCTGCGCGGCGCTCGCGCTGCTGAGCTTCGGCGTGACCGAGGCGCGCGGCGAGCGCGTGATCGTCGCGCTCGGCGACAGCCTGACCGCCGGCTCGGGCGTCGCCGCCGACGAGGCGTATCCGGCGCGGCTCGAGGCGCGGCTGCAGCGCGAGGGCTACGCCTATCGCGTGGTCAACGCCGGCGTGAGCGGCGACACCACCGCCGGCGGCCTGCGCCGCGTCGACTGGGTGCTGCGCGCGGAGCCGGACATCGTCATCGTCGCGCTCGGCGCCAACGACGGTCTGCGGGCGCCAGAGCCCGCAGGCGATGCGCGACAACCTCGCGGCGATCGTCGCGCGCCTGCAGGCCGCGGGCGCGCGCGTCCTGCTGGCGGGCATGCGGCTGCCGCCGAACTACGGCGCGGAGTACACGACGGAGTTCCAGCGCGGTATTCCCGGCGGTCGCGCCGGAGCGCCAGAGTCGCGCTTCGTGCCGTTTCTGCTCGACGGCGTCGCTGGCCGACTCCCGTCTCAACCAGCCCGACGGTATTCATCCCACCGCCGCCGGGCACCAGGTGATCGCGGACCGGCTGTGGCCTTACCTCCGCCCCTGCTGCGGCCGGGTAAATAAGAAGCCAGCCCCCTTCGTCTTAGTGGGCGAAGGAGGAATGAGCCATGAGACGCCTCATCGCCGCGGTTGCCGTGACCACGCTGTTGATCGGCACTGTCGCGCCGGCGGCTCACGCCGGCGGTCCCAACGACGCCGCGCGAGCGCTGGCCTCGTTCGCGGCCTTCCATCAGGCGATGTTCTCTGCCTTCGTCGCGCCCTTGCTGTTTCCGCCTCCCGTAGTGGTCGTGCGCCCCGAGGTCGTCTATCGGCCCGTGGCGCCGCCACCGGCTGTCGTGTACGCCGCGCCGGGCCGCGGGCGTATCCGGCGGTCGTGCAGTACCCGCACGGGCGGTACGAGCGGATGTACCGGGGCCATCGGTACGTATGGGTCCCGGCGGTACCGCCACCCTCCACCGCCGTTCGCGCGATAGCGCGGACGCGCGGCTGACCGATACGGGCGCGCCCAGCATCTGCGGCTTCCGCTGGGCGCGCCTCATTTCTCGCCGGCCGCTAGCCGAGGGCCGCGCGCTGGCTCGCCGGCGCGAGCGCACGCACCGCATCAAGCAAGATCGTCCGCCGCCGCGCCGGGTCCTCCTCGACGCGTCGAGACCGCGAGCGACGCCGTGTCGATCCCGGCGTCGAGATAGCGGCGCACGTGGGCGGCGATCTCGCTCATCGAGCCTCTGATGATCAGATCGTTCATCACGCCCTCGGGCACCGCCGCCACGGCGGCCCTGGCGGTCGCCGCGCTGCCACGCGCTCCACATCGGCTCGAGCGCCTCGCCGCGGCCGAGCCACGTCTGGAACGCCTGGTAGACCGGAACGTTGAGGTAGGCCGTGACGTGCCGGCGCACCGCCAGGTCGGAAGCCGGGCTCGGCGGATCGACGTTGATCAGAAGACGCGCGGTGATCTCGACAGCGGCGGATCGCGACCGGCGCGGGCCGCCGCCTCGCGCACGACGCGGACCGACCGCGGGACGTCGCTCGCCGAGAGCCAGTTGAGGATCACGCCGTCTCCCACCTCGCCCGGCCACGCGCAGCATGCCCGGCCGCAGCGCGGCGACGTAGATCGGAATCGGTCGTGCCGGCGGCCGGCTCAGGCGGAAGCCGTTGACCGCGAACGACTCGCCCCGGAAGACGACGCGCTCTCCGGCGAGCGCCCGGCGCAGGAACTCGGCCGTCTCGCGCACGCGCGTGGCCGGACGCTCGAACACATCGCCGTTCCACGCTTCGACGATCGGCTGCGATCCCGCCCCGATGCCGAGGCAGAACCGACCCGGCGCGACCTCGCCGATGCCGGCGGCGCACATCGCGAGCGTCGCCGGGCCGCGCGTGTAGGACATTGGCGATCGCGGTGCCCAGGCGCATGGACGTCGCCATCCCGACGACGGCCAGCGGGGCGAAGCAGTCCACGCCGTCGGCCTCGAGCGACCAGGCGTCCGTGTAGCCGAGCCGCTCGGCCTCGCGCGCGATCTCGGCGTGCTCGGCCAGCGGTGAAGCCGTCGAGCGGCACCGACAGGGCCCAGCGCTTCACGATCACGCGCCGGTGGCGGTCAGGGGCCGGCGTAGATCCGGCGGTACTCGTCCCAGGAGATGACGATCCGCTTCACGTAGAGCCGCGTCTCGTCGAACGGGATCTGCTCGACGAACACTTCGATGTCGTCGCTCCGGCGCGCCGCCCACCATTGCCGCACGCGATTGGGCCCGGCGTTGTAGGCGGCCAGCGCGAGGCGGGGTCGTTGAACTCGCGCAGGAGGCTGGCCAGGAAGCGGGTGCCGAGCTGGATGTTGAACGCGGGATCGTCGAGATCGCCCGCCGGAGCCAGGAGCCGCGCCGTCGTCGGCATGAGCTGCATGAGCCCGCGCGCGCCCGCGCGCGACACGGCGCGCGGGTAGTAGCTCGACTCCTCGCGCACGACCGCCGCGACCAGGTAGGGATCGAGCTTGACGCCCTGCGACGCCGCCAGCACGTCGTCGCGCCAGCCCCAGGGATAGTAGATCTCCCAGAAGGCGCGCGGCAGCGCGGATCGCCGGTCGCGGCCGCCGGCTGGAAGTGGCGCCGCATGATCCGGAGCGCCATGTGATAGCGCTCCGCCTCGCACGTAGGCGCCCGCGAGGCCGTAGAGGCGGATGGGATCCGCGCCCGCGCCCTGGACGGCGTACTCGAGCTCCTGGGCGGCGTCCTCCGCGAGATTGATGCGCCGGAGCATCTCGACCCGTGCGAATCCGGGGTCGGCCGCGATCGCCTCGCGGGGCTCGGTCGGCAGCGAGATCGACGAGGTCACGCCGCCCTCCGTGACGCGCCCCATGCGCGCGCGCGCGCGAGCAGACCGTAGTAGCTGCGCGGCGCCTCGGCGAGGATCCGGCCGTAGAGCTTCAGCGCATCGCCGCCGGCCTGCTCTCGCGCGCGCCCGGCCCAGTAGAGCGCCGGATAGCGGTACGTGCCGGCGCCGCCGAGCTCGGCGAGGCGCATCCAGCTCTGCTGCGCGGCCTGCGCGTCTCGCTTGAGGTAGCCGAGCCAGCCGAGCCGCCAGAGCGACGCCGCGGCGGCCTCGCGCGTCGGATAGCTCGCCGCCACCTGGCGATACGCGGCGATCGCCTCCGCCTCGCGCGCCTGGTCCTCCAGAACACGGGCCTTCAGGTATAGCGCCTCCGCCTTGTCGGCGTCGGAGCCCGCGGCGATGACGCCGTCGAGCGTGGTGAGGCCCGCGGCCGATCACCGGTCCGGACGAGGACGCGGGCCAGCTCGAGCCGCAGCGCGGGACGTCGCTCGGCGGGCGAGCGGTCCGCCAGCAGACCGAGCGTCCGCCCCGCCGCGTCGAAGCGGTTGAGCCGCCGCTGACTGTCGGCCATGATGCGGAGCGCGCGCAGCGCGACCGGGCCCTGCTTGACGTCATCGAGCAGGCGCTCGGCTTCGCTCAGCGCCTGTTCCGGCACCCCGCCCTGCAGGAGCCGCTCGGCGCGGTCCGCCCGCTGCGCCGGCGTGAGGGGCGTCACGCTCACGCCCTGGCTCTGCAGCGCGACCAGACGATCGCTCGCGCCGTCGGCGTAGCCGCTCGCGGGCGCCAGCATCCGCAGCTCGCGGTAGGTCTGGGCCGCGACGTCGAACTTGCCGAGCGCCTCGGCGGACTGACCGAGCAGGTACAGCGCCGCCGGCGTTTCAGGGGCGCTCGGATAGGCGGCGATCAGCCGGGTCAGGTGGGCCTGCGCCGCGCCGTCCTGGCCCGCGCGCAAGTCCAGCGCCGCGGCGAGGAGCAGGGCGCGCGGCACCAGCCGGCTCGTCGGATACTTGTCGGCCACGCTCAGAGCCGCCGCTCGGGCGCCGGCGAAATCGTCGACGCGGGCGAGCGCGTCGGCCAGAAGGTAGCGAACGTAGTCGCCGATCACGCTGTCGCGGGCCGCGTCGGTCCCGAACTCTCGAATGAGCGGCTCGACCTCCCCTGCTGGTAGGCTTCCACGGCCGCCGCCCAGCCCTTCTCGATCCCTGCGCGGCAGGAGGCGCCGGGGGCGCGGCAGGCGGTGACGGCAGCGGGCGCGGCCGTGGGCTGCGTCGAGGGCTCGATGGTAGCCGGCGCGGCCGGCTGGGACGGCAGGCTGTCCCGAGGCTCGGTCGCGGACGGCATGGCCGGCTCGGTGGCGGGCGGCGTCGCGGGATCCGAGGACGGTCGGCGTCAAGGGCTCGACCGTGGCCGCGGGGCCGCGGGCTCCGTCGCGGCCGGCGGCGTCGACGGCTCGGCGGTCGACGACGGCGTCTCGGAGCCGGCGACCGCGAGCCCCGGAGCGAGCAGCGCGACGGTCAGGAGCAGCGTACCGAAGGAGCGCGGTGTCGCGGGTCGCCCGCCAGGTGAAGGCGATGCGCTGGATCGCCGTGAGGTTCGACAGGACGGCCAGCACCCACAGCGCCGGCTCCAGCAGATCGAGCAAGGCGCCGGCGATCAGGCAGATCATGCGCTCCGGGCGCTCCATCATGCCCACGGTGCACCGCACGCCGATCGACTCGGCCCGCGCCTTCGTGTAGCTCACCATCATCGAGCCGATGAGCCCGGCCATGCGCGACGATGGCGCCGCGGCGTGGGGCGTCTGCGCTGAAGAACACCGACGATGCCCAGCAGCACGACGAGATCGGAGTACCGGTCGATGACCGAATCGAGGAACGCGCCGAACGCCGACACCTGTCCGGAGGCGCGCGCCAGCGAGCCGTCGAGGAAGTCGCAGAGACCGGCCAGGATGAGCAGCACGCCGCCGTAGCGCGTCCGCCCGGCGCAGAACGCCGTCGCCGCCAGGAGGCTCACGCCGAGGCCGAGGATGGTCAGGTGATTCGGGCGCAGACCGAGCCGTCGATAGAGCACCAGCGTCCGATCGGCTCGACCCAGGTGCGCACGGACTCGCGGTAACGGCCGAGCATCGTCAGATCGGCTGCATCAGGGCCTGCTCGAGCGCCTCCCGCGCGCGCCCGAGCGCGTCGGGGTCCTCGATCTTGCGTCCCCCGCGGTCGTGCACGTAGAAGGTATCGACCGCGTGATCGATCTCGGTCGCGATCCGCGCCGTCGCGATGTCCAGCCTGAGCTCCGCGAGCGTGCGTCGTGATCAGATAGAGCAGAGCCCAGACGGTCGGGGCACTTCACCTCGAGCACGGTGTAGTCGTCCGAGAGCTGGTTGTCGAGCGTGATCTTCGGCGGGCCGCCGGCGCGGGCGCGAGGCGCGGCCGGCCGCCCGCCGCTTGTCGAGCAGCGCCGCGACCTGCGCGTCCCCGTGAGCACCGGCGCGCAGCGCGTCGAGCGTCCGGACCCAGGTCGCCGGCGACGTGACCGCCTCGCCGGTCGGCTCGTTGACCTGGAAGGTGTCGATGGCGACCCCGTCGCCGCGCGTGTGGATCTGGGCCGACATGATGTTCACGCCCTGCGAGGCTGAGCGTGCCGGCGATCAGCGCAGAAGAGCCCCGGCAGATCGCGCGTGACGACGACCAGGTCGGACGAGCCCAGGTCGGTGTGATGGAACAGCTCGGTGACGACCGGCGTCTGCCGAGGCGCTGGAGCATCCGGAGGTGCTCGGCCATCCGCTGCACCCCGGTCGTCGCCACGTAGCGGTCCGACATCATCGCCAGGTGCGCCTTGACCGCCTGGGCCGATCTGCTCGTCGCCGGCGGCCGCCCGCAGCCGCTCGGCGAGCTGCACGCGGCTCGGGCGCTCGGCGCGGCCGCCGGTGAGCCGGACGAGCGCCCGGCGATACAGCTCGTGGAGGATCGACGCCTGCCAGGGCGTGAGCACGCCCGGCCCCACCGCGCGCATGTCGGCCCAGGTGAGCAGGTAGAGCATCTTGAGGCGCTGGGGATCGCCGGCGGTCGCCGCCAGATCGGCGATCGTCTTGGGATCGTCGATGTCGCGACGCTGCGCGATGTGCGAGAGCGTGAGATGGTGCGCGACGAGGAACTCGACCACCGCGCCGTCGTCCGGGCTGCAGCCCCGATGCGCGTCACCAGCTCGCGGATCAGCGGAATGCCCTTGGCGACGTGGCCGTGCCCCTTGGCCTTGCCGACGTCGTGCAGCAGCATGCCGAGCATGAGCAGCTCGGGCTTCTCCACCTCGCTGAGCACCTGCGCGGCGCCTTCCGACTCCGCGGACTGGCCGGGCGCCAGCGCCTCGAGGTGCTCGACGGCGAGCAGCGAGTGCTGGTCGGCGGAGAACTTGTGGTAGACGTCGTACTGGACCAGGCACGTCAGCGCGCCGAACTCCGGCAGGTAGCCGCCCCAGCAGCCCGATCTCGTGCATCTCCGAGAACGTCTGGCGCCGCCCGTCCCCAGCGTCCGGCAGATGTCGAGGAAGAGGTCGCGCACGGCCGGCGACCGCTGGAACGCCGCCGTCGACGAGGTAGAGCGACTCCTCGACGCGCGCGCTCGAGGTCGAGCGACAGCTCGCAGCCCTGGCGATGGAGGTGCCAGAAGACCTTCATGAGGCGCGACGGCTCGGCGCGGAGCGGTCCGGGGTCGCGGTCGGCGAGATGGAGCTGCCCGTCGAAGAACACGAGGCCGTCGGCCAGCGCCTGCTGGCGCTGCCGGCCCTCGGCCGAGCCCCGCCGCGACAGCGTCTCCTGGCAGCGCGCGATCAGGCGGCGCGACACCCGATGGATCGCCCGGGCGTGCAGGTAGTAGTCGCGCATGAACCGCTCGACGCCGAGGCGTGTCGTCGTCGTTCTCGTAGCCGCAGGTTCTTCGCGATCCGCGGCTGGACGTCGCGCCCGAGCACGTCGTTCTTGTGCCCGGAGAAGAAGTGCAGCTCGTTGCGCACGCGCCAGAGGAAGGTCAGCGCCGCGTCGGTCGCGGCCTGCTCGCGCGACGTGATGAGCCCCTTGTCGGCCAGCTCGCGCAGCGTGCGGGCGCCGAACTTGGCCGCGCCCAGCCACATCGCGGTGTGCACGTCCCGCAGCCCGCCCGCCGACTCCTTGACGTTCGGCTCGCCGATGTAGGGCGAGGCGCCGAAGCGCGCGGTACCGCTGATCGCGCTCGCTCGAGCGTCGTCTCGAGGAACTGGGCGAAGTCGCGCCGGTACACGTTCTCGCGCAGCACGCGGCGGAACCGGGCGAAGAGCCGCCGGTCGCCGGAGAGGAACCGCGCCTCCTGCATCGACGTGCGGCTCGGGAAGTCGGTGCGCGCCATGGCCACGCAGTCGTCCAGGGAGCGCAGGCTGTGGCCCACCTGCAGGCCGAGGTCCCACAGGGAGTAGAGCAGCTCCTGCATCATCCGCTGGACGTACGGCGAGAGCTCGCCGTCGTACACCACCATGAGGTCGATGTCGGACAGCGGGTGGAGCTCCCGCCGCCCGTAGCCGCCGAGGGCCACCACCACCAGCGGCGTCGCGTCCAGCCGGGCACGGGCGGTGTCGTCGGCGATCAGGCGGGTGAGCGAGAAGATGACGCTCGTCCATCGAGGTGGCGCGTGGGCGCGGACGGATTCTCGCCCCGACGCGCCCTCGGCGTGCCTCACCTTGAGGGAGTCGAACCCCTGCGTGAGCGCCTGCCGGAAGAATGTCGAGCCGAAGGCGGCGCCGGTCTTCGGCGCGCTCGGCTGTTGCCTCGGCGCGCCGGGCCCGGCGAAACAGCTCGACGGACATGACATGTCGAGCCTAGCAATCAGGCATGAAGACTGTCAAATCCGACGCAGACTTACTAGAATCGACCGCGTGCGACGCCTCTGGCGCCCGGTCCTCGACGTCCTGACCCTGTACGATCCGGGTCCGCCGCTCGAGAGCCTGGCCGCCGAGCTCGGGCGGGCCGACATCGTGCGGCTCTCCGCCAACGAAAATCCCCTCGGCCCTCGCCGCGGGCCGTGGCCGCCGTCGCGCGCGAGGCCGCGCGCATTCACCTCTACCCCGACGGCGGCTCGACCGCGCTGCGCGAAGCGCTGGCGCACCGCCTCGGCGCCGGGGCCGACCAGTTCGTGGTCGGCAACGGCGCCGACGAGCTGATCGCGCTGGTGGCGGCGGCGGCGTTCGAGCCCGGCGACGAGGTGATCGTGCCGGAGCCCTCCTTCGAGCCCTACGCGATCGGGGCGACGCTGGCCGGCGCCCGCGTCGTGTCGAGCCCGCTCGCCGCCTACGACACCGACCTGGACGACGTGCGGCGCCGGCTCACCGACCGCACGAAGGCGGTGATGCTCTGCTTCGCCGCACAACCCGGCGACGACGATCATCCGCCGCACAGCGCTGCTCGGCTTCCTCGACGCGCTCGGCACGGACCCGCCGCTCGTCGTGCTGGACGAGGCGTATCGCGACTTCTGCGACGACGCCCGAGTACCCCGACGGCGTCGCGCTGCTCGCGCGCTATCCGCGCCTCATCGTGCTCCGGACCTTCTCGAAGATCGCCGGGCTCGCCGGGCTGCGCGTCGGCTACGCGGTCGCGAACGCCGAGACGATCGACCGCCTCAACCGCGTCCGCGCCCCGTACAACGTGAACCGGCTGGGCCAGGTCGCCGCGCTGGCGGCGCTCGAGGACGAGGAGCACCAGGAGCGCACGCGCCGCCTCGTGCTCGAGGAGCGCGCGTTTCTCTCGCGCGGAGCTGACGCGGCGCGGCTATCGTCTTCCCGCCGCTCGCACGCGAACTTCCTGCTCGTCGCGGTCGACGATCCTGCCGCGCTCCGCGCCCGCCTCATGAAGGCGGGCATCCTGGTCCGCGACGGCGCGAGCGTCGGATTCCCGGGCCATCTCCGATTCTCGGTGGGCCTGCGCGAGACGAACGAGAAGCTGCTGTCGCTGCTGTAGTTCGTCAGCCGAGAAGAAGTCAGACCAGCCCGGTTTCGAGGTTGTACATCGCTCCGACAATCTTGATCGCGCCCGAGGTTTCCAGGTCAGCCAGTACGGCACTGCGCCGACGGATGTCTGCCATCGTCAGCTCGACATTCTTGCGCGCCACCGCGTCTACAAAACCATAGTTCTTGGCCGAGCGTTCGCCCTGATACTGGGTCGCCTCGACGGCGGGGCGGATCTTGGCGAGCAGCCCGGTGAGATTTCCGAGCTGCGCCTTGTCGATCGCGCCCTTGATCGCGCCGCACGCGGTGTGTCCCATCACCAGCACGACCTTCGCACCGGCGAGCTTGCACGCAAACTCCATACTCCCGAGGATGTCGTCGTTGGCGATGTTGCCGGCCACGCGCGCATTGAAGCAGTCGCCGATGCCCAGATCCATGACCGTCTCGGCGGGCGCACGGGAGTCGATACAGCTCAGGATCACTGCCGCGGGATACTGACCCTTGGCGGCTCGCCTTCTGCTGGGCGAGGTAGTCGTGCGGCGACTCCTGTCCAAGGCGGAAGCGCTCATTGCCCTTCTTCATCAGCGCGATGATGTCGTCCGGCGTCAGCTTGTCGCGCTGCTCCTTGGTCAGCGCGGCCGCGTACACGAGGCGGCTCGCGGGGCGCTGCGCCCAGGATCGTCGCGCCGGTCGCGATGCCCGTGATCGTGAGGAAGCTGCGGCGGTTCAGCCGATCGTGCCGGGCGGCGATCGCGCGTTTCTACGCATGGTCATGTAGACTCCTCTTGCTTCCCAGCGTCAGCGGCGCGGAGTGCTCGGCGTGCGGCCGAGCAGCTTCTCGAGCTCCTCGAGACGCCGGATCAGCGTCGTCGCGCTCGGATGTGAGCGCGGAGATTTGCCGCTCGCGGACCGAGTACCGCTGGTCCTGCTGGGCGATCCTCGTTTGCAGCTCGGCCTCGCGCCGATAGAGGTCCTTCAGCTCGGCTTCGAGCCCGGCGATGTGCTGCTTGGCCGGCAGATAGCCGACGAAGAGCACGTACAAGGATCACCAGGACGAGCAGGACGCTCGCGGCGACGAGAAGCCAGGAGAATCCGGCGTTCGGTCGGTCCGCCATCGGGCTCAGGATGATAGCAAATTCTCAAATTTGCTATCATCCGAGCTGTGGAGTTGCGCGCCTTTCTTCGATCGGGCGCTGCGAGCGAGCTTCCACGACCTGGCGCTCGGTAACGACCCCGCGTCGCCGTCATCTCGCCGACCCGCTGACGCGCTTCGCGCGCACGGAGAACCTCTATCCGCGCGGCGTCACCATGCCGGCGAGGCTCCGAGGCGGTCGTCGACCTCCTGCTCGAGGCGGAGACCGTCTGGGAGGATCCGAAGCGCTTCAGCCGAGCACGAGGTCACCGTGTCCCGGCATCGGCGACTTCACGCTCTTCGTGACCGGCATCTTTCGCGAGCGGGTCGAGGCGTACCGCGCGTCGATCGGCTACTACATCACCCAGGGCAAGCGCGCGTACCACTTCGTGTGGGAGCACGACCGCCGCCAGCTCGCGCGCCTGCCGCCGACGCGGCGCCCTCTACCGGAGGCTCGCCGACGGATTCGACACGCTACGCGGGCGCCCTCGACACTACACTCGCCGCGTGTACTTCATCGACCATCCCCAGCACCCGTTCTTCCAGCTCCGCTTCTTGATGACCGATCCGGCCGCCGGCCTCGATCCGGAATCGCTGCGGGAGCCTTCTCGAGGAGGCTCTCGACGAACGGCTCCGCGCCTACGCAGAACACGCACGGCGCTGACGCCCTTCCGGGCGCTGAGCCGGCTCGCCGAAGCGCTCCGGGCGCGGCGTCCGCCGCGCGGCAAACGGCGGGCGCTCTACCGTCTCGCAGCGTGGTGTCGCGCCGGCCCCCTGCCGCCGCCGGCCCCCGTGGTGCAGCGCCGCGCCCCGCGCGCCGTGCGCGCGTGAGCTCTCCGGCATCGACGGGAGCGGATCGCGCGCGGCGTGGATCCTGTTCGAGGGCCCCTACGGCGGCGGCGCGCTCTGCTCGCTCATTCTCAACGACGTCGTCGGCATCACCGAGGTCGCCGGCGGCAGACATCACGAAGCGGCGGCTCGAAGCCGAGCTGGCCTCGCTGCGCGCGGCGCAGAAGCTCCCGTGGGTGGAGGCCGATCCCGCCCGCGCCGTCGGTCTGGTGGCCGAGAGCCTGCAGATCCATCGGGAGCGCGGGACCGCGCCGCCCTCCGCCTTCGGGCGCTGGCAATCGTTCTTCACCGAGATCGCGGCCCTCGAGCCGCCGCCAGCGCCCGTCGCGAACGCCGATATGCTGGCGCGCTCGGACGAGCTGCTCGGCCTCCCCGAGCTGGGTGGCTGGTTCCTCGATCCGGAGACCGTCCAGAGCGATGCGCTCGAGATATCCAGGAGACGCGCCAGAGCCGCCTCGTGGTCTCCGACCAGATCAAGGCCGAGCGGCAGGAGGCCATCCTGACGCGCGTGATCGAGCGCGAGTTCGCGCCCGAGTCCGGCGGCCGCTGGGCGCGGCGTCTGGCCGAGATGGCGTGGATCTTCGACACGACCGGCCGGCCCGAGCAGGCCGCGATCGCGTCGGCCGCCGCCGCGGCGTTCGCCGAGAGCGACGCGGCGCCCCTGCGTCATCCGCTCGCGCGGGTGCTCGCCCAGCGCGCGCTCGAGCTGGCCGGAGAAGTGGCCGCCGGGCGCCTGCGCGCCGCCGACGTGAGCCGCAAGCCCTGATCACCGACGTCCCGGGCATCCGCGTCGGCCACGCGACCGATCTGGCCGGCCTCACCGGCGTCACCGTCGTGCTGTGCGACGGCCCGGCGGTCTGCGGCGTCGAGCTGCGGGGCGGCGCGAACGACGTCGTCGGGCTCGATTACCTCGATCCCCGCCACCTCGTCCCGACCGTGAACGGCGTCGTCCTCGGCGGCGGCAGTCGCTTCGGCGGCGAGGCGATCTGGGGCGTGATGCGCTGGCTCGAGGCGCAGGGCCGCGGCTTCGCGGCGGGCCCGATCCGTCGTGCCGCACGTCCCCGGCGCGTTCCTGTTCGACCTCGGCCTCGGCGACGGCCATGCGCGGCCGACGCGGGAGATGGGCTACGAGGCCGCCGCCAGCAGCCGCGGCCGGCCCCGTCGCCGAGGGCAACGTGGGCGCCGGGACCGGGGCCACCGTCGGCAAGGTGCACCGCATCGGCCGGGCCATGCGCGGCGGCATCGGCAGCGCCCTCAGTCGAGGCTCGGTGACGTCGTGGTCGGCGCCCTCGTGGCGGTGAACGCCGTCGGCGACGTGCGCGATCCCGACACCGGAGCGCTGATCGCCGGGGCGCGCGAGTCGCCCGACGGTCACCGGCTGATCGACTCGGCCCGCGCGCTGACGACCGGCGGCGTCCTCGAGCGCTTCGCCGCGCCCGAGAACACGACCATCGGCGTCGTCGCCACCAACGCCCGCCTCAGCAAGTCCGAAGCCGGGAAGATCGCCTCGCTCGGAATGCTCGGGTTCGCGCGCGCCTCTCCCCCACACACGGCGTTCGACGGCGACACACTGTTCGCGCTGTCGGTCGGCGATCGGCCCGCTCAGACCTCACGCGACTCGGGCTCGTCGCGGCCGACGCGGTGGCGCGCGCGATCGTCCGCGCGGTGCGTGCCGCGACCTCGCTCGCCGGCCTCCCGCGGCCCGCGATCTTTAAAGTCAGAGGGCCGCGACGGCCCCTCCGACACCTCCCAAGGGCCGCAGCGGTTCACATCGTGCGGTCGAGGGAGCGAACCCAGCCGATCAGCGCCGCCGCCAGCAAGGGCGGCGACGAGCCAGAGCCAGCGGCGCATGGTGGCCGCGCGCTCCGGGGAAGCGGCGAGAGCACGACCGGGTGGAGGGAGCGCGCGATGCGCGCCGCCGAGCGCGCCGCCGATGTGGGCGCCGTTGTCGATGAAGGGCTCCCTGATGCCGCCGAGAATCGTGTAGAGCGCCCAGACGATCAGCACGAAGCCGACGCGCCGGTCGCGCACGAGCAGACGGTCACGGTGGAGCCTGAAGAGGACGATCGCCGCGCCTCTGCAGGCCGAAGATCGCGCCGGGAGGCGCCCACCAGACGGCCCGGCGCTCATCGCCACGCTCACCAGGAGCCCGCCAGCCCGCTCAGCACGTAGAGCACGACGAACTGCGCTCGGCCGAAGCGCCGCCTCGCACACCATGCCCAGGATGAAGAGCGCGATCCCGTTGCCCACGAGGTGATCGACGCTGCCGTGGGAGCCACGGCGCCGTCAGGAGCCGCCAGTACCTCGCTGGCGGCCACGCGCTCCCGCGCCAGGGCGCCCATCGCGACGATCGCCTCGCCGCGACGCGAGCGCCCTGACCCGCAGCTCGACCACGAAGATCAGGACCAGCAGGGCGAGGATCGCCACGGTTACGGGCGGAAAGCGCCGCATCCGCCGTTCGAAGTCGATACGCCGCGAGAGAAGCATGTCCGGCGTGATGCGTAGCGGCGTCTCCGGCGCTCCGGCCATCAGCGACGCTCTCCGGTGTCGAAGCATGACGCCGAGGGCCACCGCGATCCGCCGGTCGAACGTCCAGGCCCGCGTCGGCAGAGAGATCGAGCACGTAGCGATCGAGCAGCGTGAACTTCCGGTTGAATCTCGCCGAAGACTCGGCGTCCTGACCCGCACGAAGACGAAGTTGGTGCGCAGGAAGCCGAAGAACGGGCCGAGAAGCCGCCGTAGAAGCGAGAGCACCATCGAGTCCCTCGATGGCCAGCGCCAGGGTCGCGCCGGTCGGGCTCAGGACATACCAGCGCTTGCGGATGACGTTGTGCAAGTAGGTCTTCCGGAGCTTCGCCAGGGGCTCCCCCGCCGCCGTCACGATCGTGTAGGTGCGGGTCAGGAACGCGACGCGCTGGTCCTGGAGCACTCCGGAGCAGCGGCTCTCGCCGCGAGTCGTCGCGATAGATCGTCACGTGACGGAGCGGGCGCAGCGACATGGACACCGCGAGAAAGACGAACGCCGCCAGCGGGAGCACGAGCAGGACGAGCACCTCGCCGCCATCGCGCGCCATCGGGGCTCCGGCCCATCCCATGACCAGCAGCGTCGTCACGATCGCGACGAGGTAGGCCGCGAGGGTCCGGATCGGATAAGGTCGGCCGCTCCACGTAGAGAATCGGGGTGCCGTCCTCGGCCCAGACCTCCGTACTTCGAGGTGATCGTGAAGATGCGCTCCGCGGGAGCAAGAACACGTCGCGGTCGAAGGCGGGGTCGACGCCGGGCGCGGCGCCCGCGCCGCGCGCGACGGCGGACCGGCCCGCAGGGGGCGCAGGCACGACGGGCACCTCGAGGAGCCGGCCCCCGAATTCCGGGCGCACCTCGTACACCCCGCCGCACGGGCACGCGACGACGATGCCGACCGGCGGCTCCACGACGCCCTCACGGCTGGCGAGCCAGACGCCAGACGCCCCGCGCCGCGATTACCCAGCCGACCGTCAAGAGAGCGACGCCGGCCATCAACACGAGCCACGCGAGAACGGGCGGTGTGGCCAGAATCGCGCGGCGAGGCCGGCCCAGCCTCCTTCGGCGGGAATCTGCTCCGCCATCCTGAGCACGATCTGGCTGGCCAGGAGCGCGGGAACCCCGTGAGGACGCCGGCGGGCAGTTGAGGCATACTGATGTCGACCTCTGAGCTTATGCCGCTGACTAACGAAAGTCATCCGGATTTCCGAGGCGCCCGGCCGCCCCGGAGCCACGAGGGCGGATTCGTGGAGGTGCGACGGTGCGACCAGGCCGAGGCGGTCGTCGCGCGGAGCCTCCTCGAGAGCGAGGGGATTCCGACGCTGCTCCGGTCCCGCCTGGCGCACTCCGTCTATCCGTTCAGCGTGGGCGACCAGGGCGCGGTCGTCATCCTCGTGCCCGCCGGCGAGGCCGCGCGGGCCTGCGTCTGCTCACCCGCCTCGTCTCCAGACGTAGCTCGGCCTGACCGGGCCTACGCGACTTCCGCGACGACGGCCTCGAGCGCTCTGAGCGTCAGCGCGAGCGCCGCCGGCTCGAGCGTGCTTCCACTGATCTCGCGCCGTGTGGTAGGTGTCGAACGGCGCCGGGCGCTTGACGAGGAATCGAAACGCGCTGCGCGCCGGGTTGAAAGATGAACTGCCGCAGCGCGCTCGCGCGCCGCCGGCACGACCGTCAGCGCGTAGGCGGGCACGCCTGCGGGCGCGAACGCGCGGTGGTCGCTCCCGAACAGCGGGATGCGTCCCGGCGATATGGTAGCCTCCGTCGCGCCGGAGCCCGATGCCGTCGAAAGCCGCGCGCACCCGCCCCAGGAACGGCGTCCGGTCGACCGCGTCCCAGACCGCGAGCGTGTCACCGATGCCGCACAGCTCGAGGCTCAGCACGCCGGCCAGCTCGGCCAGGTTCGCCCCGCGCGCGTACTTTCTGGCGCCGAGGTAGCCGCGCCCCTCGGCTGCCGTGAAGAGAAGCCTCACGCGCAGGCCCGGCGGGACGGACACGGCGAGCCGCTCCAGCAGCGTCAGCAAGATGCCGACGGCGGCGGCGTTGTCGTTGGCGCCGGGGCTCCCGGGCACCGGGCGTCGTGATGAGCGATGAGCAGGAGCACGCGGCGGCCCGAGCCGATCTCGACGGTGAAGTTCTCGCCCGAGCCCTCGCTCGACTGGAACGGATGGCGCGCGAAGGGAACGCCGCGCGCCTCGAGATAGCTCGCCACGGCCGCCTCGCGCTCGGCGTTCCGAGCGCCCCTCGAGCAGGCGCGAGAGCGCCATCGGCGAGCGCTCGCCACCGATCACTCTCCGCCAGCGGCGGCGGCACGACCCGCGGCGTGCGGTCGCGCGCATTGAGCGCCTGAGCTCAGCCGGGTGTTGATCTGGCCCCGCAGGAAGAGCACGGCGTCGCGCACGGGATTGCTCATAGCCGAAACAGCGCTCGGGCGTTCTCGGACATGCGCGCGGCCAGGTCCGCCAGCGGGGCTCGCCCCTGCGCTCGGCCACGACGGGCGGCCGTGATCGCGAGGTAGGCGGGCTCGTTGCGCTTGCCACGGTGAGGCTGGGGCGGCAGGAACGGGCAGTCCGTCTCGACGACCAGCCGATCGGCCGGAATCATCCGCGCCACCTCGGGCAGGGCGCCGGGCTTGGATACGGTCACCGGCCCGGCGAGCGAGACCAGAAGCCCGAGCTCGATACACCGGCGCGCGAGCGCGAGGTCGCCCGAGAAGCAGTGCATGATGCCGCCGCGCTCGAGGGCACCGTCGGCGGCCAGGGGCGCGAGCGTCTCCCGCGTGCGCGTCGCGACAGTGCACGAGGACCGGCTTGCCCAGCCGCCGCGCCAGCGCGACCTGCGCGCGAAACGCCCGCGTCTGCGCCTCGCGCGCGCGCGCGGTCGCGGAAGAAGTCCAGGCCGGTCTCGCCGATCGCGACGACGCGGGGGCCGACGCGAGCCGCTCGATCTCGGCGAGCGCCGCATCGTCGGCGTCGGCCGCCTCGTGCGGATGGATGCCGACCGCCGCCCACACGTCCGGCTCGCGCTGCGCCAGCGCCGCGGCGGCGCACGAGGTGGCCACGTCGGTTCCGATCGTCAGCATGCGCCGCACACCGGCGGCTCGGGCCCTGGCCAGCACCGCGTCGAGATCGCCGGCGAACTCCGGAAAATGAAGATGCGCGTGCGTGTCGAAGAGATCGGGTACGATCACACCGCTCCGAGCACGGCGGCCGCCTTCTTCTCACGTCGCGCGCCTTCACCCAGAGAATGGCGGCGTATCGACCGCCGCTGGCCAGCGAGTCCATGGCGGTCACGTTGACCTTCGCCGCCGCGAGCCGCCCGAGCACGTCGGCGCAGGCGCCGATGCGATCGTCGCCCTCGATCAGGAAGGCGCGCTTCGGCCCGGTGAGCTTCCACTTCTGCTGACGGGCGACGGCCTTCAGCGCCGCCCCGTCGGTCGGGACGAGGTCGAGCTGGGCACCGCGGCCGCTCGGGAAGCCCGAATACACCATCAAGTTCACGCCGGCGCGTCGAAGCTCAGCCCAGGATGCGGGCACCCTCGCCCGGCTTGTCCGGCACCATCACGTAGTAGTAGTCGGCGGTTCGCACTGTCTCAGCCATGGCGCCCTCCCCTCGCAGCGTCCGATGTCACGGGACCACTCGGAACCGAAGCCGTCCGATCAGCTGGCCCGAGGCGGTCACCACGTCAGACGGACCAGCGCCCCGCTGAGTCGTCCGGAAACGACGTCTTGCGCGAATACGTGCGGTAGCCCTCCCGGCGACCGCCGAGGACCGGGGCGAGGCTCACGACCTCGATCACGCGCCCCTTGTGCCTCCACACGTGGCTCACCCGCTGCCGCAGGCCGGCCGGCGCGGTAGATCGCAGTGTACGCCACCAGTCCGCGCTGCCTCACCTCCGCGGCCTGGACGACGGGCGGCAGCGCCTCGATGGGCATCGAGGTCCAGCACGTCCCACATGATCGCCGCGCGCGCCATGAACAGCGGCGCCGGGGATCCACGCGCGCCCGACCGCCACCAGCGTCGCGGCGACCGCGCCGATCGCCACCGTCACGCGGAGCGCCGCCTGCCAGGTTCGCCCGCTGGCCCGCCGGACCACCGGCGTCACCGCGAGCGAGGAGGCGAACGCGCTGGCCAGGAGCGCGACGTAGGGGGCACGCCGACCAGCGGCAGCGCCACGTTGAGCGTCGCGAAGATCGACACGACGAAGAACGCGTAGCCGAGCCAGGGCCGCGGCTGCACGAGCGCGCTGGTACCACGGATCGAACGTCGCCAGGATGGCCATGGCCACGAGTAGCAGGAAGAAGAACACGTTCAGCGACGTCAGTGGTCGTGCTCGCGTAGTAGGCCGGCAGCACGAACAGGAGCAGGCCGTGGTAGAGCGTCTGGATCGTGTAGTCGGCCGCACTGATGACCAGGCGCCCCGCGCGCCGCCCGGAGTCGGCGAAGCGGCTGGCGCATCATCACCAGCAGGGCGAAGATCAGCCAGAGCAGCAGCAGGTAGCCCACGATCAACGAGACGGCCGGCAGCCCGCGGCGGAAGAAGAAGATGGTGGCGAGGCCGCCGGTGAGCGAGGCGAACGAGACGCCCCACTCGGTGAGCCAGGCGAGTGCCCCGCTCACACGGACGGCGGGTCGTCGGGCCGTCCGGCACGGACGGGAGCGCGGCGCCCAGGCGCTCGCTGATGCGCTGCGCGACCGCGTCGCCCTTGAGCGCGTCGATGCAGTCGAGGACGTCGCCGGCGGCCGAGTGCACGCGCAGGTGCGCGGCCACCAGGTCGAGGGCGCTCGACCGCACGGCGCCGTCGAGGCTCAGGATCTCGCGGAGCATGCGACCGATCGACGCGTCGCGCTCGGCGACCTGCACGATCGCGTCGACGTATTCGTCCGGCGTGAGCCGCGGGCCGGCCGCGCGGACCGTCACGTGACCTTCGCTCCGGGCGGAAGGTCGCGGTCGAGCGAGAGGACCGACAGCGTGCCCTCGGTCGACGCGGCCAGCACCATGCCGTTCGACTCGACGCCCATCAGCTTCGCCGGCTCGAGGTTGGCCACGATGACGACCTTCTTGCCCACCAGGTCCGCCGGCGCGTAGTGCTCGGCGATCCCGGCGACCACCGTGCGCTGCTCCTGGCCGAGCGACACGGTGAGCTTCAGGAGCTTCTTCGACTTCGGCAACGACTCGGCGGCGACGACCTCGGCCACCCGGAGCTCGACCCGGCCGAACTCGTCGATCTTGATGCGCGGCTTCTCACCCGCGACCGTGAGCTGACCCGGGCCTGGGGTGATCTTGACGTCGATGCGCGGGAAGAGTCCTGACACTTTCTGGACAACGGTGCCCGGCGTGAGTCGTCCCCAGGTGGCGTCGGCCAGCTTCGGCTCCCCCGCTGGCCCAGGCCCGCGCGGATCTTCACAGCCGCATCGGGCAGGAACGGCGCCAGGACGATGCCCGAGGACTCGCAGGGACTCGGCGAGGGTGTAGAGCGTCGTCGCGAGCCGCTCCCGCTGCGCGGCATCCTTGGCGAGCGCCCACGGCTGGGTGGCGTCGACGTAGCGGTTCACGACGCCGACGAACTCCCAGATGGCCGCCAGCGCGCGCTGGAACGCGAACTCGTCCATCGCGGTGGCGACGTCGGCCTTCGCCTTCGTGAAGGCGGCGATCAGTCCGTCCTCGGCCGCGCTCGAGACTCGCGCGCTGGGGCACCACGCCGTGGTTCAGGTTCACGATCAAGGTCGTCGCGCGCGAGACGAGATTGCCGAGATCGTTCGCGAGGTCCGCGTTGAGCCGGCCGACCAGGGCCTCCTCCGAGAAGTCGGCGTCGAGCCCGAAGACCATCTCGCGCAGGACGAAGTAGCGGAACGCGTCGTTGCCGTACTTCTCCTTGAGCGCGAGCGCCTCGACCAGGTTGCCGACGGACTTGAGATCTTCTGGCCGCCGAGCGTCCAGTAGCCGTGGACGTTGAGGTGCCGGTAGAGCGGCAGGCCCGCCGCCTTGAGCATGCACGGCCAGTAGATCGCGTGCGGCTTCACGATGTCCTTGCCGGTCACGTGCTGGACGTGGGCCAGAACTTCTCGAAGCGCGGGTCGCCCGGGCCGCCGAGCGCCGGAGACGTAGTTGAGCAGCGCGTCGAACCAGACGTACGTGACGTACCGGTCGTCGAACGGCAGCGGGATGCCCCACGTCGAGCCGCGTCGTCGGCCGGCTGATCGAGAGATCCGTGCAGCGGGTCGCGCAGGAAGCCGAGCACCTCGTTGCGGTAGCGCTCGGGCCGGACGAAGTCCGGGTTCCGCTCGAGGTGATCGATCAGCCAGCCCTGGTACTTCGACATCTTGAAGAAGTAGTTCTCCTCCTCGATCCAGGTGAGCGGCGTCTGGTGATCGGGGCACTTGCCGTCGACGATCTCCTTCTCGGTGTAGAAGCGCTCGCAGCCGTAGCAGTAGTGCCCGCCGTACTTGCCGAGGTAGATCTCGCCGGCGTCCCAGAGCTTCTGGAGAATCGCCCGCACCACCAGGCGGTGGCGCTCCTCGGTGGTCCGGATGTAGTCGCGGTACTGGATGCCGAGCGCGCGCCAGGTCTCGCGGAACGCCGCCGGAATTCAGGTCGGCCAAGCGCCTGCGGCGTCACGCCCGCCTTCGCCGCGGCCTGGGCGATCTTCTCGCCGTGCTCGTCGGTGCCGGTGAGGAACCAGACGTCGTCGCCGCGCCAGCGCGCGATAGCGCGACCATCGCGTCGGCGCACGATCGTCGTGTACGCCGTGCCCCAGGTGCGGACGGTCGTTCACGTAGTAGATCGGGGTCGTCAGGTAGAAGGCGGTCACTGCTCAAGCTGCGGCTGGATGTGCGCGCGTCCCTCCCAGGTGACCTGGTCGAGCGGCACTTCCGCTTCGGTGCCGTCGGGGAAGCCGACGACGACGCGTCTGCTTGAGCACGCGGATCGATCGGACCTTGCCGGACATGCAGCCCCCGCCGCCGCAGGACGCTTGGCAGGGCGTGTTCACGCGTGGCAGGCGCGCGCGCAGCTCCTCGTAGGTCGAGAACTCGTAGAGCAAGCAGCATTTGAGCCGGCCGCAGTTGCCCAGGAGCCGGTTATCGGTCAGCGGCATGTCCTGCGCCTTGGCCATCTTCACCGAGATCGGCTCGAAGCGCCGGAGGTGCGAGGAGCAGCACAGCTGACGGCCGCACGGGCCGATCCCGTCCATCAGCTTCGTGGTGTCGCGCGCGCCGATCTGGCGCATCTCGACACGCGCGCGGAGCTCGCGGGCGAGGTCGCGGACCAGATCGCGGAAGTCGATGCGCTCGTCAGCGCTGAAGTACACCGTGGCCCGCCGAGCCACCGGGTGCATCTCGACGTCGACGACCTTCAGCGAGAGGCCGCGGCCCCTGGCGACCTGCTGGGCGGTCTCGATGGCCCGCCCTCGCGGCCCCGGCGCTCGCGGTACGCCCGCGCCTCCGCCTCGGTCGCATGGCGCAGAACGCGCCGGTAGAGGCGGTCCTTCTTCGCCTCGGGAATCGCGCGCTTGGGCCGGCGTACCTCGCCGATGGTGGTCTCGGCGGAGGTCTCCACGAGCACGAGGTCGCCGACGTGAAGCTCGAGGTCTCACACCGCGGTAATCGTCCGCCGCGCCGGTCTCGCGAAGCCGGACGCCGACGAGATAGTCGTCCATGGGTTCCATCCTATGCCGCCCGCAGGGCGAGCCGGCTCAGCAGGACTTCGAGGGTGAGGCGCGGCGCGACGTTGCGCAGGAGCGAGTCCCGCGCCTGCCGGCACAGATCGATCGTCGCCAGGATCTGATCGATCGTCCAGCCCTCGGCCTCGCGCGTGAGCTCGGTGGTGTGATCGCCGTCGATCAGGAGCGAAGCCGGCGCGCCGCTCCGGGCGAGCAGGAGGTCGCGGCAGAAGAGCCAGTAGGCGTCCACCAGCGCCTCCGCCTTCTCGCGCTCCAGGCGATCGAGGCGGCGGAAGAGCGCCTCGACTCCCTGCGCCCTGACCTCGGCCAGGATCTCGCGCGCTTGGCGCGCGCCGGCGCCGCACCGGCGTCGTCGCGGGGGCGAAGCGGACGACCTGACACCGCGAGAGGACCGTGGCCGGCACCGCGCGGGCCCGCGGCAGGATGAGGACGATCACGGTCGCGGCCGGCGGCTCCTCGAGCGTCTTCAGGAACGCCTGTGGCGTATCGCCGGTCATGCGCTCGGCCTCGTCGAGAACGAAGACCTTGCGCCGCGCCACGGCGGGCCTGAGCGCCGCCACACGCTCCAGCTCGCGGATCGCGTCGATGCGGATGGCCCGCGCGCCACGCGAGTTCGACTCGGGCGGCGTCGGGACGATCACGTGCAGGTCGGGGTGCTGCCGCGAGGGATTCCCCAGGAGCTCCGCGGCGAAGGCGAGCGCCGTGGTCATCCGGCCGGCGCCGGCGGGCCCGATGAAGGCGTACGCGTGCGCGACGCGGTCTCCCGCGAGCGCCCGCCGCAGTAGCTCGACGGCGCGCGGCTGGTCGACGATGCGATCGAGCGCGACGACGCGCTCGGGCGCCGCACGCTCAGGCGCCACGGAAGAAGTCCTCGACGATCGCGCGCACGTCGGCCTCGACCTCGGCGGGCGGGCGGCCCGCGCGAACGAGCCTCACGCGCTTGGGCTCCGCCCGGTGGATCTCGAGATAGCCGCGACGCACGCGCCGGTGAAACGCCAGCGCCTCGCGCTCGAAGTGGTCGAGGTGCCGCCCCCTGATGCGCCGCAATCCCTCCGCCGGATCGAGATCGAAGAGCAGCGTGAGGTCCGGGAGGACGCCGCTGGTCGCCCGCACGTTCAGCTCGCGAATCAGGTCCGGATCGACGCCGCGGCCGTAGCCCTGGTAGGCGACGGTCGCGTCCGCGTACCGGTCGCAGAGGATGACGCGGCCACGCGAGAGCCACGGCCGAATTTTCTCCGCGACGTGCTGCTGGCGCGCGGCCATGAACAGGAAGACCTCGACGAGCGGCTCGGGCTTGACGCCGGGGCGCTCGAACAGGCGGCGCACGGCCAGTCCGAGCCGCGTTCCGTCGGGCTCACGGGTGCGCTCGACCTTCCGCCCGTGGTGACGAAGCCATCGCTCGAGCCGCATCATCTGGGTGGTCTTGCCGGAGCCCTCGACGCCCTCGAGCGTGATCAGGATCCCGCTCTACGCCTCAGACCATAGCACGACCCCTCCGCACCCGCGAACCGCTGGAGCCGCCGCTGCTCACGCGGGGTGGAGGCGCGGTGGGGGTCGAGAGGACTCACGCGGCACGCGCTCGCTACTCCTTCGCGGCTGGGCTCCATCCGGGCACGTTGCTCCCGCCGCCGCATCGAGGGAACGGGTCCCTTCGACCCCCACCGCGCTTCCACCTCCGCGTGACCGGCGGCGGCGTTGGTTTGTGGGCGTCGCTTCTGCCCTGACGCGCCCGGCCACCGGCGGCGTTCATGCTCGGCGAGCGTAGTCAGTGCGGAGGGCGCGGCGGCGCCGGGGACGCGGTGGGGTCGAAGGGACCCGTTCCCGTCACGCGGCGACGGGCACGACGCGCCGGGATGGAGCCCAGCCGCACCGGAGCAGCGCACGCGTGCCGCGTGGTCGTCTCGACCCCACCGCGTCCCCGGCGCCGCCCGCGCCTCCGCACTGGCGTCCCTTCGACCCCCGCCGCGCCTCCGGTCCGCGTGACCGGCGGCGGCGGCCGGCCGGTTCAGAGGTGGGTGATGGTGTCGGGAGGGGCGGGCTCGCGTTCGCGGCGGCGGCCGCGGTCCAGGATTTCGCGGGCGAGGTGGCGGCCGCCGAGGCCGAAGGCCAGCGCGAGCGCCGCGATGATGCCGCCGAAGAGGGTGCCGAACGCGATCAGCACCATGTCCCGGCCGATGCCGATCTCGGTCAGCACGGTGGCGATGACGAAGAGGAGCACGATCCAGCGCGTCGCGCGAGCCAGGAGTCGCGCCTGGACCACGCCGCCGTTGACCGCGGCGATCAACGTGGCCTGGCCCAGGAAGTTCGCCGCGAGCCAGCCCACGACGAGGATCAGCAGCGCGGACAGAAGCCGGGGCAAGAGGCGCATGAGCACGCCGGTTGCGCCCGGAGCGCCGGGGATCGCCAGCGCGTCGATGCCCATCGTCGCGAAGACCATGAAGATGCCCCAGAACGCGACGAGCTTCAGCACCTGCGACGGCGGCCGGTAGATGCTGGCGCGCGCGAGCGCGGAGGTGAGGCCCCACGCCCGGCTCCGATCGTCCAGGTGAAGCGCGCGGGCGAGCCGCATGACCAGCGTGGCGGCGATCCAGCCGAGCAGGGCGCCGAGCACCACCAGCGCCAGCATGGCGAGGATGCTGGGCAGGACCGCGGCGAGGGTGACCCTCATGTTGCCGATGGCCGTCAGAACCAGCTCGCTCCACAGGTCGGTCATGGACGTCCCCTCCTCATAGTACCGATCATTCCTTCACGGCGCCCGCCACCAGCCCTCGGACCAGGAAGCGCTGCAACCCGACGACGATCAGCACCGGTGGAAGGCTGGCGAGCATCGACGCCGCCGCGATGTCGCCCCACGGCACTTCGAAGACTCCCGGAAAGAGCGCCAGGGCCACCGGGATCGTGCGGCTCGCCTCCGAGACGGTGAACGTGTAGGCGAACAGGAATTCGTTCCAGCTGAAGAGAAACGTCAGGAGCGCCGTGGCGGCGAGCCCGGGGGCCAAGAGCGGGATCACGACCCACCGGAAGAGGCCAGGCAGCCCGGCCCCGTCGACCGACGCCGCCTCCTCCGCCTCGATCGGGATCTCGCGGATGAATCCGGCGAGGAGCCAGATCGTCAGCGGCAGCGCGAACGAGGTGTGCACGAGGACCAGCCCCGACCAGGTGTCGCGCAGATCCAGCGCGCGCATCAACAGGTAGAGCGGGCTCACCGTCGCGATCTGGGGAAAGGCCGTGCTGGCGACGATCGCCAGGAGCAGCAACCGCTTGCCCGGCAGCGGAAGCCGGGCCACCGCGTACGCGCCGGGCACGCCGACCGCCAGCGCCAGGAGCGTCGTGAGCGTGGCGATGCCGAAGCTGTTGGCGAGCGCTTGCGGCATCACGCTCCGCTCGATGACGGCGCGATAGTGCGCGAGCGTCAGCTGGCTCGGCAGGAGCGGCGGCACCCGGAGCAGCTCCGCCTCGGGCCTGAACGACGTCAGGAGCTGCCAGAAGAACGGGATCGCGTAGCTTGCCAGGGCCGCGAGCACGAGCGCGTCGGCGAGCGTCCGGGCTCCGCGCCTCATGCGGTCACCGTGCTCGTCCTGAGGAGCCGCAGGTACGCCCACGCGACGGCCATGACGAGGACGAACACGACGACGCTCAGCGCCGAGCCGAAGCCGAGCTGGAGCGTCTGGAAGAGGGCCCGGTAGGCGTACACCGTGATCGTCTCGGTCGTGCCCGCGGGGCCGCCGCCGGTCAGCACGAACATGAGGTCGAAGGCGCGCAGGGCGTCGAGCGTCCGGAAGAGAATCGCCACGAGCAGAATCCGGCCGAGCATCGGCAGCGTGATCAGCACGAGCGTCGCCAGCCGGCCGGCGCCGTCCACCTGCGCCGCCTCGTACAGCTCGGCCGGGATCGCCAGGAGGCGCGCGTAGCAGAGCACGGCGACGAAGGGCATCGTGCGCCACACGTCCGCGAGAACGACGGCAGGCAGCGCCAGACGCGGGTCGCCGAGCCAGTTGAGCGCGTGCCCACCGCCGAGCGCCACGTTGAGGAGCCCGGCCGTGGGGTGATAGAGCCACTCGAAGAGCTTCGCCGTCACGACGGCCGGCATGGCCCACGCCAGCAAGAGGAGCGAGAGCGCCACGCGGCGGCCGCCCCGCTGGGCGTGAATCGCCAGCGCGGCCGCCACGCCGAGCGCGACTTCCAGCGCCACCGACGTGACGGTGAAGATGATCGTCGTGGCCGCCGCGCTCGAGAATCGCGAGTCGACGGCGAGGAACGCGTAGTTGTCGAGACCGGCGAATCGCGACACGCCGAAGATCGGGATGCGGTGCTGGAGCGAGAGCCAGAGCACCCAGACGCCCGGATAGACCGTGAGCGTCCCCAGGGCGAGAACGGTCGGCGCCAGCAGCAGCACCCCGCGACGGCGGTTCACGACCTCACGCCGGGTCATCGGATGGCCTCGAGGAAATAGCGGAGCCGGGCGCGCGCGTCGGCGATCGCCCGCTCCGGCGACTTCACCCCGACGAGCGCCGCCGAGAACTCGGGCTGCACCGTCGACGAGACGAGAAGGTACGCGGGCGTCACCGGGCGCGGGCGCCCCGTCAGCATGAGCGCGTCGAGGCGCGGCATGCCGCGAGCCGTGCAGTTTCCGGGATCGCGTGGTGGAGACGCAAAGCCGTGGCGCAGTTTATCTACCGCCAGGGGTTGTTGATCCTGAGTTTAAACGCTTAGTCACTGTTAGGTTTCCAGATATGGTTCTGGTGAGAAACTGGAGATGCTGCACTCATTATCTGGGCAACTGTGTTTAATGCGTGGTCGGAAGTGAGTTATTATCTTTCAACATTTTCATTTGCAGACGAGTCAGGTTCTGAAGATCTGATCGTAATACTGTTATGGTGAACCCGGTGGCTAGCCAGCTGAAAAACGACTACTCCCAAAGCCGACAGTATCGCTGAATGAAACTCGAGCTGCAGCAATGAAACTAGGATCGTTTATAGAGGAATGGAAGTGTTTGATGGCGTGGTCAGGTGATCGCCGGTGTCCCTCTCCTCTGTGATACAGTTAGGCTGGCTGGTCTCAGACACTGAGGTGATCGTCCCAGCAGCCTCAATGGCCTACTCCCTGAGGTCCTGTAGTTTTGATCAGCCTCCAGTGTTGACCATGAACCCAAAGGTTATGATCTTCTGGAAGAAACCTGGTAATGGGAGATCACTGGGTGAGAGCCTGGTGGTGTGAGCAGTTATTTCGCGTTCAGTGGTGCTGACGTGCCTGGTGCATGTGCTTCGCCGCTCGGCAGCGCTCTGCAGCACGAAGAGCTCGTCCGGCCGCAGATACGCCCCGTCAGGTCGGTGAGCCACCCGGCACGGGCGAACTCCGGGACCCAGATGCAGTCGAGCATCATGACGTCGAACCCGGGGCTCCGGCCCTCGAGGTTGATGACGTAGAACTGATGCTGATCGTCCGACATCCACGGCAACGCTTCGCCCTTGACGCGCACACCCGGATGCGCCGCCTCGAAGGCGCGCAAGAGCCCGGGCAGCGGGTCGGCGCTGCCGAGGATGCGGGCGTACTCTGAACACGAGCGTAACGGGCTCGCCCTCCGGCCGGCCCGCGCACCCGCCGAGCGCCAGGAGCCAGACGAGGAGCGCGCCGAGACGCCAGCGGCGCGCGGTGCGGACGCGATCTCACGATGCCGTCTACTCACGCGCCAGCAGGCGCGCCAGCCCCCGCAGCGGGATGGCGAGCCACGCCGGCCGGTGGTCCAGCTCGTAGCGCACCTCGTAGAGCGCCTTGTCGAGCTCGAAGACCGCCAGCACGCGCGCCAGCGTCGAGCGCGAGGTCGGGACCAGGCGCGCCGGAAACCGGCCGAGCTCGGCGAGGTAGCCGTCGAGGAACGCGGCCGATGCGCGCTGGACCCAGCGCTCGCCGGCGGGCGCGCTCGCGGGCGACAGCGCCGCGTGGACGGCGTAGTCGAGCGAGCGCAGCATGCCGGCGACGTCGACGAGACTGGACTGCTTTCGGCGGCGCTCGGCGAGGGGCCGGTCCGGCTCCCCTCGAAATCGAGCAGAACGAACCCGGTCGTCGTGCGCAGCGTCTGGCCGAGATGATAGTCACCGTGAACGCGGATCTTCATGCAGCGCTCGACGCCGAGCGCTCGGAGGTCGATCCGCCCGCGCGCGCAGGGCGGCCTCGCCGGCGAGCAGCGCGCGGGCGTCGGATTCGATCTCGCGTGGCAGATCGGCAAGCCTGGCCCGGAGGGTGTCGCACGTGCGGCCGATGTCATCGACGATACGCGCGGTCCAGGCGGCGACGTCGGCGGCTCGGATGGGCTCGGGCGCGAAGTCGGCGCTTTCCGCGTCGGACGCGAGGGCCCCGTGCAGCGCCCCGTCACGGCGCCCAGGCCCGACAGCTCCGGGAAGACCGGCTCGGACAGCTCGTCGACGCGCGCGGGAGGGAGCTGCCGCAGATGGCCGACGATCCAGCTCCAGCCGTCGCCCTGGTTCGCGACGTAGCCCTGCAGCACGCCGAGGGTCGTCACGTCGCCCGCGGCCGACACGTACTCGATCACCCCCGCCAGCGGCGGGACGTGAGAAACCGGGCCTGAAGAGCGAGAAACGAGCCGACCTCACGATCGAGGTTGATCCCGGCTTTCACCCGTCGCAGCCATTTCAAGATAAGCCGGCTGCCGTACGCCACGGAGGTGTTGGACTGCTCCGTCGTCAGCCGGCGTGGCGCGAGCGGGGCATCGCCGCGCAGCGGCGAATAGCGGTCGGTGCGGACGAAGCGAACGACGCCGCCGTGAGCCGTGGGCACCGTCGCGTCCCGCTCGAACGCCGTCAGGAGCTCGAGGCAGAATTCCGGCTGGTCGAAGGCGTCGCCGGCCCGCGTGGTCGCTCCGTCCAGCTCGAGCGTCGCCCCGAGCCCGTCCGGCGGCACGTCGGCCCCATCCAGGACGAGCGGGATCGCGTACGTCTCGTCCGCGCCCTCCGTGAACGCCACGGTCACCAGGACGAGCCACGCGCGATCCCCGAAGGCGCCGCAGTCGCGAAGATTCACCGCGGCGATCGACCGCCCCTTGTCGCCGAACCACCGCTGGCGCGGGAGCAGCGCGGGAAGCTCCCTCGACAGGGCGCGGCTCAGCGCCCCGACGACGCGCGCGGGGTCGGCGCCAGACGCCCCGTCAGATCGCGGTGCCCTCGATGCCATATGGCCCGTCGCCGTCGCCCGGGCGCTCCAGACGGAACCAGTAGAAGCCGTGCGGGCCCAGGCTCAGGAAGTACGGGCCCGGCCCGATCGGAGGAAACGTGGTCCCGCCCAGCATCTCGGTCGGCGCGACCCCGGCGAACGCGGCGAGGTCGAGCTCGACCGGCTGAGGAGGCCGGCGAGAGGTTGGCGACGATCAGCAGCGTCTCGTGCTCGAGCCGGCGCAGATACCCGAGCACTCGCGAGTTGCGCGGGCGCAGGAACTCGATGGTGCCACGCCCGAAGACCGGCGACGTCCGCCGCGCCGCCAGGAGCTGTCGCATCGTGTTGAGGAGCGACGACGGCTGTCGCGTCTGCGCGGCCACGTTCACCGCCTCGTAGCCGTAGACCGGATCCGTGATGACCGGCAGGTAGAGACGCCCGGGCTCGGCGCTCGAGAATCCCGCGTTGCGGTCGCGCGACCACTGCATGGGCGTGCGCACGCCGTCGCGGTCGCCGAGCGACACCGTTGTCGCCCATGCCGATCTCGTCGCCGTAGTAGATGATGGGGCTCCCGGGCAGGGTGAGCAGCAGGCAGTTCAGGAGCTCGACGCGGCGGCGGTCGCCGTCCATCAGCGGCGCCAGGCGACGGCGGATCCCGAGGTTGAGCTTCATGTCGCGCTCGTGCGCGTACGCATAGTACATGAAGGCCCGCTCCTCGTCCGTCACCATCTCCAGCGTCAGCTCGTCGTGGTTGCGCAGGAACAGCCCCCACTGACAGCCGGGGGAATCGGCGGCATCTGCGTGAAGATGTCGGTGATCGGGCGGCTGTCCTCCAGTCGGAGGCCGAGATACAGGCGCGGCATGAGCGGGAAGTTGAACGCCATGTGGAACTCGTCGCCGTCGCCGAAGTAAGGACGCGACGTCCTCGGGCCACTGGTTCGCCTCCGCCAGCAAGAGCCGGGCGCCGCCGTACTCGCGATCGATCACCGCCCGGAATTCCTTGAGGATCGCGTGCGTCTCGGGCAGGTTCTCGCAATTCGTGCCCTCGCGCTCCACCAGGTACGGCACCGCGTCGCAGCGAAAGCCGTCCAGTCCCCGGTCGAGCCAGAAGCGCATGACGTCGAGCATCGCCCGGCGCACCGCGGGGTTGTCGTAGTTCAGATCGGGCTGGTGGCTGAAGAAGCGGTGCCAGTAGTAGGCGCCGCGCGCCGGGTCGAGCGTCCAGTTCGACTTCTCGGTGTCCACGAAGATCGACGCGCGCGTCCGGGAACCGCCGATCGGTCGGGTTCCAGACGTAGTAGTCGGCGTACGGCGAGGCCGGGCCCGATCGCGGAGGCCTGGAACCACGGGTGCTGGTCGGAGGTGTGGTTCATCACGAGGTCGGCGATGACGCGCAGGCCGCGCGCGTGGGCGGCGTCGAGAAACTTCTGGAAGTCCTGCACCGTCCCGTACGACGGGTGGATGCCGTAGAAGTCCGCGATGTCGTAGCCGTCGTCGCGAAGCGGCGAGGGATACATCGGCAGGATCCAGATGCAGTCGACGCCGAGCTCCTGGACGTAGTCGAGCCGCGCGGTGAGCCCCGCGAAGTCGCCGATGCCGTCGCCGTTGCCGTCCATGAACGCCTTGACGTGGACCTCGTAGAACACCGCGTCCTTGTACCAGTCGAGCGCGCCCGGCCGTGCCATCACCAGCGGTCCACGAGGTAAGGCTTCTGCTCCTCGAAGGCGGCGGCCGTGGCGTCGAGGGCCGCCTCGGCGGCCGCCGCGTCGCCCGCGCGCGTCGCCAGCACGAATGCCGCGGTGCGCCCGAGGTAGAGCGGCACGAACGAGCGCAGGAGGTGGTCGTGATACACGACGTGGTGGTGATGGCCCAGGGCGAAATCGTAGACGGCGCGCGCCCAGAGCTCGTCCGGGAAGCGGAACCGTGCGAGGTCCTCGTTCTCGAGGCTCAGCACGTCGCCCCAGGTCTCCGGCGCCAGCACCTGCTCCCAGATCGTCCCGAGGTCGCTCAATCCGCGCCGGAACGCGCCGACCATCCGCTCGACGTCGATTCGCGCGGGTCGCCCGGTGGCGGCGGCGCGGCGCCGTCCGTCGGTGTCGGTACGCCGGCCGGCGGCCGGCGCCACAGGTCCTCGTAGCCGTCCATCAGCGCGAAGACCGCCCCGAGCGTCTGCGCCACCATCGTGGGCAGATCGGTTGCGCGGGTGCTCGATTCCACGCGCCACGAGCCGAGTCGCGCCTCGCGGAGCGCGAAATCCTCGGCGATCGCGGTGCCGACCAGCCAGAGATCGGTCTCGCCCCGGCCCCGGCGGCGGCCACGGCGCCTCGGCGAGGCGATCGAGCAGGCGCGCCGACATCGCCCGGGCGCCGGCGAAGGGCTGGTGCAGCCGCCGGCCGAACAGCGCGCCGACGAGCGGCGCCAGCACGAGGTTCGTCATCGTCCCGTCGTAGCGATGGCGCGCGTGCACGGGCATCACCAGGTCGGCCCCGTGCTCCAGCACCGGGCGGACGAGGCGCTCGAGCCACTCGGCGTCGATCGACACGGCGTCGGCCTCCAGCACGACGAGGCGCACGGGCGCCGAGGCGGCGGGCGACGCCGAGCGACAGCTGGAGCGCGGCGCCGCGGCCGGGCACGCCGTGGAACGGCACGGTGGCGAGCTGGCCGGACGGCGCCGGATGAATCGCGCGGACGAGGGGCAGCGCGGCGTCGCCGAGTCGCTCGGTGGTGGCGTCGGACGAGCCCGCGTCGGTGTTGATCAGCAGGGCCGGGACCCCGGCGAAGTGCTTCTCGAGACCGGCGCGGATCGCCTCGACGATCCGCGCAGATCGTCGCGCCGTTGTTGTAGGTGGGCACGCTCACGGCCACGTCCGCCGGGGCCAGGTGCTCGAGCTGCCGCTCGACGTCCGGCCGGCAGCGCCGCGACGGAGCCCGCGGTCATCGGAGCAGATGGATCGCGAGCGCCAGCTCGTCGACGAGCTGGCGCGTGATCAAAAGGAGCGGCGGACGTGTCTCGCGTCCGGCGGCGCCCATGCGCGGAATCAGCTCAGGATTGTTCAGGAGGTGGCGAATGCGGAAGGCGGCGCCCCTCGATCGAGTGCACGGTGGTAGCCGGTGCACGTTCGGAATGATCTGCTGCGCGAGCCCGCCAGTGTAGCCGCCGACCACCGGCTTACCCTTCCACATCGCCTTCGGCCGGTCCGAGGTCGAACCACGCGCGAAGGGACTTCTGCAGCACGATGGTGGCCGCGCGCTGGAGCGCGTTGATCTGACGATGCGCCTCCGCCGGCAGCTCGAGCACGACCACGTCGGGATCGTCCCGGGCGATCTCGCGCAGCTGGGCCAGGAGCTCGAGCCGCTCCGGCTCGTCGTCGGCCCGTCCGGCCAGCGCCAGCCGCACGTCGTGGTGCTGCTTGACGAGGCGATACGCGTCGACCACGCCGAGCGGGTCAGCTGCGCGCGCGAACGGGCCGATCTGCACGAGCAGCGGCTTGTCAGCGCGCCACTCCCAGCCCGCCGAGGATCTCGGTGATCTCGCGCGGAGTCAGGTCGCGGTTCCGCTCCGCGAACGGGTCGATCGACGGTGGAACGACGAACATCGGGATGTCGAGCCGGCTCTCGAAGCCCGGCAACGGGAAGACGGCGGCGTCGTACTGATCCGCGAACTGACTGGAACGAGGTCGAGGTGTCGGCCCGGGCTCCGGAGCAGTCGACGTGACAGCGCCAGACCCACCGGCCGGCGTTCCGGGCGCTCACGAGGCTGGCCTGGCTGGCTGTCGTGGACGGAGATCAGGTCCGCCTCGAGGTCGAGCTTCTTGCCGTTGAGGCGGTTCATGTCGGCCCAGCGCGCGAGCCCCTCCTCGCTCGGCCCGCGCTCGGCGCCCTCGAGCGCCGCCTGGAGCGCGCGCGCCGTCGCGTAGTAGCCGGCGTCGCCGCCCGTGGTCTCCCAGCGCGCGTCGATGCCCAGCTCGGCGAGGATCGGCACCGTGGCGCGCAGGGTCTCGGCCGCGCCGCCGCCGAGACGCCCGCCGGTCACGTGCAGAACGCGGCGGCCCTGGACCTGCCTCGGCGAGCCGCAGCACGAAGTCCACGGCGCCGGGCCCGGCGCACGCGGCGGTAGTCGTCGATCCGGCTCATCCCCGCCCGTCCTCCAGCGCCTCGTCGACGAACCCGAGGAGCCGTCCACGGACCCGCTCGAGCGTCGTCAGATACGGGTCGACCTCGCTCGAACCGCTCCGCGAGCTCGGGCATGCCGAGCGCGTCACGCAGCCAGGTCGGGAAGGCCTCGGCGCGGCGCCCGCCGACCCGGGTCTCGACGGTATGCAGATAGATCGCGCTCTCGTCGACGCGCGCGAGCCCCGCGCGGAACTCGGCGAGGGTCGCGGCGCCGAGAGGAGCGGCACCTCGACGATGTGCGAGCGCTGGAAGTGAAACGCGCGATCGAACTCGAGGCGGCCGCCGACCGCGTGCTGCTGAAGATGGTCGCCGAGAATCCCTACGAGGTGGTCGCGCAGCGCGTCGAGCTGCGGAAACGCGAACGGATCGACGACGGCGAGACGCTCGGCGAAGCGCGCGGTCGCCGATCTCGAGCGCGGCCCAGCGGGCGAAGTCGTTGCCGTACGCGGTGGTCAGGGGTGATGCCGGAGAAAGTGAGCCGAACGTGTGGAAGTGAACCGAATCGGCCGGCACCTCCGCGATCCGGGACATGAGCTCGCGCTCGTCGTGCGCGTGAACGTCGAGCGTCTGGCGCAGCTCGACACATCCCGCGAAGCGAAGAGGGTGCGCGGCCGTGCGCATCGTCGTCGCGTTCAGGAGGTCATGGTGGACGCCACGCGGCGGAGCAGCGCCTGCACCTCCCGGACGCCCGCCACGCGGTACTCCGCCGCGGTCGGCTTCGCGCCGACGCAGATCGTGACCGCGCGACCGCGCAGCGCCACGAGCGCCGACTCGTCCGTCGTGTCGTCACCCACGTACAGCACGACGCGGCGTCGCGTCGGCAGCGTACGCGCCATCCGGCGAGCGATCCAGCGCGCGGCGCGGCCTTGTTCCAGCCGACGCGCGGCACGAAGTCGAACACCTCGTGACCGGGCACGAGCGTCAGGCCGCCGCCGCGCACGATTCGCGTCGCGATGTCCCGCACCCGCGTCCGCCGCCCCGGCGCCACCCGGCGGTAGTGCAGGCTCACCGCCAGCCCTTTCCACTCCGAGCCGGGCGCCGGGGATGGACGGGAGCGACGCGGTCAGCGCGCGGCGCGTCGCGGTCAGAGCAGGACGGCCGGGCGCCTGGGTGGCGAAAGCGGAGCTGGCGCCCGGCGATCTCGAGGCCGTGACAGCCAGCCGTAGACCACGTCCCGGAGGGCGACCCGCGAGCGGAGATCCGCCAGCCCGCGGCCGGACAGGATCGCCAGGCGCGTCCGCTCGCTCTCGGCGAGGCGGGCCAGCGTCTCCCGGACGGACGGCGCCAGGTGCGCCGCGCCCGGCGTGGCGACCAGGGGGGTCAGCGTGCCGTCGTAGTCGAGGATCGCCACCGAGGCTGGCGCCAGTCTCCGGAGCTCTCGGTCGAGCCGATCGAGGAGACGCACCGGCAGGCTCAGGAGGCCTTGACTCCGGCCGCCTTGACGGGGATCCGCGCCAGCTCGCTCAGCAGCATTCCGGCCCAGCGATAGATGTTGCGGTCGGTGACGGAATGCCGCATCCGGATCATCCGCAGCGCGCCTCTCCTCCGGCGGCATCTCGAGCGCGGCGCGGACGGCCTCGGCACATGCCGGTGAGGTCGTACGGGTTGATGATCAGCGCGTCGCGCAGCTCGTGGGAGGCGCCGGCGAACCGGCTCAGAATGAGCACGCCGTCATCGTCGTCGCGCACCGAGACGAATTCGCCCGGCCACGAGGTTCATCCCGTCGTGGAGCGAGGTCACCATGCAGAAGTCGGCGTGGCGATAGTAGGACCAGATGTCGCGGTGCTCGTGGTGCGCCTTCAGATAGACGACGGGACGCCACGTCTTCGTCTGGAACTTCTGGTTGATTTCCCGGACGCTCTCCTCGACCTCGCGCTGGATCTCCTGGTAGCGGTTGATCGTACTCGCGGCTTCGGGCGCCGCGAGCTGGCACGAACACGAGGCGCTCGAGGTACTGCGGATGAGTCTCGAAGAAGAAGCGGAGCGCGGCGAGGCGCTCGGGCAACCCCTGGATGTAGTCGATCCGCTCTGACCCCCACCCCGAGGAACTCGGCGGAGATCCGAGCCGGCGCAGGAGGCTCGGCGCGGGACTCGCGCGGCGGATCGTCGATCGAATTCCGGCGCGACGCTGATGGGGAATCGGCTTGACCGGAGGTCGTGTGATCGGCCGCGCGACACCGCGAAGCGCTCCCAGTCGATACGCGCCTCGAGCGCGCGGTCGACCGTCTCCAGGAAGTTGTTGCAGTGACAGTACTGGTGGAACCCGATCAGGTCCGCGCCGAGCATGCCCAGGAGCAGCTCGCGCTGCCACGGGACAGATCCCGAACGCCTCGAAGTTGGGCCACGGGATGTGCCAGGAAGATGGCGACGCGGGCGTCGGGACGCTCGGCCTTGATGAGCGCCGACAGCGGCGCGAAGTGATAGTCCTGGATGAGGACCAGTCGGCGACTCGGCGTCCTTGATCTGGTCCAGCACGATGTCGGCGAACTTCTGGTTCACCTCGAGGGAGTAGTAGGCCCAGTCTGTCCGGCCGGGAAGATGCGGCCGCGTGTGCACGATGTGGCAGAGCGGCCAGAGCCCTCGTTGGAGAAGCCGGCGTAGTACCCTTGCTCCTCTTCCTTCGTGAGCCACACGGCGCCGAAGCGTGTGTAGCGCGGATCGTCCACCGGAACGCCGAGTCGCCCGCGCGTGTCGGCGGTCTCGCGGTCGGCGTCGCCGCTGCCGTGCGCGACCCAGACGCCGCCGCACGCGCGCATCACCGGATCCATCGCCGTCACGAGACCGCTCGCCGGCGCCTGGGCGTGGATCTGGCCGCCCTGCCACACGTGGCTCACCGGCTCGCGGTTGGAGACGACGACCAGCAGCCGGCCGTTGAGCTGGAGGTGAGACGAACTGCTTCAGACGCCTCCTCGGTCCAGATGCTCTCCCCGGCGAGGCGCAGTGCCGCTTCCTGCTCGGCGGGCGACCTGGGCGCGCTGCATGCTGCGCGCCAGGCGCGAGACCTCGTGCGCCAGCGACCCGAAGAGGTTGGCATCGGCGAGGTTGCGGGGCGGCAGGACCGGGCGCCCGCTCCGGAGCGCGCGGGTCCACTGGGAGATCTCTTCCATCGGTCGCGTGATGCTGACCTTCACCACCAGCGCCGCGATGATCGAGATGACGAGCGCCAGCACCAGGAAGCGGATCGCGTTGTAGCTCCAGCGGTCCCACTCCGCCTGCTCGAGATGCGAGGCGTCGAGGAGCACCGCGACGGCGCCCACCGGCTGGTCGTCGGATACCAGGGCGACCGCGTAGATGTAGCGGCTCCGGTCGCCGATGACCCGGATGGCCTGGGTCGCGACGTTCCGGGCGATCGCCTCGGTCACCTCGGGTAAGGACGGGGGCAGGATCTGGGCGATGTCTGGCGTCGCGGTTCGCAGGTTTGCGAAGCGGTCGTAGACTGCGATGCCGCGCTGGGTCTGGCCGAACTTCTTGACGATCCGCTCGACGGCGGCCGGCGACTGCTTGGCCGCGGGCTCGAGCGCCTCGCTCAGCGCTCCGGCGACGAGCACAGCGCGCCGCTGCAGGTCGCCCAAGAGCCGCTCGCGCTCCTCGCGAATCTGCATGTAAGCGAAGGCTCCGATGACCAGCATCACCGAGATCCAGATCGCGCTGACCAGCCGTATGGTGAATTTCATGCCCGGTCGATCCTGCCCGCCGGCCTGACGACTGCCTCAGTGTACCGTACGCGGCACCCGGCGCGTAGCGATCCGCCGACGGGCACGGGGCCCCCGATCCCGGCCCGGGGCGCCGAGCCTAGACGATGGAGGGGAAGATGCTCCGGCGGATCAGCCTCGATCTGGCGGTCTGACGTAGTTCGCGCGCGCTGCCGGCGCTGATCGGGGAAGCGACTCCGCCGGGTCCCAGAGCGACTCCGAGCGGAACTCGTAGCGGCGCGCGTCCGCGCGAAACGCCGCGGGCAGCGCGTCGGGCAGCACGATGCCGTTCAGCACGGCCCACGCCGCCGTCCACCCGCGCGCGACGTTCTGCACGTCGTAGCCCCCGCCGCCGAGGCAGATGAGCTTCGGGCGACAGCTCCGCGATCCGGGAGACGGCGCGCGCGAAGCCCTGGATGTCGAGGGCCAGGTGCGTCAACGGGTCAGTGCGGTGCGCGTCGATGCCGAGCTGCGCGACCACCACGTCCGGCCGGAACGCCGCGAAGAGCGGCGGCAACCACCTGCTCGAACGCCGGCAGGTAGACCGACGAGTCGGTGAACGGCTCGAGCGGGCAGGTTCACCGAGTAGCCGACGCCCTTGCCCGTCCCCGCTTCCTCGACGAACCCGGTGCCCGGGAAGAGATATTCGCCGCGCTCGTGGGTCGAGATGGTCATCACGGCCGGATCGCCGTAGAAGGCGTGCTGCACGCCGTCGCCGTGGTGGGCGTCGATGTCGACGTAGAGGACGCGCAGCCCCTTCTCGCGCAGGCGGAGGATCGCCAGCACCGCGTCGTTGACGTAGCAGAAGCCCGATGCGCGCGCGGGCATCGCATGGTGCAGGCCACCGGCGAAGTGAAACACGCGGTCCGCCTGGTCGTCGAGGATGAGGTCGGCGGCCAGGAGCGAGCCCGCGGCGCACAGCCGCGCGGCGTCCCAGAGCCCGGGGAACACCGGGTTGTCGCCGGGACCGAGACCGAAGTACGCGGCGACGTCGGGCGCCCGGCCGCTGTTCGAGGCCTTGAGCGCCTGGAGGTAGTCGGCGTCGTGGTAGACCGCCAGGGCGCTCTCGGCCGCGGCCTCGGGCGCCTCCACGGTCGTTCCGGCCAGCGTCGTCAGCGCGTACGCCTCCATCAGGCGCCACGTCAGGCCGAGACGCTCCATGCGCAGCGGGTGGTGCGGCCGTAGTTGAAGCGGGTCCACGCGTCGGAGTGGATGAGCGCCGTCTTCACGGCCGAGCGCCGCCAGTGGGCCGGACTTCCCGCCCGACTTCTCGAGCAGCTGGATCTTCGCGATGGTCACGCCCCGCTCCACCGCCTTCACCATATCGTAGACGGTCAGCGCGGCCACGGCGGCCGCCGTGAGCGCCTCCATCTCGACGCCGGTCTTGTCCACCGTGCGGACGCGCGCCTCGACGGTCAGCTCGCCTCGGCGCAGGTCGTCGCTGAACGCGACGTCGACTCCGGTGATGCGCAGCGGGTGACACAGGGGTATCAGCTGCGGCGTGCGCTTGGCGGCCAGGATGCCGGCGGTGCGCGCGACGCCGAGCACGTCGCCCTTCGGCGCGTTGCCCCGGCGGGATCACGCGGAGCGTCGCGGGGGTCATCCGGAGGGTCGCGCGGGCGACGGCCTGGCGGACGGTCTCCCGCTTGGCGGAGACATCGACCATGCGGGCATCGCCCTGCGGGAGAGGTGCGAGAGCCCTCGAACCGCCTTCGCCGCCCGGAGCCTTCGTCAGGCGGTGACGCCGGATCGGACGTGCCGGATGATGGCTTCCATCCGGTCTTTGGCCATCAGCTTCAGCTTCTTGAGCTCGCTGACTCGCCACTGTTGGTCCGCCGAGAGCGGGGGCGTTCCCTTCAGCGTCTCCAGCTCCTGATCGTAGGAGCGATGCTCGCCCCGGAGGCGCCGGAACTCCTCGTTCTCGGCTGTCAGTCGCTCGATGAGGGACTCCTGGTCCATACGAGGCCTCCTTATGCGGTGGAGGAGACCGTCACTGCAGATGTGGACGCCTCCTTATATCCTCGGAGCCCCCGAAGTGTCAAGGCGCGGGCGGTCGAGACGTCGCTCGACGTGTGTTTTCCGGAAAGAGTTCAGGCGCCGGTCGAGCAACACGACGGCGCGCAGCACGCCACGATCCTTCGCCATCGGCAGCGCGGGCGCGCGGACCGCGGGCGACTCGTCCTCCAGGTCGTAGTTGAGGTGGTACACCTCCCACTCGACGCCGTCGGGATCCGCAGCCCAGAACTTGTCCTGGTTCGCGTGGCAACAGTTGACGCCCATCTCCTCACGCACGGCCAGCCCGCTCGCGCTTCACCCGCGCCAGCTGCTCCACGACGCTCGCCGGCGAGGCCGACCTGGAGCGCCCACGTGATCCACCCGCCCCGGCGCCGGCCGAGCCGCCCGTCGACGCGCCAGGTTGACGGGCGCCCACTCCGGCAGGAACTTCACGCAGCCCGCCTTCTCCTTGACCGGCGCCGTCGCGCGAAGAAGCGCACGTAGAAATCGCGGCTCTTGTCCAGATCCGACGCGTGAACGTGCAGATGAACCCTGATGCTCATGATGCCCCCCCGCTGTTTATATTTCGAAGATTATAGAAATATCAAACTCGTGTCAGCCCGTTATCCCGGCCCGATGAGGTGCGCGGCGCTCGCCTTGAACGCGGCGACGATCGCCGCGCCCTCGGCCAGGCCCAGGTCGGCGGCCGACCGCGCCGTGACCGTGGCGACGAGCGGAAAAGCCCACATCGACGACGACACGGGTCGCCGGCGCCGAGGCGCGTGACCCGCACGATGGTCCGGGAAGGTAATTGCGGGCGCTCGACAGCGGGCGCGAGCTCGGTCGGCAGCAGGAGCGTGACATCCTCGGGGCCGGAGACCGATCCGCACCAGCTCGCCGACGCGCGCCGCCGCGGCCACCTCGAGCTTCCTTCCGGCCACCTCGACCACCGTCACGCCCGTCGTCCCGCGCGATCACCCGGCCGGTCACGAGCGTCTCGACGCCCACGAACCGCGCGACCTCCTCGGAGACCGGCGCCTGGAAGATCGCGGGCCGTGGCGTCGAGCTGCACGATCCGTCCGGCCATCAGCACCGCGACCCGGTCGGCGAGCGCCTGCGCTTCGCCGCGGTCGTGGGTCACCAGGAAGGTGGTGACCCGGTCGTGACGGAGGATGGCCCCGACGTCGGGCAGGAGCGCGGCGCGCGAGGGCTCGTCGAGCCCGGCGAACGGCTCGTCGAGCAGCAGCACTTCGGGCTCGAGCACGAGCGCCCGCGCCAGCGCCACGCGCTGCGCCTGGCCTCCCGAGAGCGTCCGAGCCCGCTGGTCGCGGAGCGGCAGCGATGTTGAGCCGCTCGAGCCATCGGGACACGCGCGTGTCCTGCGCGCCGGCGCCGAGGCCGCGAAACCTGAGGCCGAGCGCGACGTTCTCGGCCACGCTCATGTCGGCCAGAAGCGGGCGCTGGAAGACGGTCGCCATGCGCCGCCGCTCGGCGAGCGCGTGGCGGCGCGTCGGCAGGAGCGGCCGTGAATCCGCACCACGCCCTGGGTGGGTGGCTCGAGCAGCCCGACGACGCGCAGGAGCGTCGACTCCCGCTCCCGTTCGGGCCGATCACCGCCAGGACCTCGCCCGGCGCCACGCCGAGCGCCGGCAGTCGAGGACGCGTCGCGGGTCCGTAGGCGACCCGCACGCCGCGCCAGCTCGCACGACGGCCGGCGCGCTCACGTCGGCAGGACGTGGATCGATCCTCGGTGGATCGAGAACTCCCAGTGCCGGTCGCGCTCGATGTCGAGGATCTCGTAGACGAGCCGCGGGACCTCGCACCTCGAGGTCGAAGTCGTCCCTGCGCCGGCGCGCCCGGCGCGTCGAGGCGCGAGGCGCAAGGACCACACCGTGCCGAATCCGACTCGCCGACGATGCGTCCGCGCATCAGGTTCATGTGGTGGGCGGCGTCCGGCGCGCCGCGATCCTTGCGGATCAGCCGGACGTACTCCGGGCGGATGAAGAAAGGCGATGGGGCTGTCCGGCTGGCGGCAGGTACGAGCGCGTCGGCGAGTTCACCGCCTCAGCATCAGCCCGCGCCAGGGAGATCTGGATGCGGTCGGGCGTCGCCTTCACCACGGTGCCGTGCAGCACGTTGCGCAGCCCCATGATGCGCGCGACGCGCTCCGACGCCGGCTGCCACGGAGCTCGGCGCGCGGCGCGGACTGGATGACCCGCCCTCCCTCGTAGATGACGATCCGATCCGGCGAGCTGATAGGCCTCGGTGAAGTCGTGGGTGACCAGGACCGCGGCGAGTCCCCACCCGCTCAGGATCGTCGCGGAGCTCGTCGCGCAGCGAGCGGCGCAGCGGCGCGTCCAAGCGCCGACAGCGGCTCGTCGAGCAGGAGCAGCGCCGGATCGATCGGCCAGCGCGCGCCGAGGGCCACGCGCTGGCGCTGGCCGCCGGACAGCTCGCCGGGCCGCCGGTGCTCCAGAGCCGCCGAGCGCCGAGCCGCTCCATGACCTCCGCCGCGCGCGCCAGGCGCTCGTGCGCGGGCGGTCGCAGGCCGAGCGCCACGTTCTCGGCCGACCGTCAGGTGCGGAAACAGGGCGTAGCCCTGGAACGACGTAGCCGACGCGCCGGTGCTGCGGCGGCAGGTCGACGCCCGTCGGCGGCGTCGAAGAGCACGCGGTCGTCCACGACGATGCGCCCGGCGTCGGGGCGGATCAGGCCGGCGAGGCATTGCAGCGTGAGCGTCTTGCCGGCGCCCGAGGGCCCGAAGAGCACGGCGACGCCGTCGCCCGCGGACCACGCGACGCTCCAGCGTGAACCCGGGCAGCCGCTTCGGTGATCTCGACCGAGAAGCGGTGGCTCACGTCGCCCTCGCGCCGAGGCGCCCGGCCACCATCAGGACGATGCAGGAGAGCATCGTGAGCGCCACCACCAGGAGCACGGCCTCGCCCATCTCGCCGGTCTGCACGGCGGTGTAGATGGCGAGCGGAACGGTCGTGGTCTTGCCCGGAATGTTGCCGGCGAGCATGAGCGTCGCGCCGAACTCGCCGAGCGCCCGCGCGAAGGCGAGACCAGTCCGGCGATGATCCCGTTCTTCGCCAGCGGCAGCGTCACCTCGAGCGCCGTCACGCCACTCCGAGCGGCCGAGCGTGAAGGCGGCCTTCTCGAGCTCGCGGTCGACCGACTCGATGGCCGCGCGCGCGGTGCGTGACGAGCAGCGGCAGCGCCATCACGGTCGCGGCGATCACCGCCGCGTACCAGGTGAACGCGACGCTCCAGCCCGGTCGAGCGCGTACACCGGCGCGCCGAGCCAGCCCCGCCGTCCCAGCAGGACGATGAGGTAGTAGCCGGTGACGGTCGGCGGCAGCGACGAGCGGTAGCGTCACCAGCAGATCCACCAGCGCGCGCGCCCGCGGAACGTGCGCCGCGCCAGGAGGTACGCGAGCGGGATTGCCGAGCAGCGCGTTCAGGAGCGTCGCGAAGACGGCGACGCGGATCGACAGCTCGAGCGCGCCGAGGGTGTCGGCGCTCATCCGGACGCGCGGCGCTGCTGGATCGTCGTCAGCGCCCAGTTGACGAGGAAGATCAGCACCAGGAGCAGGAGCGAGAGCGCGATGGCGACGTCGAAGTTTCCCTTGCCGGTCTCGAGCACCATCGCGGTCGTCAGCGTGCGCGTCTGCCCCTTGATGTTACCGCCCACCATCATGGACGCGCCCGATCTCGAGATGATGCCGCCGAAGCCGGCCATGACCGCCGCGCAGCATCGGCAGCCGCGCCTCGCGCAGCACCATCCACACCATCTGGATCCGCGAGGCGCCGAGCGCCAGGAGCTGCAGACGGAACTCGCGCGGCACCTGCCCGACGGCCGCCAGCGTGATGCCGGTCACGATGGGCGCGGCGATGACGGCCTGCGCGAGGACGATCGCGGCCGGCGTGTACAGGACCTCGAGATCGCCGAGCGGGCCGCCGCGCCAGAGCAGGAGCGTCACGAAGAGCCCGACCACGACGGGCGGCAGCCCCATCCCGCTGTTCACTGGCGCTCACGACGAGGCCGCGCCCGGGAAAGCGCGCGAGCGCCAGCCCGCGCCGGCCGGAACGCCGAGCGCCAGCGCGATCAGCGTCGCGCTCCCCGAGACCTGAGCGAGAGCCAGAGGATCTCCCAGATCTCGCGGTCGCGCCGGCGATGAGGCCGATCGCCTGCCGGAAACCGCTCGCCACGAGGTCCATCGGTCGACGAGTGTACTAGAATTCTCCCCGGGAGGATTACCCTCATGGCTGAGCGAACGGAAAGGCGCAGTCACGCTCCGCGGCAACCCCATCACGCTCGGCGGACCGGAGCATCAAGCCCGGTCAGAGCGCGCCCGACTTCACCGCGCTCGACAACGGGCTCAAGCCCGTGAAGCTCAGCGAGGCGAAGGGGCAAGGTCATCATTCTCAGCTCGGTGCCGTCGCTCGACACGCCCACCTGCGACACCGAGACGCGCCGGTTCAGCCAGGAAGCGGCGAAGCTCGGCAGCAACGTCGGGAGATCTGGACGATCAGCCGCGATCTGCCGTTCGCGCAGAAGCGCTGGTGCGGCGCCGCCGGCGTCACGAGCGTCAAGACGCTCTCCGACTTCCGCGAGCGCGCCTTCGGTCCGGCCTACGGCGTCGAGATCAAGGACGGCCCGATCGCCGGGCTCACCGCGCGGGCGGTCTTCGTGGTCGGTCAGGGACGGCAAGGTGAAGCACGTCGAGTACGTGAAGGAGATCGGGTCCGAGCCGAACTACGACGCGGCGCTGGCCGCGGCGAAGTCGGCGCGCGAGCTGGAGGCTCAGGTCCCCGGCGGCCGCTCGAACACGACCGTGACCGCCCTTCGCGTAGCGTCCGCTGGCGGTCGCCATCACCTAGCATCGTCGCAGGGCCGATCGTCAGCGCGGATCGTGTACGGGCCGTCCGGCACGGTCACGTTGACGCCGTAGTGAAGTCCCTGACCCCCGACCATCGGCGAGAGCTTCACCGTTGCGCGCGGGCTTCGCCGGCGGCGCGAATCGACGCCGTCACGGGCAGGTAGGGCACCGGCTCGCCCGTCACCCGGTCGCTGACAAAGACCATCAGGTGCCCGGCGCGCGGCGGCTGGCGCGCCGTGGCCGGCATGGTCGCCCGTGCCCGCCGCCGCGGTATTCGAGCCGCACGGTAGATCGCCCGCCGTCTTCTCCGATGGCCATCGGGCCGTGCTCGTGCCCGCCGGCCGTCAGGCTCTTCAGGAACGCGACCAGGTCGACGAGCTGCGTGCGACGCTCAGGCTGTCCCGCATAGCTGGGCATGATCGACTTCCCGTCCGGCCCGGTGTAGCCGGGGCCTTCGAGGATCACCGCGTTCGGCGACAGGATCGACTCGGCGAAATACTCCGCGGGATGGTGACTGCCCATGCCCGTCAGCTCGGGACCGACGTTCTTTGCGTCACCACCCGGTTGCGGGAGCTTCCCCTGAATCGCGTGGCACTTGTGGCACTCGAGATCCGAGAAGAACCTGCCGCCCTTCAGCGCATCCCCGGCCGGCAGCGTGAACTTCCACCCCCGCGGCACACCCCCCATCCGATGCAGCTCCTCCATCGTGACCTTCCGCGCCCTCGCCTCCTGCCGCCGCCGTGAGGAGCCGTGGCCGGCGGCGGCGCAGCGGAGGCGTCGGCCTCTACGCTGATGCTGCGCGCCCGCCCACCAACCGCACACGCGAGCGCAGCAACCCCGACGCACAGCTCCACCGACCACCGCTTCGCGCCCGAAGCTTCCTATCGGTCCCAGTGCCGCTTGTCTGTCACGAATCACCTCGTCAGGAATTGCCCGACTTACGCCAGAAACCCGGCCAGGCGTGTGGCAAGCGCGGCGAGCACGCAGTCTCCGCGACCGCGACATCGAACCGGAAACCGCGCGGCGGGGCGGCGGGCGCAGGCGCGGATGCGGATGCGGGAGGGGTCGAAGGGACCCGTTCCCAGCACGCGGCGACGGACGAAGCCGCGCCTGGATGGAGCCCAGCCGCAAAGGGGCAGCGGACGCATGCGCGCGTGGTCGTCTCGACCCCTCCGCACCAGCCCGCCCGCACCCAGCCGCCTCGCCGCGCGACTCCGACTAGGAAAGATCGATCCAGACCGACTTGACCTCGGTGTAGAGGTCCAGACCGCTAGCCCCCAGCTCCCGCCCGAACCCAGATTCCTTGAAGCCGCCGAACGGCAAAGCCGCATCGAAGAAGGTTGTACGCGTTGACCCACACCGTGCCGGCGCGGATCGTCCGCGCCACCTTGAGCGCCTTGGCCACATCGCGCGTCCACACCGCGGCGGCGAGCCCGTAGGTCGTCGCGTTGCCCTCGGCGATCCCGTCGTCAATCGACTTGAACGGGATCACGGAGAGGACCGGCCCGAAGATCTCCTCGCGCGCGATCTTCATCGTGTTGGTGACACCGTCGAAGATCGTCGGCTCGACGAAGTAGCCTTCTGCCCGAGCCGACGTTCGCCCGGCCGCCGCCGGCGACGAGGTGCGCGCCCTCCTTCTTGCCCGCATCGATGTAGGAGAGCACGGTCTCCATCTGCTGCTTCGACTACGAGCTGGCCCCATACGCGTCGCCTTGTCCATCGGGTCGCCGACCTATGAGCGTCTTGACGCGATCGGTGAGCTTCGCCATGAAGTCGTCGTGAATTTTCTCTCGAGGAACAGGCGCGAGCCGGCGGCGCAGACCTCGCCCTTGTTGTAGAAGATGCCGGTGAGCGCGCCCTTCACCGCCGCCTCGATGTCGGCGTCGGCGAAGACGATGTTCGGCGACTTGCCGCCGAGCTCGAGCGACAGCCGCTTCAGCGTGCCGGCGGCCTCGCGCATGATCCGCCTTGCCCGACCTCGGTCGAGCCGGTGAAGGCGATCTTGTCGACGCGCGCGGTCGCGAACCATCGCCATCCCGACCTGTCCGCCCGGGCCGGTGACCACGTTGACACGCCGTCGGGCAGGCCCGCCTCCCGCGTGAGCTCGGCGAACTTGAGCGCGGTGAGCGGCGTCAGTGACGCGCGGCTTGAGCACCACCGTGTTGCCGGCGGCCAGGGCCGGCGCGATCTTCCACGACGAGAGCAGGAACGGGAAGTTCCACGGCACGATCGCGCCGACCACGCCGATCGGCTGGCGCAGCGTGAAGGTGAAGGCGTTCTCGCGCAGGCCGAGCGTCTCGCCGTGGATCTGGTCGCCCACCCGGCGTAGTAGCGGAAAGACCTCCGCGGCGAACGGGATCTCGACCTTGCCGGAGTCGAAGATGCGTCTTGCCGGCGTGTTACGAGGTCTCGAGCCGGGCCATCTCGTCGAGGTTCTGCATGATGAGATCGCCGAGCTTCCACACGATCCGCCCGCGCTCGGCGGCGCTCATTCGCGGCCACGGACCCGAGTCGAATCGCCCGGTGCGGCGGTCCGCGACGCAGCGAGGTCGACGTCGCGCTCGTCGCCACATCCCACCTGCGCGCTCGTCTCCTCGTTCGCGGGGTTGATCGTCGTCGCCCCGGAGACGGGCGGACGCCAGTTGCGTGCGCGATGAAGAGCTGATCGGTGTTCATGGCTGACTCCTCGAGCGCTACGAACGGTTGGCGGTCACGGCGCGAGCACGCGACCGGCGCCGGGCGACTTCATGCGGCCGCCGTCCACGACCACGGCGCCGTTGACGACGACGTAGGGAATGCCCGTGGGATAGCGGTGAGGCTCGGGGAAGGTCGACTCGTCCTTGACGGTGCGGGATCGAAGATCGCGAGGTCGGCAGCATACGCTCCTCCCGCACGAGCCCGCGGTCGCGCAGACGAAGCCGCGCCGCGCACATGCCCGTCATCTTGTGGGACGGCCGACCCCGGGCGGGAACAGGCGCCTGTTCGCGCGCGTACTCATGGCGAGACGACGCGGGAAGGTGCCGTACGTGCGCGGGTGGGGCTTTGCCCGGGCGGCTCGCCGTCACCCGGGTAGAGCGGGATCGAGGAGTCGGAGCCGATCGCGAGCAGGCGGATGCGCCAGCACCTTCGGCGACGTTCTCGACGCTCTGGGAGAAGCTGACCATGCCGACCGCGCACCGCTGCTCGAGCAGGAGGTTCATCAGTACGTCATCGGCCGGCGCCGGTGCCGGACTGGCGCGCGATCTCGCGCCAGGCCGAGCCCCTCGATCTCGCGGCGGCGCGCTGGGTGGCGATGAAGACCTGGTCGAAGCCGATGCCGCCCTGCAGACGGCATTGCCCCAGCGCTCGCCGTCAGATCAGGACACTCCTCGACGATGCGCCGCCGCGTCGCGCGGTCGGCCAGCCGCTCGAAAGCGAAGGAAGCTTCGCGGTGCCGCCGTCGTGGGCCCACGCCGGCATCATGTTGTCGAGCTTGGCGCTGCCGGCGTTGTACGGGATAGGACGTCGCCCGGCCACGTCCACGCCTGCGCGGCTCGCGCGTCCTCGAGCAGGCGCAGCGCCGCAGTCGATCTTCGGCCAGTTCTGCCGCGCCCGGGGAGGCCTTCACGTGCGAGACCTGGACCGCCGACGCCGCCCTCCTCGCGATGCAGGATCGCCTCGTTGATGGAGTCGAGCAGCATCGAGGACTCGCCGCGTGATGTGGGAGAAGCAGTACCCGCCGCGCCGCGGCGATGGCCCGCGCCAGCGCGCGTGAGACTCGGCGGTGTCGGGATAGGCGCTGGGCGCGTACACGAGCCCGGTGGAGAAGCCGAAGGCGCCGGCGTCCATCGCTTCGCCATAGAAAGCCGCTGCATGGCGGTGCGGCATGTCGTCGGCGGAGGCCGGGCGCGCCCGAACTCCGAGCGCCGCGATGGAGCGCGCTGGCCGACGAAGTGCGCGACGTTCAATGACGGTCGGATCGCGCGGAGCGCGCGTCGAGGTACTGCGCGAACGTCTCCCAGCGGGTCGAGCGGCGCCGATGAGCAGCCACGTAACTGAACGAAGTACAA
>ERZ1370068.1483-contig-11381_pt1 | contig 99592 bp, 184 predicted proteins | sample MGYA00561227_ERZ1370068 | MGnify/ENA primary metagenome ERZ1370068 (study PRJEB38410, sample SAMEA6850437) | metagenome | study: Metagenomic assessment of the ecological functions of the soil: analysis of the soil microbiota associated with the...
GCCACTTCTGCCAGCACGCCGTAAACCGCCGCCGCACTCGGCTCCCATCCCGTAATGCATCGCCTCACCCGCGACTGACTTGTAATCCCGCGGGAGCTTACGGCCGATGACCTTTTCCGAGATGACGTTCGCGGCTCTCACCGTCGCCGGGTCGGGCTTTCTCCCGCTGCGCATTTTGGAATGACGCATCGCGTCCGAAGCCGCGCTCCAGGCAGACCTGAAATTGCTCCATCAAATACGAGGCCAGCAACCCACCGGCCACTCCGGCCAGCAAACCCTTCATCAGGTCGATTTCGCCATAGTCTGTGTCGTCAAATCTGATCATCGTTCCTCGAATGCTGAATCGTTCCTGCACAAAGGAATCGTGCGCCAGTCGCTTCGTGGCTCGGTTGCGAGCCCTAGAGAAGCAACTGCAGGTAAACCGACGTCGAGCCGGCGCTCAAACTTCGCTTCCAACTTCGCGCAAGCGCCCGGCCACCTTGAAGCCCAACGAATCCAGCATCCGAATCATCCCGACCGACTCTTCGCAGCAGACGGCCAGAACGGTGTGATAGCCTGACGATCGCGCCCGCTCGATCAGATCCTGCACCATAACACGTCCGTAACCCTGCCGGATGGCAATCGTGGCGCACGTAGACCGTAAGCTCGATCGTGTCTCGATAGGCGCAGCGCGAGCGGAAAGGCGAGCGCCCCCAGCCGACGACGGCGTGATCGACTTCGAGCACGATGAGCGGCTGATTTCCCGGTCGCGTGCGCAATTCCTCGACTCGTTCTTCCGTTGTTTCGTCGTCAACCTGGAAAGTCGCCGCCGACGTGCGGACGTAGTAATTGTAAATCGCGTTGATCTCTTCCGCGTCGGCTACAGTCGCGAGCCGGGGTCCGCAGCGTGTCCATCATCGCGTCCCGCGGGCGAGCAGATTTCGTCGCACCACGCTTCGATCCGGGCGCGAATTTCGTCGCGAATCTGCGCACCGCGGCCAGCTTTTCGGCGTGCGTTCCGGTCAGCGTCGGAGGGATCGGGAAAGCTCCAATGCAGGCGGCGGCGTCGGACCCGGAAAGATTGGACACTTCTCCGCGCTGCCTCATCGCAAACCGTAACGACATAGAGCGAAGACCGGGCCCGATTTCCAGACGTCGAAAACGCGCTGTGTCCGCTTGTGCGAAATGTCGATTCCGACCTCCGACATCGCCTCGACGACGAGCGGATTAAGGGTTCCCGGTTCGAGGCCAGCGCTCTGCGCCTCGAACTGGTCGCCGCAGATGTGATTCATCCAGGCTTCGGCCATCTGGCTGCGCGCGCTGTTGTGGATGCAGATGAAGAGAACGCGTTGTTTCATTGGTTGGCGAATGATTGATTTTACTCTGCGAAAACGCCGGCGGGTTCACAGCAGCTCGATTTCAATTCCTCCAGACGCTGCAAGTCCTTGCGAAAGACCGGATCCGACGAAGCGCAATCCTGCAGGCACTTCAAATTCATCTCCAGCTCGGCCGACGGTCTTGCGGGCAAAGAATAGATAATCCAGTTTCCAGACCGCTTCGTTTGCGCACCAGACCGCGGCTGCGCGAAGTAGGCAAGGTGTTTGGAAATCTTCACCTGCGGCTCACGCAAGGCATCCTGAAAATGACAAACGCACAATGGCGTCTGTGTCAGCAGATGCAGGATGCGCAGCCGCGTGGGCTCGCAGAAGCATTGATAAATCTGTGCCAGCTTCATCCCGTCGTCGCCGCCTAACAACAAACCGTCGGCGTGTTCACTGCCTCCGATTCACAGCCGCACTCTTGTTTTGCGAGGCAGTCGGTGTGCCTGGCAGCCAGCTGAAATTCGAGCCGGTCGTCAACCGCCCGTCGCCGAGGCGATCGGATACTGCGAGACGACGCAACAATCCCACTCCATTTCCACGTCGAGATCGTCCCCGGCAGGATCGGCCGACCGAGATCGAGGATGTCGGCAAAGCGCTTTCGCCTCGAGACGGTGATCGAAATCCTCGGCAGACGTAAGTTTGCAGGACGCACGCCTCGCGATCGCGGAAGGTGCCGCCACAATCGACGAACTTTTTCGCGACGTAGCCCACTTCGGTGAGGTGAAAGTGGCGCTGGAATCTGTTCGCCGCTCGGCAGAATGAAACGCGGGAGGGCTGCGGGATGCGCGCGGAGGAAGAGATTTGAGTTCATGTAATTTCATGGGCCGTGATCTATATTCCTATTAGAGGAATATAGTCAAGGCAGGAAGCTTCTGCGCGCGAAAATGAGCAGCGCGGTGCCGCCAAGCGACCAACAAGATCACACTTCGCGTCACTCCTCCATCCGCATCGGATTGGCCGATCCGATATTCGTGCACCCTTCGCGGAACTTTACCGTCAGGCGTTCGCCAATAGTCGCGCTGTTTTCTGAAGGGCATCAGCAGGCCATTGAGCAGCTTGCGGTCCTCGCGCGTCGAGTAACCAGGCACGCCGATGACGATTTCCGACTGCGGGATGTTCAGTCCCAGCGTGCGATGAAACCGGTCCCACCACGGGAAAACCACGGAATAATTCGAGTTCGTCTCGCCTTCGGACCTGGGAGTGGTGAATGCCGTGCATGCGCGGCGTGACGAGCACCCTGTTGCGAGCAGCGCGTTCGAAGCGGATCGGCGGTCGCACATTGCTATGGTGAAAAAGCGTGTTGGCTTGAAACACCAGTTCGTAGGTCGCAAACGCCGGCGCGGAAATGCCAGATCGAGCGCGACCACGATGCGCGGAAGACTGCCGACATGGCCACTTCGCCAAAGTGAAAGCGGAAGCCGGTCGAGACATCGAGATCCGGGATCGATGTGATGGACGTTGTGGAAGCGCCAGAGAACGGCATGCGGTGGTTCAGCCACGTGCCACCAATAAAAGCTCAAGTCCATGAGCAGAAACGCGATCATGGATTGCGCCGCCGCGGCAGGGCGGGACGATGTGGATCAAGCCGAACGGCTGCAGACCGGCCCAGCGCATCGCCGACTGCGCCGCGGGCCGCACGATCGCCGCGGCAACACCGAAGGCCAGCGCGCGAGAAACAAAAGGTTAACGATGAGTCAGCGCGCAGCAATTCGGATTTGGTTGCGCGCAGCGGGACGAATCGTTCAACGACGAAAAATACCCAAACAAGCCGGCAACGATGACAAAGGGTGACGAGGACGGAATCATCGGCGGGAGATCGTTTTCGCGAAGCGCGTTCCACACCCAACCGGCAGTTCTCTTGCCTGACCCAGCACTTGGCAGCAACTCATGGCGTCTCCACATTAGCGCCTTCGACGTTCTCCAGCATCTTCACCGCCGGATGTTCGCCGCTGCCAGCCTTTTCTGGGACACTGGCTTCCGTAATCTATAACAGGGTAATCGCCCAGCCCGCCCCCGATCGCCAGCAGCAACCATACGGCGACATAAACGTAGGTGGAAGATTTCCCGATAATTCGCCGGGGCCATCAAGATCGTGGGGATGCAGGTGCCGACGGCGCCGAGCATGAAAGTGAACGCCGGCCCGACTCCACGCCGGCTTGGAGCAAGCCGATAGGTGAGAGGCACTTCGGCTCCTCGCAGACGTATAAGGGAATCCCGGCGACGGCCGCGATGTAGATACGCTCCGATGCCGCCGTGCAGGTAGCGCGCGATGTCTCGCGGCGGCACGACCGCCTGCAGTATCGCCACCGCGATCAAGCCGAGCACGAAGTAAATCCAGAGCGGATGCAACAACGCCGTAAAGCTCGGCCAGAACATGCGCTTGCCCTCGGGAGCGGCTCGTCGTCCGCACAGCAGCCCGCCTCGAGGTCGGAGACTGCGGGATTACCGGGCGGCGGTTGGAAATTTCCTGATCCGCCGCGCTTGCAGGGCATTTAAGGCCAGACCCATGAGCACAGTCACGACGACCGGAAAACGATCTCGGCAATGGTGAATTTGGCGCCGAGGAGCGCGGCGGTGAGGATGATGGTCTCGGGACTCCAGAATCGGTGAGATCATGATGAACGCCGTCAGCGTTCCGAGCCGTGCCCCGCAGGCTTTCAGCGCGGCGGCCAGCGGCATCGTGGTCATCGAGCAACCGGGCAAGGAACGGCGCCAGCAAACGTGGCGTGGAGGATTGATGCGCGGGGCGAGCCGAGCCAGCGCAGTCGCCCAGGCCGTCGGCAAGAACGCTTCCAGCGCAGCGCCCAGAATTGCTCCGCCCAAAAACCAGGGTAGCGCATCGGCGAGCAGGCCGATGAAGTTATCAAAGACAACGTCGAAGCTCATTCAATATGTCTCGTGAACCGATGGCAACAGATAACGAGCGGACCGATGATCGAGCTGATGGAGGAAACGTTTGGCTCGTTGCGTCACTTCGAATCACTATGCAGTAGCCAGTTCCTTCGTCGAAGGCGGCTCGGGCAGTTGAACGCCCAAAGCAGGGGACGACTTGCGTTCGAAGACATTGTAAAGCGTTGGCAGAATAAAAAAGCGTCAAGAGCGTCGAGCTGATGAGCCCGCCGATGACGACGGCGGCGAGCGGCTTTTGAATTTCGCTGCCCGGGCCGGTGGCGAAGAGCATCGGGACGAGGCCGAGCGCGGCGACGCTCGCGGTGATGAGCACCGGGCGCAGTCGCAGCACCGCGCCTTGGATGACGGCCAGCTCGACGGCCAGACCTTCGCGGCGCAGCTCGTTGAAGTAACTCACCATCGACGACGCCGTTGAGCACGGCGACGCCGAAAGAGCGCGATGAAGCCAACGCTCGCACTGACGCTCAGATTGAAATCGCCAATGACGAGCGCGACGATTCCGCCGATCAGCGCGAACGGAATGTTCAGGATGATGAACGGCGCCTGCTTCACGGAGTTGAACGAGCTGAAGAGCAGCAGGAAAATCGCCGCGATCGTGATCGGGCACGACGATGGCGAAGCGCTTCATGGCGCGCTGCTGATTCTCGAACTGGCCGCCCCAGGTGATGAAGTAGCCGGGCGGCAATTTCACGCGCGGCGTCGATTTTCTCTTGCGCCTCCGCGACGAAGCCGCCGATGTCGCGTCCGGTGACGTTGCATTCGATGACGATGCGCCGCTGTCGCGCATTTCGCGGCTGATCTGCGCCGGGCCTTCGGTGACGTAAACCTTGGCGAGCTGGCCTAGCGGAATGAGCGCGCCGCTCGGCGATGGAATGAGAATCTCCTTAATCGGCTCGACATCGTTGCGCGCCTGCTTCGGGAAAACGCACGGCCAGGCCGAAAACCTTCAGCCCTTCATAAACTTTGCTCGCTTCCTTGCCGCCGATCGCGGTCTCGATGACGTCCTGGATGTCGGCGACGTTGATGCCGTAACGCGCGATCTTGTCGCGATTGATTTCGATTTGCAGATAGGCGAGGCCGCTGACCTTCTCGACGTTCACGTCGGCCGCGCCGCCGACTTTGCCGAGCACGCGCGCGACGGCGTCGCCCTTCTGTTTCGAGCACGTCGAGGTCGTCGCCGAAAATCTTGATGCCGATGGCGGACTTCACGCCGCTGACCAGCTCATCGACGCGAAGCGCGATCGGCTGCGAGAAACTCGAGGCCACGCCAGGCAAGTTCGCTGAGCGCCTCGCGCATTTTCTCCGACCAGCTCGTCCTTCGATTTCGTCGTCGTCCATTCTTCGCGCGGCTTGAGCGTGACGATCACATCGCTGAGTTCGATCCCCATCGGATCGGAAGCGATGTCGGCGCGTCCGGTTTTCGAAACCACGTCGATGACTTCCGGAAATTGTTTGAGCAATCTTCTCCGCCTTGCGTTTGCAGGTCGAGCGATTGCGGTCAGCGAGATGCTCGGAATGCGAAATGTCTGCACGCGCGATCGAGCCTTCATCGAGCGCCGGCAGAAACTCCGTGCCGATCAGCGGGACGAGCGCGAACGAGCGCCCGAGCGCAAGCAACGCGCAGGAGCGACGACACGCCACGGATGACGCACGCAGGGCTTGAGAGTGACGAGAGGTAGATGTGCTTCAGCCAGCGGATGTGGAACGGGTCGTGCTCGTGCGGCACTCTGCTTCAGGAAAAAGGTGCAGAGCGTCGGCACGAGGGTGAGCGAAAGAGATGAGCGAGCCGAGCAGCGCAAAAGAAATCGTGAACGCGAGCGGGCTGAACATTTTTCCCTCGAACCCTTCCAGCGTGAAGAGCGGCAGAGAAGACGATGATGATGATGAAGATGCCGAAGACGATCGGCCGGCCCACTTCCTTCGCCGCGTAGAGCACGGTCTCGATTTTGCCGGCGTGCGTGATGCGCTCTGCCCGGATCGGGCTTTCTCGGTGAGGTGCCGGTGAATGTTTTCCACCATCACGACCGCGCCATCGACCATCATGCCGATGCCGATCGGCGAGACCGCCGAGCGACATCAGGTTCGCGCTCAGTCCGTACCATTTCATCATGATGAAGGCGAAGAGCGCGGCCAGCGGCAGGACGAGCGTGACGATGATCGCGCTGCGCACGTCGGCGAGCAGCACAATGAGAATGATGAGCACGAAAATCGCGCCTTCCTGCAAGCGCCTTGGTCACGGTGTGGATCGCCTTTTCACGAGATCGCGTGCGGTCGTAAAACGGCACCAGCTCGACGCCTTTCGGCAGCGCCTTCTGGATCGCGGGCAGCTTCTCTTTGACCGCATTCAACGACATCGCGCCCGCTCGCGCCTTTGAGCATCAGCACAATGCCGGCGACCGCTTCGCCCTCGCCGTTGGCGGTCACCGCGCCCTGCCGCAGCTCCGCGCCGATCTTCACATCGGCCACATCGCGGACGTAGATCGGCGTGTGGTTGGCTGCATGCCGTTACGATCGACGATGATGTTCTCGATGTCGCGCATGTCTTTCACCAGGCCGATGCCCGCGCACGACGTATTGCTCGGATTCGATGCTCGATAAAGTTGCCGCTGGCGTTGGCGTTGTTCTTCTCCAGCGCCTCGAAGACCTGCGCGAGCGTCACATTGTGACGAGAGTCAGCCGCTCGGGCTTGATGATGACCTGGTATTGCTTCACCAGGCCGCCGAAAGAGTTCACGTCGGTGACGCCCGGGCACGGTGCGCAGGATCGGGCGCACGATGTAATCCTGCATCGTGCGCAGCTCGGTCGCGTCGTATTTCGGGTCCTTGCTGACGAGCGTGTATTGGAAAATTTCGCCAAGCCCTGTGGTGATCGGTCCGAGCTGGACATCGACGCCCGCCGGCAAGCTTTCGCGCAGCGCTCTGCAGCCGCTCGCTCACCAGCTGGCGCGCGAAGTAATCGTCCACCCCGTCCTCGAACACGATCGTGATCGCGCAGAGACCGATCTTCGAGACGGAGCGGATTTCTTCCGAGTCGCGGCAGACCGCCCATTCTGCATTTCGATCGGGCGCGTGACGAGCTTCTCGACTTCGGGCGGCGACATTCCACCGGCGGTCGCGAGCACCTGCACCTGCACGTTGGTTACGTCGGGGAATGCGTCGATCGGAATCTGCTTGAGCGCGAGCAGCACCGAAGCCAGTGAGAACGAGTGTGGCCGAGGATGACCAGCATCCGCTGGCGGACGGAGAAATTCGAGAATCGGATTGATCATCGCGTTATTCCTCTCCCAAGCTCGCCTTTGAGCATCTCGGATTTCAGAATGAAGCTGCCCGTCGGTCACGACCTTCTCGCCCTCCTTCACTCCCTCGAGCACCTGCAACGCGGCCGTGTTGCTCCATCCCTGTCTTAACGGCGCGCTTTTCGAATCTCGCTGCCGTTGAGCGCGACGAACACCATCCGATCCGTCTTCATCGGTCTGCAGCGCCTTAGTCGGGAGATGAGCGCGTCTTTCGTACCGCGGTCGTTGCAATCTCGACATCGGCAAACATGCCGGGCTTCAAACGGCCGTCGTCGTTCCTGCACCTGCGATCCGCACATCCAAGGTGCGCGAGTGCGGACTTCCCACGCTGATTACCGATGCGCACGACGTTTGCCGCGAAAAAGTTTCGCCGGGATAAGCGAGCGCACTGTGAAAGCCGCCTTCTCACCGAGATTGCACCGCCGCGATGTCGCGCTCCTTTGACCTCAGCCAGCGACCCACAAATCGGCCGGATCGCTGATCGTGTAGATTTCGCGTTTCTTTCCAGCGAGCTCGCCGACGGTGGCTCTTGACGTTCAGTGATCACGCCGTCGATCGGTGCTTTCAATTCAAGCGGCTTGCCGAGCAGCTCGGGCGTTTGCAGAAGCGCGAGCGACGTCGCCCGCTTTCACGTGGATCGTTGATATCAGAAGTGCAGGCTCGTGATTCGCCCTTCCAAGGTCGTGCTGATGATCTTCGCCGTCTTGTTCATGTTCTCGGTCACGGCCTGGCCGCTCTTGAATGTCGTTTCGAGATCGCCGCGCGCTAGCCGGCTCGGTTTCGATCTCTAACCTGCGCGGAGGTTTTGCTCCGTTAGCGTGACGAGGTTCTCGCTATGCTTGGCTGCGCGGCGGTTTGCTTCTTCGGCGCGGCTTCTTTTCTCCGCAACACAAGCAAAGGCGGTCAGGATGATGGGCGCAGCGGCGGCGCTCGCTGGCCGTGGATGGTTATCATGAATTATTTTGCGCAGGCTGTTGAGAGCTGGGCGAAAATTCGAGAGGAACGCCGACGGCCGATTCGAGTTCGGCCCGTTGTTCGGCGACGTTGCCGAGCGCCTCGTAGTAGCTGGCCAGTGTGTCGAAATTACGTGCGCTTGGCGTCGAGATAGATGAGCAGGCGAGGTCGCGCTCTGCGCGTAGCTCTGTTCGGCTTGCGCGACGAGAGTCTTTAGCTGATCGAGAAAGGCCGGCGTGTAGAGAGAAAACTCGGAGCGCGCGAGTTCCAGATCCTTTGTCGCTCTGGTAACCGCGCCCGCGATTTCCAAGCGTGTCTTTTTCGATCTCCGCGAGCAGCTTCTGTTGCTCGGCGGTCGCCGTTTGATTTCGCCCTGCTTCCTATCCCAAAACGGCAGCGCGATCGTCACCCCAAGGCCGTAAATTTGTTCGTTCTTTGTATACTCGATCTGGGGACCAGACTGCGAAATCCGGCCGACGTCCGAATCGCGTCGAGCGCAGGGTGAGACCTGCCGCTTCGGCCTGCACCCCGAGTGCGCGCACAGCTCGGGTTGCGGGCCATCGCGAGCGAGAGAAATTCTGATCGCGCAGCGGGCTGAGTCCCGGCCCGATCGAGTGAGCCGCTGACCGAGAGGGGAACACTCGGCGACCGACCGATCAAAGTGTTCAAGGTCACGCGCGCCGCGGCCACTTTCCCTTGCGCTTCCAGCAGGCCCGCTGGGCGGCGATCAACTCTGCCTGGCTCTTTGATCGTCTCAAAATCGGACGCGTAGCCGCTTTCGGCTCGCTTTTTGACGATTCGACGAAGGTCCTGGCCGACTCGACTTGATCGCTGCGCAAGACGGTTACGTTCTGGAGCCGCGAGCATTTCGTAAAACGCCCGTCGCACTTTCGCGGCCAGGGCAAACCGGAATCCCTCAAGGGCGAGTTGTTGAACCGCGACGTTCTTTTCGGCGATGGCAATCTTGAGGGCACGCTTGCCGGGAAACTCAAAGAGCTGGCTGAGTTCGAAATCGCCGTGAAACTCGGTGAGCCGATCGTTTGGATCGGCGATGCGCTTTGCACCAGGGCGCAACGCTCAGCTCCGGATTCGCATAGACGCGCGCCGAACGCACCCCGCCCTTTGCGCTCGCGACTGCCGCCTCGAAGGCGCGCAACTCCGGATTATTGTGGAGCGCGTCAGCCGTCAGGCTTTCCAGCGTATCGGCTCGCGCCGGAACGCCGGCCAGCAGGACCATGATCGATAAAAATTTTGTGGTGTGATTGAACATGAATAGACAAAGAGTGTGAAAATGCAGCGGCCGGAGACAGCGGGAGGACGCAGTCCGGCAACAAGCGACAGACAGCGCCTGAGGTGTGAATGCTGCGCCAAAGGCGCAGTTCTCAGGCGTTAGGCCAGCTGAGGTGGATGATCGATCGAGGCCGCCAAACGAGGTGGCGTGGCTTCATCAGCGCTCGGCAGAAAGTCCGCAGGCTGCAGATCATTCCCAAGCTTTGGCGCAAGATCCGCCACCACGACTGCACCCGAATGCGTCGCGCAGAGACAGTGAGAGCAAGGACTCTTGTCGTGGTCCGGAACAGATTGCGAAGCCAGTGTTTCACAATGTCCCTGACTCAGGTCAGCGACCGCATCGAGGGCGATGTCGCCGATGAAAAGCAACATGGCAAGCAGCGCGGGGCCACGCAGAAATGCATTGTGACGCTGCCACTTCATTGTCGGTAACCGATAAACACGGTGTTCAGCAAAGTCAATCGGATACCTGCGGTGTTGGCACAAAAACAAAGCCGGCCGGGACGCCATTCTCATCGCGAATCGATGGCGGCCCGGTGCTCAACTCGATTTCGGCCAACTGCTCGAACGGAAGCTCCGTATAATCATGTCTCACCGAGGCAACGCGGATGGTATCAGACTTGGCGGAATGAGCTGGATTTCACTCTCGTCTTGCCTTTTCAATCCGCGCTTCTTCCACAGGACGTAGATGACCGGATAAATCAGGAGTTCCAGGATGGCGGAGGTCACAATTCCGCCAATCATCGGCGTCGCGATTCGTTTCATCACATCGGCGCCAGCCTGCGTGGCCGGCGACCACATGATCGGGAGCAGACCAAACAGGATGGCGCAGACGGTCATGATCTTTGGCCGGATCCGCTGGACCGCGCCTTCGATGACCGCGTCGTGCAGATCCTGGAAATTGTTCATCCGGCCTTCGGCGCGGAATTTTTCCCAGGCGTGATCGAGGTACGAGCAGCATGACGACCCCGGTCTCGGCATCGAGCCCGGCGAGCGCGATGATGCCGACCCAGACGGCAACGCTCATGTTGTAGCCGTAGCAAATAAATGAGCCAGAACGCGCCGACTAACGAGAACGGAACCGCCAGCAGGACGATGAAGGTTTTCGTGATCGACTTCGTGTTCATGTAGATCAGGACAAAAATGATCAGGAGCGTGAAGGGGATCACGACTTTCGAGCTTTTTCAGCGCGGCCTGGAGATGCTTGAAACTGGCCCGCCCATTCGCTGTAATAACCGGGCGGGAACTGCACGGTTTCGTTCAACCTTTCGCGACGCGCGTCGGACGTAGCCGGCGAGGTCGCTCGTCGTGATGTCCACAAAAACGAAATCCCACCAGCTGTCCGTTCTCGTCGCGGATGGAGGGCGGCCCGGTCTTGTAACTGATATCGGCCAGCATCGAGATCGGCACCTGCGCGCCGGAGGGCGTCGCGACCGAGCACACGCTTGAGCGCGTCGAGGTCATCGCGGAAATCACGCGCGTAACGCACGCTGATTGGATAGCGCTCGCGGCCTTCCACAGTGGTCGCTGATGGTCTTGCCGCCGATCGCGCTTTCGATCACGTCGTTGACCGTCGCCCACCGTTAGGCCATAACGCGCGGCCGTCTCGCGGTTGACATTGAAGTCGAGGAAATAGCCGCCGGTGGTGCGCTCGGCATAAGACGCTGCGCGTGTCCGGAAAATCGCTCAGGGCTTTCTCGATCTGCAGGCCGATTTCCTGGATCTTGCCCAGGTCAGGCCCGAAAATTTTGATGCCCAACTTGCTGCGGAAACCGGTCGTCAACATTTCGGTGCGCGTCTGGATCGGCATCCAGAAGATGTTCGCCATTCCGGGCGTTTTGATGTTGGCGTTCATCTCCGCGGTTGAGCTTGTCCCAGGTCATTCCAGGTCGCCATTGCTCCGGCGGTTTCATCGTCAGCGACGGTTTCGAACATCGAAAGCGGGGCCGGATCGGTCGGTGTTTCGGCTTGTCCGGCCTTGCCGAAAGACCCGGCGTCACCTCGGGAACCTTGAGCAGCATGCGATCCTGGATTTGCAGGATTTTGGTCGCCTCGGTGATAGACATCCCGGGCACGGCCGTCGGCATGTAAAGCATCGTGCCTTCATTCAGCGGCGGCATGAATTCCGAGCCGAGCTTTCCGGAAGGGAATGATCGTGATCGCCAGGATGACCGCGGCCGCGATGAGCGTCGAGCCAACGGTAGCGCAGGACGAAATTGACCAGTGGCTGGTAGGCCCAAATCAGAAACCGATTGATCGGGTTCCTGGCTTCCGGCCGGATTTTTCCGCGGATGAGCAGAGTCATCAGGACCGGCACGAGGTGACGCCGAGGAGCGCGGCGAAAAACATGGAGAACGTTTTCGTGTAAGCGCGAGCGGCTTGAAGAGGCGGCCTTCCTGCGCTTCGAGCGAGAAGACCGGAATGAAGCTCACCGTGATCACGAGGAGCGAGAAAAAGAGCGGGCGCCCGACGCTTTGGCCGCGGCGATGACCGTGGCGACGCGCTCTTGGCCGTTCGGCTCGCGGCCATGCTTCTCCCGGAAATGCTCGAGGAACTTGTGCGCGTTCTCCACCATGATGATGGCCGAATCGACCATCGCGCCGATTGCGATCGCGATGCCGCCGAGCGACATGATGTTGCTCGTTAGGCCGAGTCTTAGCATCGGGAGGAATGAAAGAATGATCGCGATCGGCAGGGTGATGATCGCGACGAAGGCGGAGCGCAGGTGCCAAAGAAAAACCACGCAGACCAACGCGACGACGATGCTTTCCTCGATCAGTTTCCGCTGCAGCGTGGAAATCGAATTCCTGATCAGCGTGCTGCGATCGTAAGTCGGCACGATCTTCACGCCTGGCGGGAGCGAGCCTTTGATCGCTTCGAACTTTTTCTTGAGGCCGTCGATGACGTTGAGCGCGTTTTCGCCATAGCGCATGACGACGATGCCGCCCACGGTTTCGCCTTTCCCGTCGAGCTCCGCCACCCCGCGGCGGATGTCGCCGCCGAGATGGACCGTGCCGACATTCTTCACGTAAATCGGCGTGCCGTTGTCGACCTTGAGCGGGATGTTCTCGATGTCCTGCAACGCTCTGTGATGTAGCCGCGGCCGCGCACGTAATATTCGGTCGTCGCGACCTCGAACGTTTTGCCGCCGACATCGGCGTTGCTCTCCTTGATTTTCGCGACCACGTCCAGAGAGCGGGATGCCGTAGCCGAGCAATTTGTTCGGATCGAGATCGACCTGGTATTGCTTCACGAACCCGCCGACTGGACGCGACCTCGGCAACGCCTTTCACCGACTCAAGGGCGTAACGAAGATTCCAATCCTGAATGAGCGCAACTCGGCCAGATTATGCTTCCCGGTTTCATCGACGAGCGCGTATCTCGAAGACCCAGCCGACGCCGGTCGCGTCCGGCCCGATCACGGGATTGACGCCTTCCGGGCAGCGAGCCGCGCGACCGAGTTCAGATATTCGATCACGCGCGAGCGCGCCCAATAGATGTCGGTCCCGTCCTGAAAAATGACATAGACGAACGACTTTCCGAACATCGATTCGCCCCTAACGAATTTCACTTTCGGCGCGGCGATGAACTTCGGTCGAAATCGGATAAGTGATCTGGTCTTCGATCAGGTCGGGCGAGCGTCCTTCCCAGTCGGTGTAGACGATCACCTGCGCGTCGCTCAGGTCAGGGATGGCATCGAGCGGCGTTCGCTGTATCGCCCAGATGCCGGCCGCGATGCCGAAGAGGACGAAGATGAAGACGAGGAACTTGTTGCGCGCGCTCGCTTCGATCACGCGTTCGATGAAAGGAGACACGACCGTGACGGTGACGCAGTCGCGTCGGGCAAGTCACCGTCTTCGTCGTTCACCATGACTTCAGCGCTCCCTGGATTTTCGATTCCGCGTCGATCAGGAAGTTGGCGCTCGCCACGACGCGTTCGCCTTCTTTCAAGCCGCTCTTCACGGCGTAGACATTTCCGTATTTCCCGCCCAGCTCGAGCAAGCGCGGTTCGAGTTTGCCCTCGCCTTTATCGACGAAAGCGATGTTGTGCTTGCCCGTCGGCATGACCGCGCTCACCGGGACGACGAGCGATTTGCCCATGTTCATCTCGAGCAACACATCGACATACATGTCGGGTTTCAGCTTCAATTCCGGGTTTTGAATATCGAGCCGCACCCGGCCGGTTCGTTTCACGTCGTCGATGAACGGATCGACGAGCGAGAGCTGGCCTTTGAATTCGTTCGCCGGGATACGAGTCGGAGGTCACCGTCACCTCCTGGCCGATCCGCAGCATCGGCAGTTCCTCCTGGTAAAATTCGCCCCAGACCCAGACGACGGAGAGATCCGCCACGTCCACGAGCGTGTTGCCGGGCGCGATCGTCATGCCTTGCGTGACGGGCAACGCCTGGACGATGCCATCCATCTTCGCGAGAATCGGGAGCGACTCTTCGGCCTGGCGCGTCTGCTCGATCTTTGCGATCTGTTCGTCGGTGATGTTCCAAAGCCGCAGCCGCGTTCGGCGGATTCGATCAGGCTTTGCGCGTCGGCGCGGGCGGAGTGCGCGCCTTTCGGAGGGTTGTCGCGCATTCGGAGCAGGTCGATCAACTCGCGCTGCGTGGTCAGTAATTCCGGGCTGTAAAGCGTCATCAACACCTGGCCTTTTTTGACGACTTCACCGGGAGCGCTGACGCCGAGTTCCTGCACGTAGCCACCGGCACGGGCGACGACGCGCCAGACCCGCTGCGTATCGGGCGCGACTCGGCCGACAGCGCGAATGGTGTGATTGAGCGGTTTGGTTTCGACCATCGCGTAAGTCACGCCGATCTGCTGTTGCCGCTCCATCGGGACGCGAAACTCAGCCTTCGGTGTTTCGTGGGCGCTTCCCCTGGCGCCGCCGGACATTCCCGGCATCCCTTCCATGTCGCCGCTTTTCTTTTCGGCCGGAGTGTTCGCCGTTTGTTCCTTGGTCGCCGGGGCGCCTCGCCGGATGTGTCTCGTTTTCAGCACCGGCACCAGATTCATGCGCGCAGATCGGGCACTTGCCGGGATCTTTCGCATGCACTGAGGGATGCATCGTGCACGTCCAGTAATCGATGTTGCTCTTCTTGCCTGCGGCGGCGTCGTGTTTCTGAGCAGGCCGGAAGGAACGCGACCGACCAATAGGCCGATCGCCCAACAACGAGGTCAATGTGCGCCAAAAAGTCTTCATGCTGAACGTCCCTTTCCACTGGAATTTTGCCGTGCGTGGTCGCGTCGCCAGAGGCCGACGATGGCGTCGAGCTCCGCCAGCCCGATCTGGTAGTCAGCCAGGTGATTGAGGGTCGTGGACTCGACGTCCTGCAAAACGCGCTCGGCGCCGATCAATTCGAGAAAATTCGAGGCTGCTCGCTTCATACGCCGCGCGATGCGATTTCAGGTGTTTGGCTGGCAAGCGGTAGAATCTTGTCGCGACAAAGTTCGTAATGATGCGCGGCGGTCTCAATTTTTTCGATCTGATCGCGCACCAGGCCGAGCGCCTCCATTCCGGGCCGCCTCGAATTCCTGCTGCGCCGCTTCGAGATTTCTCTGCGCCTCAGTGATTCCGGCCGAATACTTGCGGGCGTTCAGGAACGGCAGACCGATGGAGATGCCCGCGTCCGACCTCGCTCACCACCTGTCCGGTATCGTTGGTAGCGCCCGGCTTGGACGTTAAAAGCAGGGTCCGGCAAGCCGCTGCCGGCGCGCCAACTGCACGCGCGCCTTCTCGGCTTCGATCCGGTTGCGCGCTCGCTGCACCTCGGGCCGCGCCTCCAGCGCCACTCGCTGGAGCACGCCTAACGAGTGAGGGATCGATTCGAAAGTGAGCGGCGGCCGGGGCGCCGAGCGGCGCCTGCGCCGGGCGATTCATGAGCACGTTCAGCTCCGTTTGGGCGTCGGAAATGCGGCGCAGGATGTCCGCCTGGATATCGTCCAGGCGAGCGCTGTCGGTCCTGGCGGTCAGGACGTCGGCTTCCCGCGCGTTCCCGACTTCGTAGCGCGCCTGGCTCAAATCCGCGAACTGACCGAGCAGCTCGGCGTTGCGCCGAGTTCACCGCCAACTGCGCGTACTCATTCGCGAGCCGGTAGTAGGCGGCGCGCGCCCGTGAGATGACATCGAGTTGCGTGCGGCGCAAATTCTCAAACGCCTCGCCAGCATCGGCGGTCGGCGCGCGCGCGCGACTGCGGTTCTTGCCGGTGAGCGGCAATTCCTGCTCGAGTGCCACGGTTTGATCGGTAAATCCGTTAGGCGGAATATTGACGAAGCGGGCGACGACCGACTCGCCCCGGAGCCGCAGGTCTTCCCAGGCGGCGGCTTGCGGCACGCGCGCCTTCATCGCCTGCCATTTGGCTTCCGCCGCTTTGACGGAGGGATTGCGCTCCGCAACCACGCGGATGACCTCACGCAGCGAAAGACGTTCCTCCGCACGACCTGGTCGAGAGGTTCGGCGTTAAGAGATGTGGTTAGGAGTAAACTGCCAAAAAATAGTTTAGTTAGGTTCATTGATTCAAAGGGTTCGGACGCGGTGGTCCTGAATGAGTGCCGGGAAAGCGGCACACAGCGCTTGTCAGCGCCCCCGAATCAGATGAGAGAAGATGCAGCTCAGCGCGAGCGGCGGCGGCGCATGTGCGACCGGCTGCGCTTTGCGAAACGAGCCACCTGCGGGCCCGCTGGAAAATCAATCAGACTAACGAGACAAACTGGAGCAGAAACGGCCGACAACTCATGTCGCGACCGGCGCCGGCGTCATCGGCTTCTCCGCGGTGCCGTCCGAAATAACGCAGCAAGGCCGTAGCCGCGCAGCAAACGTCGAAACAGACGCCTGGTGCGAGTCGAGATGCGAGCAACATCGCGCGCTGGGCGCGTGAAAAAGCACAGTGCCGACCGCGATCACGAGGGCGAGCCTGCTGAGCATGCTGAATCTTTAGCATGAAATGCGCCCGAGTCGAGGTGCACCAGCTTGCGAACTCTTCGGACACGGCATCCTTCCAGGGATCGCCAGGCTCGCCGCCTCGGTCAACAGGTCTGGGAGAAAGTGGCGGAGTTGCTGCGAGTTCGATAACATAATGCTCGTAGGCAATGAGCCTCGGCTCGAGGCGAAGGCTTCGGACACGGCGCCGTTTTGCGACGGCTGAGTAGCTGGATTAGGCACAGTTGCGGTTCTCAGACGGGTGGACGAAGCGGGATTCTGCCCATGACCAATAAGTCAAAGCGATATTTGATTTATTTGAATTCTCTTCTTATGGTCGAAGAGAATGAAGAGCACAGGATGGCGCAAGCGAATACTTGAAAGCACGCGCGGGGCGGATTCTCGATTTGCTGCGGACGAAGGGCAAACGGTGAACGAGTTGGCCGCGGCTTTGGTTTAACCGACAATGCGGTGCGGGCGCACCTTCTGAGCCTGGAACGCGACGGACTGATTCATCAGGCAGGAACGCAAGCCGGTTTTAGAAAACCACACGCGACTTATGCCCTCACGGCCGAGTCGGAGCAGATTTTTCCGAAGGCCTACGGGCCGCTTCCTCGATCTCCTGCTCTCACCGTTCTGGCGAGGAAACTGAGCCCGAAAGAGCTGCGCGCGGCGATGCGAGAAGTGGGGAGGAGAGTGGCCGACAACCACTTGCTCGAAGTCGAGGGCAAACCGCGCGCGCAGAGGATCGAAGCAGCGCTCCGGTATTCTGAAGGAGCTTGAGGCTCCGCTACTTTTCAGGAGAGCGAAGGCAGACATTTCATTCGCGGTAATAATGGCTGTCCGCTCGCCGCGGCCACGGCTCATCATCCCGAAGCGTGCCTCATCGCGGAATCGCTGCTCACTCAGATTATTGGCGCACCTGTAAAGAAGCGCTGCATTCACGGCAAGACTCCGTCCTGCCGGTTCCAAGTTAGCTGAGTGCGTTCAGCCGTTTACCAACGCCAAGAATTCCGCGCGACTGGCGGGTTCTCCTTGAACGCTCCGGAGCAGACGGGAGGTCACCATCTTGCCTTCTCGTTTGCCGGACTCCGCGGCTGCACATGCCATTGATGCATCGCCTCTAGCATCACGGCGACACCCTGCGGTTTGAGGACACGCTGCAATGCGGTCGCAATCTGATATGTCAAGACGTTCCTGCACCTGGAGCCGGCGCGCATATACGTCAGTTAATCGCGCCAGCTTCGATAGGCCGACAATCTTCTTATTCGGGAGGTAGGCGATGTGCGCTTTCCCATGGAACGGGAGCATATGATGCTCGCATGTGGAGAAGAACTCGATGTCGCGCAGCAGCACCATTTCGTCGTCATTGCTCCGCCTGGAACTGCGTGACAAGCACATCCTCCGCGCACTGCGCGTAACCGCCGTAGATTTCCTTCCAGGAGCGCACAATCCGGGCGGGGTCTGCCGCAATCCTTCGCGATCCGGATCTTCTCCGACACGGCGCAAAATTTCGCGAATCAATTCTTTGGAATCAACGATCGAAAGGTCGCTTGGCGGAGGCGGTTGTTCCGGCGGGAGGCGGAATCGATGGCGATCGACTGTATCGGTCCGAGGCACCGCGCGTTCCACCATTAAGGCTCGCGACGACGGTTCTTAACGGACGACGGAGGTCGGCGGCAAGAGACCGGAATACTTGCACTGGTGAGCGTGTCTTCGGGCGCGCTCCGTTCTGGCAGAGTGGAAAGACAGCTGCTCCGCTGATCGTCGGACAAAGATGCGAATTCGAATCGGACATGCCGGCATGAAAGCCGTCCTCGCAAGAATAAGTCAATATGTTTCTTGACTATTCATCTGGAGACGAGTTCAAGCTACCTCTTACAATCATGAATACTAATCGCATAAGCACCTCATCAGCTGCAACCGACAGGCACCGCCGCTTCGCCAGCTTACCAGGCATTTCGCATCCTGCAGGTTGGATTTATCGCGGCGCCGATTCTCGCCGGGCTGGACAAGTTCTTTCATCTGCTCGTCAGCTGGGATCAGTATCTGCCGTCGGTGGTCACCCGGATTCTCACCGATCGATGGGCACAATTTAATGCTGGTCGTCGGTGTGATTGAAATCGTCGCCGGTATTGGCGTTGCCTTGAAGCCCGCATCTTTAGCTTACGTGGTTGCGGCGTGGCTGGCCTTCGATCATCGCAAATCTGCTGCTCATTCCTGGCTACTTCGACGTCGCGTTGCGCGACTTCGGTCTGTTCCTCGCCGCCTTGGCGTTGCGACTCAGTCGAGCAATTTTCCCCGGGCGTGAGCTGGAGTCCGCGTGGATGGTTTGAGGACAGAGCATGACGAACTATCAATACTTGATTATCGGCGGCGGAATGACCGCGGCCGCCGCCGCGGATGGCATCCGCGAAGTCGACGCCACTGGCAGCATCGGGTATCATTGGCGCGGAGCCCGATGCTCCCTACAATCGTCCTCCCCTCTCGAAAGGGACTGTGGAAGGGCGACCGCTGGACGGCATTTGGCGCAAGGCGAAAGGCAAAGCGCCAGAGCTTCATCTTGATCGCGTGATCAAGAGATCCTTCCGAAGGAAAACGAGTGATCGATAGCGATGGGAAACGTCTTCACCTACGAAAAGCTTTTGCTCGCTACCGGTGGACGGCCGCGGCGTCTTCCGTTTGACGACGATCAAATAATTTATTTCCGCACCGTGGCCGATTACCGGCGGCCTTCGCGCGGCCTGACGAAAAGGGCGATCGCTTCGCCGTGATTGGCGGCGGGTTCATCGGCGGCGAAATCGCCGCGGCTCTCACCATGAATGGGAAGAAAGTCACGATGATTTTCCCTGGCCATGATATCGGCGACCGCGCTCTTCCCGCGCGATTTGGCTCGGTATGTCTCCGGCGTTTACAAGGAAAAGGGGTCGAGTTGGTGCCGGGAGAAAAGGTTGTTGCTTCCGAAGCGCGCGGCGATCAGCGGATGCTCAAAACGGCTTCCGGGAAGACGATCGTCGTCGATGCCGTGGTGGCGGGCATCGGGATAGAGCCGAACATCGAGCTTGCGCTGAATCGATTGGCCTAACGACGAAAACGGGATCGTTGTCGACGAGTTCCTTCGCACCAGCAATCCCGAACATCTATGCTGCAGGAGACGTGGCCGCATTCTACAACCCGGCGTTGGGAAAACGGCATGCGGGTCGAGCACGAGGACAACGCCAACTCGATGGGACGGCTGGCCGGCCGGAACATGGCGGGAATGGCCGAGCCGTATGATCATCTGCCCTTTTTCTACTCCGATATGTTCGAGCTGGGATACGAAGCGGTCGGCGAGGTCGATTCGCGCCTTGAAACATTCGCCGACTGGAAGCGGCCCAACGAAGAAGGCGTCGTTTATTATCTAAGGACGGCCGCGTTCGCGGCGTGCTGCTGTGGAATGTGTGGGAGCAGGTGCAAGCCGCCCGTGCACTGATCGCGGAAGACGGGCCGTTCACGCGCGAAAATCTCAAAGGGCGCTTGCCCGCTAAACACCATGCAAACTGACAAGAAACTGAATCAGCTCGAACAAATCAAAGTATGGACCACGGTGGTTGCCGATACGGCTGACTTCGAGAGCATCCGTGAGTTCAAGCCACAGGATGCTACGACGAATCCCAGTCTGGTTTATGCGGCGACGCAGAAGGAAAACTACAGTCACTTCCTCGACAAGAAGTGTTGGCCGGGCGCCGCAAGTCAGGACTCAGCGGCGCGGCCCAGATCGAGGACATCATTGATCACCTGTTGGTGCGATTCGGCAGCGCGATGCTGGAAATTGTGCCGGGGCGAGTCTCAACCGAGACCGATGTCCGCTATTCGTTCGACGTGGAAGGTTCGATCAAGAAAGCGCGACGATTGATCGCGCTTTACAAGGAACAGGGAATCGAGCGCGAGCGCGTGCTGATCAAGATCGCTTCCACTTGGGAGGGAATCATGGCCGCGGAGCAACTGCAGAAGGAAGGCATCAAGTGCAACATGACCCTGCTCTTTCCGCTCCCCAAGCGGTGCGCGCGGCGGAAGCGAAGGTGCAGCTCATTTCGCCGTTCGTTGGGCGCATTTACGATTGGTTCAAGGCCGCCAATAACGCGTGATTACGCAGGCGCGGAAGATCCCGGCGTGTCAATCGGTGCAGGAAATCTACACCTATTACAAACACTTTGGTTACGAGACCGAAGTGATGGGCGCGAGCTTTCGCAACGTCGGACAGATCCTCGAGCTGGCAGGATGCGATCTGCTCACGATCAGTCCCGAGTTGATGAAGGAGCTTTCCGAATCGCATAGCACAGTCGGATCGGAAACTGACTCCGGAAAAGGCGAAGAGCGCCGACGTAAAACGTCTCGAAATCGACGAAAAAAATTCCGCTATTTGGTCAACGAAAACGCGATGGCAACGGAGAAAACCGCCGAAGGGATACGCAAATTCGCGGCCGACATTGCGAAACTGGAAAAGTTCGTTGCCCGCAAGATTGGATGACAAACATTTGCGATTTTCGATCTCGCCCCAAATGCCCGTTGACGCGATTTAGAGTTTGACCGCGCGCAGCCGCAGCGCATTCGCGATCACCGAAACCGAACTGAAACTCATCGCCGCGCCGGCGATCATCGGACTGAGGAGAATGCCGAACCAGGGATATAAGAATTCCGGCGGCGATCGGAATGCCGAGCGCGTTGTAGACAAACGCGAAGAAAAGATTCTGCCGGATGTTGCGCATCATCGCGCGGCTCAGGCGAATGGCTTTTCGATCCCGCTGCAGATCGCCCTGGAGCAGAGTGATGCCGGCGCTCTCCATCGCGACATCCGTGCCGGTCCCCATCGCGATGCCAACATCCGCGGCGGCAAGCGCCGGCGCGTCGTTGATTCCATCGCCGGCCATGGCGACGACCTGATTCTTTTCGCGCAATTGCCGGACGCGCTCGTGCTTGTGTTGCGGCTCAACCCCGCTTCGATTTCGTCGATCCCGAGTTTCCCGCCGACCGCTGCGCGCCGTGCGCTCGTTGTCGCCGGTGAGCATAACGACCTTGATGCCGAGCTGATGCAGATAGTCGATCGCGGCCAGGCGTTGATTGCTTGATCGGATCGGCCACCGCGATAACGCCGGCCGCGCGCCCATCGATCGCGACGAAAATCACGGTTTGACCTTCGCCGTTGTAATTCGACGGCTTTCGTCTCCAGCTCTGCGAGATCGGTAATGCCATGCGCGCGAGGAAATCGGGTTTGCCCACCAGCACAGTGCGCTCATTGACTCGACCGCTGACCCCAGCCGCCGGTGGTCGATTGGAAATCAGTCACTGCGGCCGGCTTGACCCCGCGCTCCCTGGCGCCGGCGACGATGGCCGCCGCGAGAGGATGTTCGCTGTTCTGTTCCACACAGCCGCCGCCATGGTTAACAGCTCCTCTTCCGAGATCGAGTCAGCCGGCATGACTGTCGTTAGGCGCGGCCGGCCTTCGGTCAGCGTGCCGGTTTTATCCACCACGCAGTGTCCGCACTTTTTCCATCAACTCGATCGCCTCGGCTTTCTTGATCAGGACGCCGGCCTGGGCGCCGCGGCCGACGCCGACCATGACCGACATCGGCGTCGCAAGCCCGAGCGCGCACGGACAGGCGATGATCAGCACTGCCACGGCGTTGACGATCGCGTGGGCGAAGCGCGGCTCAGGCCCGACGAACCACCAGATGAAAAATGTGATAGCCGCGATGCCGATGACGGCCGGGACAAACCACGCCGGCGACTTTGTCGGCGAGACCCTGAATCGGCGCGCGGCTGCGTTGCGCCTGCGCGACCATCTCCACAATCTGCGAGAGGACGGTCTCGCTGCCGACGCGCTCGGCCTCGATCACGAGGCTACCGGTTTGGTTCGACGGTGCCGCCGGTGACGCGATCACTCGGCTGATTTCGTGACCGGCATCGGCTCGCCGCGTGATCATCGATTCATCGATGCTCGTTCTGCCTTCAATCACCCGGCCATCCACCGGAACTTTCTCGCCGGGCCGCACGCGGAGCCGATCGCCCTTTTGCAATCTGATCGAGTGGGACGTCGCGTTCTTCGCCATCGCGCACCAACCGCGCTGTGTTGGGCGCGAGATCGAGCAGCGCGCGAATCGCGTTCCCGGTCCGGCTGCGGGCCCTGCCTTCCAGCACCTGGCCTAACAAGACCAGGACCGTGATGACGGCAGCGGCCTCGAAGTAAACGCCGATCTTTCCGTGCGCCTCGAAGGAAGGCGGAAAAATCCCCGGCAACAGCATCACCGACCGCGCTGAAGAAATAGGCCGCGCCGACGCCGATCGCGATCAGCGTAAACATATTGAGCGAACGATTGCGGATTGATTGCCAGCCACGTTTGAAGAATGGCCAACCGGCCCAAAGCACCACCGGCGTGCTCAAGATAAACTGCGCCCAGCGCGAAGATCGCCCTGCACCCATCCCGGTGATGACGGGAAGAGGTGCCACATCGCGAGGATGAACACTGGCAGGCTGAGCGCTGCGCCGATCCAGAAGCGCCGCGTCATGTCGCGCAGCTCCGGGTTTTCCTCTTCGCCGCCGGCGAAAATATTCTTCGGTTCCAGCGCCATCCCGCAGATCGGGCAATTGCCTGGGTGATCCTGCTCGATCTGGGGATGCATCGGGCAGGTGTAGATCGTCTTCGGCTTTTCGCGGACAGTCGGATTGGGTTCCAACGCCATTCCGCATTTCGGACAGCCGCCGGGCGTGTCGCTCTCCACCGCTTCGCACATCGGGCAGAAATGCTTCTTCGCCGGCTGGCGCGCGCTCACGGCTCCGGCACCGTTTCGTTGAGGCGAGTGGTTCGCCGTGCGCAGCATCGCGCTCATGGCAGAAATTTCCTGGCGCGGTCCTGCTCGAGGTCTGCGGCCCGCCAAATCTATAGCCGCGCAAAGAAATCAGTGATGCTGTCAATGGCACGACGCGGTTCACGATGGTGGAATGCTGGCCTGCGCGCTCATGGGGTTCTTGTTCGGCAACTCAGTGCTTACCCACGGCGACGCGACTGTACCCGGGCGGATTTCTGGTGCCAACCCGGATCGTCGTAGTTGGTGATCCCCTCGCGCACTTTGAGGATCGTAAACATGCCACCCATCTCGATCGGTCCAGAATTGGCCGGTGCCGGTCATCATCGGAAGCGTATTTTTCGGCCCGGTCATCATCTGCGCCATTTCCGACATTCCGGACATGCCGGTTTCGCCCATCGCCATGTAACCGGGGACCAGTTGGCCGATCTTCCGGGCCACGCCCTGCTGGTTGGCGCCGATGACGTTGGGAATTTCGTGGCTCATCGCGTTCATGGCGTGATGATTCTTGTGGCAATGCACCGGCCAGTCGCCCGGGTTATCAGCAATGAACTCAACGGTCCGCGTCGTGCCGGGAGGCACGTTCACCGTCGCTTCCGGCCACCATGCACTCTTCGGCAGCGGCCCGCCATCAGTTCCCACGATCCACCAGCGATGACCGTGAAAATGAATCGGATGACTATCCATGCTGAGGTTGGCAAAACTGAAACGAACGCGCATCACCTAACTTCACCACCACCGGATCCGTCCCCGGCCAGACACGGCTGTTGAAGGTAAAGATATTGAAGTCAGTCATGACATTCGGGTTGGGCGTGAAGGTGCCCGGCGGGATCGCCCATTCCTGAAGGAAGATCGCAAAATGGCGATCGACCGGTTCCGGATATCCCTCCTTTGGATGAATGATGAAGAACCCCTCCATGCCCATCGCCATCTGAGTCATCTCGTCGGAGTGCGGGTGATACATCTGCGCCCCATGCTGAACGAGCGGAAATTCGTAAGCATAGGTCTCACCCGGCGGAATGTGCTTTTGCGTGAGCGCCACCGACGCCGTCCATTCCGTTAGGCAAGATGAAGCCGTGCCAGTGCACTGTGGTCGGCTCCGGGAGCTTGTTCGTGACCAGGATGCGGACGCGATCGCCCTCCACGGCTTCAATCGTCGGGCCAGGTGTCTGCCCGTTATAACCCCAGCAGTTGACCATCATCCGGGCGCAAACTCCCGTCTCACCGGCTCAGCGATCAGGTGGAATTCCTTGACCCCACCCTTCATCACCCAAGGGAGGGAAGATCCGTTGGGCGTGACCACCGGACGGTAGTTAACCTTTCCGCCGGGCGATCGGCGTTCAGGATTCTGGGCGGCGAGCAAGCTCGTGCCGCCGGCGATGCGCTGGGCCAGACGCGGACGCGCCAAGCAAGCGCGGCTGTGCCGGAGAAAAATTTACGTCTTGTAATCATAAGTCAGGCTAGCTGTTTGCTTTGGTCGAGATAAGATTTGCCGCTGAGAGTGCCGCCTACCGCGCGTTCCAGCTCGGCGCGCGCGATCCAGTAATCGCGCCAGGCTTCGATGTAACTGCGCTCCGCGGCGACTTCGTTTTGCTTGGCGAGCAACAGATCGTAAGCGCCTTTGAGCATGAAGTTGTATTGCTGCAGCGTGAGATTGAGCGCTTTTTGTTGGGTGGGTAACAGTCGTTTCCCGATGTAGGAAGTGAGGTCGCGAGCCGCGATCAACTGGTCGCGCGCTTCACGCACTTCGGAGCGCACGTTGACCGCCAGCGCTTCGAGTTCGCGCTGCGCCTGGCGATATTGCGCCGTCAATTTCGCGATTTCGCCCTGACCCTGGTTAAAGATCGGCAGCTCGAGGTCGAGGATTGGTCCGGTCACACGTTGGCCATCCGGCTCGCGCTCGGTATCGACGCCGATTCTTATTCCGGCGGGCGCGTAGCGCGTCTTGGTGCGCAAGGCGAGGGATTGCCCGATGAGGTCCACTCGCATGCGGGCGGCCTGCAGGTCGAGCCGCTGGGCGATGGCGCGCGATTCCAGATTTTGCAGTGATCCTTCGCTGCCCGGCAGCTCAGGAAGATGTTCACCCATGGTCCAGTTGGTGTTGGTTCCCCAGACGCCCATCAACCGATTCAACCGTTCCCGGTCTCGCCGGACCTGCAACTCCGTCTGCGCCACTTCGAGGCGCGATTGCTCATAGCTTCCCTGCTGATTGGCCAGCTCGAGATCGCTCGTGTTGCCCGCATCATGCAGCCGCTTGGTAAATTCGACCGCGGTCTCGCTCGTCTCGGAGATGACGCGCAACCGGTCGAGCAATTGTTGCCGCGCCTGCACCGTGTAGAAGGCGATCTTCACTTCCGCCGCCAGTTTCAGCACTTCATCAGCGACGTGAGTCTCGGTCTGGGCCAGTTGCGCCGCGGCGATCCGCTTGCGCAACGGCAGCACGAGCAGATCGAGAAAATTCTGCGCGATTGAATATTCGATGTTTGTCCCCGAGGGCGGACGATCTGGAAACCGAAAGCTGCCTGCGAAATTTGGATTACTGATGAGCCCGGCTTGAATCACATCGGCTTGCGCGATCCCGATCTCTTCGAAACGCGCCTGCAGTTCGCGATTGTTCAGGAGCGCAACCTGCACCGCGCGCTCCGCGGTCAGCTCGCGGCGGCGCAAGAGCGTTTGCACGCCCTGCTCGATCTGCGCGTCTTCCACGCCTCCACGATTCCAATGGATGCGCTTTCCGGTTCGCTCCGCCACGGTCGCTTGCACGCGATCGAGCGACGCTTGCGGCGCGGCGCACGCGGTCGCGAGCAACGCGACCGCCGGCAAATATCATTTTTCGGAATCTGAAACTGGTAATCACTCAGGGAATGGGTTGAGAGCAAGAGAGGAAGCGCACGGACCGATGGCATCTGCCACGGAGGCACCGAATGCAGCGACCTGGAAGCAGCTCGCGCGGGGCGAGCAGGCGGGTCGTTAGCCCAAGAACGGCGGAGCGTGCGCGAGCAAACTCCGCTGGAGGACAGATTCAGCGAAAGCTCTTGCCGCCCGGCGGTCCGGTATTGAGGAAGCGGTAGGCGACGGGCGCAGACCCGCGGCGTGGCGATGGTCGGCGTGCTGCAAGCGAGCGGACCGCCGAAGAAAATCGTAACACCTCGCTTCGAACGATTTCGCCGGACTCACCGATAACGCCTGCAGCGTCTTGCAACGAGGAGTGGCCGGATCCTTGGCCGGTTTTGGCTGCGCTCGGGACCTCGCTGGCACAGCAATCGTGCGCCTGCGCGGAAACCGCGTCCGAGGAATGCGTCTCGATCGCCGCCAGGCCGAGGGCACAGTGATTCGAGACAGCGAGCCACGAAACCGCGACCAGCGCTACCGTTGCCCCACGAAGGGTCATCGCTTCGACGTGCGCGCAACACGGAATGTTTTCTTCCCTGAAAAAGGCGTCCACGTCAACCGCTTCACACCGCGATCAGCAGCCCAGCGCTGAGCTACTTAAAGTCTTGCTGCGCCGGCAGTCCTTTTCCCGTATGCCAGGCGTAGCAAAATGCGCGGGCGACGTTTGTCGACAAACCGATGGAATTAAGCGACGACGAGGAAGCCCTCTTATATCGATTCGGAAGCGATTACTGACCGAAGCCACTTCACCAGCATGAGCACGATCAACGCAGAAACCGCCGTCAGGGGAACGTTACGCCGCCGGAGCCAAAGCCGCCGAAGCGAAACTTTGTTGTCCAGTCGATTACAATCCCGAATACCTCAAAGTCATTCCGCAGGAAGTGATCGATCGCGATTACGGCTGCGGCGATCCCAAGCAAGTATCTGCGCGAAGAGCGAGATCGGTGCTCGATCTCGGCAGCGGCACCGGAAAGATTTGCTTCATCGCCGCGCAGATCGTCGGCTCCGAGCAGGAAAAGTGATCGGCGATCGACATGACGGACGAGATGCTGAACGTCGCGCGGAGGAACGCGCCGATCGTGGCGGAGCGGATCGGTTACAGCAACGTCGAGTTCCGCAAAGGTCGCATCAGGACCTGGCGCTCGATCTCGAAAAGCTCGACGCGGAACTAAAAGCGCGGCCGATCACCGACGCCGCTTCGTTCCTGCGCGCGGATGAGCTCGCCCAGGAATTGCGGATCAAACATCCGCTCGTCGCGACCGACTCGGTGGACGTGGTCGTCTCGAACTGCGTGCTCAATCTGGTCGAGCCGAAATCGAAGCGGCAACTCTTCGAAGAAATTTTCCGGGTCCTGAAGAAAGGCGGCCGCGCCGTGATTTCCGACATCGTTTCCGACGAAGATGTGCCCGGAGCATTTGCAGAATGATCCGGAGCTTTGGAGCGGCTGCATCGCTGGCGCCCTAACTGAGGAAGGATTTCTTCAGGCTTTCAGCGAGGCCGGGTTCTACGGAATTCAAATCCTGAACCGTGATGAGAAGCCGTGGCAGACGGTGGAGGGAATCGAGTTTCGTTCCGTCACGATCGAGGCGTTCAAAGGCAAACAAGGGCCCTGTTTCGAGCGCAACCAGGCGGTGATTTATCGCGGACCGTTTCGCGAGGTGCTCGACGACGACGACAACCACCGGATGGAACGCGGCGTCCGCTACGCCGTTTGCGACAAGACCTACAATCTCTATCGCAAGGCGCCTTATCGCGAGTTCTTCGAGTTCGTCGAGCCGCTCGGCTGACATTCCGCTGGGCGAAGCGAAACCGTTCGATTGTTCGCACACCGCCCGTCGGCATCCGAAGGAAACCAAGGGCCAGGATTACAATGTCACGACCGAAGCGAGCAGTTGCTGCGACGGCGGAAGCTGTTCTGAGTCGAGCTCTCGCTGGCGATGAGCGAAACGATCAGAGCCACCCGGCCGGAACCGCCGCCGCATGTCAGCGCCGAGATCGAAGTGGCGCACACGCCGATCCCGAAGTGGGCAATCGGCGAATTCTTCGGAACTTTTCTTGCTCGTCTTTTCGGTTGCGGGAGCGTCTGCGCCGCAGTCGCGACCGGCGCGCAGGTCGGCGTATTTCAGAGTCGCAATCGTCTGGGGAATCGGGATTGCGACGGCGATTTATCTGACTGGTTCGCTGAGCAGCGCGCACCTGAATCCCGCCGTCACGATCGCCTCCAGCCGCCTGGTCGCGCTTTCCCGTTAGGCTGGTGGTGCCTTACATCGTGGTGCAGATGATCGGCGCGTTCGCGGCGGCGGCCTTGCTTTTTCCATCTTCAGCGGCGCGATCGCTGGGTATGAAGCAAAGCACGGCATCACCCGCGGCGCGGCAGGCAGCGAAGCAACCGCGATGGTTTTCGGCGAATACTTCCCCAATCCGGGCGGGAAGGCGTTGACCGAGGAAGCGCGCGCGACGATGACTCCGGGCGCGCCTTCAGTGCCGAACTGATCGGAACCGCAATTCTCGTTCTCGTTATCTTTTGCGCGACCGATGATCGCAATGCCGCTCGCCCGCAGATCCTGACCGCCGCGACCATCGGGCTCACGGTGACGATAATCATTTCTCTGATCGGCCCCCTCACGATGGCCGGCTTGAATCCAGCGCGCGATCTGGGGCCACGCCTGTTTTTCCTCGATCGCCGGCTGGCGCGGCATCCCTTTTACCGTCAACGGCCCCGGCTGGCTGACGGTTTACATTATTGCGCCGATTGTTGGAGGATTGCTAGGCGGCGGCATTTACCGCGTCTTCTTCCGCGCGGCTTACCGTTCATGATCGCTTCAGTAGCGGAAATGAAGCTGGCGGTCAGACAACGGTTTCGCGCGCAAACTGGTCCGAGCACTCGCTTCCGCTGCGTCACACTCAGAACGGAGGTCTTGCAGATCAATGTCGGCAAGCTCTGCAATCTCACCTGCATTCATTGCCACGTGAACGCCGGACCGAAGCGCAAGGAAATCATGACCCGCGAAACGATCGATCGGGTAATCGATTGGTTCGCGAAAACCGACATCCCAACGGTCGATCTGACCGGCGGCGCGCCGGAAATGATTCCCGACTTCAAGTATCTGGTCGAACGCTTGAAAGCGCTCACTCCGCCGCGGCACATCATCGATCGCTGCAACCTGACGATTCTGCTCGAGCCCGGCTTTGAAGATTATGCGCCATTCCTCGCGCGCCATCAGGTCGAGATCATCGCCTCGATGCCGTGCTACTCGCCCGAGAACGTCAACGCCCAGCGGGGCGAAGGCGTCTTCGATGGCAGCATCAAAGCGCTGCAGCTTTTGAATTCGTTAGGCTACGGGATCGATCCCGTGCTTCCGCTCCATCTCATTTACAATCCGAACGGTGCCTTTCTTCCCGGCTCCGCAAGCCGAGTTGGAAGCGGACTACAAACGCGAGTTGAAAGACCATTTCGGAATCGTCTTCAACCAGCTCTTCACCATTACGAACCTGCCGATCGCGCGTTTCGCTTCCTGGTTAAAAACAACGGCCAGCTCGCCGATTACATGGCGCTACTGAACGACGCCTTCAATCCGGCGACCGTGAATGGCCTGATGTGCCGCAACACGATCAGCGTGAGCTGGCGCGGCGAAGTCTTCGACTGCGACTTCAACCAAATGCTCAAGATGCAGTGGCGCGACCGCGATCGTGCGCTCAGCCTTTGGGATATCGATCCGGCCGCGGTCGAGCATCGCCAAATCCAAACCGGCGAGCATTGCTTTGGCTGCACCGCCGGTGCTGGCTCAGCTGCGGCGGCGCGCTCGTCCGAGACTTATGAGCGTCGTCCTAGGGCGACGAGTTCCCAGGTGTCGCCGACGGGCACTTCGCTGGTTTTGTCCGCCGAAGACGATGGTTCGACCGAGGTTGCGATCGTAGGCGATCCGCGCGCCTTCGCGCGGGCCCGGTGATTGGCGAGGAAGAAGTTGCTCCCAGTTCGAACCCGTCCACGACCATGTCGTATCCTGGTCGATGCCGCCGCTGCCACCGCCGAAGAGAATAACGGTTTCCAGGTTCTGATCAAAGACCGCTGAGCCACCGTAGACCCAGGGCGGCTGCGTCGCGGGCGACTCGAGCGTCCAGTTATGACCATCATAGGTCAGGTATTCACGGGATTGACATCTCCCAAGCCACCGAAGAGGACGATCTGTTTTGTAATGTAGTTCACGCCGACCGCAGACGAAGAACGCGCGAAGGGCAAGGTGTTGGGACGCAACTGTCTCCAGTCCGAGTCATTCCAACGCCACATCGTGCCCTGGTAAAGGTTTCCATCGAAACCGCCGAACTCATCGACCCGGCCATCGAAGTCGGTGAAAAGCATCGGACCGGTGACGGCCTTCGGAGAATGGGCGGGCGTCGCCTGCGTCCAGGTGGAAGTGGTCCCGTCCCAAAGCCAGGTGTCACCAAGGTCTCTGTGTCCGTCGTAACCGCCAAAAAGAACCACCTGGCGAATGTGACGGTCATAAGCCATCTGCGCACTGGCACGCGCGGAAGGCGCCGTCCCTGTTTCTATTTTGGTCCAGGTGGTGCCGTCGAAGGTCCAGGTATCATTCAGATATCCCGCTGCCGCTGAACCCACCGAAAAGCAGGACCTTCTTACTCGTCGCATCATAAGTCATGGCGACATAAGAGCGCGCTGCCGGGGAGACGCTCGGTGTAACTTCTGTCCAGGTTAATGCCTGGCTAGTTGTCACAGCGGTTCCGAGCTATAAGCAAAGAAAGAAGAGAGCGGGTCAGTAAGCGGAAAATCATATGTTGTGAGATTATAGTCCCCGATCTCATACGGGGCCCCTGATTTTTGTCAACGCAACGCCACCCACAGAAAGCGGCGACCGCGGACATGTCGACGGGCAAATCAGGTCCTCTTTGCTCCCTCGACGGCGAACCGGCTATGGTCGAACGCGGCAATGGAGTTTGCCTTTTTCGTCGAAGAACGGGGAGAACCGCGTGAGCTGATGACTCCTACTGCGCTTGGGAGGAAAAGAAGCAAGAGTCGCAGTTTCTTATGCTCACATATTTTTGGATTATGCTCGGGGGCGCGCTCGGAACGGAGGCTCGTTTTTTGGGCGGCCGGATCTTGGCACTGATGTTACTTCCCTTCGTTAGGCAAATCGTCATGCAACTTCCTGAAGACGCCGTTTGTTGCGCATTTACGTCGGCGAAAGCGACCGTTGGCAACACCAGCCGCTTTACGAAGCGATCGTTCTCAAGGCACGCGAACTTCATCTCGCCGGTGCCACGGTCCTGCGCGGTCCGATGGGATTCGGCGCGGCCAGTCGCATCCATACCGCCAAGATTCTTCGGCTCTCTATGGACTTTACCGATCGTCATTGAGATAGTAGATACGGACGAGAAAGTGCAGGCGCTGCTCCCATTCCTCGACGAAATGATGGGCGGCGGCTCTCGTCACCCTGGAGAAGATCAAGGTCATCCATTATCGCGAGGGAAAGGAAAACAGTTGATCGAATGAAGTTGATGAATTCCAAAAGGCTCCTCATCGCCTGGCTGGCGACGGGAATGTTGTGTGGCGCCTGCGAACGAACGAAGGAGGCCCCCAAGACGGAAGCGCGCTGCGGCGCAGCAGCCTGGCTAACGAACTTCGAAACGGCGCAGGCGCGCGCGATCCGAGAACAAATTGCTCTTGATCGAGTTCACCGGTTCCGATTGGTGCCCGCCTTGCATCATGTTGGGACGACAGGTCTTCTCGCAACCGGAGTTCAAGGATTACGCGGCGCAGCACCTCGTGCTGTTGGAGGTCGATTTTCCGCGGACGATGGAGCTCTCCCCTGAGCAGAGCTGCGAACGAAGAATTGGCGGAACAATTTGGAATCGACGGATTCCCGACCGTCATCATCCTGGACTCGAGTGGGAGAAAAATCGGGAACTCGGCTACATGCCGGGCGGCCCAAAGCCGTTCATCGCCGCGGTGGAAGAGTTGCGCGCCAAAAGTTGATTCGCTAGGCCGTCAGGTCAGCGGACCGCATGAAAACGATCGCAGTTCTCGGCGGCGGCTCGGCTGGTTTCACGGCCGCTCGGACCGCTTCGGAAACCGGGGCGCGGGTTCTATTTTTTATGGGCGATAACGCCGACCACGCATCGCTCTGCGTCAATGCCGGTTGCATGCCGTCGAAGGCGCTCTTCGAACCGATCGAGGCGATGCATCACGCCAAACCTCATCGTCATGTTGCTCGAATCACCCGCGATCGTTCCGGCGCGTTCATTATCGAAACAGAAGTCGCAGAATCGATGGCCCCGATCGTATGCGAAAAATTCCGCTCGCCACTGGCCGGCGACCGACGGTGGATCAACTTGGACTGGAGGCAGCCGGCGTGGGTGAATGCGGGCGGACGGCTCGAGATCGAGGAAAGCATGCGAGTCAAAGGCTCACCGCATCTCGCTGGCGCTGACGAGTGAGTTCATCCTCCGGCCCCTGAGCACAAAACAGAAAGGGCATCTGGTGTCACTGCCAGATGCCCTTCGAGAATCAAGGCGAAGTCGGGTAGGACGACTCGCGGAGATATATTCGATAGGTTACTAGTTAGGTGGAAGCGTCGTGTTCTTGTGCGTCTTGACCTCGTTAAGGTCAGAGCTTTTCTTGATCTGGCCGTTCGGAACTGTGTCCTCACGGAAGTTCGAACCCGTGACCTACTCATGGTCGCCGGCTGAGGAGACGCGCAAACTCAAAGGGCATTCGGCGGTTAGCCCGAATGCCCTTTGCTATAAGCATTCCGGGAGTCGGTTGGGACGACTCCCGGAACTAAGAAACCACCAGCGGTTAGCGCGCTCTGACGTTCGCGCTGGCGCTCCCGCCCAGATTACTCGTGACCGTGATATTTACCGGATTCGCAATCCCGTTCTGTTTCAGCTGGTAATTACCGTCCCCTGGGTCTTCATCGTCCCGAGGACTTGACCCGAACTCGTCACCTTGACAGTCAAGACCGCGGCCGGGTTGGAGTCGGTCGCCAGCACGGTAAGCTGGCTGTTCGAGATGGAATACTGGGCCTTGGTAATCGTCACCGTATCGGCCGCCGTCGCGATCTTGAAGCTGCCGACGCGTATGACCCAGCCGCTAACACTCGTGACCGGTACTCCATTCGTTCACATGCCAGAAGGTCTGATCATCTGTCGGATCGAGACTCAGTGAGGTGTAGTCACCCCAGCGAAAGAAGCTGCTGGTTTGTGAGCCAGTTCCCGTTGACGATGTCCGCTTCACCAGGAGTCATCATGGCCGAGCGGATCGCTCGCCAGCCGGCCAGTGTAACGGACGCTCGGAAACACAGCCGGATTGGAGCCGTTGGAAGCGCTGTAACCCATGGCAATGTTTCCTTGATCATCCATCGCGATGCTACCCATCCAGCGATGAATCCCGTCCGTCAGACCAGGGAGCATAGGTCCCCTCCTGGAAAATGGTCGGGGTGCCATTGGGGTTGCGGATTTCCCACCAGCGGATGCCTGAGACCTCGCCGTTCGGACCGTTCCCAGCCGAGACGGACTGATTGGTGACCAGCGCTTCGTGATCACCAAAATTACGGTAGGCCAACCGGAACAGCGGGACGTTGCCGGTAACCAAGATGGTCGATTTTGATGGTCGTTCCCGGTTGGGGAATACAGGTCGCGGCCCCCGTTGCAGAGTCCGAGAATGGAGTTAAACGGCGCGGTCGGAATCGTGGCGGCCAGCGTGAAGGTCGAGTTCGCCGGCACCATAAAGTCTGCGTGGAATCTGTACAGATTCAGCGCATCGAAAGCGCGCGCCGTAGGGGCCGTTGTTATCCTGCGACCCGAGATAGAAGTTTGGGCTGCCTGCCGGCGGAAGAGTCGGCGCCATCCAGGTCGGACGGCAAGCAATCCATCTCCAACGTTCGCGCTCCCGCCCGCAGGCGCGGACGAGGAACGAGATCACCTGCGCGTTGGGATTGCCGGCGAGCGCCTGAGCGCGATTGAGCGCATAGGCGCCGGCACCCGCAAACGGTCCGCCGTGTTCAAGAATTCGCGGGTGCTAAAGTAGTAGGCATCCGGCCAGACGCCGGCTTTCGGATAGTCCGGAAAATTGTTCCCGGTCGAAATAGCATAACGAAAATAGGACCCGGTCGGATCGTTGGTGGTGGAGACTGCCACGCACTGGAAGAACGTCGGCCCACTGGCAGTAAACTGGGAGAGCAGCCAGCGATCAGCCGCCCGATCGTAGAGCACGACGGGATCGCCAGAGTTATCGGTCTGGCAGTCACCACCGAAGCCGGCCCAGAGGGTGTTGTTGTTGGTCGGACCTAAAAGCGAATTGCCACTCTTGTCGAAGATCTGGAAGGTCAGGTTGACCATTGTGACGATGTGATTGGGACCGACCGTGCCATTTGGGTCGGGCGGCACGACGCCGTTGACATTCGGCTGAGCCGTTAAAGGTAATGATCGGCGCAGGAATCTCGGCCCCACCCGACATTTCTTTGCCGCCGATGGATGATCTGCACGACCGGGTCCAGTTCCGGAGCAAAGCGGACCTTCCATGGCAGGATGTCGCGGTCTTCATTCTCGCGCAGTTGGCCGGGCCCCAGGATCGGCTGGCATCGTCGCGCAACGGCGGCGAGATGTCGAACTTAACCACGGCGCGAAGACCGCGGTAAATGCCCTTGGACAGCTGGGCGGGTTGAACGATTGGCCTTGAGCCGCGGCTTTGTGCAGCGCAACAAACGCAAACACCAGTCCTCCGAGACACAATACGGCGGCCAATGCGCGACGACTAACAGATGCGATACGATTCTTCCAGTTCCTTGTTGTCATGTCTTTCCTTGATTTGAGTTGAGTGGCAATTCGACGCGCTGATGAAAAGGGCGTCTTGAGGAAGCTTGCTATAGAGGTTACTAAATTACCGCGCCGCGTGTCACGAGGTTTACCATTACATTTCGGTCATGTTCCCTCGCAATTTGCTAGAAAGGTTCTATTTTTGCAGCCGCTGAGGCGGCGAGGCCGAAGCAACCTGGATGCGTCGCTCATCCTTACTCTCCCGCGACGATTGCTACCGGATTCACGGCCTGAGTCCCAGCAGGGCATCGTTGGGAATTTTCCGGTCCCAAAGCCTCTTAGCTCTTAATTCGTATTTGTGACCCTCTGGATCTGAACAAAAGCACAAGGGCATCCGGCGCCTTCGCCGAATGCCCTTGGTTGTGACTTTCTTTAACTGCTTTCTAGGAGTCGGATGGGACTTCTACTGGACCACGACTTCGACCACGTTCGAGCAGTTGCCGCGTACCGACTCACACACTGGTAGTCGAATGTTCCAGTATGGGCTTCTGGGTTGTCGCCTGGTGCTCCCATCGTCTGGTGTCACCTGCTTGGTGACGCCATTGCGCAGGACATCCATATTGCCGGTGAGGTCGGTCCCTGTCCAATCCAAGACAACACGTGACTGACCATTCTGCTGCTGTAGGGTCGCGGTGAGTGTGATCCCACCACCGCCTCCGCCTCTCCCTCGATCGAAGAAGGCATCCTGCTGCGAGGCGGTTGTTGATCGCAACGCGCCCGTCGGCCCATGGGATGCAAGTGCGTGTTGCCCAGCATGGTTGCTGTAGTCGTAGTCGCCGACATATTCCGGTCACGATGCCTGCATCAGGTTGGCCGGGAAGCGGGTGTCACAACGTCCGAGAACGCTTCATCTGGCTGCCAGGTAAGGCCGTTATCGAGTGGACTTGCGCGCCACACATTCTGTAGCACGCAACGGTACTGCATCACCCTTGACGCAGGTGAGTGGACTCGCGCGCGTCATACACACACCGCGAGAGGCTGCCATCGTCCGCGGCCGAGATGTTGGGCTGCCAACTGGGGCGGGTAGTGCCGTCGGTGTTCAATTTGAAGGGCGCGCTGAAGGTCACGCCAGCATCCGTCGAGCGGATGTAGAAGACGTCAGCTGCATCGCCGTTCGCTGGTGTTGCGAGAGTCATAGACGTAGTGAACGACGCCGTCGTGCGCTGCAGGCTGACCCCAGCCCTGATGGCGCCAGTAGCCGCTGGTTGCCAGCAGCGCTGAAACATGCAGGCGAAGAAGGCTGTTCGGGCATGTGCTAGCGCCAGGGCGCGTTGAAGGCCGCGCCGGTGAAGGTATTCGCCCAAGTGTTACCGCCGTCGGTTGATCTATGTAGATCTTGTTTGCCCGGGTGGTGAGACCGCCGCCCTTTCTCGTCCATTCCGGCGACGTAAACGGTGCCGTTGGTCGAGTCACCGGTGATCTGCACGTCGCGGATGAAACTGGGGCTTAGCGTCCTGCTCGGTGCTCCAAGTCAAACCATTGTCCGGTGAGAAGCGCACTCTGAGGGCTCCTCCACCAACATTGAAGTCATTCCAGGAGACGTACATCCGCCCATTGAACGGGCTGCTCGCACTGTTGTCCGCAAAGCCAGACTCGCGGTCGTCGGCGCTGTTGGTGTGAACGCAGAAAGTGCGTCCAGCTATTGGGATCCGCGGGAGTGGTAGACTTATATCCGCCGATGCCCTGACCACCGCAGCCAATGTCGAGCCAGACGGCGAACCAGGTACCGCTGGCGCTGTTATAAAGAACCACGGGGTCGCCGAGGGTATTCTCAAAGGGGCTTTGACCATTGGCCTTGGTGAGGCGGGTGAAGGTAGTGCCGCCATCCGTGGAGACCGACGCGGAGGAGATGTTGATCGGGTTTTGGAAGCGGCGTTTCGTGAGTCGTTGTAGGCGACGACGATCTCATTCGAGTTATCTGGGATTAGCCGTGAGAATGATCTCCGACTGGGTAATGTGCGGCGAGAAGATCTCGGCGCCGGTGATGAGGTCGACATCGGTGCCGCCAAGTAGCAGCGCCAGGAGTTCCTCGGCAAACGACATAGGTGCGCCGTCGGCGTCACGGTGAGCCGCCCACCGCACTGGCCGCAGAAAATCATGCGATCGCTCCAGCGCGAAGGTTTTCCGTGACCTGTCGAGACCGAGCGCGTAGAACTGGGCACAATCGAATCCGGCAGGGACAAGGCGGGTCTAACGCCAGCCGCGCCGGACGTAGTTTGCGCTGCGCATGAGCGGGGAACTGGCCAATGCCCAGCAGCGTCAGAGCGACACCGGCCAGGACTAAAAAGCACGCCGATAGGAGACGCGTGAATATAAGAACGCGGATTGCGAATTGGTTTCCTTTTTTTCATAATAAGTGATGATGATGGTTTGTGTGTTGGTGCGGCAAGGAATTCTTCGCTAATCTCAAGGCTATCAAAATGGTGCGCAGGTTGTCGCCACTTTTTTTCTTACAATTACGTAAGGTGTTCTGGGTCGCGACCGAGAGCTTCCTCAGGTCAAGACATCTTGAGCGACGCGTCTTGGGCGCGAAGGCCCACTCATCTTCTCGCCAGAAAGACGCAGGCAAACCAACGAAGACCGCTAGCGGCCTGCTACGTGGAGCAGATTCTAAAGGATCGTTAACCAGTTAGCACGAGTCGCCTTGAAGGTGCCGCTCTTTGACGGCCGTGGCTTTGGGATCTGTGGGGTCCTCATCGCCGCGAAAAAGAATTTGGCCTCTCCGGTCATCGTGCTGTCGTGTTCAAGTTTCCCTTTCAAGACCAATGTTCCTGCGTCGCGACCCACGTTGCCGAGCGGGAATTCGCACCTGCCCGAGAGCATCACGGAGTCTCCTTGGCCCTGAGTCCACTTTGCCTCCGAGGGCTTGGCGGGACCCCAGGACTTCAATCTTGGATCAAGAAGCAGGAAAGAGCCTTTCCGGACTCTCCGGCCTCAAAGCGGAATGAACGGCTCTCGCCATTCCCGAAGGTAATTTCCACTTTCCAACTTCCGATGAAGTTCGGAGACTGCGCCTGGAACGAGGCAATGCCAAATATTTGGGCGAAGACGATCAAAATCAATGCTGGTTTTGCTGTCACAATTACCGCCTGCTGTCGATTTGCTTGATCGCAATCTCTTCCGCTCTGCGGCTGAGATCAACACTGCAGCCGACAGGAAGAGCAGTAGCGCTGTAATCCTCATGGAACGCTTTGGATAACTGCACGAGCTCTAGGAACATCGCGCTCACGCAAGCCGAAACTCTCGGTTCGCGGAGAAGTTCTCTGCGAAGGATAACGACAGTCGCTGAACGTGCTGCCGTACAAGTCAACGTATTCTTTCGCTAATCGTTGAATCGCGAGTGTCTGCACGTCCGGCCATGAGAACTGCTTTGCTCAACGAATAAGGTTCGAACTCGGGACATACTCGCCCGTCACCCAGGCTGAGCAGAAAATACTCAAAGGGCATTCGGCGGTTAGGCCCGAATGCCCTTGCTATCAGCATTCCGGGAGTCGGTTGGGACGACTCCCGGAACTAAGGAACCATCAGCGGTTAGCGCGCTCTGACGTTCGCGCTGGCGCTCCCGCCCAGATTACTCGTGACCGTGATATTTACCGGATTCGCAATCCCGGTCTGTTTCAGCTGGTAGTTACCGTCGCCCCGGGCTCTGCATCGTCCCGAGGACCTCACCCGAACTCGTCACCTTGACAGTCAAGACCGCGGCCGGGTTGGAGTCGGTCGCCATGCACGTTCAGCTGGCTGGCCGAGATGGAATACTGGGCCTTGGTAATCGTCACCGTATCGACCGCCGAAGCGAGCTTGAAGCTGGCGATCTGCGTGCGCCAGTTGAAACTGCTCGATGGTGTCGTAGTACTCTGTCGTATACCAGAAGGTCTGGAATCATCCACCGGGTCCACCGTCATGTCGCTGTAGTCGCCCCAGCGATTGGAGGTGGAGATCTGCGAACCAGCGCCATCAAAGATATGAGCCTTCACCCTGCGTCATCGTGTTGATCGGGTCGGTCGCCGAGGCGGCCGGTGTAGCGGATCTGCGGGTGGATCGTCGAACTGGAGGCGCTGAAGCCGAGGGCCATGTTGCCTTGTACTTATCCATCGCGACACTACCCATCCAGCGCCAGTGTGGTGTCCGGCTGATAGGTGCTTGTCCTGGAAGGTCGTCACCGGGCCCGCTGGTGACACCGCGCAGTTCGAACCAGCGAATGCCAGCAACGCCGTTCGACCTGACGGTGAAATTGCCGACCAACGATTCATGGTCGCCAAAGTTGCGGTAAGCCAAGCGGAACATCAGACGGTCGCCGATTGCGTCCATGCCAGGTCCTTCGAGACGCGCCGAGCTGCGGGAACGCAAACGGTTGCAAGCAGTTCAGGTGAAACCCGCCGCAGGCGACGAACCGAACAAGCGTAAAGGTGGAGTTGGTCGGGATCGGCGAAATCGACGTGGAAGTGATAGACCCGATACGTGCTCGTTGTCCGGCAAGAGGACGAACGAGTTCGGTGCGCCGGCTGGCGGCAGCGTCGAACCATCGAGGTCGGCTGGCAGCCATGGAGCGGAAGAAGCGGGGCCCAGGCGTCGGGAAGGTGATCATCGTGGCCGGCTGGCTCCGCGAGCATCTTCGTGCGATCGAACGCGCAGGCTTGCGGCCCGAGATAGGCGGTGCCCGAGGAATTGAACACGTTCATCGTCATGTAGTAGGCATCCGGCCAAACCCCGATCTTCGGGTAGTCATGCAAGCGTGGTGTCTGCCGAGATGGAAGTCATAACGAGTTCCAGGTGCCGGTGGCATCGCTCGTCGTGGAAACCGCGATACACTCGTCATGCAGGCCGTTGGCAAACTGGCTGATGAGCCAGCGATTCGCGATCTGGTCATAAAGCACGACCGGGTCACCGTTGCCGCCGGTTTGGCAAACGCCGCCGAAGCCGCTCCAAATGGACACGATGCTGAGCTGGGCCGAGAACGGAAGCGCCGGTCGTCTTGTCAAAGACCTGGTAGCCTTCGTTCACCATCTGGACGTATTGTGTCTGCCCCACTTCGCCGTTGGTGTCAGGCGGAGCGCAGTTACAAATGACACCCGGGAATGGGATGCCGGCAAAATTGAGGATCGGCGCTGGGAATGCTTGGCGCGAGTTGACCGAGCAAGTTTCCTTTTGCACAACGCTGGTCAGGCAGCGTCCTTATGAAGACCGGTGGAGATTCTCCGGTTTGCCGCCGCTTCGTGCTCCTGCACTCTCTGGACAGGCCAAGGCTCGACGTCGCGCAACGCCGGTGAGACGTCGTTGTGAACCGAGTAGATGACGATCGGTTTAGGACTTTGATTGGCTCCAGCCGCGACGGCACGTTGAGCTTGAGTTGATGCTCAAGGCGAGGAGCGCCAGGAAGACGCCAACGCTGCTGAGCATGATTCCGAACACGGCCCGCAAATTAAAGAATGCGTCCCGCGAAGATGATTTTTGTGTCATGTGTGTGTTTATCTTTTGTCTGAGTTATACAACCTGTACAGCACGGTAATTAAATTTTACCTGCTGTGGAGACTATCTGAACCGAGCCCGGTGTCATTCCACTTATACTAACTTTTTTGTAATGTAGACACCTGGCCGCCTCGCGGGGGCGATTCCTAGCCGCCACTGTGTTAAGAGTGGCCGGAAAACGGAATCGCGGAGATCAACGAGTCGTTGGCACCGCGATGAGGAGTCCCGCGAGCAAGAAAGTCATTGCTGCCGAGAAGAGGCAAAGGGACAAAAGGCATGCAAAACAAAAGCCTGCAGATAGAGGAAGTAGAGGGACGCGATGAACATCGCCGCGACCACAGTAAGAAGAAAGCCTCGCGCCCGCGTATAGCCAAAAAGCGGCCAGGATGGCTGCGCTGAATACTGCGAAGTAAGCCAGCGCTCCAAACGCTGCCGTCGGAATGCCCTTGATTGTCGCATAGGCGCTGCCCAGCACCGTTGAGCAGCCTGCGAACGAACCGCACACGGCGTCGTCTCCCGTAAGATGGGCAACCGTCAGAAAGGTCGCGTCCGCCAGCCCGAGGAGGGCGATGCCGGCCGCAATCCAATAGACCGTGGAAGATCGGCTCCGAGTGGGCGGCGAATTGCTGGCCGGGAAACGGTTTTCTTTGCTGGTTATCATTAGGGTTTGTTCCCGAGGCGAGGCGCGGCATCGATTGTTTCTCGCATTTTTTCCTTGGTGAAACCGGTCCGCAGCTCGGTTCCGTTGATGAAAATCGTCGGTGTATTTTTCACCCCGCGGGCCTCACCACCCTTCCCATCCTCGATGACATGCGCTCGCACGTCTGCGCTCTGGCGGTCGGCACGAAAGCGCGCGACATCGAGCCCGAGTGACTCGGCATAGGACTCGAAAAGGTAGTTGACGTTGGTCGCATTGCTCCAGACCGACTGGTATTGATAAAGCATATCGTGCATCTCCCAGAATTTTCCTTGCACTGCAGCCGCCTCCGCGGCCAGTGCCGCGGCCATCGCATGTTGGTGCATTTCGAGAGGGAACTCGTGAAAAATGACTTTCATCTTGTCCTTGTATTGCTTTTGCAATTCGTCGATCGCTTGTGAGGCCAAGGCGCAGGAGGGACACTGGAAGTCTCCGTAAATCTCCAACGTCACCGGCGCATTGCGCGGACCCCGCACGTGCAGGGAACGGATTTTCCGGAGCTTCCACCGGCGTCGCCGCGACCGCGGTCCCGGCCTGAGGGGCTGGGGTAGGCCGTGTTTTTACCCGGTATCACCGCCGCAGTGCCCACGGTTAGGAGCGCGACGGCTCCGATGATCAAGAAGGGAAGAAAGCGCTTCATTGTCGGCGAAAGGTCTTCTGCATCGGCGGCGACTCTAATCACTTCTCCGCCGGCTCAAAATGAAAAATCTGCGCGCCAGTTCTCCGGGTTCGTTAGGCAGGAGCTCTTCAAGACCCAATTTCCCGGGCGCCCCGCCGCGTTGCTTTTCCAAGGGCGAATGTTAGCGTCGCCGCTCCGCGATGAGCCAGAATTACAAGGAGACCCTCAACCTTCCGAAAACGGATTTTCCGATGAAGGCCGGGCTGGCCACGCGTGAGCCGGAGATGCTTCAGAAGTGGGAACAGATCGACCTCTACGAGCAGATCCAGACGCGCCCGCACTGCGGCGGAGCTCTTTGTCCTGCACGACGGCCCGCCCTTTGCCAACGGCGACGTCCACATGGGCACCGCTCTCAACAAGATCCTCAAGGACCTCGTCGTGAAATCGAAAACGATGGCCGGTTTCCGCGCGCCCTTTGTGCCGGGCTGGGATTGTCACGGCCTGCCGATCGAATACAAGGTGGTGAAAGAAACCCGCGGCCTTTCCCCGCTCGAAGTGCGGAAGCGGTCGGAGGCGTTTGCGCGAAAATTCATCGACATCCAGCGCGCGCAATTCAAGCGCCTCGGCGTCTTCGGCGATTGGGAACATCCCTACCTCACGATGGACCCGGCCTACGAAGCCGAAATCCTGCGCGCCTTCGCCGTCTTCGTGGAGCACGGGCTGGTTTATGAATCGATGAAGCCGGTCTTCTGGAGCACCGGTGCGCAGACCGCCCTGGCCGAAGCCGAAGTGGAATACCAGGAGCGCGCAGGACACCGCGGTTTACGTCAAGTTTCCGATCGTGACCGGCCCACTCGCGGGCCAGGCAGCCCTCGTCGTTTGGACGACGACGCCGTGGACGTTGCCGGCGAATCTCGCGATTGCGGTCCATCCAAAAGAGCGTTACGTCGCGCAGAAATTCACCGACGGAAGAGAACACCGGAAACTCTTGTTCTCGCGGAGAAATTGCTGCCGCAGATTCTGCGCTGCGACCGGCTTGCTCAGCCGGGGTCGCTGACCCTGGAGCGAACACTTGGCCGCAGATCAACCGGGGTCAGCGACCGCGGCCACAGCCTTTCCCGGCAGCAAGCTCGAAGGCATCGGCGCGCAGCATCCCTTTCTGCCGCGCACCGCCATCGTCCTGACCGCCGATTTCGTCACGATGGATACCGGCACCGGCGCCGTCCACATCGCGCCCGGCCACGGCGAAGATGACTATTCGTTAGGCAAAACGAACGGCCTTCCCGATCCTCTCGCCGGTCGACGATCTCGGCCGCTACACCGAGGAAGTCGGCCTGCCCGAACTGGTCGGCAAATACGTCTTCGACGCCAACGCCGATATCGTCAGGCTGTTGCGCGATCGCGGCATGCTCATCGCCGAGCAACCTTACCAGCATTCCTATCCCTATTGCTGGCGCTCGAAAACCCCGATCATCTTCCGCGCCGTCGAACAGTTCTTTATCCGCATCGACGAGCTCCGCGGCGAAAGCGCTCGATGCGATCACCAGAAGTGACCTGGATCCCGCAGTGGGGCGAAAATCGCATCGCCGGCACGGTGGAATCGCGACCCGACTGGGTGATCTCGCGCCAGCGCAGCTGGGGCGTGCCGCTGCCAGTCTTTTATTCCGCCGACGGCGAGGCGTTGCTCAACCCGGAGTGGATTCGCAAACTGGCCGACCTCGTCGCGCAGCGCGGCTCGAACGTCTGGTTCGAGCTCGATGACGCCGCTCTCGCGCAGGCGCTCGGGCTTGCCGGAAGGAACCCGCCATCGCAACGACACGATCGACGTCTGGATCGACAGCGGCGTTTCGCATCTTCGCGGTCTGCGCGACTCATCCCGAGCTGCGCGATCCCGGCCGACATGTATCTCGAGGCGACCGATCAGCATCGCGGCTGGTTCCAATCATCGCTCATGACGAGCGTCGCGCTGCACGATCGCGCGCCTTACAAGACCTGTGTGTCACGCACGGCTTCGTGGTCGATGTCGATGGAAAGAAAATTTCCAAGTCCGGCACCTACAACAAGCCGATGGACGCCGGCCATTTCGTCGGCCAGCATGGCGCCGATCTCGTTCAGGCTGTGGGTCAGCAGCATCAATTACACCGATGACGTTCCGCTTCTCGGAGGAAATGTTCACCCGCCTCGGCGACACCTACCGCCGGATTCGGAACACGCTCCGGATCTTGTTAGGCAATCTTTACTGATTTTCCTGTAGCGGAGGGATCGCCTGCAGTCGGCGCCGGAAGCGCGTCCTAATTCACGCTCGTCGATCGCTGGATTCTCGATCGGCTCGCAGCATGTGATCGACGAATGCCGCGCGCCTACGCGGCCTACGAGTTTCACAAGGTTTATCACACCCTCAATCAATTCTGCGCCGTCGATCTCAGCAGTCTCTACATCGACATCACGAAGGACCGGATGTATTGCGACGCCGCCTGATTCGCTGCGCCGCCGCCGCGCCACGCAGACGGCGATGCACCAGATCTTCGATGCGCTTTGCCGGCTGCTCGCGCCGATTCTCGTCTTCACCGCTGAGAGGCTTGGGGCCACGCGTCCGGAGTGAAGCAAAGCGGAATGCTGTCGAGGCGACCGCCGGATCTCAATCCATCGTGCACTGATTCCTGAACCTGACAGCGGCAATCCGTGCGCGATAGCAGCGCGTCAAGCGAGAAATCGAACGATGGCTGCTCAGACTGCGCGGCATCATCAGCCAGCGCAGATCGAAAAGGCCGCAGCCAGGAAAAACTGATCGGCAACGCGCTCGAAGCGCGCGGTCATTCTGCGCTGCGACGAAGCGCATCGACTCGCGTCTCGACGAGAGAAGAGCTCGAGGAACTTTTCATTCTGAGCGACCTGCAATCTGAAGTCGGCCAGGAACCGAGTGCGTCCATCACCGCGAACGCCTAACAAAAGTGCGCGCGCTGCTGGCGGCACCGGCCGACCGTCGGCACGATCGCGGCTCATCCCGATTTGTGCGACCGCTGCGCCGCTGTCATGGAGTCCCGCGCGTGAGAATCGTCCTTCTTCTCACCTCCCCCTCTGCGCGCTCGACCAGGTCACCAAATATCTCGTCCTTCGCTTCATCGATCCCTACCGATCCGCGCACGATCATCCCCGATTTCTTCAGCCTTGTGCACGTCACCGAACACCGGCGCCGCCTTTCGGCTCATTCCGAAACAACAACGGCTTCTTCATCGCGCTCTCCTGCGTCGCGCTGGTCGTCGTCACTGTCCTGCTCATGCGCACAGGAACCGCGCGACCCATGGCGTCGATTCGCCCTCGGCTTGCTTCTCGCCGGCGTCCTTGGCAACCTCACCGATCGTCTCCTGCACGGTCATGTCATCGATTTTCTGCTCTTCGATCTGCACCTGCCCTTTGCCCATCCCATGGCCGGCCTTTAACGTGGCCGATTCCTGCATCTGCATCGCGGTCGTCTGCTTCATGATCTACTCCTTCCGCGACTCGCGGGCAGCGAAGCGTTCCGCCTGACGGCTGAATACAGTCCCGGTCTCGATCAGCCGCAACGCGACCAGCGAGCGTGAGTACGTGAATCCCGCCGGGATCGAGAAAGAACCGATGTTTTCGACCGCTCGTGCGCTCGTGGATCGACTGCGCGCAGCCGGCCACATTGCCTACTTCGCAGGCGGCTGCGTGCGCGATCTCGTCCGCGGTCAGGTTCCGAAAGACATCGACATCGCGACCGACGCGCGCCCGGAGGAAGTGCAGAAAATCTTCCGCCGCACCTACGCGGTCGGCGCGCATTTCGGCGTCATCGTCGTTTTGGAAAATAGATCTGCAATTCGAAGTCGCGACCTTTCCGTGCCGACGGCGTTTATCTCGATGGACGCCACCCAGCGGAAGTGCACTTCTCTTCGCCGGAAGAAGACGCGCGCCGCCGCGATTTCACCATCAACGGCATGTTCTTCGATCCGCCTAACGATGCCGTGATTGATTTCGTCGGCGGACGCGAGGACCTCAGCGCCCGATCGTGCAGGGCGATTGGCGATCCGGCGCAACGTTTCGCGGAAGACCGGCTGCGGCTTCTGCGCGCGGTCCGCTTCGCCACCGTCCTCGACTTTGAAATCGAGGCGGCGACCTGGGAAGCGATCGTTAGGGCAGCCGACACCATCGGCGAAGATCAGCGCGGAGCGAATTCGGGAAGAGCTGGTGCGGATTTTCCTCTCGTCCCATCGCGCACGCGGCTGGGACTTGCTCGACGCCAGCGGTTTGATGAGACAAATTCTGCCCGAGCTCGAGGCGATGAAAGGCTGCGAACAGCCGCCGCAGTTTCATCCCGAGGGCGATGTCTTTCAAGCATACGCGCCTCATGCTTCGAGCTCTTGCCGGACGAGGTTTCACTCCCGCTCGTCTTTAGCGTCCTCTTTCACGACATCGGCAAACCGCCGACCTCGAGCGTCGACGAGGAAGGCCGCATCCGTTTCAACGGCCACGACCGGATCGGCGCGGAGATGACGGAAGCGCTCATGCAACGGCTCCGCGTTTTCGCGCGCGGAAATCGACGCGACGGTCGAAGCGGTGCGACAGCACATGGTCTTCAAGGACGTGCCTCAACATGCGGATCGCGCGACTGAAACGCTTCATGGCGCGGCCAACCTTTGTCGACGAGCTGGAGCTGCATCGCGTCGATTGCGCGAGCAGCCACGGGATGCTCGATAACTATGAGTTCCTCCAGCGCAAGCGGGAGAATTCGCCAATGAACCGATCATTCCGCCACCCCTCGTAAGAGGCGACGATCTGATTGCGCTCGGAATGAAACCCGGACCGCGTTTCGGCGAAATCCTCGAGGCGGTCGAGACGCGACAATTCGAAGGCGGACTGTGCAGACGCGCGAGGAAGCCTCGCCTGGGTAAAAGGAATACTCCCGGAGGAAAGAGCGGGCAAGAACAACAGCCATCGCTAAAACGTTGAACGTTCAAAATAGGAGGAATTCCCGCCATGGCCTTTCTGCATTGAAACGTTGGACGTTAAACGTTGAACGTTGAACGTTTCCTCCTCCATTCCATGAAGATCCTCATGATCAGCAGCGGAAGGCTGGCCGCTCGCCCGCTCCGGCGCGCTGGCCGATGTGCTTGTCGCCCTGCCGCGCGAGCTGCGGCCCGCGGTCACGAAATCGCGCTCGCCATGCCCTACTACCGCGAGATTCGCGAGAACAAAAAGATCAAGCCCAACGCCGCTCAGCGTACAGCCTTGAAATCTCGTTAGGCGAGAAGCGCCTCGCCGGCGGATCTTCTCGAAGCGCGCACAGCCGAGGATCTCCAGATTTTCTTCGTTCGCTGCGACGAACTCTTTCGATCGCCCCGGAATCTACGCCGAACGAAAGGTGAGCCGTACGCGGACAACGCCGCCCGCTTCATCTTCTTCAGTAAAGCCGCGGTCGAAATGGCGCGACGCATGACGCCGAGCCGCCGAAATTCTCCACTGCCACGATTGGAGCGCGGCCCTCGTTCCCGTTCTCGTCCACGACCAGGGGCTGCCGTTTGCGACCGTTCTTTCAATTCATCACCTCGCTGACCAGGGCAATTTCGACAGCTGGGATTTTCCTGACGAATCTTCCGGGCCGCTATTTTCGACCTGCGGGGAGTCGAGTATTTTCGGCCGGCTGAATTTGCTCAAAGGCGGCATCGTCTTCGCCGACCGTCATCGTGGTCTCGAGCGAACCCTACGCGCGCAAATCCAGACCCCGTCGTTAGGCGAAGGCCTCGACATCGTGTTGCGCGAAAACGCTCACACGGCTCGCGGTATCCTCGGTGGCGCGGATTACCGCGCGCTGGAACCCGGCAGACCGACAAGCTGCTGCCCGTTCGTTACGCCTCGGAAAGGCTCGAGCTCAAAGCCGCCTCCCGCAACGCCCTGCTCGATCAGCTCCAGCTCGCCCCGGCACCACGCGGTCCGGTCTTCGGAATGGTCGACGCGTCTGGTCGGTGCGAAAGGCTTCGACATTCTCATGCCGGTGCTTCGACCGGCTCCTGGCGGACGACGTGCGCCTCGTCATTCTCGGCAAAGGCGATCCGGCTTACGAGACTGCGCTCGCCATCGCGGCCCGCAAATTTCCCGAGCGTCTCGCCTACCGGCACGATTACGACGAAACGCTGGCCCACTTGATCGAGGGCGGAAGCGACATTGCGCTCATCCCTTCCCGGGTGGAACCCGGCGCTTTCAGCGCGATGCACAGCCTGAGATATGGCGTGCTCCCGATCGCGCTCGCGACCCGCGGGGTCGAGCAAATCATCGCCGACTACGATCCTTCGACCGACTCCGGTTACGGCTTCCTCTTCTACGTCTACGGAAGCGAGCCGCTCTGGGACGCGATCAAGCGAGGCCCGGGAAGTCTTCAACAATCGACGCGGAATGGGAGCGCCTGCATGCAACGCGCCGTGGCGCTCGATTTTTCCTGGGCACTGGCTGCGGAGCGATACGAGGCCTTTATGGCGAGTTGATGACTCGGCTGCCGCAGCATAAACGCTCGACGATTTTCCACCCCGAAGGACAGAGCTCACGGAGAAGACGGTATTAAACGGCGCGTAAGCGACGATCGGCAGATCCCGAGGTCCTTCACTTCATCAGGAAGGCAGTGAAGCCGCGGCGCGCGCTGGTCTCGTTAGGCTCGATTTTCAATCCGAGTTGACGCAGGAGCGTGAGGTCCGCATCGGCGGCGGGATTGGCCGCGGTCAGCAGCTTGTCGCCGTAGAAAATGGAGTTCGCCCCGGCAAAAAGCAGAGCGCCTGGCCTTCCCGCGTCAGTCGGGTGCGCCCGGCGGCGAGGCGCACTCGCGCCTTTGGAAGCGCGATCCGGGTAACCGCGATCAGCCTAACGAGTTCGAAAATATCGATCGGCGGCTTGTTCGGCCAGCGGCGTGCCGGGCATCGCCATCAGGCAGTTGATCGGCACGCTCTCCGGCGGAGGATCGAAGTTGCTCAGGACCTCGAGCATGCGCAGCCGGTCGCCGGCGGTCTCGCCCATCCCGACGATCCCGCCGCAACAGACCGACATGCCGCTGTCCTGCACCGCCGCGATGGTCGTCAGGCGATCGCTGAAGGTGTGGGTGCTGACGATCTCCGGGTAAAACTCCGGCGAGGTATCGATGTTGTGATTGTAAGCGGTCACGCCCGCTTCCTTCAGCTTGCGCGCTTCGTCAGGCCCGATCTGGCCCAGGGTCACGCACACCTCCATCCCGAGCTGGCTCACTTCGCGGATCGTCTCGAGCACCTGCTCAAACTTCGGCGTGCCGTCGCGCACGCCGCGCCAGGCCGCGCCCATGCAAAATCGCGTCGCGCCCTGGCGCGCGCCCGTCTGCCGCGCTCATGATTTCGTCGACCGGCATCAAATCCTCGCGCTCGAGCCCGGTGGAATAATGCGCGCTTTGCGCGCAGTAGAGCGCAATCCTCGCTGCACCCGCCGGTCTTGATCGAGAGCAGGCTGCAGCGCTGCACCTGCTCGCCGCGCCAATGCTGCAAATGGGCGGCGCGACTCTGCGAGATGAGATCGAAGAGCGGCTGGTCGTAGAGCCGTTTCAGTTCCGCGAAGTCCATTACGGTTGCGCGACCGTATCGGGGACAATGGACGCTCGCAAATTGAAATGTGCTCAGCGCACCCACCAGGGAGCGGAATAAAAGGTGCGTGGATCGTTAGGCCAGGCAGTTGCGCCGGGTCCTCCGCCGCAAGCGCGCTTCACGCATCTCCCGGCCGCGCGGCGTGCGCCCGAAAACGGTCACCGGGTGCCGACGTCGACCGCGTTGAAAATCGCGATTGCCTTCTCTTCGGGCAGACGGACACAGCCGTGCGAGGCGGGATAGCCAGGCAAATAGCCCGCGTGCATTCCGATCGTATTGTTGAAGCGAACGAAATAGCGCATCGGCGCGGGGACAAACTTCCCGCCGCGCGGAACAGGCATGTCCGAGTCCGCGTCGGCTACGATGGTGTTGCCCCGCGCGTCTTCGATCCGACCATAAAGAGTGGAGAAATGGTTGCGCTCTTTTTCCATCACCTTGAAAGAGCCGACATCGGTAAGATGGCCGTAACGCCCGGATGAAATCGGGGTCGAAAGCACCGCGCGGCCATTGCGAATGAGATAGGCGGTTTGTTCCTGCAGATCGATTCTCGATCGATGTGCTCAGGCGTCTGAGCAAAGGTGGAGGTCGCAGGCCTGCAGCGCCGCGAAGGCAGAGATGGCAGCCCATTTCATCACGAAACAAACAAAAAATCGGCTCTGAACGCCGAGCGCAAGTCTGTCACTGCTTCGCGTCACGAGCGCGGGCAAATGTGGCCGTTGCGCAGCGTCGCGCCATGGCGTCGCCCAGGGCGACGTCAGAATGGCTACATCAGACCGCGATCGGCGCCTTGATCGCGGGATGCGGATCGTAGCCAACCAATGTGAAATCAGCGAAACGGAAATCGTAGAATGTCCTTCACCGCAGGATTCAATTCCATCTGCGGAAGCGGGCGCGGATCTCTCGCCAGTTGCTCCCGCGCCTGTTCGAGGTGATTCCGGTAGAGATGCAGATCGCCAAAGGTGTGGATGAATTCGCCACTCGTTAGGCCGGAAACCTGCGCGACCATCCGCGTGAGGAGCGCGTAGCTCGCGATGTTGAAGGGCACGCCGAGAAAAGATCCGCGCTCCGTTGATAAAGCTGGCAGCTAAGCGCGCCATCCTGGACGTGGAACTGGAAGAGCGCGTGGCAGCGGCGGCAACGCCATGGCGTCGACCTCCGCCGGGTTCCACGCCGTGACGATGAGCCGGCGGCTGTCGGGCTTCGTCTTGATCTGCTCGATCACGCGGTCGATCTGGTCGATTCGCTCGTCGTCAGGTCCGCGCCAGTCGCGCCATTGCGCGCCGTAGACCCGGCCGAGATCACCCTGCTCGTCGGCCCATTCGTTCCAGATCGTGACTCCTTGCTCCTGGAGGTAGCCGACGTTGGTGTCGCCGCTCAAAAACCAGAGGAGCTCATGAATGATCGATTTGAGATGCAGCTTTTTCGTCGTGAGGAGCGGGAAGCTGTCGCGCAAATCGAAGCGGGCCTGTGCGCCGAAAACCGAAAGCGTGCCCGTTCCAGTCCGGTCGCTGCGCGGCCTTCCCTTCTCCAGGACGAGCCGCAGGAGGTCCTGATATTCCCGCATGGTCGAGACGCAGCCTAACGAGCTCTAGACGATGCGCCAGCGCGGGCGCTTGCTCTCCGGATTGGTTTCCCAGAGCCGGCAGCCACCGGGATAAGCGTTGCGGTTGTGGCCGAGTTCGACGCCATCGGGCAGGTTCTCGATCACCTTGGCGTTGCCGCCCCCGAGCACGACGTAATCGGCAATAAAAGCCTGCTTCAACAGTTTGATCGCGCGCACGGCTTCGCGTTCCCAGGTTTTCCGGCCCAGCTCTTGCAAACCTTCGTCGCCGAGCTGGTCCTCAATGATCCCGTCATTTACGTAAGGCAGATCACCCAGTTCGAGCGGAAGGACGTGATCCGGCCAGACGAGCGCGGACCCCAGCCCGGTCCCAAGACCGAGGAACAGCATGCGTCCTTTGCCGCGATAACTGCCGAGCGCCTGGAGCGCGGCGTCGTTGATAATCCGCACCGGTTTCCCGAGCGCTTTGGCGAAATCAAATCCGGCCCAGTTCTTGCCCAGATGTTTCGGGTCCGTCATGATTTTCCCGTCCCGCACCGGGGCGGGAAATCCGATCGCGACCGCGTCGAAATCCCAATCGCTGCGTCGCATTCTTGATCTGCTTGACCGCCTCCTCCGGCGTGAGCTTCGGGCCGGACTCAAACTTCCGCCGCTTTTCCTCCTGCGAGATCATCATCTTGACGTTCGAGCCACCGACGTCGACGACGAGGATTTTCTTCATGCGCGTTCGTTAGGCAGATTCTTGATCGGCGACAAGCGCATTTTGGCGGCACGCTTGTTTCTCGGCCAGCTTTTTCGCCTGGCGGCGCGAATGCTCGCGGAATTGCAACTGCGCCTGCGAACGTGGCGCGCCCTCCTCCGGCTTCAGGCGCACATAGCTGCCGTCGGGTTGCAGCTCACGTGCCTTGCCGTAGTCCGTCAGAAAACGCGGCAGCACTTCATTGATGATTTCGTCGCGCACCGCCGGCGACTCGATCGGAAACGCGATTTCAACCCGCCGATAGAAATTCCGCGGCATCCAATCGGCGCTTGCCAGGTAGAGATCCGGCTTTGCCGCCGTTGCCAAAATAATAAACCCGGCTGTGTCTCGAGAAAACGCCCCACGATGCTGATCACGCGAATGTTTTCGCTCGAGCCCGGAATCTTGGGCCGCAGGCAGCAGATACCGCGGACGATAGAGATCGATTTTCACTCCGGCGCAGGAAGCTTCGTAGAGTTTCTCGATGACTCCCTGGTCGACGAGCGAATTGAGCTTGGCGACGATGCGCGCCGGCTTGCCCGCCGCGGCGTGATCGCGCTCGCGCTCGATCAGGCTGATCAGCCGGTTGTGCAGGTCGAACGGCGCGACGAGCAATTTTTAAGCCGGGATAGCCCGCCAACCCGGTCAGGGTGTTGAAAACGATCGCAACCTCCTCGGTCAGCTCCGGAGCGGTCGTGAAGAGGCTGAAATCGGTATAAATGCGCGCGGTTCGCGGATGGTAGTTGCCGGTGCCGAGGTGGACGTATTGGCGGAGCCGATCGGGATCGCGCCTCACGATCAGAAGCGCCTTGCAATGGGTCTTCAATCCGACCACTCCGTAGACGACATGCGCGCCCGATTCCTCCAGGCGGCGCGCCCACTGGATGTTGGCCGCTTCGTCGAAGCGTGCCCGCAGTTCGACCAGCGCGGTCACCTGTTTGCCGTTGCTCGCCGCATCGATCAGCGCCTCGACGATCGGCGAATCACCGCTCGTCCGGTAAAGCGTGATCTTGATCGCCAGGACGAGCGGATCGGTCGCCGCGTTTTCCACCAGTTCGACCACCGGATCGTAAGCTTTCATAGGGATGATGCAGCAGGATGTCCTGCTTGCGCATCGCTTCGAAAATATCAGCGCGTGCGGCGGCAGCGCCGGATCGCGGATCGGCTGAAAGACACGGTCCTTCAACTTGGCGAAAGCGTCGTTCGCGACCAGGGGCGCGAGATGCGTCATCGAAAGCGGTCCATCGAGTCTGTAAGAGGTCCGCCTCCGTCAGCTGGAAGAATTCGAGCAGGAGATTGGAGAAGTCGTCGGGGCAATCCGCTTCCACTTCCAGCCGCACGGCGTTGCCCTGGCTCGAACGCCGCAGCTCCTGCTCGATGCTGCGCAGGAGGTTGTCCGCTTCCTCCTCGTCGACGTAAAGGTCGCTGTTCCGCGTCACGCGAAAGGCGTGCACGCCGTCGAGCAGGAGGCCGGGGAAAAGATCGGCCACGTGCTGTTTAATGAGGAAGCGAGGTAAATGTAGTTCCAACTGTCGTCGCCCTTGTCGCCGCGCGGCAGATGGATCAGAGCGCGAGACGGCACGCGGCACCTGCACGATGGCGTGCATCGGTTCGCCCCCTTGGCCCGCGCCCTAACGAGAAGGTTGTGGCTCTTGTTCAAGAGCTGCGGAAAGGGATGACTCGCGTCGACCGCGAGCGGGGTGAGCATGCGGGAAAACTTCCTGCTGGAAATAGCGCCGGGCCCAGGCCGCGCGTTTCGCGCTCAATTCACCGATGTGGCGAGAGGTGGATATTGTTTTCCTGCAGGAGCGGCTCAATCTCCTTGTTCCAAAGAGAATATTGTTGCGCCACCATTTCGTGCGCGACGCGCTGGATGGCCTCAAAAATCTCCGTCGGGCTCATCCCGTCGGGTCCGACATCGCTTGTCTCGCTCGCGATCTGCTGCTTGATGCCGGCGACGCGAATCTCGAAAAACTCATCGAGGTTCGAGCTCACGATGCCGAGAAACTTGACCCGCTCGAGCAGCGGCTGGGTTGGGTCCTGCGCTTCTTCAAGGACGCGGCGATTAAACTCGAGCCAGCTCAGCTCGCGATTGATGAAGTTCTTCGCGGCGGAAAAGTCCGGCTCGGGCCGTCGGTTCGTTAGGCCGCAGGCATTGGCCACGACGTTGGCCGGCGGCTCCGTGATTGGAAGAACTGACGTTGGGACGGCATGGCAAAAGAGAGCGCGGCGGAAGCAGGGCCGCGGGTGACAAGAAACCTCACCCGTGGCTGAGCGCAAATGGCGGATGTAAGAAGCCGCCGCGCCGCTCGCCATTGGTCCTAACGACTTGTCATTGTGGGCGGGCGAAGCACTGGCGCCGCCGCAAAAATTGCGCAACACGTTTAACTCTGGCGAAGCATGACCAGATCCGCGTCGATTCCGACCGCCAACGTGCCCTTGTCCTTCCAGCCCATCGCCTGCGCCGGTGTTTCCGTGGCCATCCGCACCGCTTCGGGCAAGGACAGGCCGACCTCACGACCATTTGCCTAACGAGATCGATCATGCGCGATGCGCTGCCGGCCAGCGACCGAGCCATCCGCCAGCCAGCAGGCGCCGCTCTCGACGACGCAATCGTTCCCGAAAAGCGAAAACCGGGACTGCCGTTAGGCAAGCCCGCGCCGGCAATCGCGTCCGTCACCAGGCAAATTCCGGCTGCGCCCTTGGCCCGGTAGAGCATCCGCACCAGCGTCGTGCGGAAACGTGGTGGCCATCGGCGATCAGCTCGCAAAAAATCGCCGGCTCACTCAAGGCGAACTCGAGCAAGCCCGCCACGCGCTCGCCGTCTGCGGCGTGCGCATCGACGACATGCAGTTAAAGGTATGCGTTACCTGGCGCATGCCCCGCTCGAAAGCCGCGCGACCGCTTCGTCCTCCCAGGCGTCGCTGTGCCCGCCGCTGCTGGCAATTCCGTTGTTCGTTAGGCGATCGACCAGCTCGAGCGCGCCCGGCAATCTCCGGCGCGAGCGTGACCCGTTGGATGGTCCGGCGATTCCGGACGAAGCCGCGTAACCAGATCCGCCCGTCGGCTCGCGGATGAAGTCCGCGCGCTTGAGCGCCCATGTTTCTGCGCGGCGAAATGAAGGGCCCTTCGACGTGCGCGCCGCAGTTGCGGGATCGTCGCGCTCGCGCGTGTTGCGATCGCGCCTGACGACCCGCACGAATCTCGTCGAGCGGCGCGGTCACGGTTGTAAGAAGCAGCGAGGTCGTGCCGCCGCTGGCGTGATAATCGCAGATCGCGCGAAAGGCGTCCGTGGTTCCTTCCATCGTGTCCCGGCCGACCGCGCCGTGCACATGCAGATCGATGAAACCAGGCGCGAGGAAGTTTCCCGCGAGGTCGATGACCTCTTCACCGTCGATCGGAATTTCGCGTCCCAGCGCGACGATCTTTCCCGCCTCCACGCGGAGCGAAAGCCCGTCGGCAATCCGCTCAGGGAAAAATCAGCCGGCCATTGGTAAAGATCATCGGCGGGAGCATCATTGCGTTTACTTTGGTGGCAGTCCATCATCCTCCTGCAATGATTCCGGAGTTCGATGTCGCGATCGTCGGCGGCGCTTTTTCCGGCGCGGCGACGGCGCTCCTGATCAAACGGCGGCGCCCCGATGCGCGCATTTTGATTATCGAAAAAGCGACCGTCTTCGATCGCAAGGTGGGTGAATCGACCACCGAAGTGAGCAGTTGTTTTCTCACCAAGGTTGCTCGGCCTCACGAGCTACCTCGGCCACGAGCAGCTGGCGAAGCAAGGTCTGCGGCTTTGGTTTGCCAACCGGCCCGATCAACCGTTCGACGACTGCGTCGAGATTGGCGCGCGTTATCAGGCGCGGCTGCCCACCTTCCAGGTCGACCGGGCAAAAACTCGACGCGCATCTGCTCGAGCCTCGCGGCGCAGGCCGGGTGCGAAGTCTGGAAGCCGGCGAAAGTGTCGCGCTGCGATCTCGAGGGGACGAAGGGTCAGTCGTTAGGCATAAATGTCGATGCAGAAGAGCGTGAAGTGCGCTGCCGCTGGGTGGTGGACGCGAGCGGCCGGGCGGCGTTTCTTGCCCGCAAACTTGGCCATTTTCGCCAGAATACCGAGCATCCGATCAATGCGGTCTGGGCGCGCTTCACCGGCCTGAAGGATTGGGACAGTTACGAGTGGCGGGAGAAATTTCCCGGATTACGCCGCGGCCTCGCGCACCGGCCGCGCCTGGGCGACGAACCACCTCATGGGCCAGGGTTGGTGGTGCTGGATCATTCCGCTCAAGGGCGGCGACTTCAGCGCCGGCCTCGTCTACGACAATCGTCTCTTCACTCTCCCGGAGGGCGCGAGTCTCGGCGAGCGGTTGCACGATCACATCCTGACGCATCCGGTCGGCCGCGAAATTTTCCGCGACGCAAAAATCGTCGAGCACGACACGCGGGCCTATTCGGCTCTGCCGTATTACAGCGCGCAAGTCTGCGGCGACGGCTGGGCGATCGCCGGTGACGCGGCCAGCTTCATCGATCCGCTCTACAGCCCGGGCTCGATCTTTGTGCTTACACGACTTCGATTGTGAGCGATCTCGTGACACGTGCGCTGGAGGGCGAGGATGTCGCGGAGCTGCGGCGCTATTACAACGAGCAGTTCGCGACGACTTATCGCTTTTGGTTCGAGACGCTCTACAAAGACAAATACTTCTACATGGGCGAAGCCGATCTGATGTCGGCCGCGCTGCTTCTCGATGTCGGGACTTATTTTATCGGGCTCGTTAGGCCGGTTTATGCGCACCCGGAACGGGCGTTTCTCAAACTGCCCTTCGAAGGCACATCGGGCCGGCTTTTTGCCGCGATGATGAAGTTCTACAACCGGCGGCTGAGCGCGCTGGCCAAAAACCGCATCGCGCCACGGTGCCTGCGGGAGGCAAAACGCCGGTTGGCGTGAACTCTACGACGGCTTCGTGCCCGATTTTCGCCTCCAGAAATTGATCCGCAAAGGACTCTTCCGCTGGTGGAAGGCGGAGCTGCTCAATCTGCGTTTCCTGCTCGGCGGGTCGAAACGAGCACCGGGCAGCGACGCAGCTCCAGGCGGCAGCGACGGTTGAGGCCTGATGTCCCGGCCTTGGTGGCACCGCTTTCGCGGTGCGCGGCGTCGTCTGGCGGCACTATCTCGATTTTGGCCTAACGAACGTTCCGTTCTACCTCCGGCCGGTCATGATCTTCTTCTGGACGATCTTCTTTTTCTTCCTCGCCGCCCCGGCGCGACGAGCCATCCTGAGCAACCTGCGCGTGGTGCGGCCGGGGTCCAGCCCCTGGCTCAATCTCGGCCGGGCCTGGCTCACGCTCTACAACTTTGCCTGGACGATTTCCGATGCCGCGGATCACAAACTGGCGAAGACCGAGTTCGCCTACGAAGTGGAGGGCGCGGAGTTTCTCGATCAACTCGCGTCCGCGCCACGGTGCCATTCTGCTGACCGCTCATATGGGAAATTATGACCTGGGTGCGGCTGTTTCGCGCAGCGGTTTCCAGCGCGCCATCCGAATGGTCCGCGCGCCGGAGGCCGATGGGCAAACGGCGCAGCATCTCGACGAGTCGCTCGAGCGCGCCGGCGGAGGAGCGGTCAAGGTCGCCTACAACACTTCGAACATGGCGCTCCCTTTGGAGCTGCTCAATGCCATCCGCGCAGGGCGAGATTGTTTCCATCCAGGGCGATCGCGCGGTCGCGAACGTGTCGCAGCGCGAAGCGAGACTCTTCGGCGAAACCGTCAGGCTGCCGGACGGTCCTTTCATGCTCGCCTTCGTTGCCCAGGTGCCGATCTTTCCGCTCTTCATCGCGCGCACTTCGTTTCACCGCTACAAGATCATCGCCCGCGAACCGATCTTCTGCGTTCGCACGGACCGCGACCGGGCCAGCGCAATCGAGGAAGCGATGCAGGCCTGGAGCCGGACCCTGGAGAGCGTAATCGCCGTCGCATTGGTCGCAATGGTTTTCGTTGGTCCCGATTTTTCCGAAGCGATGAAAGATAGCGGTAGCCGCGAAGCGGACGCGAAATTGGATACGCCTTTGCCTTGCCGCGCCTGATCGCACGTCTCGGCGGACGCAAGCGCACGTCGCGCGGAGCTCAGTCGCTGGGAAGCCTATGGCGTGGGGTATTCTGGTCTTTGGCATCAGCTGCGTTTTCGTGGCGCACGCGCTTCTTCCCATCGTTAGGCCAGCGTTCGCGCAGTTGCTCGTTCTGCTCCTCCTACCGTTCGCGATCTGGGTGGCCTTTCTCCTTCTGTATTACGCTGAATTCGCTCATGACCGCTTTGCTGCGCCGGCTTCGGACTCTACTCCGCGATGACGAACAACCCGTTTCAGCATTTCGTCATCATGTCGCTCGACCACTCTGCTGGCCTCTTCCTCGTGCGGGACGAAAGCGGCTGGATGAGATCGTTAGGCATCTTCTGGCTCGGACTCTTGTTCCTCAACCTGATCTCCATTCTCATCCTCAGATTCCTGCATGAACCCTGAGGCAGGCCGGACGATTGATCCTTGGCTTCTGCCCTGTTCGCGGCGCTCTTTTTCTCGCCCTGGTCGCGTTTCGGCCGTTCCTCGCGCTCGGAGTGCTTTTCGCCTCCCACCTGCTGATCCTCTTCCCAACGCTGGTCTGCAAACTGCCAGTGGTGGGGACCGGGTCGTGACCCATTTCGAGACCACGCAGCGCGAAGTCTGGCTCACGATCGACGACGGACCGGACCCGGTTGACACGCCGCGCCTCCTCGAAATTCTGCGGCGCTTTGAAGCAAGGCGACCTTCTTTCGTCATCGGCGAACGCGCGGCGAGATTTCCGAGCGGAATGGAAGCGATCCGCGCCGCCGGTCACGAGGTGGCGAACCACACCGCCAGGCATCCGAGCGCGAACGTTTTGGTGTCTTCCGCCGGACGCGGATCGCGCGCGGAAATCGATCAATGCGGCATCGTGACGCGGCAATTTTCGCGCGCCCGCCGGGATGAAAAACTTCTTCGTTCATCCGGCGCTCGCCCGGCGCAACCTGCGGCTAATCGGCTGGACGGTGCGCGGACTCGACACGGTGAGCCGTGATCCGGACGCCGTCGCGAGCGCGCATCATGCGCCGGGTCAAGCCGGGCGCGATCCTCCTCCTCCATGAAGGGCACCGAACCGCGACCGACCCGGATTTCCATCCCGCGCTGTCTCGAGCGGACGCTCACCGCCCTAACGAATTCGAATTACCGCTGCATCCTGCCTCGACCGGAACAGCTGCGGCCAGCGCCGGCGGAAAATAAAGAGGTGATTGTTGAACGGCGTGCGCCCCCAGAGCGGGCGCGACGGTGTGGGAGAACCGCTCCTGGTCGAAAGCGGCAAAGATTTTCTCGCGGGTCGGAAAATGGAGCGGCGCTCTCATGTTCCAGGTCGTCGCTCTGGGCGAAGCGTTCCGCCAGATGCGTCAGCCAGAAACGAGCGTTGCCGTCGCGCGGACAGTCGCGAATGACCGAGCAGGCCGCCGGGCGCGACGCGCGCCGCGAGCCGCGCGAGCAGGCGCGCCTGTTCGTTAGGCCGGAGGTAATGCAGGAGATCGAAAAGCACGATGTTGCCAGTTTGTGCAATCGGATCGCAGACATCCTGTTCGATGAAATCGAGATCGTCGATAAACGCCGCTCTTCACCGCGTTGGCGCGCGTCGATTTTGCGGCCGTCACGGTCGAGGCCGCTGATCGGCGGGAGAAAGTTCCGCTCGCGCAAATAGAAAGCCAGCAAGCCAACCCCGCAGCCGACATCGAGCAGCGGCTCGGCTCGATTCTCGAAACAACTCGAAGGCGGCAGGAAAAATTGGATCGCTGCGCAATTTTCGCCGGGCATACATGCGCAGCCAGCGTTCACCAAAACGCGCCGCCACCCGCGCGCAGGCATCTTCGTGCGCGCTCGCAGCCGATCCATTTTCGTTGCGTGGCTCTGGTGCACTGACAAAATGAATATTCCAATGTCCGACCTTTTTCCCAATACAAGGTCGACAATTTTTTCGACGAGATGTTTTCCGCGCCGGGCGTGGCGCGCCCTCATTACAGCAGGTTGCTCGCGACCTTCAAGGAAATGGGAGCGGCGGATTTTGAACGCAAGCGCGACCTGGCCGCGGCCAGTTTTCTCCAGTCAGGGCGTCACCTTCACGGTCTACGACGACGACCAGGGAACGGAGCGGATTTTCCCGTTCGACCTGGTCCCGCGCATCATCCCGGCGCGCGAATGGGACCTGATCGAGCGCGGCCTGACCCAGCGCATCACCGCGCTCAACCTTTTCCTGCACGACATCTATCACGGGCAAAGCATCCTGCGCGACGGTGTGATCCCGAAGCAGATCGTCTGGGAGGCGGTGCATTTTCGGCCGGAGTTCATGCACTTCGATGTGCCGCGGAATATTTACATCCACATTTGCGGCACCGATCTGATTCGCGATCGCGACGGCAATTATCTCGTGCTCGAGGATAATGCGCGCTGCCCGTCGGGCGTCTCCTACGTCCTCGAAAATCGCCAGGCGATGAAGCGGATTTTCCCGACCTTTTCTCCGAATATCGGGTCCGACCAGTGGAAGATTACGGTCAGGAGCTGCTCAACGCTCTGCGCTACATCGCGCCGCCGGCGGCGGAGGAACCCACGGTCGTTCTGCTTACGCCAGGGGTTTACAACTCGGCCTATTACGAGCACTCGTTCCTCGCCCGCTCGATGGGTATCGAGATTGTCGAAGGCCGAGACCTGGTCGTGCAGGATGGCTGCGTTTTCATGCGCACGACGAAAGGACTGAAGCGGGTCGACGTGATTTACCGGCGAATCAACGATGACTTCCTCGATCCGCGCGTTTTCCGCAAGGATTCCGGCCTTGGGGTTCCGGGGCTGGTCGATGCCTACCGTCGCGGGTCTGTTAGTCTGGCGAACTCGATCGGCACCGGCGTGGCGGACGACAAGGTGGTCTATCACTTTGTCCCGAAGATGATTCGCTATTATCTCGGGGAAGATCCGATCCTGGAAAATGTGCCGACTTACCTGGCCTCCCAGCCTAACGATCTTAAATACATCCTCGAACATCTGCCAGAGCTGGTCGTGAAAGCCGCGAATGAGAGCGGCGGCTATGGGATGCTGATCGGCTCGCAGGCATCGGCGGCGGAGCGGGAAGATTTTGCCGAACGGATCAAGCAGGATCCGCGCAACTACATCGCGCAACCGATCGTGGCCCTCTCGCGCTCGCCTTCTTTCTGCGAGGATTCGATGCAGGGGCGGCACGTCGATTTGCGGCCCTACATTTTGGACGGCGAAAAGGTGACCATCATTCCCGGTGGCCTAACGAGAGTAGCGTTGCGCGCGGGTTCGCTCGTGGTCAATTCCTCGCAGGGCGGCGGAAGCAAGGACACCTGGGTGGTGGATGAAGAAGAGTGATGCATGACGAGTGCAGAGTGACAAAGAGATGGATGACAACGAGTACAAATGTTGCCCGCAGCCGCTCGTCACTCCTCACTTATCACTCGCTCACTCTATCTTATGCTGAGCCGCGTCGCCGATTCCCTCTACTGGATGAGCCGCTACATCGAGCGGGCGGAGAATGACGCCCGCATTCTCGATGTCAATTTGCAGTTGCTCCTCGACCTCGGCGGCGAGGCCGAGGCGATGCAACACTGGGCGCCGGTCATCGCTTCGCTCGAAGAGACCGACCTCTTCGATTCGCTCTACGACATGGCCGACGAACGCTCGGTCACGGAGTTCCTGACTCTGCAAAGAAAAATCCGAATTCGATTTTCTCCTGCCTCACCCTGGCGCGCGAGAATGCTCGGACGACGCGCGAGCAGATTTCCAGCGAGATGTGGGAACAGATTAACCGGCTCTACCTCTTCGTGCAGAGCGACGACGCGCGGAAGCTGCTGGCCTCCAGTCCGCATGAGTTCTTCAAGCGGGTCGTGAATGGCTCGCATCTCTTCCAGGGCATCACCGAGGCAACGATGACGCACGGCGAAGGCTGGGAATTCATTCGCATCGGGACGCTGCTCGAGCGGGCCGATTGCACCTCGCGCATTCTGGACGTGAAGTATCACATCCTGCTCCCGTCGGGCGAAGCGTGGGCGGTAACGTCGACACGATTCAGTGGATGGCGGTGCTGAAATCGTGCAGCGCGCTCGAGGCCTACTGCAAACTTTACGTCAGCCAGGTGGCGCCGTGGAAGGTCGCGGAATTTCTCATCGCCCATCAGGAATTCCCGCGCTCGATTCGTTACTGCGTCGATTCCCTCGATGCGGCGCTGCATCGCATTTCCGGGGTCGACGAAAGCCGCTATGCGAACGAGGCGGAGCGGCTCTCGGGCCGGCTGCGCTCCGATGTCGATTACGTGACGATCGGAGAGATCTTCGAGTCCGGGCTGCACGAATATCTGATCGCGATCCAGGAGCGGCTCGTGGAAGTGAGCGAAGCGATGTATGCGACCTATTGCGCGAGCCTGGCAGCCTGAGCGACGCCCCGTGAGGGCCAGACCGGCGCTGCAATTTCAGGCTGCAGCTCGGGCCACGCGCCGGCTACAACGATGACCGATTGCCAATGACCGGGATCGCCCCTGGCTGCAACGAGCATCAAATCTGCGTGTAGGCCCAGTGGAGCAAGGCCTGGCGCTGCTTCGGGCGGCATTCGAAGTCGCCGCGCCGGCAATGTTTCTTCAACTGCGCGATATGCCGGCGGACCGCCCGCCAACGCTTGATCTGGCGCTGGTCATCGGGACGAAGCGCCGCCCGAGATAGTAACGGCAATACCACTGAAACCAGCCGCGCGGGTCTTGCGGGTAAATCCAGCCTTTCCGGCGCCAGACCGAGAGCGGCTGAGAGGCATTCACGCGGAAGAAATTGAGCTCCGGAGCGTGACGCTCGGAACAGAGCCTGGCGTTGGCAAACCAGTCGTTAGGGAATTCCGCCTTACAGTCTGTCATGTATTTGCCGCCAAAAACTCCGAGCCGGAGCATATTGTTTCGGGGTCAGCTCCGGTTTGAAACCCGGGGCAAAATCCTTTCCGGTGGGTTTCGTCAAGAGATACTCATAACCGCGCTGCATCCGGTCGTTGACCTTGATCCGCCTTGGTTCTGATTTCACGCCGACCGTTTTTACTCGGTGTGTCGGATCTGCATCCCGACAACGCAAACGTCGTCCGCAAAAGTGTCGCGTTGCGAATATTTGCGAATATCGGCCAGCGACCCGGTCGAAAAATTCCTCCGGCGCAAGCGCCGCATGACGGCTAACGGTCGTCCGCAGCTTGCTCCTCATCGAAATAACGCGCCGGTGGCATCCTCGACCTCGAAAAGCCCGTCGGTGAAGAGCATGACCAGGTCGCCCTTCGCGATCGAGCGGGTCGAAGTCGTGTAGGTCGCAGAGGAAAAATCCCATCGCCGGGCCACGCGCCTCCTGGCCATCGAGCTTTTCGGCGAAGGCTCCGCTGCGCCTGACGTGCAGCGCACTCGGGTGGCCGGCGTTGGCGAAACGCAGCTCGCCACGTTGGACATCGGCGACGACATAAAAACAGGTCGCGAACATCGTCGTGCCCGCCTGTTTGAGAATCATCGTGAGAGCGCGGTTGATGCGGGTGAGCAACTCTCCGGGGTCGGCCGCGAGCCGCGCATGTTCTTCCACGAGCCCGCGGATCATCCCGGTGATGAGCGCGGAACGCACGCCGTGTCCCATCACGTCGCAAATCAGAACGCCGGCCGCTTTTTGGCCCACTGGGAAAACGCTGAAAAAATCGCCGCTCACGTCGCCGGTGGGAAAGTACAAGCTGAGAAAACGCAAAGCGCTCTCCTGGTCGGTCGCGCCGGCCGGGACAGTTGGAAACCGTTGCGGCAACAAAGCGATCTGAAGTTCGCGCGCCATCTGCAGTTCCTCTTCCATCTGCTGATTCTTTCGCGCAGCTCGCCGAGTCCGCTCCTGCACGCGCTCCTCGAGTTGTGCATTGAGGGCGAGCAACTCCGCTTGCGCGCGATTGCGCGCCGTTTCCGCCCGGTCGATCCGTCCGCCGACAACGCGCGAGACCTGCGAGACAATGGCGGTGATCAACGCCGCAAAAACGAGCGCGCCGAGTGCGGAAATCACCGCCGGATTGGCGCGCATTTGTTTCAAAAGTGTGGCGCCGACCCAGCCATTGAGGAGCGCTGCGACAATGATGACCGGAACAAAGGCACGAAGCAGCACGGCGCGCGTGGAGTCGCCGAGAAAGCTTCGCAAGCGGCCACTCGTCCGCGCCAGCCGCAGCGACAATCGCGATACCGCAAAGGAAAAATCCCCAGGCGGTCGAGAGCGCGACCGGAATGATAGTGCCACCGTAAAGCAGAGGCGTGCCGTACCAATAACCGACCAGCACGACCGCGCTGATAATTGTCGCCAGCGCGCCCAGAGTGCCCGCCCATTTCGCGACTCCCGGCCTCGTTAGCGCAATCAGACCGAGGGCGATGAAGACAAAATCCAGTGCCGTCATCGGCGCCATCCGGCCGGTCGGCACCGTCCCCGAACATTTCGGGATTGCGCACGAACCAGGCATCGATGCCGAAGTGCAGGTCGCTCAGGAATTCCACCAGTTTTGCAACCGCCATGATCAGAACGACGGCTGCCAGCAGGCGAGGAACCCAGCGCCTAGCGGGCCGCTTCAAATGCAGAACAATTCCGATCCCAAGGAGTGAAAAACAGAGGGCCGTGCTCGGCGCCATCGGGATGTAGCGAGCGCGCACGCTGGCCAGAAGTTGCAGACCGGAAATCCAGCCAATGAAAGTCAGCAACGCGAAGAGGACGGCGAGCGAGGCGCAGAGCAACGCCACGCTACGAAGACCGCCGCGCGCGAGCTTTCCCTCAGGCATGCTGAAACTCTGCCCGAATCCCGGCGGCTGTCCAAGATTCTTAACGCCACGGACCACAGGACTCGCGCGCGGCGAGTCTGCGCGGAAGTGCGGTTCTCCGTCAGGCGCGCCGCCGGTCGTAAAGATCGGATCGCCGATGACTGAAGACCGCCATGCGCTGCCGAACCGTCTCGAGCACTTCGCACGAGACTTCCGCGACGATCAGCTCCTCGCGATCGGCCGAGGCCGCCGCTACCACCACGCCGTAGGGATCGATCACCGCCGATGAACCGCAAAAGGGCACGCCATCATCTTTGCCGACGCGGTTCGGCGAGAATGACATAGCTCTGGTTTTCGATCGCGCGCGCGGTGGCCAAAACGCGCTGATGTTCGACTCGGGGAAACGGCCAAGCCGAGGAAATGGCAAAAACATTCGCGCCCTCGTCGACGGCGAGCGTGCGATAAATTTCAGGGAATCGCAGATCGTAACAGATCGTTAGGCCAAATCGCAGCGGCCCGAAGTCGAAGCTGGCCAGCGCATCGCCCGGCGTGAAGCATTTGTCCTCTTCGATCGGCGCGGGCGCGAAAAGATGTGTCTTTCGATATTTCGCCATGATGGCGCCGGCGGAATCGATCACGACCTGCGAGTTGAAGATGGCATCGCCCTCTTTCTCGGAAACGCCGCTGATGATCGCGAGCGAAAGTGTGCGCGCGATCTCTTGCAGCTCGGGCACCACGCCCTCGCTCCAAGGCCTTGCCTGCTCGCGGATGACCCGCATGGCGTAGCCGGTGTCCGCCATTTCCGGAAAGACGACCAACTCCGCACCTGCGACTTTCGCGCGTTCGGCGAATTCGCGCAGCTTGCGAGTGTTCGCGGCGAGATCGCCAAGCGTGCAGGCGATTTGAGCGGCGGCGATCTTCACAATGAACCGTTCAACATTCGATTCTTTCGCTGACCTTTCCTGAGGTTCAAACAAAAAGCTCAATAGACGCTTCGATCGGCGAAGCGCGGAGAAACAATGATCGCAAGAGCCTCGCCCTGACAGTGCCAAACCCGCGCCGCCCTGAGGCGGTGCCGACAACTACCCGCGCGCAAGGCGACCATCGGGTTCACGCGAGTCGCGCGCCGCGCCGGAACGAAGCACGACAGCGGCTCGCGACCGCGGTGAGAAGCGCGGCGACCGTGGTGTAGATGAACGGATCGAGCGCGTTCACTTTGAAAAGGATGTTCTCCAGCGCCGCTCGCCGCGATGCACGCCGAGGAAGAGCGCGGCGAAACCGATTCCAAGCACAAGCCCGATGACCAACTGCCACGCGCCCTGGCTCATCACCATCTTGAAGATGCGCGCCGCATCCGCGCCTAACGCCATTCGAATCCCGAACTCCTGCGTTCGTTGATTGACTGAGAAACTCATCACCCCGTAGAGACCGACGGCCGAAAGAATGAAAGCGACCACGCCGAAGATGCTGAAGAGCTGGGCCACCAGCCGCGGTCCGCTCAGAAACTTCCGGCGTGCGAACGTGCCGGCGTCCCGGGGAAGTAGACCGGCGAGATTCGAATCGAGCTGCGCGACGGCCTTGCTCAGTGCGGGCCCGAGATTCTCCGCCGATTGTCCGGCGTGCGGACGCACGACGATGGTGCAGAATTGCGGCGCCGGGCTCTGCTCCGAGCAGCGGCACATAGAATCCGCCGCTATCACGCCTCGCTGATTGAACGGTCCCTGCATCAGCGTGTCGGGGACGACGCCGACAATGTCGCGCCACGGCTGCGGCTGCGCAGGATTAAACATACGGACCTGATGCCCGAGCGGGCTCTGGTTGCCCCAATGTTTGCGCGCAAAGCTGGCGTTCACGATCGCCACCGGTTGCTTCGCATCGCTATCTTCGAGGGTGAAATCGCGGCCCTCGAGAATCTTCAAACCCAGCGTAGTGAAATAGCCGTCCGAGACCGCTTCGAGTTGCCCTGCGGCCGGTCGCGATCGGTCGCGTAGGTCTGACCGTCGACTTCGTACTGGCCGAAGTAGGCGAAGGTCATGCGGAAACGATCGCTCATCGCCGCACCATCAAAGGCCGGATTGGTGCGCAGCGCGCGCACGGCGCGCTTGGAAGAACTGCCGCGCGCGAATCTTCCGTCGGATAATCGCCTTCAAAGCAGACCCATGCGCGCGGCATAAGATGCCCTTGTCGTCGTAGCCGTAATCCAGTTTCACCTGGTTGCGGATCGAGCGTGACTTGCAGAGCCGAGGCGATCAGAAGCGCGGCCGTCATCGCGATCTGGCCGACCACGAGGATGCGCGGTGATGATGTTGACGCAGACGGCTGCTGTTGCCGCGGCCGCCTTCTTTCATCATCTCGGACGCGTTCCGCGCGCTGCGAGCAGGCGGCACCAGGCCGGAAACCAACGTGGCGAGCAGGACTGCGCCGAGAGTGAAGCCAAGGACTTTGGCGTCGATCGTGAAACTGATCCAATAGGGCGAGCTGAAACTGTGGCGTGCTCGTGATTTGCGAACGAGCGAGATCCACCGCCCAATAGCGCCAGCGCCAGCACCGACGATCGCGCCGAGCAGCGCGATGAGGAAGCTCTCGGTCAGCATTTGCCTAACGATACGCCAGCGGGTCGCCCCGAGCGCGCCGCTGAATCGCCAGCTCCCGCGCGCGCAAGGCGGCCCGGCCGAACTGCATGTTCATCACGTTCACGCACGCGATCAGCAGGACGACGATGACCGCGCCGAGCATCGCGCACATGATCTGGCGCAGCTGCTGGCCGGTGAACGTCTTGAGGAGTGGCTGCACGCTGGCCGAGACGAGATGCTCGTTCGTCTTCGGGTTGTCCTGCGCGATCCGCTTGGCGAGGGCGATGAACTCCGGCGTTGGCCTGGTCCGTGGTAACACCCGGCTTGAGCCGACCCATGATCGAAGGACCGATGTCGGCCGGATCGCCGCGCCGCTTGCAGCGGAAACTCGTTGTAAAGCGGCACCCAAAGCTCTTCGTTTTGCGGGAACTTAAAGTTCGGCGGCATGACGCCGATGATGGTAGCGGCTTTGCCATTGATCCGAACTGCCTGGCCAACGATATGCGGGTCGCCATTGAAATCGCGCTTCCAGATTTCGTTGCCGAGGATCGTCACCTTCTCGGCTGCCCGGCTTGTTATCCTCCGCGGTGAAATCGCGACCGAGAATTGGTTTCACGTCGATGATCTTGAAGAAGTCCTCCGTCACGTAACCGCCGGTGTAGCGCTGGGGAGTTTTCTTGTAGGTCACGTTGATCGTCGAGCCGTTGAGATAGGCGCTCATCAGCGCGAACGACTTCTGGCCCGCGCGCAAATCCTCGTAATCCTGCGACGAAGGGATGTTGCCGTTGCCGAAGTTGTTGGTTTGGTCGGACGCCTGCGGATCGATCAGGCCGACGCTCATGAGCTCTTCCGGATGTGGAAAGGAAAAGCCGCGCAGCATGATCGCGTTCACCATCGTGAATTGGGTCGTGACGCCGCAGATGCCGAGGCGCGGAGCACAGTGACGCGCGAGAATGAAGAACGTTTTGTCCTTCACCAGCATGCGAAGACCGATGCGGAGATCCTGAAAGAATGATTCAAAGAACATGGCAGTTAATAGGTTGATGGTTTGGCGAAGAAAGTCAGGCCCAATGCGCCGATGGCAGGCCGCGTCGTCATGGTTGGATGACGCCGCATGGGCGTTTGGATTCAGCAAAATGAAACTATTCGAGCGCATAGAGGTAGCCATCTGTGCTTCCGAATAGACCACGCCATTCGCCACGAGAGGCGAGGAGAAAATCGCGCCGATCCCGAACTGTCGATCGGTCGCGACGATGGGAGCTTCCCGCCAATTCGAATGGTAGAGCAGGGGGTCGTTGAAGCGGCGGTCGGCTCGTCAGGACCCAGCCCTTGTTTTGTTTCGAAGTTTCGGTTTGGAAATCCCAAAGCACTTCGCCGGTTTTGAGATCGCGGGCCTGAAGAGTCCCGTTAAGAACGCCGATGAAAACGACATCGCCAGCGATCGCCGGCGACGAAAACATGTAGGCCTTGTCTTGCTGGCGCAGGATGGGCTTGCCCGTGAGCGGCGTCGACGACGTGATAAAGACTCGAGTCCGATGTGGCGAAGAAGACCCTGCCGTCGCTTACCGCGGGCGAAGCTGATCACCCAGCTGAGCGCGTTGTCGAAATGCCATTTTTCCTTCCCAGTCGCGGCATCGAGGGCATGGAGCTGCGAATCGCGGCAACCAGTGTAGACGACGCCATTCGCCACGGCGGGCGACGATTGAAAGCCGACCTGATTGTGAAGCATCGGATCTTCGCCGCCATGAAAACGCCATTTCTCTTTCCCGGTTGCTGCCTCGACGGCATAAAAATAACTGTCCCAACTTCCAAAGAAGAGAACGCCATCGGCAAAAGCCGGCGAAGCGTGCACGACATCGCCGGTTTTGAAATTTCCAGCGCAAGATCGCCGGACGCCGCATCGACCGCATAGAGATTTCCGTCGCCGCTCCCGAAGTAGACCGCGCCCTGCACCACGACCGGGCTCGAGAGAAAAACATCGAACGGATCAGCCACCGTCTGGTTCTTCGGTTGCAACCCGTTCAACCCCTTCGCTTCGAAACGCCGCTCACCGCCCGTCGCGAACTTCCATCGGACCGCGCCGGTGCGGGCATTGAGTCGCATGTAGCTTCCCGTCGTAGCTAACCACGTAGAGCCGTTCCATCGACCACCGCCGGGGTCGATGGCGCCGGCCCGCCCGGTGGCCTGTTTCCAAATTTGCCGCCCAGTCTCGGCAGCGACGGCGTAGATGTTGCCGTCGTCACCGCCAAAATAGACGGCACCGTCGCTCCAGACTGGCGACGAGACGATCCGATCGCCGGTAGGAAACTTCCATTTGATCCGATGAAACTGGCGCGGCGCCGGACCCGCATACACTCCGGTATGCGCAGGATCGCTCGCGGAACATCGACTGTGCCTGACAAACTCCGGCGGCCAGGCAGGCGAGCAGCGCGACGGTGATGCGGAAGATTTTCATCGAGCGTTGGCAGGTAGGCGCCGCAGGACGAAGCGGCAACTCGAAAGGACTGAGGGTAAACGTCCCGTTGATCTCGCCAGCCTCTTTCCGAAACCGGCCTTCGTAGGTGATCCGAACTCGGGTGATTTGATCGTGAGGAAACCACTCTCCTCGGTGACCAGCTCGACCGGGACATTATTGGTTTTTTGCCGACGATGACGAGCTGTGCGCTCGCTCCGTCGGGCTTGTGATTGGTCAGCTTCAGGGTGACGTGGCGCGGATAGCCATCCATTTCATAGTCGCCTTTCCATCTCGCCCTCGAGTTCCTGGCTAATGGCGGTGCTTTGCGCGGCAACTCCACCTGAGGCGGCCCGATCTTTTGCAATACGCAGGGCGCCGTATTGCCCGCCTGCAGAAAATCTCCCGTCAATTGGCCAGCGCCGGTCACGCGTCCTCTGAACTTTGCCTGCCGGTCCGTTCGCTGGTGAGCGCGGCTTTGATCGAGAACGAAATCCCGGAATCGCCAATCGAAGATCCGTCGAGCGGCGCGCCCTTCACATCGAGGCCCGGGATGATGATCGAGCCCGCCCAATCCTTTCCGGTGAATGTGGTCGAGATCGACGATCAGGGAAATTCGCTGCCCGGAATTTGAATCGAGCCTTCCCATCGACCGGCCGCGCTCTCCGCCGCTTCACAAACCGAGCGCTGACCAGAGAAGGACAACGCTGGCCAGTCGCAGAAAAATGCTCATCGAAAATAGCTAGTTAGACGATGCGGACTTCAACGCCGGAGACAGATGCAAAGCGCATACCAACTGCGGCTCAGAAATTCATAAACGTCTAAACCAGAGTGTGTTCGATTTCTGCTCGCACGCTCAAGGATAGCGGCGCGCCGTTCCGGCTTCGGGATTCTGCCGTTTCGGATTCGAGATCTTTCGCCTGCAGGACAATTTCTCCGAAAAAGTTCCGCTGCAAAGAGCCTCGCTGTGAGCATGAGATCTGCTTTCCAAAACAGCATGCAAGCGACTCTCCCGCTCCATCAACCCGCGATGAATTCTCCAAAAGACCATGCGCAAATCGCCGGCCGCTCCCGCAACCGGCAGCGCGTCCAGCGAGATTCACGCCTATCTGGCCGCGCGCGACCTTCTCTCCGTGAAGCCGAAGCTGATACAACAGAGTCGCACCTCCGCCGCGCCTGGGCGGCGAACGAGTTGGCGGAAAGTTGGCTCCGTCCGGCACGTTCTCCTTACCTGAGGCACAGTCGCTGCCCTGAAGCCGAAGCCGTCCGCGAACGGCTGCGGTGCAGCGCCGTCAAGGTGCGCCTCGCCCAATTGCGCACTCCGCGCTGGCCTGCGTCGCCACGCCGCCTAACCCATTTCGTTAGGCGAGACCAGGTCGAGTATGCACGCTTGGATCGCCTCAGGTTCCCAACCGCACCGGCTGCTTCGCGCCCGACGACCTCAAGCCGCAGATGGGCATTGCGCGAACGATTGGCCGACGTCGTGCGCCAGCCTAGGTTGAGGTCGGGGCGCGTGACCTCGCGGAAGACAGTTAGGAACGCTTCCATCTCGGACTTCCTGCCGATCGTGAGCTCGCATGATGGCTCGGCATGGGGCGGAATAATCGACCGACCTGAACTTTACGAGACTTCAAGCGTTGCGATCAGCGGCACGACCGGACGTTTCACATCGATCATGATAAAGTTCGCCTGCGACGGGATCGTCATGAAAGCCCATCTTCTCGAGTTCGCCGGTGGTGAACGCTCTTGTTTCTGCGTTGAGCCGGCGCCCTTTCGTCACCTGGATCGGGATCCTCGAGGCTCGCCGTCGCCGCGGCCAGAGCCATGAGGTTGATGCTGTCCCAGGATTGCCGCCTCACGCAGACGCTCTAATCGTTTGGGATTGAGCTACGCAGTAACCGCAACGCAGGCCGGCCATGCCATAGATTTTTGAGAAAGTGCGCGTCACGATCAGGTTGGGATGATCCTTGACCAGCGGGATCATGCTCTCGTAATCAGGGCTGTCGGCGTAATGGTAAGTAAGCCTCGTCGACTAGGATCATCGTGTCAGCGGGAGCCTTCTCGACGAACTCGCGCACTTCGTTCTTCGCCGAAATGCTGGCCGGTGGGATTGTTAGGATTGCAGATGTAAACCAGACCTTCTTCGCCGCGGCCATCATCTTCGGCAGGTCGTGGCCGAAACTCGGCGTGAGCGGAATCTTCACAATCTCGGCGTCGTTGAGTTTCGCGTGATAGAGGATGGCCTCAAAGGTCGGATCGGCGACCACGAGGGTGCCACGTCCCACGGCGTTCGCCTTCATTCGTTAAGCGGCCCCGTGTAAAACGTCGGCGCACAACTGGGAGAATCTCGCCCGAGCCGTCGCCGAGCAGGATCTCTCGCGTGCGACGCCGTTAAGTCTGGCGAGCGATTCCACCAGCACCTCTGCGCGCTCATCGGGATAACGACAGGCCAGCCCAAATGCATCACTCATCGCTTTGAATGCTTTGGGCGAGGGCCCGTATGGGTTCTCGTTCGAGCTTAAGCGGACAACGCTGCCGCAGCCGGCGCCCTGCGACGGCGAATCAGCCGCCACCGGTCTTGGCCAGGGAAAGCGCCGGCCTGGCCACCGCAGCAGCCGCGCCGGCGCCTAACAATTGCGCAAATTTACGTCGAGAGATGGTCATTTGCGGACCGCTTGCACTTGGCGCGCGCCATCTATTCTTGCGCGTGTAGTTGATCTCCATCGTCTTCACTTCCTGGCCGCCACGATCCTCGTACCCACTCGAAGTTGTGATGATCGGCATCGACGACCTTGATCACTTCGCGGACTTTGGTTTTCATCCCCGGCATCATCTCCATTTCGGAGTTGTAGGTGAAGGTTTTCGTGGTGGGATCATAGGTGCCGGCGGACATCATGATCCCGGTGCCCATGTTATCGCACCAGGTCGAAACGAATTTCTGCTGCACGTTATCGTAGCCTTCGATCGACATGCCTTTGAATTCGAAGTTCTTCATTTTGCCGTCCTCACCGGGCATTTTCATTTCACCGGTGAAAGTTGGCGACGAAGTAGCGGCCTTCCATGATCGGCTTGCGGACTGCGCTCCCTTCGACTCCATCGGGGGTGCGTCAGGCGCCATCCACATTCTTGACCGTGTAGGTCCAGGTGCCAGCCAATTGTGCGAGCAGCTTGTGATTTTCGTTCAGCTTCGATAGTTCGGTCATTTTCGCCATCATCTCGGCGTCGCTCATCTGCGGCGACGCGGCGGCATCGCTTGCCTTCGCTTCCTCGGCAAACGTCGGGTGCGATAAGCGCCGTCGAGAGCACGGCGGCGATTGTGTACAAATGCATTCTTGAGCGTCTTCATGCGGCGATTGTTTGCAGCCGGCCACCGCCGAGGTCAAGCGAATCCGGCTACAGTCTCGGTAATCGCAGTCTGACCCGGCGAATGATTCAGGTGACCGAAGCAAGAATGCGCGCCAGCAGCGCCTCTGGCATGAGGCCTAGGAAGAGAACCGCTTCCCGCCAGCACCGTGACGCGCCATCCGTTGCAGAATAATCAGGGTGGAAGGCGAAAGACGCCCTGTTCGATTCATCGACAAAGATCGCCTTAGGACGATCAGGTAATAGTAAAGCGAGATCAGGCTGCCAAAGAGTGCGAGCGCGACGAGCCAAAGCAGGCCGTGATTGTCGCCGGCGCGAAGCGCGGCGCTGAAAAGGTAGAACTTGCCGAAGAATCCGGCGAGCGGCGGCAAGCCGGCCAGCGAAAGCATGAAGATCGCCATGCAACCGGCGAGCAAGCGGCGAGCGCGCGCAGCAGTCCGGCAAAATCGGAGAGATCATCGCCACCGGTCTCGCGCCTAACCAGCGCGACGACGCCGAAGGCGCCGACGAGCGTGATTCCATAAATCGTGGTGTAGAAGAGCGTGGCCGAAAAACCGTCGCGCCCGGCGGCGACCAGTCCGAGCAAGGTGTAACCGGCGTGTGCGACGGCGGAATAGGCGAGCAGTCGGCGCACGTTGGTTTGCGCAAGCGCGACGAGGTTGCCGATGAGAATCGAAAGTGCCGCCAGCACTGCGAGGATGGGCGTCCAACCGCCGGCCATGGCGTGCCAATTGGCGCTGCCGTGCACCGGGCCAAAGCCAATGAGCACGATTTTTCCGAGCACGACGAAGGACGCGACCTTCGATCCCGAGGCGATGAACGCGGCGCGTCGAGACCGGCGCGCCCTGATAAGCGTCGGGCGCCCAAAGGTGAAATGGCGCGGCGGCGATTTTGAACGCGAAACCAATCAGCGTCATGACGATGCCGGCCGCGAGCAGCGGTTGCGACTGGTGCGGCGGTCAAGGCGTTGGGCGATCGAGGCGAGCGCGGTTGTTCCCGTCAGGCCGTAGATGAAGCTGAGACCGAAAGAGCGTGAAGCGCGCTCGCCAGGCTGCCGAAAAGGAAATATTTCAGGCCCGCCTCGGACGAGCGACCGATCGCTCCTTGTCGAACGCGGTCATGACGTAAAGCGAGAGGCCGGTCAGCTCGAGCCCGATGAAGATCATGAGCAGTTCTTCGCTCCCGACGAGCAATAGCAGCCCGATCGTGGCGAGCAAAATCATCGCGAGATATTCGCCTTTGTTTGGCAGCGCATGCTCGCCGCGCGCGAGGAGCACGGTGAAAAACGCCAGCGTCAGGCAGATGATTTTGAAGAGGGAATTGAGCGGCGAGATGACAAGCATGCCATGGAAGAGTGTCGCATGCGACGGCAGTTGCAGGACTGCGCCGGCGGCGAACGCCAGGCCAAGCGCGGCCACGAACGAGCCAACACCGCCCGATGTAGCGGCGGGCGTGTCGCCCGCCAAAGCGTTCGGCCGGTCACCCGCATTCTCCGGGCCTGCGACCGACACGGCTCGCCCCTCACGCCGCGCCGACCGGTGACAAGTCCGATCGTAAGAACGACCAGCGCCGCGACGAGCATGATCGCCTCCGGCGCGGCCAGCTTGAGCAGTTCGAGATAGCTCATGGTCGCAAGAACCGCATCGTTTCCACCGCCGGCATGATCCGATCGAGGAGCAGTTGGGGATAAAGTCCGACCGCAAGGGTCGCGAAAATCAGGAGACTGGCGCCCAATTTCTCCGCAGAGTGGCAGGGGCCACGACGGCGCGCGAGTCATTCCATTCGGCAGCGACCGGCAGGCGGCGGCCTTCCTGCATCCGCAGCGCGGAATAACGATCGTCGCCGAAGAACGATTTCTTCATGGCGCGCAACGTGAATGCCGCGACCAGCACCATACCAAGCCCGGTGATCCAGACCGCCGTCGGGAACGCCTTCCACGCACCGATGAGGATTGTGATTTCCGCGGCGAAACCGCTGAATCCGGGAATGCCCATCGAGGCGGCGGCGGCGATAACAAACGCGAACGCCAGGAACGGCATCGTGCGATTGAGAGCCATGCCCGAGAGGTCGTTCAAATTGCGCGTATGCGTCCGATAATAGACAGCGCCGGCAAGCGCGAAGAGCAGCGCACCGATCACGCCGTGCGAAAACATTTGCAGGACCGCTCCGGAAACACCGAGGAGATTGCCCGCCGCCAAACCGAGCAGAATGAAGCCCATGTGGCTCACGCTCGAATAACCGATAACGAACTTGAGATCGCTCTGGCGCAGCGCGACCGCGGCCGCGTAGACGATCCCGACGACCGCGAGGACCGCGATCCATTTGCTCCAAACCTCAAAACCTAACGGAAAGAGATTGAGCGCGACGCGCAGCGCGCCGTAGGCGCCGAGCTTCATCACGATGCCGGCGAGCAGCATCGAACCGGCGGTCGGCGCGGCGACGTGGCCGGTCGGCGCCCAGGTGTGCAACGGCCAGATGCCCGCGAGCACCGCGAACCCGAGAAACAAAATCGGGAAGGCCCAGGTTTGCATCTGGGGAGTGAATGGAAAGTGCGCCAGCTGTTGGAGATCGAGGGACCCGGCAGATCGCGTAAGCGGCAAGGATCCCGATGAAAACGAGCGCGCCGCCGAAGAAAGAATAAAGCGTCAACTTCATCGCGCCGTATTCCTTGTTGGTCGACCCCCAGATCGCGATGAGGAAATATTTCGGGACGATCACCAGCTCGTAGAAAACAAAGAAGAGAAAGAGATCAGCGCTGAGGAAGACGCCGTAGGAACCGGCGACGACAAAGAGTAGCCAGAAAAAAATTCGTTAGGCCGCTCCTCCACTTTCCAGGAAAGAGAATAGCGGAGACCGCGGTCAGCCCGGTCACCAGCGTCATCGTGAGACTGATGCCGTCGACGGCGAGATGGTAATTCATCCCAAGCGCCGGCACCCACGGCACGCTGATGATCGTGCTGAAATGCGCGAAGTCGGTGGGACGCGCAAAAAACGCGGCGAGACTGATCGCGAATCCGCCCAGAGCGGTGGCGAGGGCAATCCAACGCGCCAAGACCCGCGGCAGAAACGAGCAGGAAAACGGCGCCCGGCAAAGGTGACGTAAATCGTCCAGGCGATCATCGGCGCTGTGCCTGTTCACGTCGCGCGGCGGTCTCTCGGCACGTGAAATCTAATTTCCCGCCGCGTTTTATCGCGCGCCAGAATCAACTGACGGGCGGCCTCGATGATCGCGATCTCGTCGTCATCGTTGCCCGACTGGCGTTTCGACGTTCGAAGATCGCTGCGCCAATTCTCGATTGGTCTCCAGCGCCAGATCGCGATTCCAGGATGCGCCTTCTGCCCCCGAAGGTAAGAAATCCGTCGGGCAACTGCATTCAATTGGAACGACATCCTTTTTCATCGAATTCAGCCTAACAAACGCGCCATCTGCACGACGGTGGTGTTGAAGATGTTGAGAACGAACTGCGGGTAGAGGCCGATCGCGAACATGAGGAGAGTGATCGGAATGACGATCCACCTTTCGCCGAGACGAAGATCGGGCAGTTGGCCGCAGCTTTCCGCCAGCGGCCCGCTAAAGAGCGCCTGCATCGCGCGCATGAAAACAATCGCGGTTATGAGCAGGCCGAGCACGGCCACCGCGGTGTAGCCCGCGGCGAGCGCGAAGGAACCCTTGAAGATCAAAAATTCGCCGATGAACCCGTTAAGACCAGGCAAGCCTAACGACGAAAACATGGCCACGCTCATCCAGCCGCAAAGAAGCGGCGTGCGTTGCATCAATCCGCCGAAATCATTCAGCCCGCGCGCGCCGCGCCGCTGCTCGAGCAACCCGACAAAGTAGAAGAGCGCTGCAGCTGGTGATGCCATGGTTGAAGATCTGCAGAAAGACTCCGCTCAGGGCGGCCTGCCCTTCGGCGGGCGGGACCGCAGTGGTCGCGGTCACGGCAAAAAGTCCGAGCATGCAGTAGCCGAGATGATTGATCGAAAGGTAGGCGACCATTCGTTTTAGATCCGACTGCGCCCAGGCCGCGAGCGACGTGACCACGATCGAGCAAACCGCCAGTCCGAGCAGCCACGGCCCGGCGATTCTGATTTCGTTAGGGAAAAGCGGCAGGAGCAGGCGCACGAAACCATAAACGCCCATTTTCGAGAGCACGCCGGTCAGGACCATCGAGGCGCCGGTCGGCGCCGATTCGTAAGCGTCCGGCAGCCAGGTGTGAAATGGGAAGAGCGGCACCTTGACCGCAAGCCCGACGAAGACGCCGGCGAACGCCAGCCAGACAATATTTCCCGGGAGTAATCCCTCTTGCCGAATGCCGCGAGCGCGCGCAAAATCGAAAGTTCCCCTAACGAGATAAATGCCGAGAAACGAGAGCAACATCGCGATGCTCCCGAGAAAAGTGTAGAGAAAAATTTTGTCGCGGCGCGATCGCGATTCACGCCACCCCAGACTTTGATGAGCAGGAACCCGGGGATGAGGCTCATCTCGTAAAACAGGAACCAGAGGATGAAATTCTGGGCCGTGAAGGTCCCGTAGAGCGCAGCCTGCATCACCAGCATGAGCGCACAAAATCCGCGACCCATACGTTGAGCCAGGAGGGCAAAGGAAAGACCAGCGAGGTCAGGAGGACAAGGAGCAGACTGAGGCCGTCGATTCCGAGCAGAACCTCCGCACCAATCGCGGGGATCCATCGATGGCGTCCTATCATTTGCAGCCCAACGGCAGTCGGATCGAAATGACGCCAGACCGTCAATGCGAGTAGCGCAGTGATCGCCGTGCTTCCGAGGGCGACGGCACGGACGTAGTTCCGGGGCGCCACGCTGACAAAGAGCGCGCCGAGAATCGGAATGAAAATCAGTCCTGTGATCAGGTGAGCCATGCGTAGAGAATGAGCAACGCGAGCATGCCAACGGCGATCGCGCCGAGATAGGTTTGGACTCGTCCCGAATGCCGCCCGCGCAATCACCCGCCCGAACCCGCGGGCGACGTCCGTCGCGTCATCCACCCCGGCGTTGATCCCGCGCTCGTCGAATCCTTTCGTCAGGCTGCCTAACGTGCCTCCGAGGGCGCCGACGGTGCGGACGAGGCCGTCCCAAAATAGCGATCCAGCAAGTCGGATGCTCGCGCCGTGGCTCGCGCGAATGCGATGATCGTCCAGTCGTAGAGTTCATCGAGCCACATCCGATTTGCGAGAAAGCGAAAGAGGCCAGGCAGCGCTCGCTCCAACGGGTCGATCGCGCCCGCCCGGCGATAAAGGAAGACGCCGAGCCCGATCCCCGCCGCAACCAGCGCGAGGGAAAGGAAAAATATCGGCTGAATCAGCCGCGAGGAATCGAAAACCGCCCGTTCGCCGGACAAATAGTCATGCAGCCACGGCCACGCCGGCGTGAGCACGACACTGAATCCGACCGTGCAGAGTGCGAGCACGATCAACGGCAGCGTCATGACAGCTGGGCTTTCGTGCGCGTGTTCAGCCGCCAGTCCGCCGGGGGCCGAAGAAGACGTAAATCATCTGCCGCGTCATGTAGAGCGCAGTCAGCACGACCCGGCCAGCATCAGATAATGCGGCACGCGCGAGACCGACCAGAGCGAAGTGGCGTGCAGGATTTCTTCCTTCGTCCAGGCGCCGGCAAAGAAGAGCGGCACCCCGCTGAGCGCCATCATGCCGATCGCGTAGGTTAGAAACGTCGACCGGCATGAGCCGGCGCAAACCGCCCATTTTGCGGATGTCCTGTTCCTCGTGACAGGCGTGAATGACGGAACCGGAACCGAGGAAAAGGAGCGCTTTGAAAAAGCCGTGCGCGAGCAGATGCATGATGCCGGCCGCAACGCCGCCCACGCCTAACGAAACCATCATCAAGCCAAGCTGCGAGACGGTCGAGTAGGCGAGGATGCGCTTGATGTCCGCCTGGGCCAGCGCGATGAGCGCCGAAATCAGCGCCGTGATCACCCCGATCCAGACGACCACGGTGAGCGATGGCGTGACGCCATTGATTGCCCCTAACGAAAAGAGAGGATAGACGCGCGCGACCAGGAAAACACCGGCCGCGACCATGGTGGCGGCATGGATGAGAGCGCTGACCGGCGTTGGACCTTCCATCGCGTCCGGCAACCAGACGTGAAGCGGGAATTGACCGGATTTTCCGACCGCGCCGCAAAAGATGAGGAGGGCGATAAAGGTCGCGCTCGCGCCTAACGAAAGCAGACCACTGTGTTCGAGCGCGCCGTTCCCGCCGTCGTAAAGAGCAGAGTGCCGCTCCGGCCATAGAGCCAGAGAATTCCGAGGAAGAATCCGATATCGCCGATCCGGGTGGTGATGAAAGCCTTCTTCGCCGCGGCGGCGGCGCTTGGTTTATGAATCCAAAATCCAATCAAGCAGGTAGGAGGCGAGCCCAACCAATTCCCAGCAGACGAAGAGCAGGAGGAGACTGTTCGCGATGACCACGCCCAGCATGGCGGCGGAGAAAAACGAGAGGTAGGCGAAGAAGCGGGTAAAATTCTGGTCCGCCGCCATGTAGCCGACGCTGAAAACAAAAATGCACAGGCTGACGAGGGTGATCATGACCAGCATGGCGGCCGCGAGCGGATCGAGCACGAAGCCGATCCGCAGCACCTGTTCGCCAAAAGTGAACCAGGTGAAATTTTGCCAGACACGATAGGCGGGCGTTTGCAGCGTGGGCCAAAAAGCGACGAGCGAGAGAATGAGAGCAATCACCTGCCCGGCAATCGCGAGCACAGCCGCACCAGCTGCGGCGCGCATTCGACAGGCTCAGAATCAAGAGCGATGCCGCCAGCGGCACCGCCGGGATCAGCCAGAGGTGAGCGAGGATTGAGTTGCTCATCCTTTGAGCTGATCGACCTGATCGACGTTGGTCGTGCGAAAGTGGCGGTAGACCACGAGGACCAGCGCGAGCCCGACGGCGGCTCTCCGCGGCCGCGATCGCGATCGCGAAGATCGTGACCATCACCCCCGTCGGCGGCGCCGGTTGCGGGCCAAAACGCCAGAAGGCGATGAAATTCAACCCGCCGCCGCGAGCATCATCTCGATGCCGATGAGAATGAAAATCGCGTGCCGACGACTAAGCGCCGCGAGCAGGCCGAGGCAGAAGAGCGCGGCCGGAAACGATGAGGAAAAGCTGGAGGGTGGATTCATCGCGCCTGGGTCCGTGGAGCGCGTGTGGCCTGCACGCTGACGATGGCGCCCTTGCCATTGCGAAGTCGTCGCATTCGCTTCGGCGAGGCGCACGCTTCCGGAGAAGGGATTGCTCGCTTGAGCATCACCGCCTTCCTCCATTACAAGAACGAGTGCGCCGATCAAGCGCGGCGGTGAGGAGGACGCCCACGCACTGGAGCGGCCAGACGTAATCCGTCATGAGCGCTTCGCCGATTTGCCGCACAGTGAGCGCCGTGGTTGGCGTTACAGCGGCGGACAGGTCAGTCGTTTTCCAAATTGCCCAGATCAAACCCGCGAAAACCGCGAGCGCGATCAGCGCGCCGCTCCAGTTGAAACCGCGATCCTTCTCCGCGTCGCGCCGGGTGAGCAGAATCGTAAAGACGATCAAGACCGCGACCGCTCCGACGTAGACGAAAACCTGGACCAGGCCGACGAACTCCGCGCCTAACAAGAAGTAAAATGCCGCGACTCCGAGAAAGGCGAGCGCGAAGCTGAGCGCGGCATGAACCAGCTTCGGGAGTGTCGCGGCTGCGAGCGCCGCGGCGAGCGTTAGAACGGCGATGATGAAAAAGGCCGCGCTGTTCATTCGGCGAAGCGGTAGGTGCGCGGCGCAAATTTCTTCCCGGTCTCGAGAATGCGAGAGAGCGCAAGGTAAACCGCCGCGAGCACGCCTGAACGACCAGAACCATCCCATGAGGCGCCGCCCTTCATAATGCCAGACGGCCGCCGCAATAATGCAGGCAAAGGCCATCGGGAGCATGAATTTCCAGGCAAAGTTCATCACCTGATCAATCCGCGTCCGCGGCAGCGTCCCCCGAACCCAGATAAAGACAAAGATGAGGATGCTGAGTTTGCCGAAAAACCAGATGTAGGAAGGAACGAACTCCAGCACCCGCAGCGGGGCATGCCAGCCGCCGAGGAAGAGCGTCACGGCCAGGCCGCTGATCGCGAACATCCCGAGGTATTCGCCGAGGAAAAAAATGGCGTATTTGAACCCGGAATATTCCGTCATATGGCCGGCGACGATCTCCGACTCGCCTTCCGGCACATCGAAAGGCGTGCGGTTCGACTCCACCAGTCCCGAGACGAAAAAGAGAATGAACGCCACCGCGCCCCAGGGCGTAAAGACGAACCAGTGTGGGGATGCACTGCAAACGAGTAGCCGCCTTGCGCCGCGACAATCGCATCCGGCGTGAGCGAGCCGACGACCATTACCACCGGCAGGACGGTGATGATGAGCGGCAACTCGTAGCTCACCATCTGCGCGATCGCGCGCATCGCGCCGAGCATGGAAAACTTGTTGTTGCTCCCCCAGCCGGCCATGAAAACGCTCAGCTCGGTGGTTGAGCCGATGGCGAAGAAGAACAGAATGCCGCCGTCGATCGTGAAGGGCGTCATGTTGCGTCCGTAGGGGATGACGCCAAGTGCGAGAATCGCTGTCGCGGCGATTAGAATCGGCGCGAGGAAGTGCACTACCTTGTCCGCGCGCGTCGGCACGATGTCTTCCTTGATCAGCATCTTGATCCCATCCGCCACGGGTTGGAGCAAGCCGAAGGGGCCGACGCGATTGGGTCCGAGCCGGTTTTGGATGCGGGCAAGAATTTTCCTCTCCAGCACCGAGATGAGAGCGAAAGAGCGAGAGAAACACGGCGAGCAGGGCGGTGATATTGAGCAGGCTGGAAACGATCTGGCCGAGCCAGTCCGGCGCCCCGGCAACGAGCGCGGAGGATCCGCTCCTTCGCGAGAACAAAGATCTGATCGAGAAAACCGCTCACGCTTGCGTGGAAGGAAAGCGGGTCTGATTTCTTAAGCAAGACAGGAATGGGGTCGGGACCGACGAATTTTGTTTCGCTTCCGGGGGCGTCGCGCTATTGCTCCTCCCGTGACGACAATCGGCCAGGCGTGAAAAACGACTTTTGCGGGATCGTTAGGCGAGCCCCGCTTCCGGCCGGCGCACGAAGACGAAATTTTATGACTGAGTATGTGACTGAATTAATCGCGCGGGTGAAGACCAAGAACCCGGCGGAACCGGAGTTTCACCAGGCCGTGCAGGAGGTGGCCGAATCGCTCACCCTCGTTCTCGAACGGCATCCGGAGTATGTGAAGGCCAAAATCCTCGAGCGCATGATCGAGCCGGAGCGCGTCATCATGTTCCGCGTGCCCTGGCAGGACGACAAAGGCGAGATCCGCATCAATCGCGGGTTCCGCATCAACATGAACAGCGCGATCGGACCCTACAAAGGGGATTGCGTTTCCATCCCTCGGTCAATCTCGGCATTCTCAAATTCCTCGCCTTCGAGCAGGTCTTCAAGAATGCCCTCACGACTTTGCCGCATGGGGGCGGCAAGGGCGGCTCCGACTTCGATCCCAAGGGCAAGAGCGACAACGAAGTGATGCGCTTCTGCCAGGCCTTCATGGCAGAGCTCTTCCGGCACATCGGCGCTTATACGCGACGTGCCGGCGGGCGACATCGGCGTCGGCGGCCGCGAGATCGGTTACCTCTTCGGCATGTACAAGAAGCTCCGCAACGAATTCACCGGGGTGTTGACCGGAAAAGGACTCGGCTGGGGCGGCTCACTCATTCGCCCGCAAGCGACCGGCTACGGCGCAGTCTATTTCGCCGCGGAGATGCTCAAGACGCGCAAGGAAGGGACTCGAAGGCATGACCTGCCTCATCTCCGGGAGCGGCAACGTCGCGCAATACACGGCTGAGAAATTGATTCAACATGGGAGCGAAGCCGGTCACGATGTCCGATTCGGGTGGCTACATTTATGACGAGGCCGGGATTAATGATCAGAAGCTGACCTTCATCATGGACCTCAAGAATGTGCGGCGCGGCCGGATTTCCGAATACGCCGATAAATTCAAGAGCGCCGTTTACACGCCCTTCGATCCGAATCTCGATCACAACCCGCTCTGGAATCACAAGGCGCAATGCGCCTTCCCGAGCGCGACCCAGAACGAGATCAACGGCAAGGACGCGGCCAACATGCTGCGCGAACGGCGTCTACGTCGTCTCCGAAGGCGCCAACATGCCGACCACGATCGAGGGCGTGAATCAATTCCTCGAGGCCGAAGATTCTCTACGGTCCGGGCAAAGCCGCCAACGCCGGGGGCGTCGCCACCTCCGGCCTCGAGATGGCGCAAAACAGCATGCGCATTTCCTGGACGCGCGACGAAGTGGATAGCCGGCTGCAGACGATCATGAAAGCGATCCATCGGGCGTGCTACCAGACGGCCGAGAATTACGGCACGCCCGGGAACTACGTGAACGGCGCGAACATTGCCGGCTTCCTCAAGGTCGCGAACGCGATGATGGACCAGGGCGTTGTTTGAGCCAGCAGATTAACACAGATGCCGTAACGCAGAATGAGAATTCAAGGCCGGGCTTTCCAACACAGATCGGAAGCAATCATGGCTCTTCATCTGTAAATCTGTGTTCATCTGTGGCTCCTTGTTCTCTGAACCGCCCTCGGAAATTCGCGCATGACGCCTGATCCTTATTTTTTCTCGTCATTTTCTGCGGCGTCGCGCTCGTTTTTCCGGTCGCGCCGCTCGTCCTGGCCTGGCTTTGGAGAAGATTTTTCCAGCCGCCGAAACCGGGCGCGGCCAAGAACGCGACCTATGAGTGCGGGATCGAGTCGTTAGGCGAAGCGCAGGTCCAGTTCCAGTCGCAGTTTTATCTTTACTGCATCATTTTCCTGATCTTCGACGTTGAAGTCGATTTTCCTTGTGCCCGTTCGCGGTTGCGTTCACCGGGTTGCCCTTCGGCGCCTTCGTCGCGATCTTGGTTTTCCTCCTCCTCTTGCTGGAAGGCCTGGTTTGGGCCTGGGGCAAAGGGTGTTTAACTTGGGCAAAATGATGGAAGCGGGCAAATGGACGAAGGTCTCAGGAGCGAGCTGCAAAAGCAGGGCATCTGGGTGACTTCGATGCAGGAGCTTTATAACTGGGGCCGCAAGAATTCGATCTGGCCGCTCCAGTTCGGGCTCGCTTGTTGCGCGATCGAAATGATCGCGACCGCGGCCTCGCGCTACGACATCGCGCGTTTCGGCGGCGAAGTCTTCCGGCCCTCGCCGCGCCAGGCCGATCTCATGATCGTGGCCGGCACGGTAACCAAGAAAATGGCGCCGCAAATCGTCAGGCTCTACAACCAGATGCCGGACCCGAAGTACGTCATCTCGATGGGCGCCTGCGCCATTTCCGGCGGACCATTCAAGCAAGGTTACAACGTGCTGAAAGGCATCGATCGTTACATTCCGGTCGACGTTTACATCCCCGGCTGCCCACCCCGGCCGGAGGCGCTGCTTCACGCCTTCATGGAATTGCAGCGCAAGATTGACGGACAAAAGCTGACCGGAAAAGGCAAAGGCGGAGTTTCTAAAAGCAAACACGCCGAGCGAGTTTCCGGTCCCGGCGTTCGGCGCGCACGATCTCGAGCCGCCGGCCAACCCGGATGTCTTTCACCCGCCCGCCATGCGGAGCGCAGCCTCAAGCGATGGAATCGCTCGAAGAGATCAAGGCCCGCGCCGAGCACGCGGTTCCGGGCGCGAAGATCTGAGATCATTCCCAATCCCGGTCCTGCGAATCAGCCGTCGCTTCTCCTCGATCACGCGCACGCATCCGCCGTCGCGCGTTTCCTGCGCGATGATCCAGCCTTGCGCCTCGATTATTGCTCCAACGTGACCGGCGTCGATTGGCTCGATCGCACGGTGAAGAAAAAGGTGAAGGTGAAAAAGATGGTCGAAGGCGAAGAGAAGGAAGTCGAGGAGACGGAGGAGGAATTCTTTTCCCGGTTATCTCGAGGCGGTTTATCACCTTTACTCGATGACGCACAAACATGGGCCGGTCGTCGTCAGGCTGCGAACCAACGATCGCGCGGAAGGCGCGCCTGCTTCCCTCACTCACTCCGGTCTGGCGCAGCGCGGAATTTCAGGAACGCGAGATCTACGATCTGTACGGCATCCACTTCGACGGCCATCCCGATCTGCGTCGCATCCTGATGTGGGATGAATTCACCGATTTCCCGATGCGCAAAGACTATCGCGAACCGGACGATTACGAATACGAACCAACGCCGCACGACGACGTTCTGGAAAAAGCGAAGCAACACTACGCCCCGCGCCCGGCGCAGGACGGCGCGGAAAATATCGCGCCGCAAACATGATGTCATCCCAAGCGGAGCGCAGCGCAGTCGAGGGATCCCGTGACGGAACCTTTCCGTCCAGCGCTACGGGATCGCTCGACTGCGCTGGGGATGACGTCGCGTTTCGACGGCGAGCTGCTCGAAGTCTCAATGGGGCCGCAGCATCCCTCGACCCATGGCGTTTTCCGGATGAACGTTGCACTCGAAGGCGAGGTCGTGCGCAAGCTCAAACCGGTCTTCGGTTATCTCCATCGCAACCACGAGAAGATCGGCGAGAACACCAGCTACCTCGGCTCGATGCCGTATACCGATCGGCTCGATTATTTCTGCTCGATGACGAACAACTGGGCCTACGCGCTCAGTGTCGAAAAACTCGCCGGCATCGAAGTTCCCGAGCGCGCCGAATATCTGCGCGTCATCCTCGCAGAGCTGACACGGCCTGGTGAACCACACCTCGCTCCTTGGTTTCCTCCTCAGCGACATGGGTGCGTGGGGCACGCCGCTCATGTACGCCTTCCGCGAGCGCGAGCGCATGCTCGATCTTTTCGAGTCACTCTCCGGCTCGCGCATGATGTGCGACTACATGCGTTTCGGCGGCTGCCGGGTTGATTTGCCGCCCGGCTGGATGGAGCAGGCGCGAAACATCGTCGATGGTTTTCCGGGTTTCCTCGATGAGTTCGAAAAATTGATCACTCGGAAATGAAATCGCTGATCGCCCGCACCCAGGAGGTTGGGAAACTTTCGGCCGAGCTGGCGATCAGCGCCGGCATCACCGGGCCCGGTCTGCGCGCTCCGGGCGTAAATTACGACATCCGCAAAGTGGACGGCTACGGAATTTATCCGCGCTTCAAATTCCGAGTGCCGTTAGGCGAGCATGGCGATTGCTTACGATCGCCTGATGATGCGCGTGCTCGAGTTGCGCGAGAGCCTCGACGATTCTACACCAGGCGATGGACGAACTGCCCGAGGGTCCGATCATGAATCCGAAGGTGAAAATCCGCGCCTTCAAACCGCCGGTCGGCGAAGCCTACGGCCGGATCGAAGCGCCGAAGGGCGAGCTCGGTTTTTATTTGATCAGCGACGGCAGCGGAAATCCTTATCGCTACCGGGTGCGTCCACCGAGCTTCGATCAACCTAACGATTCTGGAAGACATGTGCCTCGGGCACACCGTGGCGGACGTGATGGTGATTCTCGGCAGCATCGATATCGTAATGGGAGAGGTGGATCGATGATGATTGGCGGCGGGAGTTTTGAAGGGCATGGCGGTGACGGCGCGGAATTTCGTCGGCAGTTATTTTGAAAAAGATCGACTGACGACGGTGCAATATCCGGAGGAACGCAGCCCGCTCCCGGAAAACTCGCGCAACTTTCCTTTCTCGTTTACGACACGGACGACGCGGCCGCGGGTCTGCGCTGCGTGGCCTGCAAGATCTGCGAGAAGGAATGTCCGCCGCAGTGCATCTACATTGTCAAGAGCGAAGACAAGAAGCCCGATTACATGGGCAAACCGCAGTTTTATCCGGCCGTCTTCGACATCGATATCTCGGTCTGCATGAGCTGTCAGATCTGCGTCGAGGTCTGCCCATTTGAAGCGATCAAGATGGACAAAGTGTATGAGCTGAGCCGGCGTGAACGTTTCGACGCGCTCCTCATGCGCAAGAGCGACCTGGCGAAATCGAACGACTACTATCACCGCATTCATCCGCTCGAGGCCGAAGCGGTCGATGCCGCGCTCGCCGCCGCCGCCGCGAAAAAGCCGGCACCAGCCCCGACCCCGCCCGCGGCAAGCTAGACCGGCGCTGCGAATCGGGAGCACCGGCCGCTGGCCTGTCGTTCGCGGTGACTCGCCGCGAACATCTTCTTCGCGCACCGGCGCGGCAGGGCTGATCCATGCGTGAATTGGAATGGCGCTTCGCGCACTGCATTTGGTAGGCCACCGAATGCAACAGGCCAGCGGCCCGTGCTCCCGGAAAAACCGCCGCCTTGAAGGCGAAGAAGTCGATGCGACGCTAGCCGGCATGTTCAGCCGACTGCTTTTCTTTTCTTCGCCCTTTTTATCACCGACTGCGTCTACGCCGCCCGGCACCGGATTTTTCCGATTTTCTCCACTGGCGCAACATCGGCCCCTTCCGCGGCGGACGGACCCGCGCGATCTCCGGCGTGCCGTCGCAGCCGAACGTTTTCTACATGGCGCAGGTGAACGGCGGCGTATTTCGCACGGACGATTACGGGCGCACCTGGCAGCCGATTTTCGACGATCAACCGACCGCTTCAGTCGGCGCGCTCGCGGTCGCGATTTCGGATCCGAAACATCATCTACGTCGGGAGCGGCGAAGGACTTGCATCGGCCCGATCTTTCCGTCGGCAACGGCATCTACAAATCGACCGATGCGGGCAAAACCTGGACGCATCTCGGCTTGCGCGATGGCCAGCAGATCGCGCAGATCGCGGTCGATCCGCGCAATCCCGGACATCTGCTCGTGGCGGTGGCCGGGCATCCCTACGGGCCTAACGAGGAGCGCGGCGTCTTCTCTTTCGACAGACGGCGGCAAGACTTTCGCGAAGACGCTTTACAAGGACGAGAACACGGGCGGCAACGATGTGCAGATCGATCCGGCCAATCCGCAGATCGTTTACGCTTCGCTCTGGGAAGCGCGCGAAGGTCCGTGGGAAAACGCGAATGGAACGGGACCAACGGCGGCATTTTCAAATCGACCGATGGCGGCAAGACCTGGAAGCAGCTAAGCAAAGGTCTGCCTAACGACATCGTGCAGGCCAATCTCGCGGTTGCGCCGAGCGCGCCGCGGATACTCTTCGCCGCCGTGGCCACGCCGAAGCCGGTCGAAGCTTTATCGTTCCGACGACGCCGGCGAAAACTGGAGCCTCGCGACGGAGGACACTCGTCCGGCCGGCCGGATCGGCGGCGGCGACTTGCCGGTCGTGCGGTTCGATCCGCAGGACCCGAAGATCGTTTATTCTGCGAGCGTGGTTTGCTGGAAATCGACCGATGGCGGCAAGACCTGGGATGGCTGGCGCGGCGCGCCCGGCGGCGACGATTATCAAAACGTTTGGATCAATCCGAACAACCCTCAGATCATTTTGCTCGCCAGCGACCAGGGCACGATCATCACGGTGAACGGCGGCGCGACCTGGAGCTCGTGGTATAACCAATCGACCGCGCAGCTTTATCATGTCAGCGCGGACAACGCGTTTCCCGTATCGACTCTACAGCGGGCAACAGGAGAGCGGTTCGGTTGGAATCGCGAGCCGCGGACCGAACGGCGAGATTACCTTCCGCGACTGGCACCCGGTCGGAGCGGAGGAATATGGCTACGTGACGGCCGCTCCGCACGATCCCGACATCGTTTATGGAGGCAAGCTGACGCGTTACGATCGCCGGACCCATCAAGGCGCAAGAGCATTCTGCCCAAGCCATTTCGTTCCGATGAATTCCGGATGGTGCGAACGCGAGCCGGTTATTTTTCGCCGACTCAATCCGCAGCCTGCTTTTCTTCGCGACCAACACTCTGTGGCAGACGACCGCTGGCGGGCGGAACTGGCAGGAGATCAGCCCCGACCTGAGCCGCAAGACCTTCGAAGTCCCGGCCGAGTGTCGGCAAATTTCGTGACCAGCCCACCGCGCAACCGCGGCAACGTGGCGTGATCTACACGGTGGCGCCGTCCCCGCTCGATGGAGAATCGGATCTGGGCCGGAACGGACGACGGCTTGATTCACCTAACGACCGATGCGCGGCAAGAACTGGACCGACGTGACGCCGCCACAGATCGGCCCGTGGTGGAAAATTTCCCTGATGGACGCGAGCCATTTCGATGCGAAGAGCGCCTACGCGGCGGTCAATACGATCCGGCTCGACGATCTGCGCCCGCACATTTACCGGACGACACGACGACGGCAAAACCTGGCAGGAAATCGTGCGCGGCATTCCGAGCGACGAGAACGTCAACGTGGTGCGCGAAGATCCGCAGCGCCGCGGACTGCTGTTCGCGGGCACGGAGCGCGGCAGTTTACGTCTCCTTCGACGATGGCGACAACTGGCAGTCGCTGCGTTTGAATCTGCCCGCGACTTCGGTGCGCGACCTGATCGTGAAAGACGACGATCTCGCGATCGCGACCCATGGGCGCGGGTTTTGGATTCTGGATAACATCACGCCGCTGCGGCAACTCAAGCCTAACGAACAAGCGACACGCTCCTGTTCAAACCGCAGACCGCGCTGCGCGTGCGCTGGAATTCGAACACCGACACGCCCCTGCCACCCGATGAGCCGGCCGGCGAAAATCCTCCAGAAGGCGCGATGATTGACTATTCGTTAGGCGAGAACAGCGCCGGGCCGGTCACGCTCGAAATCAAGGACAGCAAGGGCGAGGTAGTGCGTCGTTACGCGAGCACTGATCCAGTTCCGCCGGAGGACCCGAAGCTGAAAATTCCGCGCTACTGGGTGCGGCCACCGCGCGTGCTGTCAGAACAAACCGGGACTGCACCGCTTTTTTGGGACATGCATGGCAAACCGTTGCCGGAGATCGAGCCGGAATATCCGATGACGCGCGGTGTATCGCGAGACCGCGCCGCAACCAACCGCGCCATGGGTCCTGCCCGGTAGCTATTCGGTCGTCCTCACGGCTGGCGGCAAGAGCTTCACCCAGCCCCTGACCCTGAAAATGGATCCCCGGGTAAAGGCGAACGAAGCGGAGCTGACCGAAGCAGTTTGAGCTGTCGAGAAGGCTTCAGGACTTGCGGCGCGGAGCTGCAGCCGATCGGCAAAAGCTACGAAGCGCTGGTCGGCGGATTGGAAAAAGCAAGAGAACGCGTTGGAGGACGCAAGCGTCAATCAGGCGATTGAAGATCTGCGCAAAAAGCTCGAGGAATTCGCCAATCCCTCTGCTGTCCGGTCGGGCGAATCGCTTGAGTTGGATGTGCTGAAGAAAGTCGAGGAACTCTTTGACGATCTGCAGGAGGTGGATGCGGGGCCGACGCCCCAGCAGGAAATTGCCCTGGGAAACCTGCAACGTGATGCGCGGTCCGTGCTGAGCGATGGAAAGCGATACCGGAGAAGGTCGCGGCAGCGAATGCGCAACTCGAAGCTGGCCGCCTCGAATCGATCGAAGTCCCGTAGGCGATTTTGGCCCAACGATGCCTCAAGCTGATCTCGCCGAATATCTGGCGCGCTTCGCGCCGGATTCTGGTTTTCACCGGCGCGGGCATTTCGACTGGAAGCGGCATTCGCGGATTTTCGCGGTCCGCAAGGTGTCTGGACGCGGCGCCAGCCGGTCTACTATGAGGATTTCATGACCTCGGAAGCGGCCCGGATCGAGCACTGGGATTACAAACTGGAAGCCTGGGAATCGTTCCGGAAGGCGCGGCCTAACGACGTTGCATCAGGCCATCGTCAGACTGGAACAAGCGGGAAAACTGAGGATGGTCGTGACGCAAAATATCGACGGCCTGCATAGCCTGGCGGGCACGAGCGGGAGCGGTTGGTCGAGCTGCATGGGACCAACTCGCTCGTCGAATGTCAGAGCTGCAAACGGCGCGAGTCGATCCAGCAGCCGCATTTCGATTTTTTCGGGCGCAGCGCACGCCGCCACTCTGTGCCTGTGGCGGATTCCTGAAACCGGCGACGATCAGCTTCGGCCAAAGTCTCGAGCCGCGACGAACTCGGACGCGCGCACCGAGGCGCGATGGAAGCGGACCTGGTCGTTGCGCTCGGCTCCACCTCTGTCGGTTTACCCTGCGGCTTCGTTCCGTTGCTGGCGGCGCGGCGCGGAATTCCTACGTCATCGTCAATCGAGGCGCGACGGAGCGACGACGGCGAGCCGTGCGTGCTCGCTTCGGCTCGAGGGCGAAGTGAAGCGCCAATTTTTCCCGACGGCGGTGGCGGCGGCGCTTGTCGCCAATTGGAAGCGGTGATCGAGCGTAGTCGACGATCCTGATTCGACTCGTCGTGCGCGTATCTTGGCGCATCAAGGATCCTCGATCTGCGCCACGCTCCGGATGACGACGTGTGTTTCCTGAGGTCGTTAGCTGGATTCTGGCTGTCGCTCGTTCTTGTTGAGCTTTTTCGCCGCGGTCGAGGCGGCGGAGCGGGAATTTCGGCGGCGCCTGGGTCGCGACGGTTTACAATCTCGATTGGCCGTCGAAGCCCGGCCTTCCCGCCGCCACGCAGAAGGCGCAACTGCGCTGCGCTGCTGGATCGAGCGGCGGAGCTGAAGCTGAACGCGATCCTGCTTCAGGTGCGGCCGGCGAGCGACGCGCTCTACGCCTCGACGAAGGAGCCGTGGTCGGAATTCCTGAGCGGAAAAGCGGGCGTTTCGCCGGGCTACGATCCGCTCGAGTTTGCAGTCGCCGAAGCGCATGCCCGCGGGCTCGAGCTGCACGCCTGGGTGAATCCATTCCGCGCCGCGATCAGCGCAAGCGCGAGATCTGCCGGCGAACCATATTGCTACAGGAGCATCCGGAATGGGTTCGGCGTTTCGGGAAGCAACTTTGGATCGATCCCGGCGAACCGAGTGGCGCGCGCATACGTGATCGGCGTCATTACCGACATCGTGCGGCGCTACGACTGTCGATGGGATCCATCATCGACGACTATTTTTACCCATATCCGCTCAAATCGGGTCGAGGCGTCGTTTCCCGACGATGCGAGCTGGAACCGTTATGGCGCGCAAAAGCGGACTGAGCCGGGCGGATTGGCGGCGGGAGAACATCAACGATTTCGTGCGTTCGATGTATCGCGCGGTGAAGGCGGCCAGATCGAAAGTGCGGGTCGGCATCAGCCCGTTCGGCATCTGGCGACCCGGGCGTGCCGCCAACCGACCAAAGCGGGGCTCGATGCCTACGGCCAACTTTTCGCCGACTCGCGCAAATGGGTTGCGGAAGGCTGGGTCGATTATCTCGCGCCGCAGCTTTATTGGAGCATTCGACCGGCGGAACAGAGCTTCCCGGTCCTGCTCGATTGGTGGCGCGCACAGAGCCACGGAATACCGATCTGGCCCGGGCATCGCAACGGAGCGGATCGGTTCGAAGCGGCCGGCGCGCGAAATCATCGAGCAGATCGAGCTGACGCGCCGGGGCACTTCATCGCCGGGGCAGATTCACTGGAGCATGAAAGCGCTGATGCGAAACCAGGGCGGGATCGATAATTTGCTGGAAGCGGGACCGTATGCGGAGAAGGCCGGAGTTGCCGCGCTGATTCGGAGGCTCGCCGAGGCGAAGTCGGATACGGAACCGCGTCCATCCGCAGACTGCCTAACGAAAGGTGCTGCCGAATCTGCTCGGCAAACGCCGGCCGCTGGTCGGCGGGAATCTCGGATGGGAATTTGGCTTGCGAACGATTCCAGCGACTGATCCATTCCGCGGCGAGGAGTTCATAGCGGCGAGCCGAAGGAGTGCCGAGCGCCGCAGGCGTCAGCGCGATCGTGGTTTCCTCTTTGACGCCGGCCGGGCGGCCCTTGGCGACAAAGAACCCGGCAGCGAGCAGTGCCGCGCGCGGGCGGTCGAGTGCGTGTAGGTGAAAAGTCTCGGTCGCACGCGCCCGGCACAGGCGTCGAACAAACGGCGAAAGATCTCGATCGTCCACTGTTCGCCGTGGGTCTTGCTCGAGAACATGTCGTAGAAAATCAGGTCCGGCGGGGCGGGCGCTCGCGCAATCGTTTCGAGGAAATTGCCCGGCAAGAGGTGCCAGCTCAGACCGTCATGCTGTTTGGATTGCCAACGCCGCTTTCCGCGAGAATCCCGGACGGGACCGCCGTGGCGGAGGTAAGGAAATTTGTCGTCGTGGCGGAGCGCGAGTCGGAGCGAGTCGAGATCGTTTTCGAAGCTGACGATTTGCATCGGACGAACTGGACCGATGCGCGGCCTGCTCTTCGTAGCATTGGATCGCGGCCATCGCGTTGGCCGCCGCGCCGAGCCCGACGTCCCAGATGACGAGCGGATCCTGACTGTTCGCGTCGGACCAGCTGAACGCGCTGCGCGAGGTTCGACTGCTCGACGTAAAGACTGCGCGCCTCTTCCATCGGCGGCGTCGCGCGAATGCATGATCTCGCCCGACGAAATCTGCCGGATGCTGGCAAAGCCTTCCTGGGCGATGATGCACCTCGTAATTGCCTAACGAGCGCGATTTCTGACGCGCGGGTTTCGGACGAAGCGCGGATTTTCCCGATCCGATTCGTGCAAGAAAGCGCGTTGCTCGCGATAAAAATCGAGCGAAGCGATCGGCCAGAATGCTTGCTCGAATCTCGCGCATGAGCTGGTGATAGAAATGGATGTTGTGTTTGCCGAGGAGTTGCCAGCCGAGCGTCTCGCTCGTCTTCGTGAGGTGATGCAGATAGGCGCGCGAGTAGCGTGCACAGGTCGGACAGCGCAGGCGGGATCGAGTTTTTCGTCCGGAGAATTTGTAAACCCCGCGGCGCATCTGGAAGAAACCGCGCGAGGTGAAGACGGCGCCGCGCTGCGCCAGTTGCGTCGGCATGATGCAGTCGAACATGTCGACGCCGCGGTGGACCGCTTCGAGGATGTCGAGCGGGGTGCCGACGCCCATGAGATAGCGCGGTTTGTCCGGCGGAAGGAGCTGCGCGGTGAACTCGCACAAGTCTTCGCGCTCGCTCTTGCTCTCGCCGACGGCGAGGCCGCCGATTGGCGAAACCATCGAACGGCATTTCGCTCAGAACGGCAGCGCTTTCGCGTCGCAACTCTTTGCAGAGCGCGCCTTGCACATACCGCAAACATCGATTGCGGCGAATCGCCGCGCGCGGCGAGACTGCGCGCCGCCCAACGATGCGTGACATCGACGCGCCGCCCGCGCTGGTCGCTTCATCGGCGGTCGAGGCGACGCATTGATCGAGCGCCATCATGATGTCGCCGCCGATCGCCTTCTGCGTCTCAACGCTGAGCTTCCGGGCTGAGGAGAATCGTCCGTCCGTCGAGGTAACTTTGAAAGACTGCGCCCGCTTCGCTCATCGAGCGCGAATGCGGCAGGGAGAAGATTTGGAATCCGCCCGAGTCCGTGAGCACGAGCGCGGTCCCAACTCATGAAACCGTGAATGCCGCCGGTGCGACGGAAAACTTCCGCGCCCGGTCGCAACAACAGATGATAAGTGTTTGCGAGGAGAATCTGGGAGCCGGCTTCCTCGAGCGTGCGGGTCAGCTGCGCCTTCACCGTGGCCTGCGTGCCGACCGGCATGAAGAGCGGTGTCTGCACTTCGTTATGCAAAGTGCGAAAGGTCGCGGCCCGAGCGCGCGAATCGAGTCGCCTGCGCGTCGAGATGAAAGTTTAGGCGGGAATGAGTCATGGAACGCTGGGGCTTACTTTTATCATCCCGAGTGCGAGTGAGGAACCTCCGAAGCGACCAGGGGCACGCGGAATTTCGATGCGTTCAGTTTCACGAACTGCAAGCTACCGCATAAGAGGCGGAGCCAGCACGTCCTCACCGGCGAAGTGGCTTCGCGGTCTGGCGGGATTTGACCTCCGGCCGTTTCAGACAACAGCGATGGCCGGCCAGCCAGAGTTCGCCCCCAACTTTTCCAGATCCAGCCGAGACCTTCGGCGATCGCTGCCGCTGGGCGGAGTTGATTTGCGAATTTCCGTTTGCGCTCTAAACATTCGTAACGCGGCGCCGGCTCACTCCGTGCGCGGCGATCGAGCATCAACATCGAGATACCCCGTGGTGTAACGGTAACACAGCGCCCTTTGGAGGCGTTATTCATGGTTCGAATCCATGCGGGGTAGCGCGATCGAACCCGATTCACCCACGGCAATCAATCGTTACGTTATGAGTTATCGCTTGAAAACAGATGGACCTCTCGCACCGGGCATCCGTCGCATCGCGCGCGCGAACAACTGGAGGAGCGCTCGGTGAAATCAAGGGGTCTGATCCACCAGGACGAAGGAGCGGCGGTGCATGCAATGCGCAGGCACATCAGAGAAAATCCGCGCGCTCCTGCGACTCATCCAGCGCGAGATCGGTCCGGAAATTTACAGGGCGAGAACCAACGTCTGCGCGATGTGGGGCGCAGTTTCTCGGGCTCGCGCGACGCCCGCGTGCAACTGCAAGTTCCTCGCGCAATTGCGCGATGAACGAGAGCAGGAAAGGATGCGTTTCCCAAGACGACCGCAGCGCTCAAAGGCCGAAATCGCGGACGCTCGCGGAAAGCTTTCGGCGTCCAGCGGCGCCAAGCCGCGCCAATCCCTGCAACGAGATCTCCGACCGGCTCGAAGGCTGGCCCTTGGAAAATATCGGCAGCAACGATCTTTGCTGCGCGCTGCAGCGCGATCCTACCGACGCGGCCGCAAATGGTTTCGTTGCGCCGGGGCGGACCCGGTCGCGGAAAATTTCCATTCCTGGCGCAAACGGGTCAAAGACCTTTGGTATCAGTCGCTCATCCTGCGTGATCTTAATCGGACAGTCGTTTGCAGAGATCGTCGAGGGAGCCAGGACGCTGAGCCGGCGAGCTGGGCGATCTGCACGATCTGGCGCTTCCTTCGCCACCGGTTGGAAACCAGCGCGGCTTGCGCGGAAGACGAGCGCGTCGTGTTGCTCGGTCTCATTTGCGCCCGCGAGCGCGAGTTGGAGCAGGTGGCCCTGGATCTGGGCGCACGCTTTTATGCCGAGAAGCCGGGTGCGTTTGGACGCCGCCTCCTCCGTTATGCGCGGCAGTGGTCGGCCAGCCCGGGCGCAGACTAACGAGAGGCCTTCGTCGCGATTAATTCCACGCAGATCACCGACTGTCGCGTCGATTTTCTTCAAATCGCGGCGCCGTCCCTTGAGGCGGTTTCATGTATCGATTCTTGCGGACGAGCGTGATCATGTCGCCCAGATCACGAATCCGCGACTTCGGCAGATCGCGCGTTCCTTCGGCCCGCTCGCTCGCCCAGGCCGTGACTTCGTCGAGCTCTGCCTCCAGCCGGCTCAGGTAGGCACGGCCGGTGCGGCCCGCAAAGTTCGGCGCAGACTAGCGAGATCGGTAGTCAATGATCTTGCCGGGAAGTCTCGTGGTTCGGGTGTCTCCCGGCGCACCAGTATGGTTCTTTTTCATCGTCAATTCCTTTTGGGCAAATCCGAGTCGGCCCGGCAAGCCCGCAATTGGCCGTGTCGGCTCATGGGCCGCGACCTGCCAGTTGGTCAGCAACTCGATCTGGCCCGTCATGTGTTCCGCAAAGCCGAACAATTTTCGACCCAATCGCCGCAATTAGCGATGAGATCGTGCCGCCGATCTGTCGGATGATCGGACTGTGGATGTGCCCGCAGAACGCCCTGGACATGGTAGCGCCGGCATAACGAACAATTGCGTCCTCGTAGGCGCCGATGAAACTGACCGCGTCTTTCACCCGTTGCTTGACCGCTTTGCTGAGTGACCAATAACCGAATCCAAAACCCGGCGCACAGCGTTTACGACCGGATTGAGAGCGAGGAGAAATTGATAGCCGACATCGCCGAGAAAGGCGAGCCACTTGATATTTTGCACCACGGTGTCGAGCTCGTGCCCGTGCAGGACGAGGATCCGGCGTCCGTCGGCCGTAACGTGAAGTGCGTGCTTCTGGATCGTGATCAGCGCCGTAAGCGCCGAGAATGACTGGCGAGAAACTCATCGTGATTGCCTGGAATGTAGATGATCCGCGTCCCTTTGCGGGCCTTGCGCAGAATCTTTTGAATCACGTCGTTATGCTCCTGCGGCAGTAAATGCCACTGCTTGAGCGACCAGATGTCGATCAGATCACCGACGATGTAGAGCGCGTCGAACTCGTTTTCCTTGAGGAAGGCAAGAAACGCCGCGGCATTACCGCCCGCGGGTCCCGAGATGGACGTCGGAAATCCATCCGGCACGATAGCGCGGTTCGCGCGATTGATCACCACGATCCTTCTGTAACGAAACGAAGAGCGAGCGATCAAAAGCTCGAGATTGTTACGTTTGCGCGACAACGATATGGCGGGGAATTACCGGCAAAAAAGCAACGATTGAACGCTGTTCGAATGAATGCTAACATCTCGGCGCAGTGATCGCCACGCCGAAACTGATCTTTGGTTTTCTCCTGGCTGCTTGCTTGCTCACTGCGACTGCCCGCGCGCAGGATCAGGGAAACTACCGCACCGTATATGTGCCTCCGCCAGTCGGCAGCCACCTTGGCGGCGGCTATGTCCGAGTCCCGATCGAAAACCAGGGCAACGATGAGTCGGCCTTGCTCGGCATGATCACCAAACTTAACGCCGCCGGTGGTGAAGAGAGAGCGCCAATTCGTCCTCGAAGCGGTATCGCGCAGCACGGGCGTGAGCCAGCGGGAATTGCAAGCGCAACAGGATATCCTTCGGCTCCGTTTCGGCGACCTGTGTGCAATTAACGCTATCGCCCGTGGCAACAGCGACAAAGTGCAACAGATCGCCACGCTTAGGTCCAAAGGGCAGTAGCTGGACGCAATTGGCCAAGGCCAATGGCGTGAGATATCACGATGGTAGTCCAGACGGCCCGCAATGCGGACCAACTGACGGTGAGCTCTTTTTCAAACTCGGTGGATCGCGCCAATGGAGGCCCGGACAGGTTGAAAAACCTGGGAATTCATGCCGCAGCCAAACGTCAGCCCGGCGGCTAATCACCGGCGAGCCGCAATCCTTCCCAAAAACATCGCGACTCCTACGGGCCCGGCGTCGGACTGACGAGCGGGGAAGTCGTCGGGATCAGCGACAGGTATCGGTGACGAGCTGCCTGTCGCCGAGGGCGACTCTGCCGGCGTTGGGAAACGCAAAGTGGGCGCCGGCGAAGGCGAGGCTGTCGGCGATTCGTTAGGCGTCGGCGTCACAATGGGCGAAGAGACGGGCGTCGGCGTGGGTGACGGAGTCGGGGTCGGCGTGGGGATCAAGTCCGCCCAGTGATGCAGCGGCACCGAGTCGCGCCCGCCGATTTCCTGGATCAGGGTTTCGCAGCGCGTTCGTATCTTCTCAAGTCGGGCGGACCGAAGGGCATGTCCGCCGTCCCGGAAAGATCAGGTGAGCGTGACCTTGAGATCGCTCACCGGCCGATTGTAGGGCGTGGCCAGCGGGTTGATTTGCTGCGCGATCCGCAATGAGGCCTCGCCCACCTTTATCGTTAGGGCCGACGTCGCCCTACGATCGCCGGATAGATCCGATCGCCAAACACGACCACCGCGCGTAGTCACCCCACGCGTCCGGCGTCTTTCGCTCGCGCACAAAGATTCCCGGGAGCATGTACGAGGGATCGGTCGCCGCGATGAGAAAACTGAAGCGCTTGAGCAGGAATCGACCTCGGCCTTCCATCCGTTGATTCCAATCCGCAGATCGCGGTTCCGTTCCATCGTCAGGCCTTTTTGCGCGAACTCGGCTTTCGTAGCGGCGCAATTTCTCCTCCGCTGCGAGCGAGAAACGGATTCGGGCGGGCAGTTTGCTTCTTCCAACGATAACTGGTGAACGGCTTGAAAGTTGGCCGTGACTGCCGCTCGCATCCGGCAATCGGTCGGGTCGAGACGCGATCCGCGTCCACGTCCATCTCGGCCTGCAGCAGGATGGCGCTTCTTTTCGTCTCGGGATAACGCAGCCGCAGAATCGTCTGGCAATCGTAAAAATTGTGCCGGGAGAAGGAGCTGATCCAGCCTCACGAGATCCTCCCGCAGCGTCCGGACTTTTAGATCGTAGAGCTCCTGGAAGAGCGGCGAGACGGAGATTCGTCCGTGATCGCGACGCCCAGCTTCGGCAGCAACCTCTGCAACTCCGGGGTAACCTGCGCCAGTTCCTCCAACGTCCGGTTCGGTGTCGGGATGCGCGCACCTTGAGTCGCAGATCGAGGACGTAGCTCTCCGGGTCGAGGCGCTCCCGCCGAAGCGGTCCCGCCGGGGGTCGGATTGACTGCCGCGTGCACGTGATCCCGCCCCACGAGTCTGGCGGTGTCGAGCCGGCCACCGATCGACCGGCGTTCTCCACGGCGTGGCGGTGGGGCATGGGCGGCAGGGTCGGGGTGGCGAGCGCCGGGAGGCTGAACTTTTGCGTCGTCAGGCGCAGACGCTCAAGCGAAGAAATCAACGCAGCACGATCGC